>Ga0335069_10002578_pt1 | contig 27803 bp, 22 predicted proteins | sample Lox_Sample_11_FD_206714 | JGI IMG/M metagenome (GOLD analysis project Ga0335069, IMG submission 206714) | Soil microbial communities from Loxahatchee National Wildlife Refuge, Florida, United States - Lox_Sample_1.1 | ecosystem: Environmental > Terrestrial > Soil > Wetlands | place: USA...
GCTGCTGGCCGACCTCGCCAAGCTGCCGTATGTCGCCGCCTTCAAGATGGGCGAGCGCGAAATGAACAAATACGCCCGCGACATCGCCGCCATTCGCGACGCCAATGCCGCCAAGGCGTTGCTCACCTGTCACGACGAATATCTGCTGGCGTCGATGGTGCAGGGCATCGACGGCGCGCTGGTCGGCTTTGCCTCGCTGGTGCCGGGCCTGATCAACAATTTGTTCAAGGCGGTCAAAGCCGGCGATCTCAACGAAGCGATGCGGCAGCAGGCGCTGATCACGCCGCTGAAGGACGCTGTCTATGGTGCGGGCGAGCCGACCGGCGAAGCGCACGGCCGCATGAAGGCCGCGATGGCGCTCGCCGGCATCCTGCGCGAGGGCACGGTGCGACCGCCGACGCATGCGCCGAGTGCCGCGGAGATCGAAACGATCCGGCGCGCCTTGCAGCATGCTGGTCTCACCAAGCGCGCCGCGGCCTGAGCGTTTCGCGACGAGCGGGGCAAATGATTCACGTTGTCGAGAATCTTCGGAATGATGCGCGAAACGGGCCGCCGCGCCGCGCGATCGTTACCGGCAGTTCCTCCGGCATCGGCAAGGCCATAGCGTCGCGGCTCGCGAGGGACGGGTGGAGCATCATCGGTCTCGACAAAGTGGGTGAAAGAAGCGTCGCGAATTTCCGCGCCTTCACCGTGGACCTGACCGACTACGGCGTGCTCACCGACATTCTTGCCGGCATTGGCGAAACCAATGCCGTGGTTCATGCCGCGGGCTTCATGCATACGGCGCCGCTCGGCGAACTGAACGCCGAGGACGGCGCGGCGATGTGGCGGATCCATGTCGGCGCCGCCGCGGTGATCGCCGACACGCTCGCGCCGAAAATGCCGCAAGGCGGGCGCATCGTGCTCATCGGCAGCCGCACCGCCATCGGCGCGCCGGAACGGAGCCAATATGCCGCGGCGAAGGCGGCCATGGTTGCGATGGCGCGGTCATGGGCGGCGGAGCTTGCGCCCAAAGGTATTACCGTCAATGTCGTCGCGCCCGCGGCCACCGAGACGCCGATGTTGAGCGATCCGGCGCGTGGCAGCACGCCGCCCAAAAAGCCGCCGATCGGCCGCTTCGTGCGCGCCGACGAGGTCGCCGCACTGACCGCATTTCTGCTCGGGCCGGAAGCCTCCGCTATTACCGGCCAGCAGATCGTGATCTGCGGTGGCAGTTCACTCTAATCCGGGGACATTCCATGTCGGTTCGCATTCTGGAATTGCGTGAGGTCACCAAGCCGATCTCCTCGCCGATCCGCAACGCCTATATCGACTTCACCAAGATGACCGCGAGCCTTGTCGCCGTGATCACCGACGTGGTGCGCGACGGCCGCCGTGTCGTCGGTTACGGCTTCAACTCCAACGGCCGCTACGGGCAGGGCGGCCTGATCCGCGAGCGCTTCGCCGACCGGATTCTACAGGCCGCGCCGCAAAGCCTGCTTGACGATGCCGGCACCAATCTCGATCCGCACCGCGTCTGGGCGGCGATGATGAGCAACGAAAAGCCGGGCGGTCATGGCGAGCGCTCGGTTGCGGTTGGCACGGTCGACATGGCGGTATGGGATGCGACCGCAAAGATTGCAGGCAAGCCGTTGTTCCGCCTGCTCGCCGAGCGGCATGGCCGCAAGGCCGACCCGCGCGTCTTCGTCTATGCCGCCGGCGGCTACTATTATCCGGGCAAGGATTTGTCTGCGCTGTGCGCCGAAATGCGCGGCTATCTCGACCGCGGCTATACGGTCGTGAAGATGAAAATCGGAGGCGCGCCGATCGACGAGGACCGCAGCCGCATCGAGGCGGTGCTGACGGAAATCGGCGACGAGGCGCAATTGGCGGTGGACGCCAACGGGCGCTTCGATCTCGACACCGCGATCGCCTACGCCAAGATGCTGCGCGACTATCCGCTGTTCTGGTACGAGGAAGCCGGCGACCCGCTCGACTTTGCGCTCCAGGCCGCGCTCGCCGAATATTATCCGGGAGCGATGGCGACCGGCGAAAATCTGTTCAGCCATCAGGACGCGCGCAATCTTCTGCGTTACGGCGGCATGCGGCCGGATCGTGACTGGCTGCAATTCGACTGCGCGCTCTCTTACGGACTGGTCGAGTATGAGCGCACCCTCAAAGTGATCGAGACGGCGGGATGGTCGCCGCGTCGCTGCATCCCGCATGGCGGCCATCAGATGTCGCTGAATATTGCCGCGGGCCTCGGGCTCGGCGGCAATGAGAGCTATCCCGATCTGTTCCAGCCCTATGGCGGCTTCCCCGACAGCGTGAAGGTGATCGACGGCCACATCACCATGCCGGAGCTTCCCGGCATCGGCTTCGAAGGCAAGAGCGATCTCTACGCGGAGATGCGGGCGCTCGCCGCCTGATCGGAAGAGCGAGATACCGAACAGAAAACACAAACGACATGCGGAGGCAGGAAAATGAACAGGCGTGAATTCTTCAAGGCTGCCGCGACTGCCACAGCCGCGGCTGTCATCTGCAAGCCGGCGATCGCGCAGGCGGCATGGCCGGCCAAAGGCCGCACCGTCAAGGTCATCGTGCCGTGGCCGCCCGGCGCCGCCAATGATGCGCTCGGCCGTCTCGTCGCACAGCGGCTGCAGGAAAAGTTCGGCGTTGCCGCGATCGTCGAGAACCGCACCGGCGGCTCGGGCCTCATCGGCACCAAATATGTCATCGATGCCGCGCCCGACGGCTACACATTCCTGGCCAGCGCCTTCAACACTGCGGTGATGCCGCTGGTGTTGAAATCCGCCGATTTCGATCCGCAGACCGATCTCGACGTCGTCGCCCGCACCGGCATTGCGCCGCTGGTCTGCGTAATGACGGCGGAGCGGCCGCAGAAGACGGTGAGCGAAATCATCGCCGCCGCCAAGGCCGATCCCGGCAACTGGAATTTCGCCATTTCCGCCACTGGCTCGGCCGGCCATCTCGCGACCATCGATTTCCTGCAAAAGACCGGCGCTACGATTCCGATGGTGGCCTATCGCGGCACCCAGCCGGCCCTGCTCGATTTGATGGCGGGCGCCGTACAGCTCCTGATCGACACGAGCTTCGCGCTGATCCCTGCGGCTAAAGACGGAACCAAGGCGCGCCCGCTCGGCATCGCCGCTGCCAAACGCTCCGTTCTCGCGCCCGACATTCCGACCATGGCGGAAGCAGGCGTTCCGGGCTTCGAGTTCCAGTCGTGGTACGGGCTGTGGGCGCCCAAGGGCACGCCCGGCGAGATCACGACGACCGTACACGGCCTGGTGCAGGAGATCATGCGCGATCCGGCCGTCGTCAGCTCGTTGACTTCGACGCTGCTCGAGCCGGTGACCGAGAGCATCGATCAAACCAAGGCCTTCATCGCCAATGAGATTGTGCGCGCCAAGCGGCTGCTGGAGAGCGTCAATTTCCAGCCGGCCTAGTCTGGGCCGCAAGACCTGTTATTTGTCACAGGACAAATCGCAGTGAATCGCGGCGCGGAAAATGGAATCGTAACGCCCGGATTGATGCTTGGACGTGGCGATGTCGGAAAGCTCTGGATCGGCATTTGCGGATCGCGGCATCCGCCGCCGCTGGCTCATCAGCGCGGCGGTCGTGGTGCTGTTGCATGCGGGTCTCGCGGTCGGGGTGCTGACCTGGCGCAACATGCGCGCGGCGCCGCCGGTCGAGATCGACCTGACGCCCTTGCCATCGGCTTCCGGGCCGAACGGGGCGCAAGCGGCGCCGCCGGCGGAGCACGCATTGCCTGCGCCGAGCACGACCGACACCGCGGCCGCCGCTGCGGACGATCAGTCAGCGCCGCCGGATTCCTTGCAGCCGCAATCCATGCCGTCAGAAGTCACATCGCCTGCCGAACAAAGCGCGCACCAGAACGTGGCTGAGGCTGGGCAGGGTGCTGGTCCAGGCGACGCCGCACCCGGCGTGACCGCGCCGCAATTGTCGCCTTTGCCACAGGGCGCCGAGCTGGATCGTGCGGGCGGAACCGGCAGCGCGCCGCCGGCGATTAACCCGCGTCTCGGAAGTGCGACGGTCGTTGCGGCGGGTGGCCTCCCGGCCGGCACGCCTTCCAGTCCAATGGCCAATATGCCTCTCGACACCAGTATCACCGTGCAGCCGCCCGTGCGTGGCCATGGCGCAATCGGGCCGCTGGCGAGCCGCGAAACAGGACCGCTCGATCGCATGCCCGCGAGCGAGTTTCGTTCGGCCAGGCCGTTCGGCGTGCCCGATGTCCCGCGCAATGGCACCCAAGGTGCCCATGGAGCCAATGGCGCTCACGTTCAAGATCGCGCGCGTGCCGCATTGGCGCGATCGATAGGCCGAACCGAAACATCCAAGAACGCCATCGGTAGCTCCGCAACAGTGCTCGCCTCGCACGGCGATACGACCGGCTTGAATGACGGCGTCGTACGCAATGCAATCGGCGTCACTGCGAATTTCCGTCCGCGCATTCCGCGAGCCCATGCCGGCGACGGCGGGATCGGCATCACTGCGGTCGCAGGCCCCGCAATGCCGACAGCGCCTGTCATCAACGGCCACGGGTTCGGGCATTCTGCCATCGGTCCCGCAATGATCGGCGGTCCCGCGCGCGCCCGCGGCGGCCTGAGCGGCAACGACTTTCATCTCCGGCGTCCATGATCGGGGCGTCCGCATTCGCCAGCACCGAGCGCTCGCGGGCCTCGGTTTCAGCCGCTCGCGTGCTATTTCGTAACCAGCGGATAGCCTAAAGACGATGCCAGCGGGTTCGACATCGCGTGCGCCGAGGAGCCCATGCGCAGCGGCGTCGCCGTATCGCTGTTGCCGCTCTTGCCCGGCACCGGGAAGGCGTAACCCAGAATGGCCTTGAGCACGAAGCGGTCCGAACCGGGAGTGAAGCCATAGCCGGCGCCCAGCTCGACATCGATCGCGCTGACTTTGAAGTCCGTGACTGCGAACAATTGCTGGCTCTGTTCGCCGATCGGAAGGAAGTCGCCGATCTTGCCGTAGTCGGCATAATATTCGAGGCCGATATAGCGGTCGTGTCCGAGATTTTTGGCGAGCCGCGCCGCGGGAGCGAAATCAGCCTCGCCGCCCGCGCCGAAGCTGAAATCGACAATCGGATTGATAATGAATTCCCAATCCGAATTGCGCACGCCGATGATCGGCCGGATCTCGAGCCCCCAGGGCTTGGCCGAAAAGCGCGGCATCTCGTAGCCGAGCTCGAAATTGACGCCATAGAAGAAATTGCGCTTGGCGGCGTCCGGGACGACGAACAGGCTGCGGATCTTGGCGCCGTCGGACAGCAATTGATGATCCGCGGCGGCGAAAGGAAGATAGAAGCCGGTCTCCCACCAGTCGGTGATGCCGTAGGCGAATTCGGGCGTGCCCTGCAGGGCGTGGTTAGAGGAGAATCCACCTGGAACTTCGGGCTGCCGCTGCCCGGTCGCGGCGTAATTGAGATGCTGTTCGATTGTCCATTGTCCGACGTCGGCGATTTCGGCGTTGTAGACCTGGATCTCGTCGTGCACTTGGTCGGTGGCTCGGGCCGGCGTCAGCGCGAAAGCCGCGGTTGCGCCGCTGAGGACGAACAGGGCGATGAAGCGGTGTGCGCTCAGTTGCTCACCTGACGATATCGTGCCAAGTCCTTATCGCAATTTTTGCCGCGGGTTCATACCGTCATTTTTGAAGTCCATTCTCGAATTTCGTCGGCGCGGCGAAAAGGCAACACGGCCTTCATGGGACGACAGGGTTGAATCTGGCGATATCGTTTGTATACTAACGAAATAACCGAGCATTGACGGCACCCATATTCTGGAGGCTTTGTGCATGATCGACCGCTACATGATGAGCCGTCTCATCGATCTATGGCTCGCCGAGGACATCGGCGCGGGCGACCTCACCAGCCAGACCATGATCGACGCCGATGCGCGGGCGACCTTCGCCATGAACGCGCGGCAAGCGATGATCGTTGCGGGCGTCGAGGCCTCGGCCGCGGTGTTCAAGCACTACGATCCCAGTCTTGCTGTGGCAGTAAAGGTTGTCGACGGCGAGCGGGTAGCGCCGAAAGCCGTGCTGCTCGACGTATCCGGTCCCGCGCGCAGCGTGCTGACCGCCGAACGTACGGCGCTCAACATCATCCAGCGTCTGTCCGGCATCGCGACCGAGACCGCGCGCTATGTCGAGGTGATCGCCGGCACCCGCGCCAGGCTGATCGACACCCGCAAGACCACGCCGGGGCTGCGCATGCTGGAAAAACACGCTGTCGTCTGCGGCGGCGGCTCGAGCCATCGTCTCGGCCTCGACGGCGGCATCATGATCAAGGACAACCACATCGCCATCAGCGGCAGCATCACCGCAGCGGTCAAACGCGCGCGCAGCGGTGCGCCGCTCCTAACCAAGATCGAGGTCGAATGCGACCGGCTCGATCAGGTGCGGGAGGCGCTCGCGGCCGAAGCCGACGTGATCTTGCTCGACAACATGTCGCTTGCCGACATGAGGGAGGCGGTCAAATTGGTCGGTGGAGCAATTCCGCTCGAGGCTTCCGGCGGCGTGCGCTTGGACACCATCCGCGGCATTGCCGAAACCGGCGTTGATTTCATCTCGACGAGCAAGATCACCCAGGCCGCGCCGGCGGTGGATATCGGCCTCGACGATGCTTGATCGGAGCAGGGCCGTCGCGGCTGCGGCGTCAGGCGACGCTGTGCGTCGGCCGGCGTGCCGTATCCGCGGTGTCGACCAGGACGAGCGGGGTGCGCGCGACGCGATTGCGGCCTTCGGCCTTGGCGCGATAGAGCGCGCGGTCCGCGGCCGCAAGAAGCACCTGTAACTCGCCGTCGGTCGCGTCTGCGGCCCTGCCCGCAATCTCGTTCGTCATCTCCCCCGACATGGCAAGCCCGACGCTGACCGTGACATTGCCGTCGAGATAGGGAAAGGGCAGAGCCGCGAAAGCCGAGCGGATGCGCTCCGCAAGCTGCAACGCCTGCGCCATGGACGTCTCCGGCAAGAGGCAGGCGAACTCTTCGCCGCCGAGCCGGCCGAACAGGTCGCCGGGCTGAACCGAGGCGGTGACCAGTTCGGCAAAGGCCTTGAGCACTGTGTCGCCGGCCTGATGGCCCGCCGTATCGTTGACCTCCTTGAAGCGATCGATGTCGAACAGGACAAGCGCTGCCGTCCGGCGATGCCCGGCGATGTCTTGCAGCACCGCCTTGCCGCGATGGAAAAAGGCGCGGCGATTGGCGACGCCTGTCAGCCAGTCGGTCGACGCGGCCTTGCGCTGCTCGAGCTCGGCGCGCTCCTTCGACATGTTGACGCGCAGGAAGGCGAGGCAAAAGACAAAGAAGATCGCTTCAAGGACAACGACGAGGAGCGGGCCCTGGTGCGGTCCGCCGGCGGGCAGCGGAAAGACCAATTGCGGCATCAGCGGGATGCGCGCCACGATGAACCCGGCATGCGCCAGCAGCAGCACGATGGTCGGCCAGCGCGAGATCAATTCGCGGTCGCGCGCCTTGTAGATCTCATAGGCGGCCGACAGCGTATAGGCCGTAATGATCAGCGTGAGCAGCCAAATGCGCGCGTGTTCGGATGCACGAAATGCTTCGAACTGGCAGGCCGCAAGCCAGAGCACGCCGCCGGCAATGACCAGCAACGGGCGCGGCACTCGTCCTTCGAAAATGCGGGTCGCAGCCCAGACCACGGCGTAAGCGCAGGTGATCGACGTGCCGGCGCCGATCATCGACCAGGGCAGCGGCATGAAGCCGCGCAGCGCCAGGAATGCGGGCGCCAGCGCGCCGAGAAGATAGCCGAGCCCCCACAGCGCCAAGGATGACTCGCGCCGGTTCTGCAGCCAGGAAAACAGCAGCAGCAGGCCGGCAATCGCGGTGATGAAAACGGCGACCGTGCAAAGCGTCGGCAGATCGATGACGAACTTCGACAGCGGCAGATCCGTCATGTGTTCGGCCTGCACATTCGCCATTGCCATTCTCGGTCCCTTCGGCGCGCCCCGACCGTGGTCTTACGACCATAAAGCTAGCGATTCGTTTGCAAGCGAATGCAAAATCGATGGAGGTGAACGAAAAGTTGTGACGGCAAATCGCGCGGCCGGCGTGTGAATAGCGTGCCGCGGACGAGTTCCGCCTTGTCAGGTTCTCCCTGACAGCACAGCCCGGGATTTCCCCTTACAGAATCTTGGCTCGTCGTTCTTGGTGACCGAAGCCGGTGGGGGCCGGCGCGGTAATCCGCGACGCAAGGGGCGGCTCACGCGAGTCGCCCCTCTGTCGTTCAGCCGATCGCGATCCAGAAGCTCGGCACCCCGGTATAGCGGAAGCCGCCTTCCTCGATCGTCGACGGCAGCTCGACAAGGTTGCCGTTGCCGTCGTTGCCCAGCACCACGACTTTGGACGGCGTCCAGCCGGTATGCGGCGGTTCGCCGAAGGAGAATTTCACCTTCGGTGACGGATGGCCTTCGAGCGCCGCGATCCTGTCCGACAAAGCGGCAATTTGTGACCCGATCTTGCCCGCCCATTCGCCGGCTTGCGCGCCAAGTTTGTCCGTGAAAGTTACGATCTGCGCACTCAATGCATCCATCTGCGAGCGCAAAGCATCCGATTGCTCTTGAAGCTCGGCGATCGCCGCGGCGTTTTCGGTCTCCTCCGTGGAGGCCGCTGGAGCAGGAGGCGGCGCGGCCGGCGCGGCTGCCCCATTGGTCTGGCGCTTGCTCATACCAGGAGCGCCAAAGGCATAACTTCCGAAGTTAAAATCCTTCGCGCCGGCGAACGTCTGGCCCGTGAGCCGGTGGGTGAGTTTTTCGGCAGCGGTATATTGGCCTTCAGCGAATTTCGTCCAGACCGTGAGGAAGTCGATCGGTGTGTGGACGGCGGTGAGATTCTTCGACAGGTCGAGCGCGGCTTCCGTGCTGTCGCGCAAGTAATCGATCAGACCCGAACTCGTAAGCCCGTTGAACTGACTCATGGTGCTACGCGACGCCGGTTTCCCTGTTTCCACGCTGCTTTACTGCCATCAAGCTTAACCGCAGCGGATCACTCAACGAAGCAACCGTTGGTAGCCGACGGCGGCGGCCATGTCGCCTGATATTGCGTGCGCTCCTTAATGGGCCCTTGACCCGGCTCTAGAGCCCGGCGTCCTTGCGGAACCTCCGCATTGCTTCGCTGAAGCCTGACGTCACCATGGCAATGTCATTGGCCGCGACCACCATGGCGTAGCCGTCGCGCGCGCGAGCGACCGCGTCGTCGACGTTCATGGTAAAGATGGCGCAGGGGACACTGGCGTCGCGGCAGGCCTGCAAAACCTTGCTGCAGGCCTCATCGCGCGCGGCCTTGCCGCCGGCAGCTCCGAGCGAGAGCGCGAGATCACCGGTGCCGATCAGCACGAAATCGACCCCAGGCGTGCGCGCGATGGCTGCGGCATTCTCGACGCCGCGTGTGGTTTCGATCATCACGCCAACGACAGTCCGTTCGTTGGCGATACTGCAATAATCCATGAAGCCACTGGCGAGCGGGCGCACGCCGCCGCCGGAGCGATGACCCTGCGGCGGAAAGCGCGCCGCCGCGACCGCCTGCGCAGCGGCGGCGCCGTCTTCGATCAGCGGCACGATGACGCCTTCGGCGCCGGTATCGAGCGCCTGCCCGATGGCGATCGCGGTGTTCTCCGCCACCCGCACCAGAGCCGAGGTCGTAGGAGCGACCGCGCCGACGGCGGCTTCGAGATTGGCGCGGTCCCACAATCCATGCTGGACGTCGACGACGATGGCGTCGGCGCCCGCGGTGCTGGCCAGTTCGATCACGGTGGCCGAGCCGATCGACATCCACAGCGCCGCCAGCGGGTGCCGGCCGAGCCGCTGCCGCAATTTCATGTCGCGCAAGTCCAACAGTGAACTCCTCGGTGTGTTTCGCAGGTGCACTTCTTGCTCATAAGCGCTGAGCAAAAATCTTTCCCGGATTCATGATGTTGTGCGGATCGAGCGTGTGTTTGATCTGACGCATCACCTCGAGCGCCGGTCCGAATTCGGCATCGAGATAGTCCATCTTGCCCTGGCCGACGCCGTGCTCGCCGGTGCAGGTGCCGTCCATGGCAATCGCCCGCAGCGCCAGACGATGACAAAACCCTTTCATGCGCGCGACGTCGTTTGGATCGTTGCCGTCGAACAGCACGGCGACATGGAAATTGCCGTCGCCGACATGGCCCAGGATCGGGCCGAACAGGCCGCTCTCCGCCAAATCCCGCTTGGTTTCCGTGACACATTCGGCGAGCCGCGACACCGGCACGCACACGTCGGTCGGCGTCACTTGCGCGCCCGGCCGCAACATCAGGCAGGAATAGGCCGCGTCATGCCGGGCCTGCCACAGCTTCGAGCGCTCCTCCGGGCGGGTCGACCACTGGAAATCGCCGCCGCCATTGTCGCGCGCAATCGCTTCGAACATCGCGGTCTGCGCGGCCACGGTGCTGTCGCTGCCATGAAACTCGACGAACAAAGTCGGCGCCTCGGTCAGCGTGACCTTCGAATAAAGATTGCAGGCGCGGATCTGCAACTCGTCGAGGAGCTCGACCCGCGCCAAAGGGAGGCCGGATTGGATCGCCGCGATCGCGGCCGTGCAGGCGCCGGCAAGCGTCGCGAACGGGCAGACCGCGGCCGCGATACTTTCGGGAATGCCGTGCAGCCGCAGCGTCAGTTCGGTGATGACGCCGAGCGTGCCTTCCGAACCCACCAACAGGCGGGTGAGATCATAGCCGGCCGCCGATTTGCGGGCCCGCCGCGCCGTGCGGATCGTCTGTCCGTCGGCAAGCACTGCGGTCAGCGACAGCACATTGTCGCGCATGGTGCCGTAGCGCACCGCATTGGTGCCGGAGGCGCGGGTTGCCGCCATGCCGCCAAGGCTGGCATCGGCGCCCGGATCGACCGGGAAGAACAGGCCTTGATCGCGCAAATGATCGTTGAGCCGTTTGCGGGTGACGCCGGCCTGCACAGTGCAGGTGAGGTCTTCGGCGTGAACGGCAAGGATCGCGTTCAGGCGCGATAGGTCGAGCGACAGGCCGCCCCGCGGCGCATTGATCTGTCCTTCGAGCGACGTGCCGGTGCCGAACGGGACGATCGGAACGCGCGCGGCCGCGCAGAGCTGGACGACGGCCACTACGTCGTCGGTCGAGGCGGCGAAGAACACCGCGTCCGGAAGCTGCGGCTTGAGCCAGGTGAAATTGTGGGCGTGATGGCCGCGGACCGCTTCGGCGGTCGACACCTGGTCCGGCCAGCGCGCACGGATCGTCTCGATCGCCGACTGAGTGTCCGCCGCCGGTGCCGCACTGCCTTGCATCGATGCCTCCAACGCGATTATTTTAAGCATAAACTATCCGCGGCTGTCGAATTTTGCGCAGGGAACGCAGGCAAGCATGAGCTGGGTTTACGAAATCGCGCTTCGCGGCGAGCCGGAACGGGCCGAGGCGCTGCTGAAATGGTTCGAGGACGGCGTCCGCGCGGCCTATGCCGGGCTGCCGGGGCTCGCGAGCTTCGATCTCTATACGCCGGATGCCGGCACGTCGCGCGATCCCTACAACACTCACAGTTCAGGGCCGCTGATGCTCTTGATGCTCGATTTCGTCAGCCGCGACGCGCTGGCGAAGGCAGCCGCGACCGGCGCCATCGCTGCGCCGGTCAAGGATCGCGCGCTGCGCTCCGCACTCGGTGTCGCGGCGACAGGTGAAGCCTTCGCGCGACGGTTCTATCCAATCGGGGAGGGTACGAGCCCAGCCCCGCTCCAAGCCCCGTTCTCCTATGTGGTGCGCTACCATCATCCGGCCGACGACGTCACAGCCTTCGTCGAAAACTACCTCGCCACGCATCCGATCACGCAGGCCCGGCTGCCCGGCATCCGCAGCATCATGTGTTATCTGCCGCTGGACGAGATTTCCGCCAGCGGCCTGGGTCATGCCGGCAGTGGCCTCGAAGCGGCAAACTACATGATCGGCAATGAGGTCGTGTTCGATCATATCGAGGACTTCAACGCCGCGATGGAATCGCCGGCGCGGCACGAATTGCGCGCGCATTATCGCGAGTTTCCGCGCTTCGCCGGCGCCAACACACATTATGCGATGACCCGCAGCCGGCTGGTCGGCTGAAGCAACCGCGCTGCCGCCTAGTGCGGCAGCAGCCATTGGCGCGAAATGCCGCGCGGTCCGGTGGGACGCCCAGTTGCACGTGACCCATAAATATTTCAGACTTGAAATAATTTGGCCACGCGGAGGGAATTCATCATGACTTTCGAGCTCGAACGCCGCACGCTGTTGCGGATGCTCGGTCTGGGCGCGGGTGGTCTTGGCGCAGCCGGCGCCGGGACGCTGGCCGGCTGCCTCGCGGCATTCGCGCAGGAGAAGGACGCGGTCACGATCGGCTGGCCGGTCGACGTTCCGGCCTGGGATCCCAATCAGCGCTTCACGCCGGAAGTGCAGGTGATCTACAAGCTGGTTTTCGATCAGCCGCTCGGCCAGAATCCGAAGCTCGATCTCGTTCCCAATCTGGTCACCAAGTGGGAACTGGCCAAGGACGCGCTGAGCCTCACCGTGGAATTGCGCGACGGCGTCAAATTCCACAACGGCGATCCGATGACCGCCGAAGATTTCCGCTACACCTTCTTCGAGCGCCTGCAGGGGCCGGATAAGATCGACACCAAGAATTCCTGGCGCAAGGTCAGCGACATCGAAGTGCAGTCGCCGACCAAGGCGGTGATGAAATTCTCTTCGCCGGCGCCGACCGCGCCGCAATGGCTGGCCTTCCTCGGCAGCTATGTCGTGCCGAAGAAATATATGACGCAGGCCGGCGTCGACGGCTTCAATCAGAAGCCGATCGGCACCGGTCCCTATAAGCTCGTCGATTATCAGCTCAACGCGCGCATTGTGCTCGAGCGCAACGACGACTATTGGGGCGGCAGGGCGCCGATCAAGCGCGTCACCTTCGAGATCATCAAGGATCCGTCGGCGCGGGTCGCGGCGATCCAATCCGGCCAGGTCGACCTGACCACCAACGTCCCGGTGCGTGAAGTTGGCCGCCTGCAGCACGAGCCCAATCTTGCCGGCGAGATCAATCCGATCACCCGCGTCATTCTCCTGCAATGCCGCAACGATCAGGGCTTCGCCGACGACAATGTCCGGCTCGCGGCGCATCACGCCATCAACAAGGACGCGCTGTCGAAGGCTTTTTATGCGGGCGCTGCCGTCCCGCTCTCGGTGCCGGTAACGCCGGGCACGCCGGGCTATCTGCCGGATTTCAGATTTGCCTACGATCCGGCGCTGGCCAAGCAGCTTCTGGCCAAGTCGGGGTTCGGTCCAGACAAGCCGGCGACGATCGGCTTTGCCTCGACCAACGGCCAATTCCCGAGCGACTACGATATCGCGCGCGCCATCGTGCAGATGTGGAAGGAGGTCGGCATCAATGCCGATCTGCAGACCATCGAATATTCGAAATATTTCGAGCTCAATCGCGGCGACAAATTGCCGGAAGCGACGCTCTACAGTTGGGACAATGCGACCGGCGATCCGGAAATCTACACCGGCTATCTGCTCAATCCGAAACTGCCATTCTCGGCCTGGAAGGGCATGGATGTCGGCGCCAAAGTGCTCGATCTGTTCAACATCGCCGACTATCAGACTCGCATCGCCGGCTACAAGGACATCAACAAATACGCCGTCGAGCACGGCGCAACCATTCCGCTGCTGCAGAGCGTACAGACGCTCGTGCGCAAGAAGAATCTGTCCTACGAGAAATACGGCAACGGCTGGGTCCTGGCCAATACGATGAAATGGGGATGACCGGAAGCGACAGCTCGCAAAGCGTAAGCACAGTTCGGCATCGGCGCAGCGGAGCGCGTCGATGATCGCCTCGGTTCTGCCGCTGATTGGCCGCCGCCTGCTGGCTTCGATCCTGATCCTGTTCGTTGTGTCGGTGCTGCTGTTCTTCGTGCTGCACGCCTTGCCGGTCGACCCGGCGGCGATGTCGCTGCCGCCGAACGCCACCATCGCCGAGATCGAAGCCAAGCGGAGAGAGATGGGCCTCGATCTGCCGTTGCCGCGGCAATATCTGATCTGGCTGTCGCAGGTGCTGCACGGCGATTTCGGCGTCTCGATCCATTACCGGCGCAGCGTGGTCAGCCTGGTTGCCGGCACGCTGCCGGCAACCATCGAAATGGCCGCGCTGTCGATCGTCATCGCCGGCCTGCTCGGCGTGGTCGGCGGTCTGGTCCTGTTTCACGTCCGCGGCAAGCGCGAGGAGCCGCTGATCGATTTCGGCTCGATCCTGTTGCTGTCGATCCCGGAATTTCTCTGGAGCCTGTTCTTCATTCTGATCTTTGGTGTCGCGCTGCAATGGCTGCCGTTTACCGGCCGGCTCGATCCCGACATGCGGCTGCCGCACGGTTCGGGCTTCCTGCTTGCCGACGCGCTTCTGGCCGGGCGGCCCGATATCTTCTGGAGCGCGCTCAAGCATCTGATCCTACCGTGCTTTGCGCTCGGGCTCGCGTTTTCGCCGACCATCATGCGGGTGCTGCGTTCGAGCCTGATCGACGTCTACCACGAGGACTATGTTCACATGGCGCGGCTGCGCGGTCTAAGCGAGCGCCGGATTCTCCTGCATCACGCGCTGAAGAACGCGTTTCTGCCGACTTTGAGCCTGATGGGCGTGCAATTCGGTTTCTTGTTCGGCGGCACGCTTCTGGTCGAGGTGATCTTCTCCTATCCGGGACTCGGCAATCTGATGGTCGATGCCGTCCGCAATGCCGATCTGCCGATCATTCAACTGGTCGGGCTGGCTTATTGTGTCGTGGTCCTCATCATCAACACCGTGGTCGACAGCCTCTATCTTCTGCTCAATCCGAAGCTGAGGCAGCGATGAGTGCTGGCCAAATGAGGCAATTCCTGCCCAAGTGGCTGCGCTCGAGCCGGGTCGCGATCGGGCTTGTCATCGTCGGCGTCATCGGTCTGTGTGCGATCTTCGCGCCGCTGCTCGCGCCGCACGATCCTAACGACCAGAGCTTGACCGCGATCTTTCTGCCGCCGGTTTGGGAGCAGGGCGGCGACCCGGCCTATCTTCTCGGCACCGACAGTCTCGGCCGCGATGTGCTGTCGCGGCTGATCTACGGCGCACGCTTGGCCATGCTGGTCGCCGTCTTCGCCTCCTTGGGCGCGATGCTGATCGGCGCGACGCTGGCGCACATCGCCGGCTATTTCGGCGGCCGCATCGATGCTTGGATCGGGCGCGCGGTCGACGTCTGGATGTCGTTTCCGCCGGTGATCCTGTCGCTGATCCTGATGGTCGGCATCGGCGTCGGCGTGCGCAATGTCATTCTCGCGATCGTCCTGGTCGACTGGACGCGGTTCTGCCGGGTGCTGCGCAGCGAAGTGCTGGTGGTGTCACGGAAAGATTATGTCGCCGCAGCGCGGCTGCTCGGCTTTTCGCATTGGCGCACCATCACGCGCGAGATCATTCCGGCAAGCCTGCCACTCTTGATTACGCTGGTCAGCCTGGAAATGGGGATCGCGGTGATCGTCGAGGCGATCCTGTCCTTCGTCGGCCTGAGCGTGAGTTCGGAAACGCCGGCCTGGGGCCAGATGATCGCGGACGCCCGGCAATACATCTACGACTCGCCGTGGAATTTGATCTTCCCGATTCTGGCGATTTTCACCGCGGTGCTCGGCTTCAATCTTTTGGGCGACGGATTGCGCCGCACGCTTGACGTGCGCGTCACCGAGACGCAGCGGGTCTGAGGTCGTCGTCATGGACATGCTGATCGCCAAAGAGCTCACCGTCAGTGCCGCGCTCGGCGACGGCAGCGTGCCGGTCATCCGCGATCTGAACTTCTCGCTGCCGCCGGGCCGCATTCTCGGGCTCGTGGGCGAATCCGGCGCCGGCAAGTCGATGATCGGGCGTGCGATCGCGCAGCTGTTTCCGCCCAGCTTCGCCGTCACCCACGGCGAACTGATGTTCGACGGTCAGGACCTCGTCCGCATGCCGGCCGAGACGCGGCGCGAGCTCCTCGGCAGCGAGATCGCTTTCGTGCCGCAGGAGCCGCTATCCGCGCTCAATCCGGTGCTGACCATCGGCCAGCAGATCGACGAGCATCTGACGCGCTTGCGGAGCGGCAACCGCCGGGCGCGGCACGACCGCGCGCTCGCCATGCTCGACGCCGTGCATCTAAGCCACGGCGCCGAACTCTTGAGCAAATATCCGCATCAATTGTCGGGCGGCATGTGCCAGCGCGTGCTGATCGCCATGGCCTTTGCCAGCCGTCCCAAGCTTCTGGTCGCCGACGAGCCGACCACCGCGCTCGACGTCACCATCCAGGCCCGCATCGTCGAGCTGATCGCGGAGATGCAGCAGAACGCGCGCACCAGCGTCGTCTTCATCACCCACGATCTGCGACTCGCGGCGCAGATTTGCGACGACATCCTCGTGCTTTATGCCGGCCGGCCGGCCGAGTATGGACCGGCGCGGCGGGTGTTTGGCGATCCGGCGCATCCCTATACCGGAGCGGATGCCGGGCCTGAACGCGCTCAAAAATATCGAGGGCTGTCTGTTCGCGCCGCGCTGTCCGCGCAGGGCCGACGACTGCGCACGCGCGCTGCCGCCCTTCATCGCGGTCGAAAAGAGCCATCTCGCCGCCTGCATCCGCAGCGCCACAACGGCCGAGATCTCTGCTCCTCCCGCCGCGCCGCACGAAGACGCGGGTGCGGGCACACCGCTGCTGACGACCGAGGGCTTGTCCAAGACATTCGTGACCCATCGCGGGCTGTTTGCCAGAAGCGGCTTTGCCGCGGTGAAGAACGTGAGCTTCGCGCTGCATGAGAATGAGTTCGTCGGCATTGTCGGCGAGAGCGGCAGCGGCAAGAGCACCGTGGCGCGGATGCTGTGCGGCCTCGAGATGCCAAGCGCCGGCAAGGTCGTGATCGCAGGCCGCGACGTCAGCGACGGCAGCACCGCGTCGCGGACGCATCAGCGCGCCCATGTGCAGATGGTGTTCCAGGATCCGCAATCGGCGCTCAACCCGCGCCGCCGCGTCGCGAGTATTGTCACGCAGGCGCTCGAAGCGGCGGGCGAGGGCACCCATGCCGAGCGGCTGGCACGGGCCGAAGCGCTGTTGTCGGAAATCGGCTTGCCGACGGAAGCCGCGACGCGCTTTCCGGCCCAGCTCTCCGGCGGCCAGCGCCAGCGTGTCAATATCGCCCGCGCGCTGTGCGCCACGCCGCGGATCCTGATCGCCGATGAAATCGTTTCCGGCCTCGACGTTTCGGTGCAGGCCCAGCTCCTCAATCTGCTGCTGCGGCTGCGCCGCCAGCGCGGCTTTGCGATGCTGTTCATCTCGCATGATCTGTCGGTGGTGCGCTGTCTCTGCGACCGCGTCTTGGTGATGTATCGCGGCGAGGTCGTGGAAAGCGGTCCGACCGACGCGGTCTTTGCCGCGCCGCGCCATCCCTATACGCGCACGCTCCTGGCCGCGGTGCCGCCGGACGATCCCGCGACAGTCTGGGCGCCGCGCGCGGCCGAAGCGGCCTCGGCTTAGATGGGGTTGTCCGATCAAGCCTGCCGCAGGCCTGCCTCGCGCAGCAGCGGCAACACCTTGTCGATGAAATAGGGCAGCTCGTTCTTGAAATTGACGAACGACACCGTGGTGCCGGCGAAGCCGACCTCTTGCATCTTCACCATCTCCGACGCGATACGTTCGGGCGTGCCCACCAGCGGATAGGTGCCGGCGCCGCCGGCAAAGCGCTTGCGGTGCAGCCGATAGGCTTCTTCCTCGTGCGAGCCGGAGAAGGCCTGCTTCTGGCCCATGTAGTGATCGACGCTGTCCTTATCGGCCATGGTCGAGGCGTAATACTCGTAGTAGTCCTCGGCTTCGCTCTGGCTTGGGCGGCAGATCACGTGGCAGGTGGTGTAGACGCCGACGTCGCGGCCCTGCGCCTGCGCGCGCCGCTTCATGTCCTCGATATGCTCGCGGCCCTTTTCGATCTCGACAAAGGTCGTGAACAGAAAGTCCGCGGCCTTGGCCGCAAAGTCGCGGCCGGGCGGCGAGAACGCGGCGTTGAGCGTGATCGGCCGCGGCTTCTGCACCGGCGCCGGTTTTCCCGATACGCCTTTGAGCTTGTAGAACTTGCCGTCGAAATCGAACGGCGCATCCGACGTATAGATCCGCTGCATGATCTCGAACCATTCCAGCCCCTGGCCGTAACGGTCGTCGACCTGCGCCAAGTTGAAGCCGAACATCGCGAACTCTTCCGGATTCCAGCCGCAGACGATGTTGAGCCCGGCGCGGCCGTTCGAGGCATGGTCGATCGTGGTCAGCGCCTTGGCGGCGAAGACCGGATGCACCATCGGCACGTGGACGGTCGAGAACAGCGCGATGTTCTTGGTGACGCCGGCCAGGCCCGCCGCGAAGGTGAACGTCTCGAGCGACCATTCGCGGCTGTTCATCTCGCCGCCAAAGCCTTTCCAGCGCGCGATCGGCAGAATGAATTCGATGCCGGCGCGATCGGCCATCTGCGATACTTCGACGATCTCGTCCCAGCGCGCCGGCCAGCGTTCCGGCACTTTGGTCAAGGTGAGACCGCCGTCGGAATTCATCGAGAACACGCCGAGCTTGAACTTGTTCGGTCCATGCATCGGATGCGGTGCGGTCATGGTCTTTGCTCGGATGGCGCGGCGGGACGGAGCGTTTCGCCCCGCGCCGCAGGATCGAATATGATCGCGAATGTCCGGCTGGACCTCCGCGGCATTATTTTATACATAAAATAATTGGGCCGCTGTCAATCCGGCTCATCATGCAAGCCAAGCGATTTGGTCATGGCGGAAAACGCGTCCACTCCATCCATTGCCGAGGTCGTTCGCATCGTCCCGCATGGTGACGTTGCGGTGATCGAGATCGATAATCCGCCGGTCAATGCCACCTCGCTGGCGGTGCGCGCCGGGCTAACATCGGCGCTGGCGCAGGCCGAGGTCGATCCTGCCGTGAAAGCGATCGTCCTGGCCGCGGCGGGACGAACCTTTGTCGCCGGCGCCGACATCAAGGAGCAGGGCCGGCCGCCGCAGCCGCCATTCTTGCCCGAGGTCTGCAATGCCATCGAGGCGAGTTCAAAGCCGATCGTCGCCGCGATCCATGGCACGGCGCTCGGCGGCGGTTTCGAGCTGACGCTCGCGGCGCATGCGCGCATTGCCGCGCCCGATGCCCGTGTCGGCCTACCCGAAGTCAATATCGGCATCATTCCAGGTGCCGGCGGCACCCAGCGCGCACCGCGGCTGTGCGGCGTGCCGGCCGCGATCGATCTCGCTACATCCGGCAAGCCGCTGCCGGCGCCGAAGGCGCTGGCGCTCGGCTTGATCGACCGCATCGCCGACGGCGACCTGCGCTCCGCCGCCATTGGCTTTGCCAGGGAACTCATCGGCAAACCGATCCGCCGCACCGGCGCGCTCGCCGTTCCGGTTTTCGATCGCGCCGCGGCCGAAAAGCAGATCGCGGTGATCGAAAGCAAGGCGCGCGGCCAGCATTCGCCGGGACAGGCCGCCCGCACGGTTCTGCTCAGCGCCGATTTCGATATCGCCGAAGGCCTCAAGCGCGAGCGCGCGGTCTATTCCGAACTGGTGCAATCGGACCAGGCTTTCGCCCTGCGCCACATTTTTTTCGCCGAACGTGCGGCGGCCAAAGTGCCGGGCCTGGATCGCGTCGAACCGCGGCCGGTTGCCACCATTGGCATTGCCGGCGCGGGCACGATGGGTTCGGGCATTGCGGTCGCCTGTCTCGATGCCGGCTATCGGGTGATCGTGGTCGAGCAGAACGACGCGGCAGCGGCGGCCGGGCGTTCCCGCATCGGCGGTCTCTACGACCGCGCCATCAAGTCGAAGCGGATGAGCGAAGCCGACAAGGCCGAACGCCTGGGCCGCCTGACCATCGCTGCCGACCGCGCCGCCTTCGCGCCGGCCGATCTGATCATCGAAGCGGTGTTCGACGATCTTCCGGTCAAACAGGACTTGTTCAAATCGCTCGACGCCATCGTCCGGCCCGACGCGATCCTTGCCACCAATACCAGCTATCTCGATCCGAACGCGATTGCGCTCGCCACGGCGCAGCCGGACCGGGTCGTCGGCATGCATTTCTTCTCTCCCGCGCAAGTGATGCGGCTTCTCGAAGTGGTTCATGCCGCGCGCACCGCGCCGGACGTTCTGGCAACCGCGCTCGCCGTCGGCAAGAAGCTGCGCAAGCTCAGCATCGTCTCCGGCGTCTGCGAAGGTTTTATCGGCAACCGCATCTATTCGGCCTATCGCCGGCAGGCCGAATACATGCTGGAAGACGGCGCGCTGCCGCAGGATGTCGACGGCGCGATCGAGGCCTATGGCCTGCCGATGGGGCCGTTCGCGGTCAACGATCTGTCCGGCCTCGATATCGCCTGGGCGCGGCGCAAGCGGCTCGCGCCGACGCGCGATCCGCGCGAGCGCTATGTCACCGTCGCCGATACGCTGTGCGAAATGGGACGGCTCGGCCAGAAGACCGGCGCCGGCTGGTATCGCTATGTCGAGGGCAAACGCACGCCCGATCCGGACGTCGCAAAATTGATCGAGGCTGCCTCGCGCGCCAAAGGCATTGCACGCCGGACGCTCCCCGCGGCCGAAATCCAGTCGCGCGTCCTCGCGGCGATGGTGAACGAAGGGGCCAAGATCCTGGCCGAAGGCATCGCGCTGCGCGCCTCTGACATAGATCTCGTCCTGGTCAATGGCTACGGCTATCCGGCCTGGCGCGGCGGGCCGATGTTCGAGGCCGACCGCATCGGCCTCAACGTGATCCTCGCCGAAGTCGAACGCATGAGCGCACGCGACGGACTGGGCTTCGAGCCGGCGCCACTGCTGGTCGACTTGGCGAAAGCCGGCAAAGGTTTCGCTGACTAGAATGCGCTGACAGCGTGTCCGCTTACGGCGTCCAGTCCGGCGCGGTCAGGCGCCGCGGCTTGCCGTCAGATGTCACCTGCACCCCGGGCGCATCGACATCGATCTTGTCCCAGAGCTGACAGGTGACCGGCTTGTGCTTCTGGTCGAGGCCTTCGCAGTAATTGGTGAACTCGCACAGCCGCACTTCACTGCCGCGCCCGAGCAAAATCTTGCGGAACGTGTCGGGATCGGCGAGCGACTGCCGCGCCGCGCCGACAATGTCGCAGACGCCGTCAGTCAGAAGTCGCTCGGCCATTTCGAAATTGTGCACGCCGCCGGTGCAGACCACCGGCGTTTCAAAACCGGCCTTCCGGATCGCTGCCCGGATTGCCGCGGTTGCCGGCACGTTGCGTCCGAACGGGCCGCGCTGGTCGGAAATATATTGCGGCATGCATTCGTAGCCGCTGCGCCCGGTATAGGGATAGGCGGCCCAGCCGACGGCGGGCTGCTTGGCGTCATCGAACTTGCCGCCGCGCGAGGTCGACAGGAAATCCATGCCGGCGCGGGCGAAAGCCACGCCGAAAAATGCCGTGTCGTCGACCTCGCTGCCGGCGGCGATGCACTCGTCGGCAAGAAAACGGCAACCGACCACGAAATCCCGGCCGACCCGCTCGCGCACGGCGGCATAGACTTCGAGCGGCAGCCGCACGCGATTGTCCCGCGCGCCGCCATAGCCGTCGTTCCGCGTATTGGTGCGCGAGAGGAACGACGCCATCGTGTAAGCATGGGCGTAGTGCAATTCGACGCCGTCGAAGCCGGCCTCGCGCGCGCGTGCCGCGGCATCGGCAAAAAGCTCAGGCAGCACCGCCGGCAGGGTGCGGACGTGATCGAGATGCAGATCGGTGATCCGCTCGCGATAGCCGTAGTCGAACGCCTCCAGTTCCGCGGGCGCCAGGATCTTGGCGATCTCATCATGGCTCATGGCCGAGAGCCGTGTTCGCACCTCGGCTTCGCTCAGCGCCGCGTCGCCGAGCGCTTGCCGGTGCGCATCGGTGATCTTGAGGAAGCGCTGCAGGAATTTTTGCGGCTCCGGCCGGCGGCGAATGGCGAGGAAATCGATGAGCTGAATGAACAGCCGCGTCTCGCCGCCGCTTGCCGCGCGCACGGCGTCAGCCAGGCGGCGCAGGCCTGCGACATAGCGATCATGACCGATGCGCAGGAGCGGTCCGCTCGGCACGTCGCGGATGCCGGTGGCTTCGACGACAATGGCGCCCGGCCTGCCGCGGGCGAAGCGCTCGTACCAGGCCACGACTTCGTCGGTGACGACGCCGTCTTCCGAAGCGCGCCAAGGCACCATGGCCGGCACCCAGCTTCGCTGTTTGAGTTCGAGCGGGCCGATAGTCACCGGTGAAAACAGGCGCGAGTTCCTGGCCTCTTCGCGTGAAGGGATGCGGCCAAGGCTTGCTACATAACGGATGCGTTCGGGCGGGCGCCACATAAGCCCGAAGTCTAGGGGCCGGCGAAATTATTTCAAGTATAAAGTATTTACCCGGCCGCTCATCCAATCTCATTCGATGCATAGCTACAATGTGTTATCGGCAGGCGCTGTTCCCCGGCGGTCATGCCTTTTTCGACGCATTCGTGTTTCCCTGGTTGCTTGAAACCTATAAAGTTCAGGCTTAAAGCACCGAAGCTTTGCCGAGCTGGAGAGCCTTGAGCCATGAATGACGTCGCCGCGCTGCCGCTTGATGCGGAGACCAAGGTCATCGAGCGGCCCGGCGATCACAAGGATGAGCTGCGGCTCTGGCTGCGGCTGCTCAGCTGCAAAATGCTGATCGAGAATGAGATCCGGCGTCGGTTGCGCGACAATTTCGAGATCACGCTGCCGCGCTTTGATCTGATGGCGCAGCTCGACAAGGCGTCCGCCGGGATGAAGCTCGGCGAACTGTCGCAGCGGCTGATGGTATCGAACGGCAATATTACCGGGCTGGTCGATCGGCTGGTGGAGCAGGGGCTCCTCGACCGCCAGCCGGCGCCGAACGATCGCCGCGCCCAATTGGTCAAGCTCACGGCGGAGGGCCGCCGCAGCTTCCGCGCCATGGCCGCCTCCCATGAGGCCTGGATCGCCGAGATCCTCGGCGACCTGACGGCGAGCGAACGCGATACACTGATGCGGCTTCTTGGCAAGGCCAAGAGTGCAGCGCGGCGAGCGATCGCCGACGACGACAAAGAGTAGTTGCAGCCCTGTTCCGCGTGCACGCGCCGTTGCAACAGCAAGTGGAAGGTTTCATAAATATTCATGCCGCCGTCGCGCCCGGGCGCCGCAGACGGCCTGGAGGATGCCATGGCTGAACGTTCGTTTGCTCGCGAGGTCGAAGATCTCAAACTGGGCGAGGGCGAGGAGTTTCGCGGCGAAGGCATTCTCGCGATCACCAAGGCGCTGCTGCAATCTGGAGTGTCCTATGTCGGCGGCTATCAGGGCGCGCCGATCTCGCATCTGATGGATGTGCTCGCCGACGCCAAGGACGTGCTCGACGAGCTCGGCGTGCATTTCGAGAATTCGGCCTCCGAAGCGGCCGCCGCGGCCTCGCTCGCGGCTTCCGTGCATTACCCGATCCGCGGTGCGGTCACCTTCAAGGCTCCGGTCGGCATCAATGTCGCTTCCGACGCCATCGCCAATCTCGCGTCCGGCGGCGTCACCGGCGGCGCGATGATCATCATCGGCGAGGATTATGGCGAAGGCTCCTCGATCATGCAGGAGCGCTCGCATCCTTTCGCCATGAAATCGCAAGTCTGGCTGCTCGACCCGCGGCCCAATCTGCCCTCGATCGTCAAAATGGTGGAGGACGGCTTCGAGCTTTCGGAAGTCTCGCACACGCCGGTGATGCTCGAAGTGCGGATCCGCGCCTGCCACGTCCACGGCCGCTTCATCGCCAAGGACAACAAGAAGCCGAACTTCGCGCTGCGCGAGGCTCTGGAGAAGCCGCGCCGCGACACCGAGCGCGTGGTGCTGCCGCCGGCATCCTATCTGCATGAGCGCGAAAAGATCGAGCAGCGCTGGCCGGCCGCAGTCAAATTCATCAAGGAGCGCAAGCTCAACGAATTCTTCGGCCCGGACAAAGCCGATGTCGGCATCGTGGTGCAGGGCGGCCTCTACAATTCGGCGATGCGTGCCCTGCAACAGCTCGGTCTTGCCGACGTCTATGGCGAGACGTCGGTGCCGATCTATTCGCTCAACGTCACCTATCCGCTGGTCGACGACGAAGTCGCGGAGTTTGCCGCGAACAAGAAAGCAATCCTGATCATCGAAGAAGGGCAGCCGGAATTCATCGAGCAGGCCATCAACACCATCCTGCGCCGCCGCGATATTCAGACCAGGATCAGCGGCAAGGATGTGCTGCCGATGGCCGGCGAATATACGCCGATGGTCGTGACCAAGGGGCTGAAGGCCTTCCTCGAGCGCTACGCCAATGCGCTGCTCGGCAATGCGCCGCCGCCGCCGAATGCGGACGCGGTGCTCGCCGATCCGAAGGTCAAGACGCTCGCCAAGACGGTGCCGCCGCGGCCGCCCGGCTTCTGTGTCGGCTGTCCGGAGCGGCCGATCTTCGCCGCCATGAAGCTCGTGCAGCGGGAGCTCGGCGAGCACAACATCTCCGCCGATATCGGCTGTCACCTGTTCTCGTCGCTGCCGCCGTTCAACATCGGCGCGACCACGATGGGCTACGGCCTCGGTCCGGCGTCGTCATCCGCTTTCAATGTCAAAGCCGACAAGCGGCCGATCTCGGTGATCGGCGACGGCGGCTTCTGGCATAACGGGCTGTCCACCAGCGTCGCCAATGCCGTCTACAACAAGCAGGACGGCGTGATCATGGTGGTCGACAATTTCTATTCCGCCGCGACCGGCGGCCAGGACATCCCGTCGTCGCGCGCGCTCAAGGATTCGCGCTCGACCAACAATTCGATCGTTGATGCGGTCAAAGGCGTCGGCGTCAAATGGGTGCGCCACCTCGATCGCACTTACGATGTCGGCCGCATGCGCGATACGTTACGCGAAGCCCTCACGACGAAACAGCAGGGCCCGAAAGTGATCGTGGCCTCGTCCGAATGCATGCTCAACAAGCAGCGCCGGGTGAAGCCGCTGTTCCAGAAATCGGTACGCGACGGCGAGCGCATGGTGCGCGAGCGCTTCGGCGTCGACGAGGACGTCTGCACCGGCGACCACGCCTGCATCCGGCTGTCCGGCTGTCCGTCGCTCTCGGTCAAGCAGACCGACGATCCGCTCAAGGATGATCCGGTCGCGGCGATCGACAACAATTGCGTCGGCTGCGGCAATTGCGGCGAGGTCTCGGAAGCCGCCGTCCTATGTCCCTCGTTCTACCGTGCCGACATCATCCACAATCCGTCCCGGTTCGATCGCTTCATGTCCGGTCTGCGCCGCGCCGTGATCGGCTTCCTGCAGCGCCGGCGCGAAGCCCGCCGCATTGCTTTTGCGGACTGAGCGGAGAGCGTCATGAACGACCTGTCGAATACGCCGGCGCGAGTTACCACCGACCGGCCGATCTGCGTCGCCGTTCTGGCCATGGGCGGGCAGGGCGGCGGCGTGCTCTCCGACTGGATTGTCGAACTCGCGGAATCGCAGGGCTGGCACGCGCAGTCGACCTCGGTGCCTGGCGTCGCCCAGCGCACCGGCGCCACGCTCTATTATGTCGAAATGTTGCCGCCCAAAGCCGGCCGCGCGCCGATCCTCTCGCTGATGCCGGCGGCGGGCGAGGTCGATATCGTGCTGGCGACCGAAATGATGGAGGCCGGCCGCTCGATCCTGCGCGGCCTGGTCACGCCGGACCGTTCGACGCTGATCGCCTCGACGCACCGGCTCTATGCTGTCGCCGAGAAGGAAAAGCCGGGCGACGCGATCGCCGATCCGAATGTCGTGATCGAGGCCGCCGACATCGCCGCCAAACGCACCATCGCCTTCGATATGGAATCGGTGGCGGTCAAGAACAACAGCGTGATCTCGGCCTGCATGTTCGGCGCGCTGGCCGCGTCGCGGGCGCTGCCGTTCGACGACGACAGCTTCGAGGCCGTGATCAAGGCCGGCGGCCGCGGCGTCGAGCCGTCGCTCAATGCGTTCCGTGCCGCGCGTGACCAGGCGGCCCAGCCGTCCGCGCCGGGAAAGCCCGTTGTCGCGAAACCCGGCAAGCGCTTTACACCGCTGCCGGCCTCGGCCGGACGTGCCGATCTCGATGCGCTGCTGGCGCGGATCAGGCAATTCCCGGCGCCACTGCACGACATGCTGTTTGCCGGTGTCAAGCGGACCACCGATTTTCAAGATCCGAAATACGCCAATGAATATCTCGACCGGGTCGGCGCAATTCACGCCCTGGACAAGGCCAATGGCGGCGCCGCCAAGGGCTACAGGCTCACGGCGACCGCGGCCAAATATGTGGCCGTCGCCATGGCCTATGATGACGTGATCCGCGTCGCCGAACTGAAAACGCGGCCGCAGCGCTACGCGCGGGTGCTGCGCGACAACAGCGTCGGCAAGGATCAGATCGTCTACACGACCGAATACATGCATCCGCGGCTGGAAGAGACCGCGGGCACCATGCCGGCGCCGCTCGGCCGCTTCCTCGAGGCAAATCCGGGTCTGTTCGGCTGGATGTTCCGCAGCGGCCGCCGCGTCCGCTCGGGCACGATCCACTGGTTTCTGATGTTATACGTGCTCGCGGCATTCAAGCCGATACGGCGCACGACGCTGCGGCATCAGCGCGAAACGGCGCATCTGGAAAAGTGGCTGGCGCTCGCCTCGGCGCAGGCGCCGGTGAATTACGACCTGGCCGTCGAAGTGCTGGCGGCGCGGCGCCTGATCAAAGGCTATTCCGACACCCATGCCCGCGGCGAATCCAAATTCGACCGCGTCATCGGCGCAGTGCCGCTGCTCACGGGCCGCAGCGACGGCGCCGACTGGATGCGCCGCCTGCGCGATGCCGCGCTGATGGACGAGAAGGGCATCGCGCTCGACGGCGCGCTGAAAACCGTCGCGTCGCTCTAACCCGCGACATTCTCCGCTCATTCCCGCGCAAGCGGGAATCCAGCAGGCTCGTCGGGATCAGAGAATTGTTGCGCTAGGTCCCCGCTTTCGCGGGGACGAGCGGTGTGCATGTGGCCGAGGCGGCGACCGGCCTCAGTGCTTCGGCACCAGCGCCAAAACGCGCAGCGGGCTGCCGGTGCCTTTGACGATCTTCAACGGCGCCGCGATCAGGATCGCGCCTTTGGGCGGCAGCTTGTCCAGATTGCACAAGCTGGCGAGGCCGTAGCGATTGGCCTTGTGCACCAGGTTATGCGCCGGGAAAGGCGGGTCCATGCCGCCGGCCGAACCGGCATCGGTGCCGATCGCCTCGTTGCCCCAGCCGATAATGCCTTTCGATAACAGGTAGGTGATGGCTTCCGCCGTCGGGCCCGGCGAATGCGGTCCCTTCTCGTCGGCATTGAGGAATTTCTCCTCGCTGTCATTGCGCTTGTACCAGTCGCTGCGCATCAGCACCCACGACCCGGCCGGGATGTCGCCGTGCTTCTTTTCCCAGGCCTTCACGCCCTCGACGGTGAGCAGGAAGTCGGAATTCTTCGCCACCTCGGCGGAACAGTCGATGACGCACACCGGCGCCACGAAATTCTTGGCGGGAATGGTGTCGGTGGTGTTGTTGGGATGATCCTTGCCGGTGATCCAATGCACCGGCGCGTCGAAATGGGTGCCGGAATGCTCGCCGAGCTTGAGCCAGTTCCAGGCCCAGAACGGCCCGTCCTTGTCGTAATGCGAGATCGAATGGACTTCGACGGTCGGCGTGTTCTTGCCGATCTCGGGCGGCAATTTGATCAGCGGCGTTTCCGGTCCGAG
>Ga0335069_10002579_pt1 | contig 27797 bp, 24 predicted proteins | sample Lox_Sample_11_FD_206714 | JGI IMG/M metagenome (GOLD analysis project Ga0335069, IMG submission 206714) | Soil microbial communities from Loxahatchee National Wildlife Refuge, Florida, United States - Lox_Sample_1.1 | ecosystem: Environmental > Terrestrial > Soil > Wetlands | place: USA...
GTCCCACCATCGCGTAACTGAACATAAGCCGCTGCTTGAGCAGCAGGCCCGCGAGTGCCGAGCGATCTATGGGAGCATGAATCATCAATGCTTTCAGCGCACCGGACACGCGGGTGAAGTCCTTGCCCAAACAACGCGCGTAACCACGGAAAGCGGCAATTCGATTGGCGCGGAAACGACGGCCCATGCGCCGGTTATATGATGGCTGTGCAGCGAGAAACTCTTTATCGAGCGGATCGAGCAGACGCTCCATCGGCCGATAGCGTGACGGCGTAAAAACGCTAGCCGGATCTCCGGGTATTGTCCCGTCTCGTCTTCCGGACAGCAAGGTCCGGAACAAGCACAAGAATGCCAAACCGAGAAGAACCCCAATACCGGCAGCAGACATCAGTATGACGTCCATAGGCTGAACGTGCTCCACCACGTCGAGTTGAGAATACCTGAGTTTAGGGCGAAATGCAATCGAATTTTGTACTGTAAAGGCACTAATATAGCCACCCACTACTGAGTAGAGGTGGCTATTAGCGCCGAGCGTGTTGACCTGAAATCCTGAGCCGCCGTTAAATGACTGTATGTAAATAGCTTAACAAGAACCCAGCCCTATTTCACAAAGGGGCACGGCCAGCACTCCGGCCAGGGGTCGTGTGCGCGGGTTTGGGTCGAAGCGGCAAAAAATGAAATTGCAAGAACCGTGATATACAGAATCCTCTTTATCATGAGCTGTTATCTCTCCTTGGTGAACGGTAGTCGTACTGCCTGGTAACGTTATCCTAGGAGATATGCGTCTGGAATAGTGCCGTTGTGCGCATTTTTTACGTCAGCGGAACAGACTCGCGGTTCTTGTTCCTGCTGGCGGCCAGTGTGGAATACACGGAGGTTCTTACGGTTTGTTGTACAATCAAGAAAACTTGGAACTTCGGAGCGAGACCAAGGCCAAATGAAATTCGATCGCAGCGCCGCTGCGGATCTGTGGCGCAATACTCTCTCTCAGATCCCCACTACGTTTGGACGCCTGATCTACCTGGCATCTCTCCGCGATCAAAACACAGGGGCTTATCATCATCACGGTCTGGAACAGCTATTCGGGTCGGAAGAAACCGACCATACGCTGCGCCAAAGCCACGGCCAGACATTTTCCGAATGGCTTTGCTTTAATTTGGAACAGCAAAAGACCGATTTAGAGGGATATTTAGACGAGTTGAACGAGGATAAAAAGACGATCCTGGCTACATGGATTCGCCTTTCGCCGTACCGGAATTTCGTCCCCGCCAATGCCCGCGAAGTGGAGCGGAACCTGTTTATGACCGATCTGGAGACGGTGCTGGAGCTCCTTAGGTACGATTACGCCGTCGCTTCCCCTGATCCAGACGCATAGCCACTCCGACCACCTGGCCCAGCACATCGATATCAGTCGGATAATTGAAGATTTCCGGATAACACATGGAGGCGGGATGTGGCTGCAGCACCAGCTGATTCTCCTGGAGCGTACACCAAGCGCATGCAAAGCCCTTGCGATGCTCAAAGAAATAGATGGGCCGTTCGTATTCATTGGCCCAGCCGCTGTTCACGACTTTGCGGTGTGTGTCGTCGATTAACACGAGCGAGCCAGGCTGGATCAGCGGGTACATGGTCCAATCCTCGGAACCGATGAAGGCGTAACGGAAATTCTTCACGTCGACGGTATTCAGCAGGGCTAACGGCAGCTTGCCCCAGCGCTGGATCATGCGGCTGAGGAAGGTCGTACGCCGCAGATCGATACCGGGGTCGAGCGAAAGGGGCATCTGGGTTTCCCCAAAGCCGTTGGCGCCAAAACCGATCAGATGAGTGCGCTGCAGTTCGATGGCTGCTGAATCGGCCGCCAATGTGGAGACGTTGACCCCGTACCAGTCCAACACTTCATTGATATCCAGCCGGTAAATGGTGCAGAGTGAGTACAGCCGGTAGATGGTAGGAACGGTGCCCTTGTTTTCGATATCGGATAGCCGGCTTAGGGCGATGACAAACTCGTCGTTATTGTGGCGCGCTGCAATCTGGTTGCTCGCGTCTTCCACATCCCGATAACGGAGATTCAAGCGCTCGCGGGCGCGCTTCAGCTTCTGTCCGGCCTCTTCCATGCTATGATTCCGTGTCTGGACGCCGGGGTTCGATGCTCCTCATCGATCATGGATCCATTGGGGGAATTATATCGACGGTAGGATCCAGGGGCAACCTCCGGACACCAATTCTGTTCTGAATTCAGAACATGATTTCAGCCGAGCAGCCAAATCTGAAAATTATCGTGGGCGTCTCCGGGGCAAGCGGAGCGATATACGGGGTCCGTTTGCTCGAAAAGCTCCGCCTTCAGCCTGCCGTAGAGACGCATTTGATCCTCAGCCGTTCCGGCGAAAAGACGCTATTCCTGGAATTGGGAAAGAAAGCGCAGGAATTACGATCCCTGGCGCATTTTAGTTATCCACTTGAGGATATCTCGGGCCGATTAGCCAGCGGCTCGTTCCGTACAGCCGGCATGGTAATTGCCCCATGTTCCATCCACACGATGTCGGCTATCGCTCACGGCATAACCGACAACATATTGACCCGCGCGGCAGACGTGGCGCTCAAGGAACGCAGGCGTCTGATTCTCATGGTGCGGGAAAGCCCGCTGCATCTGGGCCACCTTCGGACGATGGTCGCGCTCGCGGAAATGGGTGCCATCATCGCGCCTCCCGTGCCGGGCTTCTATAACAAACCGGAAACAATTCTCGATCTGGTGGACCACAGCGTGGATCGTGTATTAGATTTGCTCGGCCTTCCGAGCGACACGGCGCGGCGATGGGACGGAGCGGCGGTGCACGAGTGAAGCGAAAAATAGCCCGGCGTTTGTTAGTGGCGTTTCAAGGAGAACGTGGCGCATTCAGCGAAGAGGCCGCGCGCAAACTGCTCGGCCCTACGATCGACGTGCGGCCGTGCCCTCGATTCGAAGATGTATTCCGCGCGCTCGATCAGAAAAAAGTGCAAGCGGCGGTGATCCCCATCGAGAATACGCTGCACGGTTCCGTGCACGAGAATTACGATCACCTTCTGCATTTTGATTTGCCCATCGTCGGCGAAACCAGCGTCCGAATCGTGCACAACCTGATTGCTCCGCCGGGGGTGAAGTTCGGCCAAATCCGGCGCGTTTTTTCGCACCCCGTGGCGCTGAACCAGTGCCTGGATTTCTTTGCCAGCCATCCCCAACTGGAAAAGGTTCCGTTCTACGACACCGCCGGCAGCGTCAAAATGATGATGGCCGAGGGGTTGACGGACGCGGCGTCGATCGCGTCGTCGGTGGCGGCGGAGATTTACGGCGCCAGAATCTTGCGCCGCTCCATCGAGGACGACCGGCAGAACTTCACGCGCTTCTTCGCCCTGCGGCGCCCGGCGGATGTCCGGCGAACCGTCGTCAGGGCCCGGAAGGGCGCCCAATGGAAGACTTCGGTGGTTTTCTCCACCCGCAACGTCCCGGGATCATTATTCCGTTCCCTGAGCGCGTTTGCGCTCCGGGACTTGAATCTTGCCAAAATCGAGTCCCGGCCTTTGCGCGGTAAGCCTTGGGAGTACCTGTTTTATCTGGACTTTATCGGACAAGTGAATGATCCGGTCTGCCGGAACGCTCTAGGGCATTTACGGGAGTTGGCCGACCTTCTGCGTGTCCTCGGCTGTTATCCGCGCGGCGACTGACCCTGGGGCGGGGCCGAAGCACCGGGTTGAATCCTGCAATCATCTATATAGGTATGACCGTGGAAGAAAAAGTTGAAGAGCAGAGTCTCGAAGCACAGATCGCTGAACCACTGGAAGAACTACCTGTCCTGACGGTGCGGGACACCGTTTTGTTTCCGCACGCGTTGCTTCCCATTAACGTAGGGCGGCCGAGCTCCATGGCGCTGATTTCCTCATTGGGTGAAAACCGGCTGCTGGGTATGGTATCCCAGCTCGATCCACGTGAAGAATCGCCTGGCCCGAAGGACCTCTATGAGGTGGGCACAGTGGCGATGATTCACAAGATCGTGCGCATGAAGGAAGGTATCCTGCTGTTTTGCGAGGGTATCTCGCGCATGCGCACGGTGGCGTACACGGGAACAGATCCGTATCTGCGCGCGCAGGTAGAACGGCTGCCGGAGATGGAGCCTGAGCCGACTCCGGAGCTGGAAGCGCTGCGACGCGACGTGGTGAGTATTTTCCAGCAGATTGTGTCGGCATCTCCAAATCTTTCCGATGACCTGGCTACGGCGGTTGGAAATACCAATGAATTCGGACGACTGGCGGACCTGGTGGCCGGCGTCCTGCCGGGACTGAGCCATGTTGAACGCCAGGCAGTGTTGGAACTGCTCGACGTGCGCACACGGCTGGCTTATGTCCATAAGCACCTGGCACGGGAAATGGAGCTGATCGAACTCCGCACCAAAATTCAATCACAAGTGCAGGGCCAGCTCTCCCAAACGCAGCGTGAATTCTATCTGCGTGAGCAGTTAAAAGCGATTCAAAAAGAGCTTGGCGAAGGCGATGAGGGCGGCCGTGACGTTGACGAACTGCGCGGCAAGATTGAAGCCGCCGGGATGAACGAAGAGGTCAAAGCCGAGGCGATGAAAGAGCTGAATCGCCTGACGCGAATCTCTCCGGCATCGCCGGAGTATGGCGTCACTCGCACCTACCTGGAATGGATGGTCAACCTGCCTTGGGCGGTTACCTCGGCGGAGAAAGTGAATGTGCAGCGCGCCGCCGAGATCCTAGACGAAGATCACTACGATCTCGAAAAAGTGAAAGAGCGCATTCTGGACTATCTGGCGGTATTGCAGCTCAAACCCGTGCTCAAGGGGCCCATCCTTTGTTTCGTCGGGCCTCCGGGCGTGGGCAAGACCTCGCTTGGCAAATCGATTGCGCGCGCGGTCGGCAGGAAATTCGCTCGCATTTCGATGGGCGGGATGCACGATGAAGCGGAAATTCGCGGCCATCGGCGCACATATATTGGAGCCCTACCGGGTCAAATCATTCAGGGAATCCGGCGGGTGGGTACGCGGGACCCGGTGTTCATGCTGGATGAGGTCGACAAATTAGGGCGCGATTTCCGCGGCGATCCGGCCTCGGCGCTGTTGGAGGTTCTGGATCCGGAACAGAACTCCACGTTCCGCGACAACTATCTGGATGTGCCTTTCGACCTTTCGAAAGTACTATTCATCACCACGGCCAATATGCTCGACACGATTCCGGAGGCCCTGCGGGACCGCATGGAAATCATCGAGTTGCAGGGCTACACGGAGCACGAGAAGGTAGTCATCGCCTTCCGGTATTTGATTCCCCGGCAGACGAAGGAAAACGGTCTGGATCCGGAAACCGGCATCACCTTCACTGACGAAGCCGTGCGGTATATCATCCGGCGTTACACCCGCGAGGCTGGCGTACGTAGCCTGGAGCGCGAAATCGGCACGATTTGCCGCAAACGTGCGCGGCGCATAGCGGAGGGCAAACCAGACAACGGCGAAATCACGCCGGACCGTGTGGAGGAATTACTCGGCGCTCCCCGATTTAGGCCGGACGTGGAGGTTGCGGAACGCACGCGGCGTCCGGGTGTAGCCGTGGGCCTGGCGTGGACACCCGTGGGCGGCGATGTGTTATTCATCGAAGCCGGCCGCATGCCTGGCGGCAGCAAGGGCCTCATCATGACCGGACAATTGGGTTCGGTGATGCAGGAGTCCGTGCAAGCAGCCCTGACTTGGGTGCGGGCGAATGCGGAACGCTACGGGATTGATCCGGATATTTTTAAATCGAGCGACATTCACGTGCATGTTCCCGCCGGCGCCATTCCGAAGGACGGGCCATCGGCCGGCATCACCATGGCGGCCGCTTTAGTCTCAATGCTGACGGAGCGACGCATCCGCCCGAACCTGGCCATGACGGGAGAGATCACGCTCACCGGCCAGGTGCTGCCGATCGGCGGGATCAAAGAAAAGGTGCTGGCCGCCAAGCGAAGCGGGGTCCGCGAAGTGATTCTGCCCTTCGAGAACGAGGTCAATGTGAAGGAAGATCTCAAGAGCGAGCAGATCGGCGATATCCAACTTCATTTTGTCCACACCGTGGAAAAAGTGATGGAACTCGCGCTCGAACCGAAGGCGGGCGTGCCCCCGGTTAACTAAAAAGCTCGGCCAGAGGGACGGTGATTTGCGGATCGTCAGTGCGCAGTATGCCGTCCTTCACTTCCCGCATGCCGGCAGACGTGTAGTCGTACGCCCGCTTGGTATGCGGATCAAGTACCCAGACGTGGCTTACGCCGAACGTCAGAAAATCGCTGACGCGATCAAGCGTGCGGGACATTGTGTCTTCGGGCGACAGGATCTCAATGCAAAGCATGGGCGGCTTGGTGAAGATCTGCTCGTCGGGCTCAGCGCCGGCGACCACGCAGATATCGGGCACGCGAAATCGCGTCTGTGAGACTTGAACACGCTCCTCCGGAACGACGTGCACTTGCCATTGCTTTTCGCGATTGCCGAAATAGAGGATCAAGTTCTTTTGCAATTTGGCGTGATCGTATTCCCCCACGTTGCGCTCCAGAACCTCTCCGTCTACGTAGTCGCAGTCGGGACGGTAGCTTGTTGAGAGATACTCGCTCACGGAAATCTGCGTTCCGGCAGCCATGGTTTTAGGTTAGCGCCGTAGTGGCAGCGGCGGCAATTGCAAACCTCCTCCGTTATCATGGTTCTCCTATGCGAGCCGTGACCGTTCTTCTCTTCAGTCTCGCCTTGTGCGCGCAAGACGTGCGCTATCAGCCCAAGAACGATCAGATTCCAGGGCCGCCCACGTCCGCCGACCGGGCCGCCTGGCTCGATGATGTTCGACACTGGCGGGACGAAAAGCGCATTCGCATCGGTTACAGCGGCAAGGAATACGATCGCCCGGAACTTGCCTGGTCGCAGCGCGACTTCATCCAGCCGCAGATGATGGTGGAAGAGCGCTATTTCTACGATCCCGTCATAGGAAAGTACACCGTAGATCGTTATCTCGACGATCTCGAGAAGCGCTACGGCGGCATCGACAGCGTGTTGATCTGGCCGGTGTATCCGAATGTCGGGATTGACAATCGTAATCAATACGACCTGACGCGCGATATGCCCGGCGGCGTGGCGGGATTGAAACAGATGATCGCGGACTTCCACCGGCGCGGCGTGCGCGTGCTCTTCCCGGTGATGCCGTGGGAACAGGGAACGCGTGAAGAAGGCGCACCTAATTGGGTGGCGACGGCGCGCCTGATGGCCGAAATCGGAGCGGATGGTGTGAACGGCGACACGTTCAACGGTATGCCACGCGCGTTCCGCGATGCCTCCGACGCTACGGGGCATGCGCTGGTGTTCGAGCCCGAAGTGTATCGTGGCGACGAAGAGCGGCTCGCGTGGAATCAGCAATCCTGGGGCTACTGGGAGTATCCGTTTATTCCGAGCATCAGCAAGCTCAAATGGCTCGAGCCGCGCCACATGGTGAATGTGTGCCGGCGCTGGGGTCGCGATAAGACCGACGACCTGCAATACGCGTTTTTCAACGGCGTGGGCTTCGAGAGCTGGGAAAACATCTGGGGCATCTGGAACCAGATCACGCCGCGTGATGCCGAGGCACTGCGCCGCGTGGCCTGCATCGAGCGGCAGTTTGCCGATCTGTTGGTCAGCGCCGATTGGGAGCCTCACACGCCCACGCTGCAATATGGCGCATTTTCCAGCAAGTTCTCACGCGACGGCCGCACATTGTGGACTGTGGTGAACCGCAACGAGTACGGTCTCGCGGGCCAGCAGATCGAGGTGCCGGAAACCATTGGCATCCGCTACTTCGACGTTTGGAATGGCGTGGAGCTTCGCCCGGAGTTGCGCGACGGGCGCGCGGTGCTGAGCTTCGAAATGGAACCGCACGGTTTCGGAGGCGTGATAGGCACGAAAGAGCCGGACGCAGCGCTCGACAAATTTTTAGCAGGCATGCGCCAACTCTCGCGGACTCCGCTTTCCGCTTACTCGCATGAGTGGATCTACCTGCCGCAGCAGATTGTGGAGATCGAGCCGACGAAACCGGCGTCGGGCGCGCCAGCCGGGATGATGCGGATTCCCGCCGCGCAGTTTCCATTCCAGGTTTCGGGAATTGAGATCGAAGGCGACAACGACATCGGCGTCGACGTGCAATATCCCTGGGAGGAGTCGCCGCGCCGCCATCACTTGAAGAAGCTGGAGATCAAATCGTTCTATATCGATCGCTATCCGGTCACCAACGTCGAGTTCAAGCGGTTCCTGGATTCCGCACATTATCACCCGCGCGACGATCACAATTTCTTGAAGGATTGGACCGCGGGTTCGTACCCGCAGGGTTGGGCGAACAAGCCGGTAACGTGGGTGTCGCTCGAAGATGCGCGTGAGTACGCAAAGTGGGCGGGCAAACGGCTGCCACACGAATGGGAATGGCAGTATGCGGCCGGCGGCGCGGACGGCCGCGCCTATCCGTGGGGCAAACAGTGGGATGCTTCGGCGGTTCCGGAGCCGGACGCGCGGCATGTGATGCGGGGGCCGGACGATGTGGCTGCCCACCCGCGAGGGGCAAGTCCGTTTGGAGTCGAGGATCTGGTTGGGAATGTCTGGCAGTGGACCGACGAGTACGTCGACGAACATACGCGAGCCGGCATTCTGCGCGGCGGCAGCTACTATCAACCACAGGGCTCGCACTGGTATTTTCCGCAAGCGTACAAGCTCCAGGAACACGGCAAGTATCTGCTCATGTCGCCGGGCAAGGACCGCTCTGGCGCGGTCGGCTTTCGCTGCGTCGTGGACGCGGAATGAGGTACACTCCGGCTTATGATTTCACGAAGAGAATTCTCGAAATGGGCGCTGGCCGCGCTGCCGGCAGCGTCGGCGCTCGCGCGTATCAACTCCAAAGTGCACGGGGTGCAGTTGGGCGTGCAGTCCTACAGCTTTCGCGACCGCTCGCTCGATGACGCCATCAAAGCCATGGTCGAGATCGGCATCGGCGAATGTGAGCTGTTCGCCGGGCATGTCGAGCCCAAAAGGGATGAGGCCGATCTACACAAATGGCGCACCACGGTTTCAATGAACGAGTTCCATGCCGTGCGCAAGAAGTTCGATGATGCCGGCATTCTGCTCTACGCCTACAACTACAGTTTCCGCGACGATTACAGCGACGAAGAGATCGCGCGCGGCTTCGAGATGGCGAAGGCGCTGGGCGTGGGAATCATTACGGCGTCGTCAACGCTCTCCGTAGTTGATCGCGTGGACCGCGAAGCGCAGAAGGCAAAGATCAAGGTGGGATTCCATGGGCATGACAACACCAAGGACCCCAACGAATTCTCTACGCCGGAGTCGTTTGAGAAGGCCATGGCCGGCCGCTCGAAGTACATTAATGTGAACCTGGATATTGGCCACTTTTTCGCCGCCGGCTACGATCCGATCGATTTCATCAACAAGCACCACGAGCGAATCGTGACGCTGCACATTAAGGATCGCAAGAGCAACCACGGCCCGAACATGCCGTTCGGCCAAGGCGAGACTCCGATCAAACCGGTGCTTCAGTTGTTGGAAAAGAAGAAGTACAAAATTCCGGCCAATATCGAATACGAATACGAAGGCGCGGACACGGTGGTGGAAGTGCGCAAGTGTCTGGACTACTGTAAAGCGGCGCTGGCGTAACGGGACGAGGTGGACGTTGCCGGGTCTAACCGAGCAACCCGCCGTGGCCGAGACAGCCGACTTCCCAGCTCGTGATACGGTATCGCGCGAGCAGCGGGGGCAGAATCAAATCCACGACGTTCGGCTTGGCAGAGCGGAAGCACCCCGGCGCGGAGATGATCGGCACCTCATCTTTGTAACCGAGCAGCAAGAGATTGCCCGGCTCAACCGGCGCGAGAAATCGCTCGATCTGCGCGCCCACGCGGGCCATGGCGCGGCCGACTATATCCTCCGGGCCGGCCGGGGCTGTAGTCGAAGCGATCAGAATCAACGCGGGTTTGGAGCGCAGCAAGTGTTGCAGCGCGCGGCTGACCGAACCCTCGTCCTCCACGGACGAGAGCGCGAAGCTTGGACTCAAGCCGAAATGGTCCAGACGCTGCTTGGTGATGTTCTCAAAGAGTTGCCGCGCGCGTTCGCCGTTGAGCGGGTCGCTATACAGGACACCGACCGATGGATTCCGCACTGGCCGGGCCTGGATGATGGGACCACGTTCGTTCAACATGCCGCCGATCGCCTCTAGCTGATCCTGCGCCACCGCGAAAGGCGCGCTTTTTACCGTGGCGATGCGCTGGCCGGCAACGGCAAAACTGAAGTTGAGCGAGGTTGCGATGACCACGCTCGCCGTGCAGTTAATCTGGCGTAACAGCTCGTCGTCCACCAGGACACAGCAGTTTTCGGTGGCAATCAGGTTGGCACGGCCGCCGGCTGCCGCATGGATCTCGTAGCAGCCGCACCCCATCTCACCCGCTACCGCTGATACCGCATCGTCTTCGGCCACTTCGCCGTCTTCCAGCTCGGTGACCCACACCTTGTCCATGCCTTCCGACTCAAGGATGCGGATGTCGTCCTCGCTAATGACGTGTCCCTTAGCCAGCAGTTTCTTGCCACCCGGGCGGAAGACCGTGCAGCAGAGTATGCGGCCCGTCGAGACCTTCACGTCAACCGTCTGTGCCTTCATCGACTATCCCCTTTGCCCTAAAAGTGCGTACACCGCATTGCGGCGCACTCCGTTTAGCTGCCAATTATAGGGAGGTAGTCACGAAACAGAAAAACAATTCTCAGGGATTTCGTGCGTTTATTTGAGGATGGGGACGACGCGTGCGCGGGGGGTCAGGTGTAGGGTGAAAAACAACAGCTGCGGTTATTGTTCGCGAATGATAGGAAGCAAGATCTGTTCGACACCCTCTTCGGTAGGTATTGAATACCCATATTTGGGTGTGCTATCTAACCATTTATCTTGCCTAAGTACCCGCATCACGGCCACTTCATCGCATGATTGAAACTTTGGACACCGCACGCAGTCCTTCCAGACTTTCAATGGCAGGGCGCCGCGTTCGACCTCGTCGAAGCCCACTTTTCGAAAAAAATCCACGACATAAGTAAACGCAAAAACACAAGCTAACGAAAACTCCTCGGATTCGTTAACAAGTGTTTCGACTAAAAGGCGGCCGACGCCATGCGTCTTTGCGTCCTCGCGAACTGCGAGCGAGCGAATCTCGCCTACCATCGGCGAATAGAAGTGTAAGGCTCCACAGCCGACAAGTTCACCTTCCGCCAATGCCACGGAAAAATCGCGAATGCTCTCGGAGATCTCGAACTCGGTGCGGGGCAGCATAATGCCACGCGAGGCGTACCCATTAATCAAGTCGAGCAAAGCCGGAATGTCGGACATGCGCGCCTTGCGCACTTCGACCGGCGCATCCGCCTGCTCGTTCTCGCGGACAAATTCTTCGGTTAAGGCGCTAATCACGGCTCACTACCCTCTCTTTCGCGTGCACGATGCGCGTTCCCATGGTCTCGGCGGCGAATAGCCGCGCGAGCACGTTCGGCGCGGCACCAGGTGCGATCTCGATCTGTTCCACGCCTTGATCCAGCGCCGCTACCGCCGCGTTCAGCTTGGCTTGCATACCTCCGGTGGCCACGCCTTCCCGGATCAACTGTGCACAATCGTCGGCCGTGAGCGTCGGCTGCACCTTTTTCGACGCATCCAGCACGCCTTCAATGTCCGTCAAAAATATCAAACGTTGGGCCTTCCACCCGGCAGCGCAAGCCGACGCCATCTGGTCCGCATTGACGTTATACATGGCTCCATCCGGCGCACCCGCCACGCATGCGACCACGGGCAGATAACCACCTCCGACCAGCAAATCGAGCAGCTTCGGATTGGCGCGCACCACGCGGCCTACCATGCCAAGCTCAGGATCCATCTGATCGGCTTCGACCAACCGGCCGTCGATACCGGTCAGCCCGACGGCGCGCGTGCCCGCCGCGATCAACGCCGCGACCAATTCCTGGTTTACGCTTCCCGCAAGCACCTTCAGCACAGCGTCCATAGTCTCGGGAGTGGTCACGCGCAGACCATTGACGAAGCGGCTAGAGACGCCGCGCTCTTCGAGGAATCGCGTCATTTGCTTGCCGCCGCCATGCACCACCGTGATCGCGACACCTTGCCGCTCGATGGCGACGATTTGCGCCGCGAGGCTAGCCCGCAGCGCCGGTGAATCGAGCAGGGTGCCGCCCAGCTTGATGAGAGCCTTCACAGCAGTCCCTCGGTCTCTTTTAATCCCAGCATCAGGTTCATGTTCTGCACGGCCTGGCCCGCGGCGCCTTTGGTGAGGTTGTCGATGGCGCTCACGACCAAGGCACGTCCGGTAGCTTCGTCCACCGTCACGCCGATGTCGCAAAAGTTGGTACGCTGCACGGCACGCAGGTCCGGCACGCGGCCTGCCTTGTAGAGGCGGATGAAGGGTTCCCCGCCGTAGCGCTTCTCATAGATCGCGAGAATATCGTCCGCCGTCGTCGGCTTCGCGGTTCGGAAGTAGATCGTCTCAAGTATGCCGCGATCGAGCGGCAGCAGTTGGGCTGTGAAGCTCAGGTCGCGCTCTTCGAGACCCGAAACCATGAGCACTTCCGGCACATGGCGATGGGTGAAGATCGAGTACGCTGAAAAGTTTTCCGTGACCTCGCAGAAGCTGGTCTTGAGCGACGGTTTACGCCCCGCGCCGCTCACACCGGATTTCGCATCGCAGACGATGCCGGCCTTGCGATCAAGCACGCCGGCGTCGACGAGTGGCCGGATCGCCAAGTTCGCCGCCGTCGGGTAGCACCCGGGATTCGCCACCAGCCGCGCGCCGGGAATGCCCTCGCGGCAAAACTCGGGCAGCCCATAGACGGCCTCGGCCAGTAGATCCGGTTGCGTGTGCGCCTCGCGATACCAGCGCGCGTAGTTCTCGACTGTCCGAAGCCGGAACGCACCGCTGAGATCGACGACGCGAGCACCGGCATCGAGCATCACGGGCGCCAGTTCCATCGAAACCTCCGCGGGGGTGGCAAGAAAAACGATTTCGATCTTGTTGTCCCGCACCGCTTCGGCCGTCGCTGCCACCTGCCGCGGTGCGGCCGGTTTCCGCAACGCGGTGTCGCCCGCGAAGTCGCTGCGATGCTCCATCAGCAGCGCCTCGACGTGGCGGTGCCCGCGCAGGATGGTCACCAGCTCCGCCCCGCCATACCCCCGAAACCCGACAATGCCGACGTAATGCCGCATGATTAAATATTCACTTCAATGAATAAATATAACGCGAGTAAGACAGGTTCCGCTACTCTGAATTGGCTTCAAATGCAGGCGGAACCTCAGCTTCGCGTCTGATGCTCTGCCGCCGACCGTTCCGCCAGCTCGCCGATGATGGGCAGGGCGTAGCGCTCTTCGTGGCTGGTCTTAATGATCATGAACACCCAGACGAACAGGATCAGCACGTGGAGCAGCTTGTCGACGCGGAACATGGGTTCGTGGAATTCGCGGAAGATCGGGCTGAGCACCCATTCCACGATCAGCCAGGCCACGAACAGGTACAAACCCTGGAAGGCGTGGAAGCGGACGGTCTTATCGTTGCGGAACTTATCGGCGGCGAGCACGATGACCGAAGCGATCCAGCCGACGCCCGGAATATAGCAGAGAATAGCAGCGGTTCGCGGTGTGATGCCCGCCAAAGGATCCACGGGCGGAACGGCGGCGCCGGGCTGCCGTTGGCCGCACTTGGCGCAGTATTGGTCGGCCTGGTTCACTGCGTTGCCGCAACTGCTGCAGTAAGGCATCTATTCTTCCATACGTTACGCTACCGCCGATTGTTCCGGCAACTCTTGTTCCGGCAATCTCTTATGATACGATTGCCGCCATGCGGAGTCGTCTGATTTTACCTTTTCTTCTATTGTGCGCCACTGAAGCGCTGTTCGCCGCCAAAGAACTCGAGATTTATTTTGTGGACGTGGAAGGCGGCCAGGCTACCCTGATCGTGCCGCCCTCGAAACAGGCCCTGCTCGTGGATACGGGATGGCCGGGAATGAACTCGCGCGACGCCCTGCGCATCGCCGCCGCGGCCAAGAAGGCGGGAGTGAAAGAAATCGACTATCTTCTGATCACGCACTATCACACCGATCACGTGGGCGGCGTGCCGCAACTCGTGGCCAAGATGAAGGTGAAGACGTTCGTCGACCATGGGGCATCGGTCGAGCACGGTGGTGACGCCGACCGCATTTATCATGCCTATCTCAAAGCGCGTGACGCAGGCGCGCATCTGGAGGTCAAGCCCGGCGATAAGATTCCCGTGAAGGGCCTGGATATCACGGTGCTCACGGCGGCGGGGGCTTCGATTACCAGCCCGCTCTCTGGCGCCGGCCAACCGAATCCCGCCTGTGCCGCGGTAAAGCCCAAGGAAGTGGACCCGAGCGAGAACGCGCAGTCGGTCGGGATTCTGATCCAGTACGGCAGTTTCCGCATGGTCGATATGGGCGATCTGACGTGGAACAAAGAGAACGAGCTGGTGTGCCCGAATAACAAGATCGGCACAGTGGATCTCTACCTGACCACGCATCACGGCCTGGATCAATCGAACTCGCCGGCGATCGTAGGGGCGCTGCATCCGCGCGTGGCGATCATGAATAACGGGCCGCGCAAGGGCGGATCGCCGGAAGCTTGGGAGACCGTGCACTCGTCGCCGGGGCTCCAAGACCTGTGGCAGCTACATTACGCCGTGGAAAGCGATAAAGACCATAACGTGCCGGAAGCCATGATCGCCAACGATGACGAAAAGAACGACGCGGGCGACTGGCTGCGCGTCTCCGCCGACTCGAACGGCGACATGACCGTTTACAACAGCCGCAACAAATACCAGAAGACGTACACGAAGTAGACTGTGATTGAACTCGCCGCAGCTGCGTGCGCGCTGCTGATCTGGGTCTGCCTGCTCCTGTTTCGCGGGATGTTTTGGCGGCTGCGTGAGCGCGCGGCAACGCATCCGGCTGGGCCGGGCCGCGTGGCCATTGTGATCCCGGCGCGAAATGAAGCGGAGACGATCGGCCGCTCCATCGCTTCGCTAGCGGCGCAAAACTTCGGTGGCCCGTTTCACATTTTTCTGGTGGATGATCATAGCGACGACGGAACGGCGGAGATCGCACGGAAAGCTGCCGGCACGGGCCGGCTCACGGTGATCGCCGCGCCGCCGCTCGCGCCCGGGTGGACCGGCAAACTCTGGGCGCTGGCTGAGGGTCTAAAGCGGGCGGAGTCCTTTGATCCCGATTACGTGTTGTTTAGCGACGCCGACATCGTACACGCGCCCAAAGGCCTGGAGCAGCTTGTGGCTCGTGCCGAGGCTGGCGGCTACGATCTGGTTTCGCGGATGGTGAAGCTGCGTGCGGAGACCCTCGCCGAGAAAGCGCTGATCCCGGCGTTTGTGTTTTTCTTCTTCATGCTCTATCCGCCGGCATGGACGGAAAACATGCGGCATCGGACGGCGGGAGCCGCGGGCGGATGCATTCTGCTTCGCTGGAGGGCGCTCGAGCGCATCGGCGGGATCGCGGCCATTCGGGGCGAACTGATCGATGATTGCGCGCTCGCCAAGGCCGTCAAGACCACTGGCGGCAAGATCTGGCTGGGCATCAGTTCCGAGACGCTTAGCATTCGCGGTTACTGCACATTCGGCGAGATCGGCCGCATGATTTCACGCACGGCGTTCTGGCAGCTTCGGCATTCGGGAATCTTGCTCCTTGGCACAATCGCAGCGATGTTCCTGACCTACATGCTGCCACCACTGTTGCTGTTCACCGGAAGACCGCTCATCATGGCGATGGGTGTGCTGGCGTGGGTACTCATGATGGCGGCGTATCTACCTTCGCTGCGATTCTACGGTCTGTCTCCCCTGTGGGCGCCGGCGCTGCCGCTCGTGGCATTGTTCTACACGGGCGCAACGGTCCACTCTGCCATACGCTACTGGATGGGCCGGGGTGGCGAATGGAAAGGCAGGGCGCAGGATGCGAGAACGTGAATCACTTGGTCCGCGAATGCGTTCGCAGCTCCATGTAGCCCAACGCGGCGAACCCGGCGGCGATGATGATTCGCAAAATGATCAACCAGGCCTTTTCCCCGAACAGCATCCTGTTGATGGCGAGCAGCAGAAAACCGAGAGCAATGGTGAAATACCACCAGGCGTAGAGACGTCTCGGGACCGGCACAGTAAGGACTCCGGGTACAGTATATCCGGTGTGGCGTTGCGGTCAATCCTGTTTATACCGTACCTTTGAATTGTGACGGACCAACAGCGTGCGAGCCTGAACGGAGTGGTTACGGTCAACGCCGAGATCATGCATGGCACTCCGTGCTTCACCGGTACGCGTGTCCCGATTCAGGCGTTGGTCGATCACCTGGAAGGTGGCGAGACCATTGAAGCCTTCCTGGAAGCATTTCCTACGGTCGGCCGGTCTCAAGTCATTCAGTTCCTCGAGCTCGCCAAAGATCAATTGATTGAGTGCGCATCCTCTTAGATGAGTGCGTTCATGCGGCTGTTAGGACCGCTTTCTCTAATCACTCCGTCCGTACGGTTTCGGAAATGGGCTGGCGTGGAACTCCAGATGCGCAGCTCATTGCTATAGCGGATGGGAAATGTGATGTTTTGGTTACTATAGATCGTTCTATCGAGCGCGAAGCACAACTAAGCAGGATCGGGTTTGGTGTTGTCATTGCTCACGTATCATCAAACCGCTTGGTGGCCTATCAGCCAGTGTTTGAGGATCTACTTCGCGCGGTAGAGACGGTGAAGCCGGCAGAAATTGTCCACGTGTTCGGTCCACGGAGGAAGCGTGGATGAACGCCTTGATCCTCAATGAAAATCATGCGACACCGCTGCCGCCACACGCGCCGACAGACCCTCAATGCGTCCCGCCTTCACCGAAATGACATTATCTAAATTTTGCAAGGTACCGTCGATCAGTAGAAATGAAGAGCCGAGCAGCGCAAATTTATAGCGGTCAAACATCGCCGGCGTGACGATCACGTTCATCACACCGGTTTCGTCTTCCATGCTGAGAAACACGAACCCTTTCGCCGTGCCCGGCCGCTGGCGCACGATCACGCATCCGGCCACGCGCACGAAATTCCCATCACGCATGTGCGGCAGCCGATGCGCGGGCGTGACACCTAGCGCGTTCATCTCCTCGCGCCGGTACGCCATGGGATGCCGGCCGATGGTGAATCCTGTACCCGAAAAATCGGCATTCAATCGCTCTTCGTGAGTCATCCGCGCGAGCGGCGAAGCTCGATCGGGCTCAGGCAGCGCATCCAATAAAGGTCCGGCGGGCTTCGCGGCATGTCCCGCCTGCCACAGAGCATCGCGCCGATGCGCCGCCTCCAGCGGATTCAGCGCGCCCACATCCGCCAGTTTATTGAGTTCGTCCTTACGCAACTCCGGCACCCGCCGCGCGAGATCGCCAATATCACGAAACGTCGCCCGCATTCGCTCTTGCACGATCGACTTGCCCGCCTCAGCACGCAGCCCCTTGACGTTCATCAGTCCCAGACGCAGCGCCCTAACACCTGGCACCTGACACCTGGCACCTGCTTCCTCCACCGTGCACTCCCACATCGATTTCGTCACATCGATCGGTAGCACGCGCAGCCCATGCCGGCGCGCGTCATTGAGCAGAATCGCGGGCGCGTAAAATCCCATGGGCTGGTTGTTCAACATCGCCGCCATAAATGCCGCCAGATAATGACATTTCAAGTACGCGCTGGCGTAAGCGAGCAGAGCGAAACTCGCCGCATGCGATTCGGGAAAGCCGTAAAGCGCAAACGACGTAATGGAGCGGATGATGCGCTCCTGCGCGTCGGCCTGGATGCCCTTTCGCTCCATGCCCGCACGCAGTTTGAGCTCAATTTCCTTCATGCGCTTTTCCGAGCGCTTGAAGCCCATGGCGCGGCGTAGTTCTTCCGCTTCACCGCCCGTGAATCCGGCAACAATCATGGCCATGCGCAGCAGTTGTTCTTGAAACAGCGGAACGCCAAGCGTGCGCTTGAGCACGGGCTCGAGCAACGGGTCGAGATAATCCACTGCTTCGCGCCCCATGCGCCGCTCGAGATACGGATTCACCATTTCGCCCACGATCGGTCCGGGCCGGATAATGGCAACCTCCACCACGATGTCGTAAAAATTCTTCGGGCGGAGGCGCGGCAGGCACGACATTTGCGCGCGGCTTTCCACCTGGAACATGCCCACTGTATCGGCGTGCTGCAAGGCGCGGTAAACATCGGGATCGTCGTCCGGCAAGTGCGCGAGGTCGACCTCTTCGCCGTAATGGTCGTGGATCAGGTTGATCGTGTCCTTGATCACCGCCATCATGCCGAGGCCCAGCAGATCGACTTTGATAATTCCCATGTCGGCGCAATCGTCTTTATCCCACTGCACAACCACGCGGCCGGGCATGGTGGCCGGCTCGAGCGGCACCACGGAATCGAGTTGCCCCTGGCAGATCACCATACCGCCCGAATGCTGGCCGAGATGGCGCGGCAAATCCTGGACAGCGAGATACAATTCGAAAAATTTGCGAATGCGGGGATTTGAAAGATCCAGGCCGGCGTCTTGAAACTGTTTTTCCGGCGTATCTTTCGGATCTTTCCACTCCCAACCCCTTACCAGGCTGGATAACCGGTCGAGCGTCGTGACCTCGAATCCCAGGGCCTTGCCCACCTCCCGAGCCGCCGAACGGCCGCGATAGGTGATGACATTCGCAGTCATGGCTGCGCCCAGCTTGCCGTAGCGCTCGTAAACGTACTGGATGACGCGTTCGCGCTCGTCGCCGGAAGGCAGGTCGATATCGATGTCCGGCCATTCACCCCGTTCTTCAGAAAGGAATCGCTCGAACAACAACTCCATGCGCACGGGGTCTACGGCTGTGATGCCGAGCGAATAACAAACCGCGCTATTGGCTGCCGAGCCGCGCCCTTGCGCGAGGATTCCGTTCTTCCGGCAGAACTCGACAATGTCCCAAACGATGAGAAAGTAGCCGGGCAGCTTCAGCTTTTCGATCATCGCCAGCTCGCGCTCGATCTGCCGCTGCGCTTTTTCATGATAGGGAATGTAACGCCGCCGCGCGCCTTCATCAGTCCGCTGGCGCAGAAACGACATCATGGTTTCTCCTTGCGGAACCGGATAGCGAGGGAATTCGTAGCCCAAATCGGCGAGCGTAAACTGCAATCGCGCGGAAATCTCCAGCGTGTTGGCGATGGCATCGGGCAGATCGGCAAACAGGCGCGCCATTTCCGCCGCGGATTTCAAATGCCGTTCGTTATTGATTTCGAGCAACCGGCCCGCCGCGGCGAGCGGCACATGATTCCGAATGCAAGTGAGCGCATCCAGCGCCTCGCGCTCTGCCGGCGTGGCATGCCGGACACCATTGGTGGCCACGATCGGCACACGCAGCCGCCGCGCTGCGGCAATCTGTGCCTGGTTGCGTGCCTCCTCTTCGCGATGCATATGCCGCTGGACCTCGGCAAAGACATGGGCACGGCCGAAAATCTCGACCACGCGATGCAACTGCTGCGCGGCCGGTGCGAGACAAATCACTCCCTTCGCAAACTCCGCCAGTTCCTCCGGTGTCGCCGCGCCTTCGCCTTTCTTCGCGCGAAGCTTCATGCGCGTGACCAGGCGGCATAGATTTTGATATCCGGTGCGGCTTTCCACCAGCAGCGGATATTGAAAACCGTCCGTGCAAGTGATCTCCGTGCCGATGTGAGCGCGAATGCCGGACTTTTTCGCCGCCAGGTGAAATCGTGGTGATCCGTAGAAACCATCGCGATCCACCAGAGCCATCGCAGGATAGTTGAGATTGGCCGCCGTTTGCGCCAGTTCTTCGGGCAGTGAAGCGCCTTGCAAAAAGCTGAAGGCCGATCGCGCGTGCAGCTCAACATAGGCCTTAGTCATAGCTGCCTTCGATGAACCAGCGGCCGGTTTGCGCGTCGCAATAGATGCGATAGAGCGCGCCGTCCGTCAGCTCGATATCCCATTCATCGCGCGACCAGGGGCCGGAAGTCCACCAGTCGCCGGAGGTGCGCCAGGGTCCTGCAAGCTGCACAATTTTTCCGCGAATGCCTGTCGCGGAAAGAAAATCCGCCTGCACTTTGGCTGCAACGGGCGGACGAAATACGCGAAACGCAAGCTGCGCCGGGCAGGCATTCCTGGCTGTCCGTTGCTGTTTCACGCCAAACGGCTGCATGCGAAATGCTCCGGGCCGGTGCGTATCCAGCAGCTCCGGCGACCCGACATTTTCTTCTCCCACAACATTTGCAATGCGCGCCAGTGTCAGCTCGAGCTTCTCCGGCTCTGGCGCAAGCGGAATAAACAGGCCGTTCTGCGTGGTGCGCGGCTTGGCCGGATCGGCTGTGATCGTGACTTTCACCACCGGCGCGGGCAGCGAGTGCTTCTCCAGATCCAACTCGATGAGTTTCAAAAATACGCGCGGACTGCGCATAGGCACAGGCAGGCGGATAGCTCGCTCATGCTCCCCCGCATTTTCAAGTTGCAAGCGAACGCGTAATCCAATGGCAGCCAGCGCGTGATCTTCAAGCCGGCGGCAGACATCGCCCAGCAATCGAGCCAGCACGAACAGCAGCGGCTCGAGCAGCTCCACCGGATATTCGAGCTCCATTTCTTCCTCGAAGCGCTGCTGGGCATCCACGGGAACCAGCGGCCGTTCGTGCTCTCCACGCGCGAGTTGCTGCAAGCGCACGCCTTCATCACCCAATCGTGCTGCCACACCCAGATCCGGCAGCACAGCCAGATCGCGAAACGTGCGCACACCCCATCGCACCAGCGTCTCAGCGGTTTCTTCTGATGGTGAAAGCAGCGCGAGCGGCAGGCTCTCTAGAAATTTGGCTTCATCGCCTTGCGGGACGATGCTCGTGCCGGAAAATCCGCGCGCCGCATAAAACGCCGCGTCCGGATTGGCCGCCACGGCAACATTCACTGGAACGCCCGTGCGACGCGCGATGGCATTTGCAATGTCATGAACCGAGCCGAACAAATGCTCGAGGCCGTCGATGTCCAGCGTCACGGTATCGGCATCTGTCTGCTCCACAAGCGGTGAGAAATCTTGTCCGCAGGCAATCAGCCGCTCGCTTTCCCCCGGAGCATGCATGCACGCGAACACAACTCACCTCAGTGCGAATGCTTCCATCGCCGCGCAGGCCGGCTGTAATGGCTTGCGACGCTCTGCCGCGAACTCGACCCCACGCAAAAGCTGCGAGCATCCCGGCGCACCCGACCATTTCACTCGCCTCCGCCCGCATTCCACCGCAAGTTGTGCGCAGGCACGAGCATGTGGCGCACGCTCCACCACAACCAGCGCCGTCGGCGTGTTTTCCACCGCACGCCGCAGCCTGTACCATGACGCGAGCGAGATGCGCCGTGCGGTTGCCGGAGCGATGTCGCCTAGATCCATCGCCACCAGGCCGAATCCGCCCGCCTGCAATAGCAGATCTGTCGCCTTGAGCGCGTGCTCGGCATTACCGCCGCAGCGAATCCATAAAAGGCGTGGCAGCGCAATGCCTGCCGCCGCCGCGGACGTGGGATCGAACGCATCGCTCGCGTCCACCAGGGCGCAAAATTCTTCTCGCGCCGTGGCTTCAGACAGTAAAGAGAATAAAAGGCTGGTTCGGCCAGAGGATGACGGCCCGAAAATATCGGTGACGCACCCTCGGGGGATGCCTCCGAACATAGCATCGAAATTTGTGATGCCCGACGGCAAAAGATCGGGCGTGGGCCGCTGTTGCAGCTTAAAATTAATAGTTTGAAGGAGAGCAGTGGCCATGGCGGCTGTCCGTTTATTCGCCTTTTGTTCGCCGTACTCTAATTTTACAGATCACCCGCCGGATGTCAATCACAGGCTATAAACAATGGCCGAACCCTCGAAACTCGCCACTACGCTCCGCGCGCTGCGCCATCGGAACTTCCGGCTGTTCTTTGCCGGGCAGCTCATCTCGCTCATCGGCACCTGGATGCAGAATGTGGCGCAATCCTGGCTGGTTTACCGGCTCACTGGCTCCTCGGCGCTGCTCGGAATGGTGGGCTTTGCGGGCCAGATCCCGGTTTTTCTATTCTCGCCTTTGGGGGGGCTCATCGCCGACCGGCATAGCCGCCACCGCACAGTCATCTCTACCCAGACCGCGGCCATGATCCTGGCCTTCATCTTCTCTGCACTCACGCTAACGCACCGCATTCAGGTCTGGCACATCTTCGTGCTGGCGGCGCTTTTGGGTGCGGTGAACGCCTTTGACATCCCCGCGCGCCAGTCGTTTCTGGTCGAGATGGTAGGCCGCGACGATCTCATCAATGCCATCGCGCTCAATTCTTCGATGTTCAACAGCGCGCGCATCATCGGCCCGGCAATCGCGGGAATTCTGGTTGCCGCTATCGGAGAAGGCTGGTGTTTCTTTGCCAACGGCGTGAGCTACATCGCCGTCATCATCGGCTTATTTCTGATGACCATCCCGCCGGCAGCCGTGCGTATCCACCAGGGATCGGCTGTGACCCACATCATTGAAGGCTTCCGTTTCGTGATGCATACCGGGCCGATCCGCGCGCTATTGCTGTTACTGGGCCTCGTCAGTGTCACGAGCATGCCCTATGCGGTGCTGATGCCCATTTTTGCCGACCGCATTTTCCACTCCGGAGCGCGCGGCCTGGGGATTCTGATGGGCTTTTCGGGAATTGGCGCGCTCATGGGCGCGCTTGCGCTGGCGGCACGCCGCGAGGTCAAAGGTCTCGGCAGATGGGTGTCCATTTCCTGCGGCGCCTTCGGGGTTAGCCTGATCCTGTTCGCATTCTCGCGATGGTTTTGGCTGGCCGCCGCTCTGCTGATTCCTGTGGGCTTCGCGTTGATGACCCAGATGGGCGCATCCAATACGCTCATCCAGAGCATGACGCCCGACCGTTTGCGCGGCCGCGTGATGTCCGTCTACTCGATGATGTTCATGGGAATGGCGCCACTCGGTGCGCTGTTGGCCGGTTTTGTGGCCGAGCATTTGGGAGCTCCATTCACCGTCGGAGCTGGAGGCGTGGTCGCGGTCGCCGGCGCCATTGTCTTCGGACTGCGCTGGCCGGAATTACGACCGCAAGCTCGGCAGTTAGTGTTGGCGCAACAAATGGTAGCTGGAGTTCCCGCCGATGAAGTTACCGCGCAAGCAGAGCCCGAGCCGGAATCTACTCCACCAGCGCGTTGAAAAACAATTTGAACGTCCGGTAGCTCTGACCGCGATATTGCGGACGCATGCCGAACAGGATCACGCGGCCTTTTCCCATTGGAGCGTCGATCAGTGGCGAACGGCCCGCGAGGAGTTTTGCTCCGAGCAGCCATCCCGATGCCAGAATCTGGCTATCCGGATATCGCGCGATAGCCGGTCCATCAGCTTCCCACGCCGGGCTGTGCTCACTCCAGATCGTGATTTCTTGCGGCAGGCCGAGTGCGAGCGGATGATGCGTATTGAGCACGACATTCAGCAGCGATCCCGGCGCATAGAACTCGCGGTTTGAAACGCCGGCTACCACATTCTTCGCCTTCACATCTAGAACTTCGGTGGCATAAGCTGTGGAGCGATTCAAGAAAACAAGCGTGCCGCCTTGTGTGGCGAAGTCGCGGAGCGCGTTTGCGCCCGCATCTCCCAGGCCGCCCGTGAACTCTTCCGTCACGGTGCCTTTGGCGAATCCGTCTTTGAGATCGTGGAGCGGCTGATCGGGAAAGATCAGCACATCGAATCGATCGTGCAGACGGCCGGCTTGGATTTCGCGATTGTTCACGTTCGCATAATTGAATTCGAATTGCTCCAAGAGCCACCGCGTCCATCCTTCGTCTGTCGCGGGGACAAAGCTCCTGTATAGCCCGATGCGTGGGCGGCGGAGTTGCTTCCACCCCACGCCTCGTTGCGATGTTGCAAAATCGCCCGTCACCGGATCTCGCCACACCGCACCGCCCGATTTCCAGATGCGATTGATGGTCAACCAGGAATCGGTATCCGCCGCAGCGAAACTGTCGGGATGCACATCCGCCGGAAATTCTTCACGCGCGAGCGTCCCATCATATGGCCTTGCGAGTGTCTCCACGTCGACGCCCATCAGTAGTGGCAGCGTGTGCGCCGTTACGTCATACGGACGCACCGGAGGGCCGCCCGGATATTGCCGCATGTCGGGATAGTGTTGCCGCTCGAGCAGCGCCTTCGCGTAACTCGAGTACGGCTGCGCCATGGCAATGACGTGGGCGCCGTCTGCCGCGCGACCGATCTCCACCATGCCGAATGCCAGCGTCTCCAGCAACTTTCTCGTCGCGCCCGGATCGCGCTGCTTAGCCGGAATCAGAAACCCGGCAGGCTCGGTTCGCGCGATGGCCCTTCGCCCCACGCGACGGAAATTCCGCAGCAGCTCTTCGCGATGAATGGCCGCCTGGTACAGGCACGACTCGAACGCAATCAACTGGTAATCGATGATGTCGCGCAACCGCCACTCGCCACCCTCCCACGGTTCGAGGAAGTTCCAGCTCCTTTCGCGCGCGTTGTAGCCGAGCACCTCTTCGTCGAGCTGATCGCGGCGAACGGTCACCGGCGTAGCCAGCCGAGCGCTCGCGGATTCAGTCAGAATTCGCAGCCCACCATGAAACGCCTGATAGTGTCGCGCCGGAGTCCAGAAATCATAAGCCGCATGAATCGCCACGCCCTTCTTACCGGCCGCCGTCAGGTCCGCCGCCATGGCGGTCCCGACCATGTTCATTTCCTGCGCCAGAATCGCGTCGACATTGGGCTCGATCGGATCGAGCCACGGCGGCATGAAAATCCGTGAAGCGTATTCGCCCTGCTGATGCACGTCGTAAACAATCTGCGGATGCCACACGTTATGCAGTTTCGCCACCGTCAGCCGCGTCTCCGGCTGCGTGAACATGTACCAATCGCGATTGTTATCGTGCCCCACATAGTGGTGGTAAAGCTCGGGCGGCGAGGTGCCTTCATAAGCCGTTCCCAGCGTGCGCCGGTACCAGCGCGTCACCAGATCGACGCCATCCGGATTGAGCGACGGCACGAGCAGCAAAATCGTATTGTGCAGGATGGCGCGAAATCGGGGGCTGTCTTCCGTCAGCAGCCGGTAAGCGAACTCAACCGCGGTATGCGTGGAGGCTACTTCGGTCGAATGGATCGAGCAGGTGAGCAGGACGACCGTCTTGCCCTCAGCGATGAGCGGTTCCGCTTCGGCTTCCGTCGTCATGCGCGGGTCGGCCAGCCGCCGCTGGATTTCACGATAGCGGTCCAGATGGCGCAGCGTGTCCGCGTCCGCGATCGTCGCCGCGATGAATGGCCGCCCTTCAACGGTCTTGCCGAGTTCCTCCACGCGAATCCGATCGCTAGCCGCCGCTAATGCCTGAAAATACGAAACGACTTTGTCCCAATCGAGCAGCTCCCGATCCACGCCGATCTGGTGTCCGAAATGATTCTCAGGCGTAGGAACCGCCGCATGCAGACTGCAAACGGCGAGCAGAACGAAGTAGCGCAGGAACACGCAGCATTTGCGGGAACCCGCGGCCTTTACGCGCACGTGCGGTTCAACTCAGTCCACAGCGCCCTGTAATAACGGAGAAACCGCTCGGGCTCCAGGCTCGCTGGCGACGCCTCACACAACGTGTAGCGGTCGTACCCGGAGTCACGCAGCAGCGTGAATAGCTCGCGCCACGGATAGTTGTTCGAGAGATCGTTGATGTGCGCGTTGCGAATCCACGGCCTCAGCAATCGAAAACTCGCCTTCACGCTGCCGTCGACAACATCGGTCGGATTCGAATTCCAGCACACTCCCACGTTGTCGTGTTGGGTTGCTTTCATGATGGCCGCGGAAACCGGGGGATTCTGCGTCGTCGGCCCATGCACTTCCATCCAGATCTCGACTCCGTAGCGCCGCCCGTAATCGCCCAGTTCCCGCAAACCGCCGGCGATGTTCTGAACCGTGGTCTCCATCGGGACCCCTGCGGGTAGCCCGTTGGGCCGCACTTTCACGCCCCACGCACCCGTATCGTGCGCCAGCTCCACCCACTGTTTGCCGATTTCAACTTGATGGCGCCGCACTTCCGCGTCGGGCGATTCGAATTCGCATGTCGAACCAAAACTCAGCAGCCGAACTTTGGATCGTCTAAACCGCGCCGCGATTTCGGTCCGCTGCTGAGCGGTGATCGATGGTTCCACACCGTGCTTGTGCCCCGTGCGTAGTTCCACCGCGGCGTACCCCGCGTCTTCCAGGTTGCGAATGATGGTCTCGAGGTCCCAATCTCTGAGAATCTCGTAAGTCACGCACCCGAGCAGCATCGCCCGCTATTGTACGGCAACACTTTACTCCACCGCCGCAATCACTTCATCAATTTCTTCCGGGCTCACATAAAAATGCGGTGAAGTCCGCACCCAACCGCTTCGATCCGCCGCCGTGATGCGCCTTTGATTGAGCCGGTGCACGATGGCCCCACTATCCACGCCGGGCTTACGGAAACTCACGATACCCGCTCCGGTTTCCGCCGTACGTCGCCCCAGCACTTCACAGCCTTTCGCTGCGACTCCCGCAGCGATGCGGTCCCCGAGCGCCTGGACCACCGGTGCTACGCGCTCTACCCCAACTTCCAGAACAAACTCGACTGCCGCGTGCAGCCCGTAACATCCGATCGTGTTCATCGTGCCGCATTCATATCGCCCGGCATCAGGCCGCAGCGTCATATCGCGCGTCGCGTAGTCGGCATAGCGCGCGACGTTCGTATATCCGAATTCCACCGGCGTCACGCGCTCGCGCATCTCCGCGTTGACATAAAAGATGGCGCATCCCTCCGGACCGAACAGCCACTTGTGCCCATCCGCGGCCAGCGCATGAATGCCACAGCGCCGCACATCCACCGGAAATGCGCCCAGCCCTTGAATCGCGTCCACAAAGAAGAAGCAGCCGCGCCGCCGGCAAATTTCTCCCAGCGCTTCCAAATCCATCCGATAGCCGCTCAAATACTGCACGAAACTCACTGCCAGCAATCGCGCACCGGCACACGCCGCATCGATTTTCTCCAAGGGATCGAACACCGACAGCCACTCCACCCACACGCCCTTCGCCTCCAGGCGCTTCCAGGGGTAGTAATTCGCAGGGAACTCCTCCTCGAACGCGACCACCTTGTCGCCCGCGCGCCAGTCGAAACCCATCGCCACAGTGGCAATGCCTTCTGACGTGTTTTTCATGAGCGCGATGTCCGTCGCCTCGCCGCCCACCAGCTTCGCCGCCCCGCGCCGCAGCCCGTCGTACACGGCAAGCCACCGGTCATAGTGATGGCAGCCGTAATCGCGCGCATCGTCGGCAAACGCCTGCATCGCATCCGCCGACCTCTTGCAGAGCGGCGCCACCGCCGCATGGTTCAAATAGATCAGTTGTTCACGAACCGGGAACTGATCCTGATACTGCTCCCAGATCGGCGGCGCCGAAGTTGCGATTTCCGGATGGCTCATGGTTTCATGATCTCTTAACTGGCGCGGCCCCCGCGCCCCACAATTATGAAAACCTCCATCCGCAGCCACGCCGCCACACTGTTCGGCGTCCTTTGTCTGGCCAGCGCATCGGCAGCGCAAACCAGCACGTCTGCTCCTCAATATCCCGACTTTCCGAGCGAAACGCCCGCCAAGTTCACGCAGCAGAGCGACAGCTTTGATTACGTCCGGCGCGAAGCCATGATCCCCATGCGCGACGGCGTGAAACTGTTTACCGT
>Ga0335069_10002580_pt1 | contig 27793 bp, 23 predicted proteins | sample Lox_Sample_11_FD_206714 | JGI IMG/M metagenome (GOLD analysis project Ga0335069, IMG submission 206714) | Soil microbial communities from Loxahatchee National Wildlife Refuge, Florida, United States - Lox_Sample_1.1 | ecosystem: Environmental > Terrestrial > Soil > Wetlands | place: USA...
CTGGTTTGCATCATCGTATTCGTTGAGACCGGTTTATTTGTGGGATTCTTCCTTCCGGGAGACTCCTTGCTCATCACCGCGGGAATATTTTCGGCGGCGGGAGATATACCGCTGAAATGGCTGCTGTTCCCGGTGATGCTATGCGCGATCATTGGAGACCAACTGGGCTACTGGATTGGGCGCGGCATGGGCACAGCGCTGTACCGGCGCGAGGATTCGTTGTTTTTCCGGCGGAGCCACTTGCAACGGGCGCATGAATTCTACGAAAAATATGGCGGACGCGCGGTGATCCTAGCGCGGTTTGTGCCGATCATCCGGACATTTTGCCCCCCGGTGGCGGGAGCGGCGCGGATGCCGTATTCGCGGTATCTGGTTTACGACATTTTTGGCGGAGTTTTTTGGGTTGGGGCCACAATTCTGGGAGGGTACTTTCTGGGCCGCTCGATTCCGAACATCGAGAAGAAAATCCACTACGTCATCGTGATCGTGGTGTTTCTGTCCGTGCTCCCGGCAATTATTGGTTTGTTCCGGGCCCGGCACGGCTCACCTGTAACGGCGGCAAAGCCCGCAGTCACCCCGTCAGAGGACAACTAGGCATGGCGGGCAAGCAGATTAAAGGGATCATTTTTGACATAGGACGCGTGCTGGTGCGTGTGGACATCCGTCGCGCACAGCAGGGCCTTGCCGCGGGCCTGAACCTGACGCCAGAGGAACTGTGGTCGGCCATCGAGAACGACCCTCGCTGGAGAGATTGGCAGGAAGGGCGCATGTCTGCCCGGGACTGGCATCAGAACCTGAGCAACCGGCTGGGAATTCGCATGAATTTCGAGGAGTTCCAGAAGGTATGGAACTCGGCGCTCGATCCTGAGCCCATACATCCCGATTCGCTATTCCGGGACCTAGCGAAGACCCATACGCTGGGGCTGCTGTCAAACACCGATCCGATCCACGTCGCATATCTCGAGTCCACGTACAAGTTCTTCGACCACTTCCCGAAAGCGGTACGCACCTACTCGTGCGTTGCCGGCTCAAGCAAGCCCAATCCATTGATCTTTCGGGAGGCGCTGCGCGCGTGCAAGCTTCGAGCCGACCAGACCGTGTACATCGACGACATAGCGGCGTTTGTGGAGGCAGCGAAGGGGCTGGGGATGGAGGGGGTCCATTTCGAAGCTCCGGAGCAGTTGCGGCGCGATTTCGCGGCGTTAGGGGTGGGAACCGAGTAGGCGGAAAAGTGCGTAGAATTTAACATTCGAATTCATCTCCGAGTAAAGATTGCCGGAACTAGTACTCTGTCGAGTTTCACGCCTCCCGGTCAAGTGCTGTTTTTTCATTGAGTTAGATAGCTGCCCAAATGGCCAGTGTCCGGCACTGCGTTTGCATCCCTTTTGTCATAGTTCACGGCCGGCGGCGCTCGACGCCGCCTAAAGACAGCATGCAAACCCTGAGGGGTGAGGAGAACAGGTTTAATATGTCTGACGAATATACAGTTCAGGAAACCCGGACCAGTCCGGGATGGCAACTGCCAGCGATCGTGCTTTTGGCGCTGATCGCGCTGGGGGGGTTGGGCTTCGCGTGGAGCAATTCAACGAAGCTCGATGCTACCAAGCAGGCGGTGGCAGATCAGTTGAAGTCAGCGCAGCAGGCCTATCAGCAGGATATGACGACACTGAAGGATCGCCTGGTGGCGGACGAGAAGGCGAACACCGAGCTTCAGGGCGATCTGAAGGTTGTCACCGACAAGCTGAAGATCACGCAAGGCCAGCTGAAGAAGGCGCGCCAGGAATCGGAAGCACAGAATGCACAGATCTCTGAGACAGTGAAGACGCTGGACAGCTCGGTGCACACAGAGCTGGCGACCAAGGCCACATCGGATGACGTGAAGGTGGTTGACACCAAAGTGACGGGCGTGAGCGCCGATCTCGACAAAACCAAGAATGACCTGCAGATGACACGCAGCGAACTGGGCACTCTGATCGCCCGTAACCACGACGAAATCGATGTGCTGCGGCGCCAGGGCGAACGCGACTACATCGAGTTCACGATCACCGGCAAGAATCAGCCGCAAAAGGTGGGCAATACCACAATCGAACTAAAGGGCGTGAACGAGAAGAAGAACCGCTCGAACGTGGTTTACACCGTCGAAGACAAGAAGTACGAGGCGAAGAACGCGAACATCAATACGCCCATCTTCTTCTATCCAGCGGGCACGCACCAGCCCGAAGAGATCGTGATCAACAAGGTTGGCAAGAACACGATCAGCGGGTATCTGAGCGTCCCGAAGGCCAATTCGCAGCCGGTTACGGCAGCGACCAAGTCTGGCCGGTAAGATCTAACTCTGAATCGGATTGAACGGCGGAAGGGAGTTCCCTTCCGCCGTTTCTTTTTGTCCGCCACGGAAGTCCGCTACAATTCCGTGGAAGGAACAAATCGAGTTGCGAGCACACACGACAGTTGTCTTCTGCGCGATCGACGATTGCATTCCTGTTTCGGGCAAACCGCTTTTGGGATTCCCGGAGTTTCTGGATGGACTGGCGGAGTCTCGAATCTCATGCGTGTGGGTAAGCACGCGGAGCCGGCACCAGCTTGACCTTGCGATACGGAGACTCGGACACGGCGCGCCTTTCATCGCGGAAGGCGGTGCGGGCGTGTTTCTGCCGGAAGACTATTTCCACTTGAAGACTGAAAAGACAGTGCGGTTAGGCAGGTTCACGTGCATACCGGTGGCTGCCGCACAACCCGCGGCGTCCGAGGGATTGGAAGCGATCGCGGGAGAGACGGGTGTTGGCGTGGTGCCGTTGCGTTCGCTTTCCCCGCGGGAACTAGTTCAAAACACCGGGTTGAGCCGAGACGCAGCCGAGGCGTTGCGTCAACGAGATTTCGACGAACTGTTTTTCTTCGCTGGAGCATCGGACGAGGATATCCAGCGTTTTCGAAAGCAGGCGCTGCACCGGAAGCTTGCGGTCCGGCCGGTCGATCGGTTGTGGTCACTCGCGGTGGGCGCCAGTCTCGCGTCGTGTGTGCGCCACTTGAGCAAGCTCTACGATCGGTCGCTACATGCTCATGCGTTTTGCATCTCTCTGGCGACTGCGGAGCACAGCCAGGAATTGCTGCCATTCTGTGACCGCGGGATCGTATTAACGACGAGACACGACGAAACGGGCGCGGGTGCCGTCCAGAACCGGCCTGCGCCAACGACGCTGCCGCTATTTGGCGCGGACACCTGGGACGCCGCTCTCGAGACAATCCGGAACCGACAGTTTTCGTCAGCGGAAAATGCGAGGACAAAGAGTGATTGAAATTGCCTTGAGGCGCATGCGGCAACGGTGCGGCAGGAAAGGAAACGGAAAAAAGCCGCGGAAATCGCGGTTATAGAGGTACCAGGACTGTAGAGATTTTTTGGCGGGCAGATTGCTCAAAATGATTAGTCCAGCACTAATTGAGTTTGCCGATATCGGGGAGGGTCACCATCCATGGATTGGATTCGTCGCATCATAAGGCTACCTGCCACAGAAACGCACACCGGCATCGTCCTTGGAGTTTGCATTTTTGCGATGAGCGTGATGTCGATCGTGCTGGTGTGGCAGGCTCAGATCATCGCGAAGCAGAACGCCGTGATTCACATGTTTGAGTCCCGGCTGGGTGGTTGAACCCCGAGTCCGACAGGCGTCTGGTTTTTGGCGAGAATTTTCAAGCAAAATGAAAAGGGCCTCGGCAAAGTCGAGGCCCTTTTTTGCTTTGTGCTGCATCGCGTGTCGAGCAACGATGCTACATTGTTGTTCAGCCGCGACTCGCACCGCGTGTGCGGTGTGCTCAGCGTTGTAACGCTTCTAAGCCCGGTGGAGTCATTCATTCCCCTCCGGAGCTTCGTAGCTCACAGCTACCCTTGTACGCTCGTGGGGGAAGCACTGCAAGAGAAAATTGGGCCAGTAATCGAAGGGATAACGTAACCATCGAAATATGAGGCAAGTAGACTGTGAATATCCGATTTATTTGATGAAGAGAGATTCCCGCAACTGATCGCGTCCGACATAAGACTTCATGGTGCGGTAGCGTCCGAACAATTCCTGAATTTGCCGATTCTGGTAGACCTTCTGAGCGGGCAAAATGGGCTTGGTTTCGATTACCTGGAGGGTATTCGTATCCATCACGCGATAGTGCTGAAAGGATTCCGGTTTCTTGCTGTGAAACAGGGCAAAGACGACTCCTCCAGGGCGCAACATTTCGGTGAGGCTCGCGACCGCCTGAGTAGCGAGAGTGGGTTCGAGATAGTCGAGAACATCCCATAGGAGCAGCGCGTCGAAACTGTTCGCGGGATATTGCATATTTTCGGCGAGGAATTTCTTGGCGACGGCTTCGGGCGTGCGTTCCGCATAGTCCTCGGCCTTAGGAGCCTGCTCTTTTGCGAGCTTTTCCTGTTCCGCCAGATAATTCGCCCAAGAACGCAACAGGTCGTCGGAGGTGACACGGAAGCCACGCTCGATGAAGAAGCTGAGAGTGGTCTGCCAAGCGGGGCCAAGGTCGAGAAGCGTACCATGTCCGAGGCCGTCGAGATTCCACAAAAAGTCTTTCAGGCCGTTAGAAACGCGCGTCGTCTCGTGCAGGGCGGGCTGGCGGTGTGTACCCGCAGCAGGGGCGCCGCTGTGACGTCCTCCGCCATTTCTGCCGTCGGGCAATGATTTGCCATTCTCTTTCGTTCCGTGCGAGCTGACACCGATACCAAGTTTGTTCAGGAATCCCATGTCTAATCCGCGCCAGCGGTGGCAGCGCCAGAGGTGCTTTTCTGGTCAGTTTCCGCCGCATCCTTCTTGGCGTCCGCCTTCTTTCCTTGGGCTGGGTGCTCGGCTAGTGGAGCAGATGTGGAAGCCTTGCCGGCTTCCATTTTGCCGTGCACCTCGGCGCCTTCTTCGATTGAAACACGTTCCGCCTTCAGATCGCCATTTACGCGGGCGGTATGCCAAATCTGAATCCGTTCCGCGGCAGTCAGCTTGCCTTCGGCGCGCCCACGCAAGACCAGTTCTCGCGAGGTGATCTCCGCTTTCACGGTGGCATTGGGTCCGATGGTGAGGATCGAGTTCGCGAGGTGAATCTTGCCGTCAATGACTCCATCGACGAAAAGGTCTTCGCTGCCGGTCACTTCGCCTTTGATCTTGATTCCTTGACTGACGCATGCCGAAGCTTTGCCGGATAGTGGAGGAGTTGCTGAACCGGACTTTGCAGGGGTATTGGAATTCACAGAACCAGAGGGAGACTCGGGAGAGGTCTGCGGATTCCCATCCTCTTTGCGCCACATGGGGACACCTCGAGCGAATTGAAATTTTCTTCAAAGCCGCTTGTCGAGGCTGGTGAGCGTCGCGACTAAGAAACCTTATGATAGTACAGCACTTATATGGTGTAAAGGAGAAGAACAGCGAATTGCGCGACAGATGTGTTGTTTGGGTCACAGTCTTGCCCCACTTGCGGTTTCTGGGGGTTCGTGTTTCCCGGTGGCGGTAGCTCTCGATTCCCGTCCCCGTGCAATTCCCACATAGCAACCATCATGCCCGCGAGCTCTTTCGCAAAGAGCTTGATGGATTTTCTCTGCTCCCACCAGCTTTCGGGATTGAAATCGCCATCGCTAGCACTGGCCACGCTGACGGTGGTGCTGGAAGGAAACACCTTTTCGAAAATGTAGCGAGCGCGACGAGTGTGGTAATTCGAGGTGACCACAACAACGCTCTTCCAGTGATGGTCTGCGGCGAATTTTGCGAGCCCTTTGGCCTCTTCTCGTGTGCTGTCGGTATCGTTGGCGGAACGCAGAATCTTTTCCTTTGGCACGCCGCGCTCAACCAAGTCGTGCTCCATCAGCTCGACGATTCCCGCGCTGGGCCGAAGCCGCCTGCCGCTCACCACAACGACAGGAGCAACTTGCTGGCGCGAAAGCTCTGCGGCCCTGGTGGCCCGATCCGCATAAAAGTTATCGTCACCGAGCACGATGATAGCGTCGGCCTGACGTGCCGGTTCATCCACAACCCAGGATTCGGCGGCAAACCGCATGATGGGGTGGCGGGCGAGATAGATGATCGCGAAGAAGAGCGCCAGACAAAGCAGTGCGACCAGGCTGCCCACGATTCCTCCGCGTTCGAACCGGCGGTGGTCTTGCGGTTTCATGGATTTGGATCGATGGCGCGTAGTTGCTCAGCCGCCTGCTCGGGCAAAACGGAGTTGAAGTAAACCTCTTTGATGCTGTACGACTTGCTGCGCTTTTCGACGATCGGCATGATTTCGATATGCCAATGGTAATCGTCGGCGAGTGTCTTCCAGTAGCCGGCCAGTTCGCCTTTCTTATTGCGAGTGTTCGGCGCCGTGTGGACTACGAGGTGAAACGCGGGCGCCAGCTTATCCAGCCGACGGAGAACGCGGCCAAGCAAGGCGGCTAACTGGCGTCGGTTCGAACCGGGCCGCGGCTGTTCAAAGAGGTGATTATGTCGGCGATGCATCAGCCAGATTTCGTAGGGGACGCGTGAAGCATAAGGGCAAAGCGCGTAGTAGTCGCCTTGAACGTCGACGATGCGTTTCCCCTGTTTTTCTTCCTGACGGACGATATCGCAAAAAACGCAACGCTCGCGGTCTTTGTACCATTCGTGCGCTGAGCTCAATTCATACTTAATGCGCCGGGGAACAAATATTGTCGCTGTGACTTCCGAGTGGGCATGCGTCCACTCCTCCCCTGACAAAGCGCCTTGATTCTTGAACACGCTGACGTATTTGAAACGCGCATCTTTTTTCAGGTCGGCGATGCGCGCTCCCCACACCCACAGTACACGGTCGATTTCCTCGTCGCTCAACTGCGCCAATTTTTTGTCGTGCTGGCGGGACTCAACAACGATCTCGTGGGCACCGAGCGGACCCATCTTGTCGTAGATTCCCTCGGCTACTCTCCCGGGATCGCTTTCGAGGCGGTAAAGGGGATTGGGGTGCGGAATCACCTTGACCTGCCAAGTGCCCTCCGGGGGCCAGGTGAAGATGGTTTTCGAATCGTCAAGGCGCTCGGGATCCAACGCGCAAGGGGCGTCGGTTTCACTTACCGATTCGCGCTGGCCGGATACGATCCAACTCTGTGATACAGGGTCTCGGCGGATCTGCATGGATTTTATTCAGCGCGTGTAGCGCGTCGGGGTACAGCCCTCTTCCAGCCGATGGCGGTCCCAGATCGCCCCCTCGCGGCTGTAGTATGCCATCTCAAAATCCTGTGTGAGTTCGAGCGCATCGGTGGGGCAGGCATCTTCGCAAAGCCCACAAAACATACAGCGCGAAGTGTCGTAGGTGAAGGTGGTCAGCACCTTACGCCGCGTGGCGTCGTCGCGTTCCCAGCCCACAACAATCAAGTTTTCAGGGCAAGCCAAGGCACACAAGTTGCAGCCGATGCACAGGGTTTCGCCCGTTTCAGGATTCTTGTTAAGGCGGGGAGCGCCGCGGAACCGTTCGGCCACCATGGGCCGTTCTAAGGGGTATTGTTCGGTGTAAATATTCTTCGGGAACTGGGTCCGGAAGGTGACGCCCATGCCTTTCAGGAAGTCCGCCTGGAGGATTCTCTCCACAAGTTGTTTCATAGTCTCAGTCTGTTTCCCCCGCGGCGGGTTGTCAAGGACTCTCGCCACGTCCGGGTTGGCAGCTTGCAACGACGGTGGGAGTGGCTGCAAGCTGATGTGCATGCCGGAATTGCCAGACATTTCGGCGTATTTGACGGCGCTTGAATCGCGGGTTTTGCAACGGCGGCTCGAGCGGATTCGCATTGCGAGCCCGTTTCTGCTTCGCACGGCATATCCACCGATTACCGAGGCGGAGGGCAAACTCGTCTGCAAACTGCGACGGATCGGCAAACGCATCGCGTTTGGGATGGAGAATGACGTGTGGCTGGTGCTCCACCTGATGATCGCCGGGCGGTTGCACTGGCGGCCTTCGCCTGCAAAGCTAAGCGGCCGAGTGAACCTTGCGGCGTTCGATTTTCCGAACGGGTCGCTGGTGCTCACCGAGGCGGGATCGAAAAAGCGCGCATCCTTGCACGTTATTCGTGGAGACGAAGGCTTGCGAGCCATCGACCCGGGCGGGATCGAAGTACTGGAAAGCGATCTGCCTGCGTTCCGCGCGGCGCTTTCGGCGGAGAATCGGACGCTGAAGAGGGCGTTGACGGACCCACGAATCATCAGTGGAATCGGGAACGCGTACTCCGACGAGATTCTGCACGCCGCGCAACTCTCGCCGATCACACACACGCAAAAACTGACTTTAGAAGAATGGGCGCGACTATTCGAGGCAACGCGGTCCGTGCTCACTCTGTGGGTCGAGCGCTTCCAAACGGAGGCGAGACGCGCATTTCCGGAGAAAGTGACGGCGTTCCGCGACGGCATGGCGGTTCATGGGCGCTACGGCCAGCCCTGCCCACGATGTGGAGAGAAAGTTCTGCGGATTCGCTACGCCGACAACGAGACGAACTATTGCGCACGGTGCCAGACAGGCGGAAAGGTCCTGGCCGACCGTGCCCTGTCTCGCCTGTTGGGTTCGGACTGGCCACGCACCTTGGAAGAGCTCGAAGCGTTGAAACAGCGCTGAAGCACGTTCCTCTCGCGCGCCGTGCTATTCTCGTGGGCGATGACTGACGACCTGCCGTTCATGGAGCTTGCGCTTCAGGAAGCCCGTGCATCCGCGGACGCGGGCGAGGTGCCCATCGGCGCCGTGATTGTGCATGGTGAACAAGTGCTGGCGCGGTCCGGCAATCGCACCATCCGGGACAACGACCCTACGGCACACGCAGAGATTGTGGTGTTGCGAGAAGCCGCGCGCGTTTTGTCAAACTATCGGCTGGCCGGGACTACGCTTTACGTCACGCTTGAGCCGTGCGCGATGTGTGCCGGAGCCATCGTTCAGGCGCGCGTTCCCCGTCTAGTCTACGGCGCAGACGATCCGAAGGGAGGCGCATTCCGGTCCTGCTTCAACGTCCTCGCCAATGCCCAGCTGAACCACATTGTGGAGGTCACGCCCGGGCTACTGGCGGCGGATTCCACTTCCCTGCTGCAATCCTTCTTCGCGGCCCGTCGCTGATCTGTCGAAGCAACGCTGATTCGGATAGTAGGAAAAGCTGCTCCCGTGAGCGTAGCCGGTCCAACAACAGTTTGGTAAACTAAGGGCACCGACCACTGCGGAGAGGTGACTGAGTGGTTGAAAGTACTCGCCTCGAAAGCGAGCGTGCGGGAAACCGTACCGTGGGTTCGAATCCCACCCTCTCCGCCATTTTTCTTCTAACTCTCAATGGCGCAACGGGTTGGGGTGGAAAGACGCCCCTTCCGTAAGAGCTGTTCCGTAAGAAATCTCTGAAATTCCCAAAAACTCAGTATTGGGTCTTCAGAGGCAATTTTCATGGGACAGTGCAAATTCACGCTCTACAAAGACATCAAAATCGGACGCGGCTGGCAAAAAGCGAAGGCGGCGTTCTACTCCAACGGCAAGATCAAGCCGAACGTCATCATCTACAAGGGTAAGGAACAGGAACACCCCGAAGGGGGTTACTACGTTAACGATCGCGGCAAGTGGATCTTCGCAGGAAAGGACGCTCTCGATGCGCAGCGGTTCCGCGCTCAACTGCTCGATAGACACGAACTCGCACGGCTAAAAGGTGAGCCGCAACCAGCACCAGTGCCGGCGGTCACCAAGGGCACGCCACTCATGGAAGCAATGGATCTCTGGCTAGCGAACCTCGAAGCGCAAGGACGTGACGTGAAAACGCTTCGCCCTTACCGCGCCGCGGTTGCGCCGTTTGTCGCGCACTGCAAAGTCAAAACCGTCGAGGAATGCCAGAACAACAAACAGGTCATGTTCGACTACATGGCATGGTTGCGCAAACAGCCAAAAACGAAGCGGCTCAATGCGAACCCTGAGCGCACTTACGCGAACAAAGTCGGACATGTCGCGTGCTTTCTCAGCCACTTCGGTGTAAAAACGGGGTTGAAGAAAGCCGAGTATCCGCAATACGAAGAGAAGACGGTCACCGCCCACACCGACGAAGAACTCGATTACCTTTACAGCCGCGCCGATAAAGACCGCGGCTTCTTTCTGGATTTCGGATTGAACAGTGGGTTCCGCGACATGGAACTCGCGCACGCCGAGGACACTGACCTCGTTGGGCTCCTTCTGGAAGTGAAACGCAAACCGCATCTCGTCAGCACCGACTACCCCAACGGCTTCCATCCGAAAAAGTGGCATTGCCGCAAGGTCAAAGTCACGCCAGCGTTCGCGGCACGGTGGCGCGAGCGTGCCAAGAAGTTGGGGGGTGGGCTCATGCTCAGGGCACCCGAGGGCGGGATCGAAACTCACCTGAATGATCGCTGGCTGCAGCCGCTTGCCGAAGGCGCGACTTTCCAGACCGAGACTCATAAGCTGCGGAAGACTTGGGCGACACGGTTGGCGCTAAAAGGTGTCCCGCTGCCAATGCTTCAGAAGATGCTCGGGCACAAGTCCCTTGCCTACACCCAGCGCTATCTCGCCGATGTAGACCTGACCACGCCCGCTCTCGACAAGCAAATCGAAGCTGCAGTCTACGTGCCGAAGCCCAAAATCGTAAAAAGCTCGTGCAAGGTCAAGTGCTAGTCTGCTGTTACGGCGGGTATATCAATCCGGACTGTCGCTGTTTGCTCCAGCGGTCGAAGCATTCATCGAATTGCTCTCGTCCTACGGCGTTGATGTTAAACAAAGCATTGCTGGAGTGGCGAAAACTTGTTAGCAGTTGCATGCCTCCGGGTCTGTTAGAAAAAATGTCGAGGAAAATCGACGTGACGGAACATCGCGTATCCGGGCTGAGTGGCTCTTTGTAGATGCGGATCGTGAATTCCACAAAGATCCTGAAGAGGGCCCTCACATCCGTCGTTGGATCGGAAAACGTCTTCAACACCTGAGCTGCTGGTCGCTTGGCCGCGGACCACGAAGCCAGTCTGAAAACCGCGAGAAGAGACAAACTGTCGAATTGGGTAGCTACAAATTCCATGCCCAGCAGTTGGGCCGTGGCTTCTGCGTATTCATCAGCTGTCAGGAGTCCCATGTCAGCGAAAGCACTCAGGACAATTTGCGTCCAGACGCGCCGTGAACCAAATTCTTGCGCGGAAGTCTGTGCCTGGATCAGATCGTCGGTCCAGAGAACGCTGTCCGGATTGGAACCCAACACCATGGACTCCGCACCGTAGGAGCCGAAGAACTTTTCGAGTGCTTCCCGTTTTTCGGGCTCGATTGCCGCGAGAGCAGGGGCAGCCCGGACTTCACATGTGTTTTCCAGGAGTTTGATAAATTCTTGGTCTTCCCGAATTCTCTCCTCTTTCTCCGTGGCGGTCTCCTCGTACATGACGTGCCTTCCGTCTTTGAAGTACAAAGTACCGCGGGGCGTGGCGAATAGCTTGGAGTGCGAGAGCTTTTCTTGGAGCGTAACCCAAGTGCGTTCCGATACGGTGAAATGAAAATTTGTCGAAGACAAAATCTTCTCCAAACCCAGGAGGCGCAGAGTTGCCAAGGCAGACATATCGACGACGACTTCCTTTGCGGTCTGGAGCGATCGAAGGGCTTGTTCGTGCTCGAGGGGACTACCCTGAGCGCATTTGACGGGCTGGCCGTCCTCGGCGGCCAAATTCATGAGTGCCTGGTAGGCATCGGAGCCGAATTGCATTCCGTACCAATGCAACGATGCCGGTAACTGCGTGTATCGGTCGCGGGCAGTCGCCACCGCAGCTGCGCGCCTCTCGACAGAGGCGAGAATGACCTCCACACCTTTTCTCGGGTCTCCGTCTGGAGACTCAGCCACGCGAATGGATTCGACGGTGCTGGCGGGCCCAAAACGAACCTGCATCTCTCCCATCGTGTCCTGATAGCGCCTGACAAACTTTGGCATTATCTCGAGAATCGTGGCAGTGCGGTCTTGCATTGCTCCCTTGGCGAGGACCGCGGTCTCTCGGACCCTTTTCCCCATGAGCGCTGTGGCAACGGGGGAGCTGAGAGGGACTTCCTCGAAGTCACTGTTCGGATTGTCCGTATCCTCGAGCACCACCCATGTGGGAGCACCGTGAGGAACTTCCTGATAACAGACAGCGCTGCCAGGCACTACGGTATCGAGAGAAGGGGGAATCTTAGAAATGGATGCGTCGGGCATCATGCTGATGATGAAGGCTTGGTGGGCCTCAACGTCTGCGAAATGTAAACGCAGGAATTGATATGCATACTCGACGGCCTCATGAGGGTCTCCGGCGTATTTCAGGACTTGAACCGCCGGTACCACATAGCGGAGTGGGAGCTCCTCGACCAGGGGCAGGTCCTGCAATCGTGCTTGTGCGAGTTCCGGTTTATTGAGGCGCAAGCCGATGAATGAGAGTCGCAGTTTCGCCAATTGATTGTTGCCGGGATTGGATGAGATGAACGATTCGAGGACGCGGATGGCATCGTTGATTTTGTATTTCTCTAAATACTGAACCTCGAACTCGATGAGGTTCCAATCCTGGACCCCTCGGTCGCGGAGCGTCTGGCATGTCTGCATGATCAGATCGTCTCGGTCGAGCTTAGCCGCGCAAGTCAGCAGGTTTCGGGGATCAAACCCCGATGTCTCTTTGTCAAACAAGTCTTGCAGAAGCGGCAGCGCGTCCGCGGGTCTACCGGTAAGAACAAATAGGCGTGCCAGGGACTCCTTCGTATCCGCATTCACATTTTCTGTAAGGAGACCGCGGGCTTCGGCGGCGAAGCGTTGCGCATCCTGCGGTTGTCCCTGATGTAGGGCTAAGTATCCTTTCATCATGGTTCGAACCACAGGGGAAAGTGCTTCCGAAACTCTTGCGAGATAAGCCTCGGCACCCTGCCAATCGTTTTTTTTGGCGAAGCATTGGATCGTGTTCGTGACCGTGGCCGGACGCAGTTCAGGACGAAGGTCCGTAATGGAGATCTGGAGCAAGACGCGCAGCGCAAGATCGAAATCAACCTCACGACCGCGCTTCTGAAGTGCTTGGGCATAAGCATAGGCGACATCGGCGCGGGGATGAAGTTCGAAGGCCCTCTGAAGAATCACAAGGGCATCGTCGATGCGATCAAACGCGAAACGCACTTGCGCGAGGGCCAGCATGACTCCCGGCTCTTCAGGGTCGAGGTGGGCGACATGCTCGGCATCGCGCTCGGCCTCAGCGGTTTTCTTGAGCAGAAGCCGAATATCGACGCGCAACACGAGGGCCGGGACTTGGGTTAGATCGTCTTTTTCCTCGATGGCGAAATCCAGGGCTTGCGAACAACGTTGTTCGGCCTCCAGCTGCAATGGTTCTTGTGGTTCCAGCCTTGGCCGGAAGCCCATCTGCATATGAAGTGCCCTTCCCAGGCTGATCTGGGCTAATACCAATTGGGGCTGAGACCATTCTGGCGCCCCCTTGGCAGCGGCGGCTGCGTATTGGGTAGCCCTTTTCGAAGTCAAATTCGGTCAGGGCCCGCCGAGCCAACGCCAAGGCAACCTCTGGGTCGGTGCGAAGGATGGTATTGATTTCCGACTCCAAGACAGAGGACGGGATCTCATTTGGCGCTGAGGCCAGCCAGAGAAACGCAAGCCGTGCGGCCCCGGGATACTCGCGGCGAAGCTCGGCCGCCTTGGTGTGGCAAGCGACGAGGTCTCCGACGAGCAGATACGCGAAGACCTCGTTGATTTTGGCTTGCTCGTCGTTGGGTCGTAGGGGGGCCGCCTGAAAGAACAATTTGGCTGCAGCTTCGGCTTTGCCCAAACCGAGAGCGGCGGCTCCCAGATTGGAAGTGACTCGGAAGCGCTGTCGGGCACCCAGTTTGCCTTCGTGGTTGCGTTGAATTCGGTTCAGAAGGAGCGTGGCGAGCTGAAACTCGCGTTTCGTTATGCAGTCTCTTGCCTCGTTGATTTGACTGTCAATAGAGTCGCCGTCGGCTCTAACGGTGAGGGATTCGACGCCGCCTTGTATTGCCAAAAGGTTGGCCTCCATTCGAATCGCGCGTTCGAAGGGAATGGAGCCGTAGAACTTTTCTTGAACCTCGGAATATTGTTGGAGAAGAGAGCAGAGGCGGTCCCAAGTCAGAAGTTCTACTTCAAAAAGACTTTGCTGTTTATGGGATTGGTTGATTTCCCGCAGTTTTCGCTGGGCATGTGTGGATATCTTGGCGGTCGTTAAAATTGCATACTTCCCCAAGGGAGGCGTGAACTTCTTTGCTTCGTTGACCTCGGCCTCAATTTCGCTCGGAGTGAGGTTCTTGTGTTCCTCTTTTAGCTTACATTGCGCGGCGCAGATCGGCGTCTGGCCGCTGAGGTCCAAAATGTCGATGCCGAATTGACGCTCGCCTCGTTTCCCGAATATTTCAAGACCTGGACGCGACCAATGGTGGCGCAACAACTCGCGGCACAGGTGCTCGAACTCGTCGTCGTTCGTGGGGATCGCAAACCGCTGTGAGATGGGTGACATCGGTCAATGTAGCTGTATTCAATCTCGGTCAGCTCTAAGAGTATGCCAATAATGAGGGCGGTACTACACCAGACAGCGTAACCGTACTGAAAACGTTTAGCGGCGAGAGTCCATCGACGATACTAAGAGCTAGACTGGCATGCAAAGAGCATTGATCGCCTAGATTGCAACCAAGCAATCGGAACCGAGACCACCATTCTTCGAAAAAGCATCCGCGACCGGATGCGTATCCAAATGAGCAACTGAAAGCGCGAAGCGCAACTTGTAGCTAAGTGGGCCGGTCTAAACTTAGATTCGCGCATGAAAAAAAAGCGGAAGAACATCTACGCATCGAAGTTGGCCCAGCAACGGTGGGCGAAGATTCCCGTCAGCGAGCGATCGAAGCAAGTACCCCGGACAGGCGGGCCCCCCAGAAAATATCCTAAATGCCCCCGCTACGGCTCGCATAGATTTTCACCTCGCACTGGCCGCTGTCCCTGTGGATATAGCCGCCCCAAGAAATAGACTGATCGAAAAAGGCCTCTAATCAGCCGGCTCATACTAGCCATTTGGTTCTAGACTTTACTAATCGTGCGTACTATTGATACAATCGTGCGCACGAACGATAATGCACTCAGCAATCAAGCATGGAACCGCAGCCATAGCTTTAGGAGAACTAGAAATGAGTATCGAACGCAACGAACCGATTCGTTTTCACGAGAAGGGCACGTTAGAGGCGGTGACGCGTTGGATCGCCACGCACCACGACGGCATCGCCGAGTGGTTGAAGAACGTCCGGCGTGAATATCAGGTGGACCGCGCCAATGTTGCCGAGAATCACCGGGTAGCCGCATTGCTGTTGCAGGATGCCCGGGACGGCAAGCCAGCCCGCATAGGAGTGCTCGATGTTGGCGGCGCGACCGTTGAGGATGTGACTGCGTGGAGCACGTGGCAGGACACGTCAGCATCGCACCGGGGTTCAGGGCTCCAGGAAGAGGAGACCCAGGGCAATGGTGGGAAGGCTTATATGTATCGCCTCTTCGCCGGACCGGCACGCATCCTTGGAATTCGTGACCGGCGCCGCAACTGCAAGGGCTTCGATGGCGATACCGGAACGGTGGAGCGGGGCACGCCGGGCTGGATGCCGAATCTGGCGGCAGGCCGCGACGTGGAGATCAGTTCCTTCGAAGCTGAGCTTCGTCATGCTCTGGAATCTTATGGTTTGTCCATTGCCGACCTCCCGGCCCCCCTTCGCGCCGCGATCATGGCGCGCAAGAGCTTCACTTTGGTTGAGGGCGAAACCCCGCTCATGACCTATAAGGGGCAGATTGAGGCGGACGAATTCATCGCCAAGGTCGTGCGGCACGAACAATCGACTCTCTGCCTCGAACAGGTGGACGTGTTTGCGATTCACAATGGCCGGGCGCTGAATGACGGCAGAAAGCTGGAGTTACCTCCGATCCTTCCGTACCCGGGAATCGACTCGCCGGTGGTCCATGAAATTCCCGAGCAACTCGCACTCGACAATGGCCAAGCGGTGTCCACGACGGAGGGAGGAACGAAGCCGAAAGGCCGGCTGATTTTGCACACTTCGTTGGAGAACATGCCCAACGCATACCGTAACCTCCGTCCGCGCTGGCAGATCATGTATCGTACGCGCCATCAAATGATTGGGGCGAAGCCGATCTCCGAACTCGCTCCTGCAACGCCCGGCGTCCAGTTTATCTACGGGACCGTCGAACTCCCGGCGCTTGAACCGGCTTATGTTGAGCATGGCCGGCGTCGCCCCAAGGACGGTCCGCTGGTAGAAGCCCTTGACCGGTTCATCGCGGAAAAGATCCGCGCCTTGGCACACGAGATCAACGCGCGTCGCCGCCAGGAGCTCGATGACAAAGCTCTCGACCAGGTGCATGAGGAAAACCAGAAGCTCGACGAATTCAAGAACCGGTTTCTGCCGAGCTTTGGCGAAGGCGATGGAGGCGATGGCGATGGAAAGGGAGAAGGGCGCCGGAAGCGCACGCACGAAGGTCCCGGGCCCGTGGATTGGGGTACTCAACCTGAAGTGCTCAACTACGAGGTTCCCGAACACGGCCTGCAAGTTGGCAAGGGGATTTCGCTCGGACTCCGCGCGTTCCTTGGTGCCAGCGTTCGTGACCGCAAGGGACGTCCCGTTCGCTCCACGATCGAATGGCTGACTAGCGATCCTCATGTCGCGATCTTTTCGAAGGGTGACAAGCTTGAGGCATATGCAAAGGGAACCTGCCAGGTATGGGCGCGAGTAAAAGGAACGAAAATTGAAGGACCGCGCGTTCCGGTCCAGGTCTGGGCCGTAGACCACATTCTTCTTACTCCGCGGACCCTCGACATTCCTCTTGGAAAGCGCGAGCAGATTACTGCGGAAGTGACGGACGACGAAGGACGCCGCTCGACGGAAGTCCTGCTTGAATGGCTGCATGATGCCGAAGATCAGATGGCTGTTCTGATCGATCGCACTGGGGTTGTGACCGGAAACCGGCTTGGCCGTACGGCAGTTACCGCCGGTGCCGGAGGGGTCTGGGCTCGTATTCCGGTCGAGGTCCGCGTTATTGCCAATCCCGAAGAACAAGGGCGTGGTACTGGTTTTCCGGAACTGCTCATCACCGGGCGTGACGAAGACCCCGCCACCGGGCAAATCCGCGAAGGAGACCCGGACCAACCGGCACTGTGGCAGGAAGCTTCCGACTTCATCCACAACATCTGGTGGCTGAACTTGCAGAGTCCGGAGGCGGCGTTTGTGTTCCAGCAGCGCGGAGCGCAGCCCACACTCTGGCGCACATACCACGCGGAAAAGTTGATTGAGATGGTCGTCCAAGTGTGGATGACGGATGAGTTCAGCCGCAAAGGTGAAAGTCAGCGGCCTGAATTCTGGGCCGCGCACCAGGCTGCGTTGGACCGGCACCGTGTGCGCACGGTGGGTCAGATGTGGAAGAAGCTTGAAACCTATGTCGCGAGTGGCGCCTTTGGCGCCACTGGCGACGAGGAGACCGACCAGCAGGTCCAGGGGAGGGCGGCATGACGAGCTCGGGAACGCGGAAGGAGACACCGCGTCGCGCCAGCCTGCGGGAGCAAGTGCTGCTCGCCGCTCTGGATTGCTCCGGTGGTGATCTTGAAAAGGCCTTCACCTCCGAAGACTTGCTCGTCGCAGCGTGGAAAAGAGACCGCCTTGCTTGGGGACTTCGAGGGTATGAACGAGAGCATCCCGATGTCGATAAGCTTCGCAAAGAAATCGATAGCCGTGGCGCCCGAGAAGGAAGTTCATCGACGGGGCTTGTTGCTGCCGGGTTGTTGCTGCGGGTTCGAGAACGGATGTATCAGCTTACGCCTGCCGGTCTTGCAGCGGCATCCGAAGTCGTCGGCGCGGAGCCGGATACTCGCGGTAAGGCCACACGCGCTCTCGCGGATGCCGTGAACGCGATTCTCTCTCATCCCGTTTTCCGTGGATGGTTGAAAGAATCAAGTTCACCGAAGCACTTCCGCGACGCCGGTCATTTTTGGGGTATCGCCCCCGGAACACCGGCGAAGGTAATCCAGACTCGTATTCTGGATGTGGACCATAACCTTGAAACTGCGCTGAGAATTCTTGACACCGAACGCGTTGACGAAGTTACGGCACGACACGGGAAAGCGTTATTTGATCGTGCCGACATTGAACGAGCCACGAAGTTCCAGGCAGTGCTGAAGGAGCGTTTCGCGAAAGACCTTGCGACGCTCCAGGCGAAGTTGGGCTAGTGCTGGGCCGCTTTCGGAGAATCATGGGAAAGATTTTACGGATACACAAGGTGGTCGTGGTCTTGCGCGAGTACTACGCCGACCTATGGGAGAACGGAAAGTTCCTTGGCTCGGCGAGGCTGCCGGAAGAGGGCATCACGGAGGAGCTGTTCATCAACGACTTCGGTGAGAGGATCGGGGCCTCGCACGTCGAGCGCACCGTCACGATCACGCTGGTCTTCACGAGGTGGAAATGGGAGGACACGCAATGACATGTGCGCTGAGGAAGGACAGGAGGACCGAATGACACACAAAGAAGATACGGCGCCTAGAAAGCGCGAAACCGCTGAACTGACTGAAGTGGTCACCCAACCCCGGGAGATAAAGCTTGCTCTACCGGCCGGCGAGCCAGACCTCGAAGCTCTTCGCTCCGTCACTCGCGAGTGGCTTGTGCCGCTTCTCGTCGACAAGTTCCTGCGCGAACAAGGCATCGACTCGCGCGTGCGCCCCGGAAACGCCGATTCCCAGTTCACATATAGGAACAGTCACAGTGATGATGCCGCTGCCGCTGGCTCTGCCGAAATATCCAGAACCGCAGAGAGCGTCAAAAACGACCGGCTGCCGAATGTCAGTAAACAAGAAATCAACTACCGCGGGCTTAGATAGAGGAGGTCGGTGCCACTACGCCGACAGCGATCTATCACAATGAACACGAGATTTCCCAATTCAAACGCCAGCGACGAACAGCCAATTATTCGCTGCGCCATCTATACTCGCTATTCGTCTGAAGAACAGCGAAAAACTTCTACTGAGGATCAGAAGCGCAACTGCCGAGCTGCCGCCGAGCGGAACGGTTGGCTAGTGCTGGACGAATATATTCGCTCTGACGAGGAAACGACTGGGCGAACGCTGGCAGGGCGAGACGGCATAGCCGATTTGATTCGACTTGCGAAGCAACGCCCAAAGCCTTTCGATTGCATCATCATTGATGACACATCGAGGCTCGGTCGTTACCTGCCAGACGTACTTCGAGAATGTGATCGGCTCATGCACAACGGCGTGTTTCTTTATTTTGCGAGCGACCGACTGGATTCCCGTGACGACAGTTTCCGCATCATGCACATCTTCAAGGGCTACCGTGATGAAGACTTCATCCGAGATTTAGGACACAAGATTCATCGAGGGCAAGAAGGGCGTGTGCTGAGCGGTTACGTTGCAGGGAATCGTTGTTATGGATACAAAAATGTGCCGATCCCTGATGGAAACGGCAAAAGCAGCTTCGGCAGGCCAGCACTTATCGGTGTGAAGCAAGAACTCGTCTCGGAAGAGGTTGAAATCGTAAAGAGAATTATGGAAATGCGTGCCGACGGATTGAGTTTCGGTCGGATTGCCCAAATCTTAAAAAGCGAAGAGGTCGCGCCGCCAAGGAATTCGAATACTGGGGTGATGCCAGCGTGGTATCCGTCAACCATCAAGCAGATCACTCACAATGAGCTTTACCATGGCTGGCGGGTATGGAATCGGACACGGAATGTCTTCAATCAAGCTGAAGGGAAAAAGGCTAAACGGAACCGCCCTCAGTCGGAATGGATACGGGTGGAAGTTCCTGAACTGCGCATCATTTCCGATGAACTTTGGGAAAAGGTACAGGCGGTGAACCTCCGTGGGCACGACAAATATTATGCCACCAGGCAGGGTGGCATGAACCGAACTGAGCACAGCCGCAAGTATCTCTTCAGCGGCGTGATGGTCTGCGGAATCTGCGGTGGGCCCTACACTGTGATTAACGGAAAGGCACCCAATGTTCGGTATGGCTGTCCGAATCGTGCCTTCCGTCATACCTGCACAAACAAGACGACGATCCTTCGCACCCGTCTTGAGCGGCAACTCATCGCTGCTTTATCAGCGAACCTCTTGGATGATCGTTTGGAAGAGGACCGCACTCGTGAATTTGCTGAACAACTGAAAGCCAGAATCGAACTGGAAGAACAGCTTGCTCGTGAAGCGGAACTGGATCGACCAACACTGGAAAAAGAGCGCACTGAATTGAGCGCACAAGGACGACGCCTCAGCGAGGCAATCGCAATGCACGGGCACTCGCCTTTCCTATTAGAGCAGCTGAAAAATGTAGACTCACGATTGGCAGAGATCGATGTTCGGCTGAGTTCGAGAACCGTAACGAAACTACCTAACTTTACGGACGAGCAAATCCGAGAGTTTCTACGGAAGGAATCCACAGATTTCTGCGAGGTGTTGGCTGGCGATCCTGTGGTAGCAAAACGAGAAATCCAGAAGCGCATCAAGAAGCTGGTATTGACGCCGAGGCAGACGCCGAATGGAACCGTCCTCGAAGTCACGGGCGATGTGGAATTGCTCCAGCAACAGGACGGTCTAATGCTGAACAATTCGCTGGAGGGAACTTCTCAGCAATACACCTTGCCTTGTATCGTGATTACCGTTGTTCTCGACCCCAGCATTTCTCTCGCTGCCTGATCTGATCGCCACTTCCCCCCTGGATTATCAGGCCATCTTTGCCCTCAGAGACATTACACCGTCGGCGAAGATCTTCGCTCACAGTCGTATGAACGGCAAACTATAGAAAACGCGGACCCGTTTCCCTTCCCAGAAATTCAAGGTGCCAATCCAGATCGTAGCCTTTCCGCCCGCGGCCCTTTCCCAGCAACCTTCTAAGTCGGCTTGTGGCGAGTTGGTGGTAGGTTGTGCGGAAGTTAATCTGTAGGCCGCGGTCCTAACGGCGTTCGCGGAGATCGGAGCGCTGGTTGGCGGGGAACTGCATCACACTTCCTCGAACCAGACTTATACAACACTAGGACTTCTGGACCATTTGGCAGTATCGCGGCCAAAAAGTGCGCGCCCCCGAATAACTTCCGAGTGGCTCAGTTCGGTGGGGGTTACAGGCTGAACAACCTTTTGGCGTTGCTACGGGCGATCTTCACGCGGTTAGTGTAGACCAGCCCACACTTGGTATATCACTACCACTATCATGAACAGCAGGTAGATTCGAAGAGACCACATCACGAATTTCTCAAGCCCCTTCAGGTGACGCCTGGGGATAAAGTGCTTTTTCAGTCCGGCTAGTTGTTCCGGCTCGAGCGAGGACAGCACCATTTCTTGATCGGCGGAGGTGATAGCACTATGTTCTTTGTCTTTTGAAGGCATCCTACGTACCTCCTAATTCCCGCCTAAAAATGCGAAGGCGTTCGGCGCAATCACACTGATGCCAAAGAGCAGCCCAGCAAGTGTCAGAAAGACAACGACGCCGGTAGCGAGTATGTTCGCCCACCTTGGACTCACCAGGTCGCCCATGACTTCGCGGTCGTTCGCAAGCATGAAGAGGAATACAAGCGCCGGTGGCATCGCCAGCACTGCGACCACGTTGACCAGAAGAACCACATAGACGAGAGGAAGCCCCGGGATTAAGACGATTGCTCCAGCCGTTGCCGCGCAAAGGAATAACACGGAGTAGAAAGCCTTACCTTGCGTCACTGGCAGGTTCAGGCTATGAGGTCTGCGGGCCACTTCTCCGAACGCATACGCCGAGGAAATGGAAATAGTAACAGACGCAACCATGCCCGCTTCAACGATGCCCAGAGCGAACAATGCCGCGCCGAATCGTCCGATCAGCGGCTGCAGTGCTTGCGCGAATTCAGCACCCTGGAAGTTTTCGGCAGTCATGTGGTGGCCGAATAAGGGAGCGGTTGCAAGGATAGTTGCGACTGCGGCAATCGCGGCCAAAGCAGCCCCTACGACCGTATCAAAACGACCGAGATGGATATCTTTTCGGGTAAGTCCCTTGTCGACTGTTGCGCTCTGTTGAAAGAAAAGCATCCACGGGGTCACAGTTGCGCCAATGTCAGCCAGCACGATGATCAAAGTGTCTTGGCTCAAACCGCCAGGGAGCGGCCTCCAGGTGATGACTGCATGACCGACTGAGTGCCAATTCGGATGAGTGAGCAGGGCAACGGGAACGAAAACTAGGTTGAAAGCGGCGATAGCGAGCAGGGTTCGTTCCCATGTCCAATAACGGTGCATCATTACAGCCAAGCACAAGAACACAAGTGCACTGCCAACCGCAGCCCACGGCGGAATGCCAAAAAATCCCAGGCCTGCTCGGATGGCAATAAACTCGGTGATGAGCGTCAGGAAATTGCCGATGGCCAGGTCGATCATCGAGAACCAGCCCCAAAATGGCCCGAAGCGGACAAAGATCAATTCGGCATGGCCACGATGAGTGGCGGAACCCAAACGCATGGTCATTTCTTGTACGACGATCGCCATACAAAATGTCAGAATGACGAACGGAATGAAGAACCCAATTCCAAACCGTGCGCCCGTCGCAGCGTAGGAAATCATGCTTGGACCGTCGTTCTCTCCAAGCATCACGAGAATTCCAGGTCCGACGAGCAACCACAGTAGGCGGAACTTGGAGAAGGTACCGCGTTGGGCGCGCGCCTCCGAAACTCGGACACGGTCGTGTGCGCGATCCACGTCCTCGTGAGTTATTACGACATCTTCTCGGGTGACGGCTTGTGGCGTTAGCCTAGACGGAGGTCCTGCCCCCATAAGCGGTTCCCTCACAGTATCCAACTCTACCCCGACACCCATTTCCGCTTTGGGCCCGGGACATGCTGACGCATTTCCGCGAAATAAAGCGCAGTATATCAGATTTATTAACTGAGATTAACAACAGTTTGGTTAGTGCACCGGTGCTACCCAAATCTTCTCAGCAGCCGGAGAACCCAGCGCAATATGTTTTCTTTCAACCTTTAGAATGGCAGTCCCATCGTAATTCCGAGATTCCACTTTCACCTGAGTACCGGGACGGATTCCTCTTTCTTCCAGGAATTCCAACAGCTTGCGATCCCTTTCGTATACGCTGAACACTCGGTAGGTCAGGCCCGCCTCGGCATTGCTGAGTAACCGCTGCCCCTTCCTTCGCCTTTGTTCCGGGTTCAAAACGGTCAGACCATTCCCATGGGGGCAGGTTTCTTTATGTCCCAGCACTTTGACGAGTTTCTTTTCAAATGCCGGAGAAACAGCATGCTCTAGACGCTCCGCTTCTTCATGAACTTCGACCCAGCACATGCCGAAAATCTCGGAGAGCATGCGCTCGATCAGGTGATGGCGAAGAATGGTTTGTTCTGCGACCTTCCGCCCTTCGCCAGTCAGCTGGATGCGGCCGCTCTTATCAATGGTGACCAGACCGTCTCTTCTCAATCGTTTGAGAGCGGCGGTTACGGCCGGTGGTGTTACGGAAAGCCAATGAGCAAGGAGCGCCGAGATCACGGTATTGCCTTCCGCCTCGGCCTCCGCAATGGCCTTGAGATAGTTCTCTTTGGAAATGGTGATCATCATGACAACCGCGGAAATCTGTATCTGGCTACACTTTACCACCACTCAATCTCATTTGTGTGCCGGTTTGTCCATGGCAGTACTGATAAGTGGCTCATCGCGTTCGGTCGAAACGCAGGAGTCTTCCTGAAATAAACTACGCTTTACTTAGTAGATTAACTATGCTTAATATATACCCTCATTCGTGGTCGTTACGTGAGACTGCGACATTTGGTCCGTGAGCGATTGCTCCCAGACCAAGACAATCAAGAAAGTGGGCATCTCGCTCATGCCGCGCGCTGTTCTCCCAAGTCTTCTTCTGGTGAGTGTTGCGCTATTCTGCCCGTCAAAGGCACTCCCGCAAGGTGAAACTACGAGCGCGATCATCGGCCAAGTTAGCGATGCCAGCGGTGCGCCGGTTCCGAACGCCAAGGTCACTGTCACGAATAAGGACACTGGTCTGAGACGAAGCGCGAGTACCGATGACTCGGGGCGCTTCAACTTTCCACAGCTAAAACCCGGTCCATACTCGGTGAAGGTGGAAGCCGAAGGCTTCGAACCGCAGCAAAATGATGCCGTATCCTCCACGCTCGGCCAGAAGCAAACTGTCGATTTCAGACTTAAGATCGCACAGTCAAATCAGACCGTTACGATAAGCGGTCAAGCCCCGATCCTCAACCTGGAGAATGCGAATACATCCACGACTCTCAATGCACACGCGCTAGAGGATCTTCCTAATCCCGGTGGTGATTTAACCTATCCCCTTCAGTTTGCCGCTGGGGCGCTCGTCAACACGGCAGGCAGCGGCAATGACTTTGTCGGTGGTACGAACGGGTATGGCAATGTGGAGTTCAATGGCCTTCCCGCTCTCTCAAACGGCTATATCGTCGACGGCTTAGAAACGAACGATCCGCTGACCAATCTGAACAGCGGACTGTCGACTAATCTCGTCCTAGGATTGAACTCAGTATCGGAAGTCACGGTCAACACGCTTTCCTATGCAGTCGACCAGGGGCGGTACGGCGCATCCCAGGTCAACTACGTTACAAAATCCGGTTCGAACAGCTTTCACGGCAACCTGTATGAGTTGTGGAATGGTTCGAAGTTCAATGCGGCCAACTACTTTACGAATTCCACTCCTGGAAACCACAAACCGCGATCGACTGTAAACCACTTCGGGGGTAGTTTGGGAGGGCCGATTGTCCACGACAAGCTGTTTTTCTTTTTCGATAGCGAGTGGGTTCGCATCGCATTACCAATTGTCACGGCCATTACCGTCCCCACTCCGGCATTCCAGAATTACGTCTTGCAGCAACTCCCTTTGGGTGGAGCCGATTCCGTCACTGGGTCAGTCTACCAACCATCCCCGCAGTCGGTGCCCTTCTATCAGAAGATGTTTTCGCTCTACGGCAATACCAGCGGTACGCCTCTCGCGGTACTTGGCTGTCCGTTCGATGTCGGAGGAGGTGCGCCCTCAATTGCGAATGATGGGAACGGATGCGCCAATCGCCAGAGCATCTCCCATTCAAGTGATGATCATGAGCAGGTACAGACCGTTAGGATCGATTACAACCTTGATGAGAAAAACACCACTTGGTATCGCTTTCAAGCTGACACTGGCCTCCAAGCTGCCTATACAGATCCCATCAACCCATTGTTCAACGCTCTCTCCCCTCAGCCCCTTTACTCGTTTGCGGCAGGATATACCCACGTCTTTTCCCAAAATCTTGTGAACTATTTCAACCCTGCGTTTTCCTGGTACGAGAGCCTGTTCGGGCCAGCAGACTTTCAGAAAACTCTTTCTGCCTTTCCCATCGTTTTGCAGGGCAGTGGTGCAAATGCCCCCTTCACCACAGTCGGAGGCCTGAACAACACATGGGTTCAGGGAAGACGCGCTTCCCGATTCTTTATCAACGACAACCTCGCTTGGAGCCATGGTGCCCACGAGTTACGTTTTGGCACCAACACACGGATCCTTCGACTGAATGATTATGACTTTGGTGAAGGCGTTGTTCCGACTGTGACCTACACCACCTTGCCGCAGTTTATTTATGGAGTGGCCTCGACGGCAACGGAGACGTTTCCCACCTCCGCGAATCAACCTTTCAACTTCCTGAATCTGGACTTGTATGCCCAGGACACATGGAAACTGACTAAGAAGCTGACGTGGACTTTTGGCATTCGAGATACGTTCAATTCCAACCCTTCAAATCCTCACGGGGAAATAGCTCGTCTTCGTGGTTCCTTCGATTCCATTTCACATGATGTGAATCAGCCGCTAAACGCAGCAATTCAAACGGGTCTCCGAAACGTATTTTCTTCGACGCCGCTGGCAATTCTTCAACCGCGAACTGCGATCGCGTGGCAATTTGAGCCGACATCCGTGCTTCGGGCTGGCTTCGGACTCTTCAGCGATATTTTGCCCGGTAGCATTGCCGATGTGATTGGCTTCAATCCACCATACGTCAAGACTTTCCAGGGCGGGCTGCTTGGAACAGTGGGAGGCACATCAATTGCTCCAGGTATACCCAACAGCGCGATTGATGCAACCGTGGCCGCCAATCAAACCTTCAGTTCCGGGTTTTCTCAGGGGCAGCTTTCTTGTGCGTCTGCCCAGGCGAATCCTGCGACCTGTCTTCCTCCGGTCGCCATCACGGCAGTGCCCGACGGAGAATTGCACGCACCATACTTCATGGAATGGAGTCTTGGCCTGGAACATCAGCTTGGAACAACAGCAAGCATCCAAGCGCAATACGTTGGCACCCGCGCAGTAAACCAGCCGTATCTAACGCAAGTGAACGGCTATCAAACGGTGTGTGAGGGTTGTTTTTCGCCGTTTCCTTATGAACAGCCGACCGATCCACGATTCGGGGCAGTCACACAATTGTCTACAGGCGCTAATAGTCACTACGACGGTTTACAACTGTCAGCAACGAAGCGCATGGGACACGGACTGATGGGACAAATCAATTACACCTGGAGTCGTTGCATGGACACCGTCTCAAACGGCGGATTCTTACAGTTCTCGGCCGGTGGCATATTGTCTCCGCTGCCGGGAGACTTGGCGCGGGACTACGGTCCTTGTGACTACGACATCCGGAATAATCTAAATGCTCAATATGTCTATCAATTTCCGTCCAAGGCCCAAAATCACCTTCTTGGTTACGCACTGAACGGCTGGCAGGTGTCGGGAACCGTGTTTTGGCATAGCGGAATTCCGTTCTCCGTCCTAAGCACACCGTACTCAGCAAATGGAAATGGCATCGTGAACGGAAGTGGACCACAATTCGCGAGCGTTGTTCCCGGCCTCTCGCTCTACGAACACAAATCCATTCCAGGTGTCACGCAACCAGGCACGCTTCAGTGGCTCAATCCCAATGCTTTTGTGTCGACCGTAGACCCGAGTACTGGTGCATGCTACAGAGGCGACAGCCCCAAGAATTGTCAATTCGGGAGTCTTGGTCGTAACGCGCTACGTGGTCCCAATTTCACGTGGGGTGACTTCTACCTGACGAAGTCATTTGCCTTGAACGAGCGATTCAAGATGCGATTTGACACCCAGTTTTTCAACGTATTCAATCATCCGAATTTTGGCCTCCCGAATATGGTTCTGGCTGGCATTCCGGGAAAGCCTTCTACCCAAACTGGGGTTGGTGCGCTTACTTACACGACTTCTCCGCCAACAGGCTTGCTGGGAGTTGGTTTGGGCGGTGACAGCACGCCACGCATGATCGCGTTTCAATTGCGGTTGGAGTTTTAGACTCGCTCTCGTTGGGGAAGATTGAATCACGCTGGCTTAAGGATTGAACCACCCAAGTTCCCTTGGGGATAAAAAAACAGCAGTCTTTCGAGTCAAATGAGCGTCTGCCACTGACCGCATAACAAATGCTACTTGCATGAATGCTGTTCGCGCTGATCAAATTCCTGGCGTCTGGCCGCGAACTCGGAAACTGGCGTTCGGGGAGGTCGAGAGCTCCGTAGCACCACATTTTCTCCAACGGGACTCCTGGACAACTTCGCCTGCCACACTTAGGCGTCGGCCGATTGGGCATTCGCATTTGCCTGCACTCGGCAGTCCCGACTTTGAATTCGTCGTGCTTTCGCGGGCATCGCAGCTTTGTAAAATTCTCTCTGCCTAACAGCTCGTTGAGGCATCCATTTGCTTCTCCTCCGGATGTTAGCGCACGCCGGACACCACGACCCGCGCTTTATTTTCTCTGGCGACGCCTTCCATTCATGTCCGTCTGCGCATC
>Ga0335069_10002581_pt1 | contig 27792 bp, 21 predicted proteins | sample Lox_Sample_11_FD_206714 | JGI IMG/M metagenome (GOLD analysis project Ga0335069, IMG submission 206714) | Soil microbial communities from Loxahatchee National Wildlife Refuge, Florida, United States - Lox_Sample_1.1 | ecosystem: Environmental > Terrestrial > Soil > Wetlands | place: USA...
GCTTCGAGCTACATCTCTATACACGCAACCTCATACAGCACGCATCACCGTTCGATGCGGGCGGTTTTCGATTTCATCGCGTTCAGCACTTCTTCTTTCGTGACCATGGTGGTGTCGCCCGGGGTGGTCATGGCGAGCGCGCCGTGGGCTGCGCCGCATTCGACCGCCCACTGCGGGCCTTGACCAGTGAGGAAGCCGTAGACCAGGCCGGAGGCGAAGGAATCGCCACCGCCGACCCGGTCGTAGATTTCAAGGTCGTTGCGGACGGGAGCTTCGAAGAAGTTGCCGTCCTGAAAACAGACTGCGCCCCAATCGTTGCGGCTGGCGGTTTTCGCATGGCGCAGGGTAGTGGCGACGACGGAGATATTGGGGAATTCGCGGACGACGTCGGCGATCATGCGCTTGAAGTTGGCGGGATCGAGCGCGGAGTGGCCGGCATCGAGACCAGCGACTTCGAAACCGAGCGCGGCGGTGAAGTCTTCTTCATTGCCGAGCATGACGTCGACATACTTGGCGAGAGAACGGTTTACCTTCTGCGCATTCTCTTTGCCGCCGAAGGATTTCCAGAGCGACGGCCGGTAGTTGAGATCGTAGGAGACGATGGCGCCGGATGCTTTGGCGGCCTGCATGGCCTCCATGGCAACCTGGGGCGTGGTTGCGGAAAGCGCGGCGAAGATGCCTCCGGTATGGAACCAGCGCGCGCCGTCTTTCTGAAAGATCTGCTTCCAATCGATGTCGCCGGGTTGGAGTTGAGAGGCGGCGGAGTGGCCGCGATCGGAGCAGCCGACGGCGGCGCGTACGCCGAATCCGCGCTCGGTGAAGTTGAGGCCGTTGCGTGTTTTGCGTCCGACGCCATCGAAGGGAACCCAGCGGACGTATTGCTGGTTCACGCCGCCCTGCAGCATGAGGTCTTCGATGAGGCGGCCGACTGGATTATCGACGAGCGCGGTAACGACGGCGGTCTCAAGGCGGAAGCAGCGGCGCAGGCCGCGAGCGACGTTGTATTCGCCCCCGCCTTCCCAGACCTGGAAGTGGCGCGTGGTAGAGATGCGGCCCTCGCCCGGATCGAGGCGGAGCATGACCTCGCCAAGGCTGACCAGATCCCATCGACAGGTGTCTTTGATTTTGAGTGTGCTCATGGGAAGCGTTCAGATTATTTCGCGGTTCGGCTTATGTGCCAACTTTCGTGGAAGAGCGGACCATGTTTTGCGCATCGCCCGCCGCCGCATCAAGCGTGCCGGATGGGACGGGAGCGGCATCCAGAGCAAGGGCGGGATCGACGAACGTCCAGGCAATTGCGCCCAGAAGACAGAGTCCGGCGGAGACGAGAAACGAGGCGGTCCAGCCGAAGTGAATGGCGATGTAGGGCGTCAAAGAGGCGGTGACCGCTCCGCCAAACTGGGCGCCCATGTTCATGAAACCGGAGACGGAACCGGAGGACGCCCCGGCAAGATCGGCGGTGACCGACCAGAAAGAACTCTGCGAAAGGTATAGAGCGCCGGCGCCTCCGGCCAGAATAAACGCAGCAAAGCGGGCGCCCTGCGCCTCCGCGCCGATTACGAGAAAGATCGCGGCCAGCGTGATGGCGAATGCAGCCAGATAGCAGCGGCCGACGCGCGGGCCGTGCGAGCGCGTGAGCCAATCGCTGATGAAGCCCCCGACCGGGCAGCAAACGGCCATCGCAAGGAAGGGCAACATGGCGTAAAAGGCGCTCGACTTCAAATTCAGACCGCGCACTTCGGCGAGATAAGTGTAGAACCAGCTGAAGAAGATCCAGGCGGCATAGCCGAAGCTGAAGTAGCTGAGGGTAACGGCGAGCACGTTGCGGCTGGTCAACACGACCCGCCAGGGGATCAGCGTGGCCCCCGATGCCTGGCCGCTCTCGGCGGGAAGGCCGGCGCGAATCAGCGATCGCTCGGAGGCGGTGACAGCCGGGTGTTCGGCGGGCGTGTCGCGCGCGATCAAGAACCAGATGAGCCCCGCGACGAGCCCGATGACGGCGCAAACCCAGAACGACGCTCTCCAGCCGTAGCGCAACATGATGAAGGTAATGAGCGGCGGAGAGAGGCCGGCGCCGGCTCCGACACCGGCGAAGATCCAGCCGTTGGCTTTACCGCGCTCCCCGGCAGGGATCCAGCGGGCGACGAACTGGTTGGAGGCGGGATAGACGACAGCTTCGCCAGCGCCGAGCAGAAAGCGAATCGAGATCAAGAGAAGAAGCGCGCCCCCGATTTTTTCGGGGACGGCGGCAGTGAGCGCGGTGAAGATTCCCCACCAGACGACGCCGGCGGCGAGCACTCGGCGCGGCCCGAGCCGGTCGGCCAGGCGTCCCCCGGGCGTCTGGAAGACTGCGTACCCGACAAGAAACGAACTGAAAACCCAGCCGAGCTGAACTTTATCCAGGTGATACGCCGAGGCCAGAAAACCGCCGGCGATCGAAATGTTGGTGCGATCGAGGAAGGCGACGGCGCTCAAGACGAAAAGCCACGCGACCAGATACCAGCGAACATGGCTGCGTCCTGCACCTGTCATGGGTCTGCTCCCGGCGTGGCTTGGGTCCGTTTAGTGTGCCTGCTCGCTCCAGGCGGTGACGTGCTGCCGCGATTCGCCCAGCCCTTCGATTCCGAGCTCCACCACATCACCCGACTTGAGATAGACGGGCGGCTTGTATCCCATACCCACGCCAGCCGGCGTGCCGGTACTGATGACATCGCCTGGGAGCAGCGTCATGAACTGGCTGACATAGGAGACGAGCGTGGGTACGTTGAAGATCATGTTCGCGGTGGAACTGTTCTGCTTCATCGCACCGTTGACTTTAAGCCACATTTTGAGGTTGCCGGAGTTCGGAATTTCGTCGGTGGTTGCGAGGAACGGCCCGAGAGGGGCGAAGCTATCGGCGCTCTTGCCTTTCACCCATTGTCCGCCGCGTTCCAACTGGAAGTAGCGCTCGGAGTAGTCGTTGTGCAAGGCGAAGCCGGCAACGTGCTCGAGCGCTTTTTCTTTGGGAACGTAGAGCGCGCGCTTGCCGATGACGACGGCAAGTTCGACCTCCCAGTCGACCTTGGAGGAGTCGCGGGGCATGACGAGCGGATCGTTCGGGCCGACGAGCGAGGTAGTGGCCTTAAAGAAGAGGACTGGTTCCTTGGGAGGCTCGGCGCCGGTTTCGCGGGCGTGGTCGCTGTAGTTCAGCCCGATGCAGACGATTTTGCTGGGACGGGTAACGGGTGGTCCGAGGCGAACCGAAGGCGAGATGCGCGGAGCGGACGATCCGTTTTTGTCGACCCAAGTTTTGAGCTTGGCGAGCCCGCCATCGGCGAGGAAGGCCTCGCTGTAGTCGGAGCCAATGGCGGAGGCGTCGATACGGCTGCCGTCTTGCAGGAGCAGGCCCGGTTTTTCGTGACCGGGTTCTCCGAAACGAATCAGTTTCACAGCGAATCCTCCTCAGGTTACTTGAGCTTACTTGAGCTCAGATGAACTCAGCTCGGATGACCCAGCTCAGTTTGTTGCCGGCCTGCAAACCCGGACGCAATTTTCTCCCGCGAGGGCGGGAGTTTGCGATAAAAAGGACGGCACTCGCCAGCATTATCCGGTCGCAGCGCGGGGAAGCGAGCGGGCGCAGAGAAAACTACGCACTATTTCGCTTCCAATTTAATTATCATATATAGGTATAATAGCAACAAATTTGAATCGAAGTGCGGCGCTTGCCGCCCGAACGCCCAGGAGATCGCTTTGATGATGAGAAGAATTCTCGCATCAAGTTTGCTGGCTCTTGCACTTTGCACCGCAGGGTCGCCGCTAGTCTGGTCCCAAACTGTCGGGGATGCCATTGATCTTTACTTCGGCGACTGGCACAACGCGAAGCCGCGCACCGTGAGAGGGGCGCTGGTCGAGCGCGACATCCTGACCAAGGGAGACCCGCAGCATCCCACGCAAAAAGGCGCGGTGCTGCGCTATATCAACTCCTACACTTACGCGACGCTGGCGCCGAAAGCTGCGGCGAGCGCGACCAAGCTCGACGGGCAGCAGGAGATTTACTTTGTGGAGTCAGGGCGCGGGTCGATGACCGCGGGCGGCCAGACGGCCGACCTGTTCCGCAACATCGCGGTGCTGATGCCGGCGAATCTCGAGTTCAGCATCAAGAATACGGGCGACGAACCGTTGACCATGTACGTGATCAACGAGCCAGCGCCGGCGGGCTTCCGGCCGAACAGCGCGATGTTGGTGCGGGATGAGAACAAGCTCCCGATCACGTCGAGTGATGGGCATTGGGCACACATCGTGAAGACGGTGTTTGTCACGGCGGACGGACTGGGCACGCTCGAGGCCGTGCTGACGGTGTCGCTCGATCCCCTCACGGTGGGCAAGCCGCACGTGGTGGATCACGACGACATTGAAGAAGTATGGACCGCGCTCTACGGCACGAGCCTGGCCTTCGTGGGGAATCAGCTGCGAAGACAGACTCCAGGCATGGCGTTTTACCACATCCCGGACAACAAGACGCCCCACACCAATATCAATCCGAGCGAAGACGCGCAGGACAAGTTTCTCTACTTCGGCCGCTACCATCCGCACGAAACCAGAAAGTAGCTGGAATTCTGCCGGAGAAAGGGGAGGTTTGATGCCGCGGGTTGCGATTGCTCTGGTTGCTGGTTTTATTCAGATCGCTGGCTTGACATGCCTTGCGCAGGCGCCGTCCGCGCCGCCGAGCAGCGGCACGAAGAACGCGATTAACGGCATCAACTCATATCCCGGGCCGGAATTCGTGAAGTACGCACCAGTGCGCGACGATCCCGACCATCGCATCGACATGTTCATCGGCGACTGGCACGAATCGCTGCCGAGGTTCGAGCACGGGTCGCTGGTGCTGCGCGACATCCTGACGCGGGGCGATAACTTTGCGCCGCCGGAAAAGGCGGCCGTGCTGCGCATGGCGAACTTCCTGGCTTTCGGGCGACTTGCGCCAGGGGCGTGGACGACGCCTTCGAAGCTGGAGAAGCAGCAGGAGGTTTACTACATCCTGGGCGGAACGGGCGAGATCACATCGGGCGGCGAAACGGCGCAACTGAAGAAAGATGTCGCGGTGCTGATGCCGGCGGGCGTGGAATTCGTGATGCGCTCGACGGGCAACGATTCGCTGACCATGTACGTGATCAACGAGCCGACGCCAGACGGGTTTCATCCCAAGACGAAGATGGTGGTGAAGGATGAGGCGGCGGCGCGCGTGCGCACGCCGGCAGGCGACGATCCTTATATCGTAGGGGGCGCGTCGGGGCACTGGGCGCACATCGTGCGAGAACTGTTTTCGCCGGCGGACGGGCTGGCCACCGAGCAGAGTGTGATCACGGTCACGGTGAATCCGTTGACCTTGGGCGAGCCGCATCCGCACCGGCCGGGGCAGGAAGAGATCTGGGCAGCGATCGACGGCGAGAGCCTGATGTTTCTGGGGACAGAACTCCGCGTCCAGAAGCCGGGGATGGCTTACATGCTGCCGCCCGACGCTTACACCATACATTCGAACATCAATGCGGGTGACAAGCCCGTGAAGTTCCTATACTTCGCCAAGTTTCCGGATGGCGATAACTGGACACACGCCGTCACTCCTGCCGCCAAGAAGTGAGGGCTCATTTCTTCTCGCTCTAGGCTGGCCACAAAATCGAACATGAAAAAATTCGTAAAGTTTTTCGTGCTTTTCGCGGCGCTGTTCGTTTCTTGCGCGTGGGGCGCGCCGGCTCCGACAGGGGAATACTTCGTATATTTCGGGACGTATAGCGGCTTCACTTATATGAAGGACGGGCTGCCGTCGGGAGGCAGTCATAGCAAGGGTATTTACGTCAGCCGCTTTCAGCCGTCGACCGGCAAGCTGAGCGAACCGGAAGTCGCAGCCGAGATCGTGAACCCTGCGTACCTGGCAGTCTCTGCCAATCAGAAATTTCTTTACGTGGCGACGGAGGATCCGCGGTCGCTTGGGCCGGACTTCGATCACGCGTCGTACGTGAGCGCGTACGCGATCAACGCCACGACCGGCAAGCTGCGCTTGCTGAACACGATGCCCACGGGTGGCACGAGCACCTGTTATCTCTCGCTCGACAAGACCGGCCGCTACGTGCTGATGGCCAATTTCGGGAGCAGCAGCGTGACCGTGCTACGCATCAACGAGGATGGCTCGCTGGGCGAGCAGACGGCGTTCATGAAGCACCTGGGTCGCGGAAAAGACCCGTCGTTCCAATCCAAGGCGCATCCGCACTCCATCGATGTCTCGCCGGACAACAAGTACGCGGTAGTTTCGGACCTGGGTGTGGATAAGGTGTTTGTGTACAAGTTCGACGCATCGACCGGCAAACTCTCCCCGGACGAACCGCCGTTCGTGGAGTCGGAGGCGGGAGGCGGGCCGCGGCATTTCGTCTTCGACTCCGCCGGCAAGTTCGGATATTCGCTGCATGAAATGAGTGGTTACGTCGAAGTGTTGGCTTGGGACGCGCAGAATGGAAAGCTGAGCAAGGTACAGGACGCCACCACGCTCACGCCGAACTTTGTGGGCACCAGCGACAGTGCGGAGATTGCGATTCATCCGAACGGGAAGTTTCTTTACGAGTCGAACCGGCGCTTCCGCGGGGACAAGCTCTGGGGGCCGGACACCATCGGCGTGTTTGCGATCGATCCGGTAAAGGGAACCTTGACAGAGGTCGAGCAAGTTGCGCCGGGCGGCACCATGCCGCGACAGTTCGCGATCGATCCGACCGGCGAATACTTATTTGCGGCCAACGAATATTCGGGCAACGTGGTGGTGTTCAAGATTGACCCGAGCACCGGAAAGCTCACCCAAACCAAGACGGAAGTGAAGATCGATGTGCCGGTGTGCGTGGTTTTCGTGGCGGCGAAATCGTAGGGGACCGCTGTTCCCGGCCGATGCTGGGCAGAGTGTCTTGTCGGTGGTGAGGAGACAAAGGATGTTCAGAGCAAGAAGAGTACGCGGGATCTGGCTGGCGCTGAGCGCGGCTGCGGCGCTGCTGATGAGCCAGTTCGCCGCCGGCCAGAACAGCGATTACTTCGTTTATATCGGCACGTACACGGGATTCAAATACGTTCATCACAGCAAGCCGTACGGACGCGGAGAGAGTCACAGCCAGGGAATTTACGTGAGCCGCTTCAGTTCGGCGACGGGAGAACTTGGGCCGGCGGAACTGGCCGCGGAGACGATCAACCCTTCATTTCTGACCATCTCGCCGAATCACAAATTTCTCTATGCAGTGAACGAAGATCCCCTGTCGGTGGGGCCTCCGCTCGATCATTCGTCTTATGTAAGCGCCTTTGCCATCGATCCGGCCAGCGGGAAGCTGCGTTTACTGAATACAGTGCCTGCAAGCGGCACAAGCACGTGTCACATCACGATCGACCGCACCGGGCGCTACGTGCTGGTGTCGAATTTCGGGAGCGGCAGCGTGTCAGTCCTTCGCGTGAAGGATGACGGTTCGCTGGGCGAGTTGGCCGGGTTCATTCAGGATGTGGGACACAGCGTTGATCCGAGAATCCAAAACGAACCGCACACCCATTCGGTGACGATGTCGCCGGACAACCGTTACGCGATCGTCTCTGATCTGGGGATGGATAAGATCCTGATTTTCAGATTCGACGCAGAAAGCGGGCGGCTGTCGCCTCCCGATCCGCCCTTTGCGACCGTGTATCCGGGAGGCGGCCCGCGGCACTTTACCTTTGACCCGGCGGGGAAGTACGGCTATCAACTCAGCGAGATGAGCGGTATGGTGGATGTGTTCCGGTGGGATCCGGAGAAGGGCACGCTGACCTCGATTCAGCGCGCGCAGACAACTCCGCACGACTTCTTTGGAAGCAACCACAGTGCGGAGATCGAGATTCATCCCAACGGAAAGTTCTTGTATGAGTCGAACCGCCGCACTTACAGCGAAACGCAGCGTGCTCCCGACACGATTGGCGTGTATGCCATCGACCCGAAGGCGGGAACGCTTTCGCCGGTGCAGGAGTCTTTGACCGGCGGCGTCATGCCGCGGAACTTTACGCTCGATCCGACCGGCAAGTTTCTGCTGGCGGCGAATGAACTGTCGAACAATGTCGTAGTGTTTGCGATTGACCAGAGCACGGGAAAAATCTCGAAGACGGGAAAAGAGATTCAGGTGGACACGCCGGTTTGTCTGAAGTTCGTTCCGGCGGGGCGCTAGTCCGATGTTCGGAGCGCGGCCAAGGTGCCTGGGATGGGCGAGGGTTTGGGGTGGTGGCCACGTTTAATTGTCATATAATATAATTGTTGCGCGCAGTCTTCGGCTGGCTGGCAAAGGTATAGCGGCTATGAAAAAACGATTCGGCACGCTGGGCTCAGGAATTTCTGTGATTCTGCTGGGCTGCTCCGCGTTTGTCTTCGGGCAAGGCGGTTCGTTCCATAATGCCCCGGCATCTGCCGAGAAGATGAGCAATCCTTATGCGGGGCAGGGTGCGGCGATCCAGGCGGGGCAGGCGATTTATGCACGCACTTGTGCCAAGTGTCATGGGGCCACGGGGGCTGGATCGGGGAATGTTCCACCGCTGGCGAGCGGTCCTACGCAGCAGGCTACAGAGGGGGCAGTCTTCTGGTACATCACGAATGGGGATGTCGACAACGGCATGCCTGCCTGGGGATCGTTGGCGGAGGAAAAGCGCTGGCAGATTGTCAGCTACGTGAAATCGCTGAAGGCGGGGGCGGCGGCCGGACCTGCTGAAGCCGCGCCTGCCGCGGGCCCGGCCCCGGCAGCCTCAACCGCACCGCCGCCGAAGGCGCCGTTCACCGACTATCGTTACGAGAAGCCGGGCACGGTACGCAAGATTCGGCTTGAAGACCTGCCGCAACCATATGCATCGCAATCGGCGAGTAACGGGCCGAAGGTGGTTGCGCGTCCGGCGAACGCGTGGCCCCAGGCGCCGCCGGGTTTCAAGGTCGAGTTATATGCCACCGGGCTCACCAATCCAAGAATTATCCGGGTTGCGCCCAATGGCGACTACTTTTTAGCCGAGACCAGCGCTGGAAATATCAAGATCTTCCGGGGAATTACTGCGGAGGGAAAGCCCGCAGATGTGCATGTATTTGCCAGCGGCTTGAACACGCCGTTCGGGATTGCCTTCTATCCGCTGGGTCCGAATCCGCAATGGGTGTATGTCGCGAACATGGACTCGGTAGTGCGGTTTCCGTATCACAACGGTGACCTGGCGAGTTCCGGTCCCGCGCAGAAACTGTTTGACCTTCCCAGCGGAGGCCATCACCGCTCACGGGACATCGCGTTTTCTCCTGACGGCAAGAAGATGTTCATCTCGGTCGGATCGCAAGAGAACGTAAGCGATGGGCCGGAAGAACAGAACCGCGCCGACATTCTGGAATACAACCCGGATGGTACGGGGCAGCGTGTGTATGCGTGGGGAATCCGGAATGCGGTGGGCATTGCGATCCAGCCAAAGACCGGCCAGTTGTGGTGTTCGGTGAACGAGCGGGATGGTTTGGGAAACGATCTTGTCCCCGATTACATCACGCATGTTGAGGAAGGTGGATTCTACGGGTGGCCGTGGTGGTACATGGGCGGCAACCAGGATCCGCGTTTTCCGGGGAAGCATCCGGAACTGAAGTCGAAGGTAATCACGCCCGACGTCATTCTGCAGCCCCACAATGCCTCGCTGGAGATGGCCTTCTATGAGGGAAAGCAATTTCCGGCGGAGTACCAGGGAGATATCTTTGCGGCGGAGCATGGGTCGTGGAACCGTGCGCCCCGTGCGGGATACGAGGTAATACGCGTGCCATTACACCAGAGCGGAAAGGCGAGCGGCGAATACGAAGATTTTCTGACCGGCTTTGTCGTGGATGACGAGAACGTGTGGGGGCGGCCAGTGGGCGTGGCCGTGGCAACCGATGGATCGCTGCTGGTGAGCGATGATGCGTCGGGGTCGATCTGGAGAGTGAGTTACACGGGGAAGTAAGTGCCGGTTACGGACTCGCGATGTTGGTCAGAATTCAACAGCGCTGAAGGGCGGGCGACTTCAAAACCGAATGACAAATACACTGCATCGCTACGGTGACGCCGAGAGTTTTTACGACGATTACGTCGTTTTCGCCACTCCAAGCAACGGCAGAAACGAGATTGACAGTATTCCGAAGCTGAAGCGGTTTCTCGAAATGGCGTTGCCGTTCAACCCCGTGAACCTGGGAGACCCGGCGCACGGCGGGGCTCTGCGCCCTTCGAAAAACCTGACCACGTTGGCGAACTGGCATCGCAATACGAAGCCAGATTTTCGGGCGGTGATCGATGGCATTGATGAGCCGGCGTCGGTGGTGGCGATCTTTGACACGCGAGAGGCTGCGGAGAAGTTTTTGAAAGTTGTCGTGGAGGCTGATCTGGGCTTGTCGGTCAATATCTCTACATCGGTGGAAGGGGCGGAAGCCTGTTGCCGATACGCGGGAATTACCCGGCACAGCGTGGGTTATTCGCTTGGTTTTGAGGGAGCGACGGAGAAGCTTCCGAATACGCAACTGCTGAAGATCACGACGATGTGCGGGCACGGCATGATTTCGACCAGCATGGCGAAGAAAATGATCGACTGGGTGAAGGAAGGCCGGCGCACACCGGATCAGGCCGTCACCTACATGGCCCGATTTTGCTCCTGTGGCGTATTCAATCCGGTGCGGGCCAAGCGTGTGTTGGAAGAAGCGCGCAAGAAGATGGAGTAAGTCAAACTTAAAGGTTTCATGGAGTCGTTGCAGCGGCCAAGTGGACGCTGCAGGAGGCCCGAGTTGCGCTCCGGTACATATACTGCCCTTCTTTTCCTGCTTCTCTGTTCGGCAACGGCATTGGGACAAACCGATTGGCCGATGTTCGGCCACGATCCCTCGAGCACGCGGTATTCGCCGCTGACGCAGATCAACACCAAGAACGTTCAGACGCTGACCCCTGCGTGGACTTACCACATGAAAAAGGATGGACCGGCTTCCAAGAAGGCGGGGGCCGTAAGCCGCGGCGGAGGCCGGCGCTCGTCGCAAGCTACTCCCATCGTTGTGAAAGGCGTCCTGTATATGCCGACGCCCTACAGCACGGTGATCGCTCTGGAGCCTGAGACTGGAAAGGAATTGTGGTCGTACCCAATGGATCACGGGCGACCGGCCGGCCGAGGAGTCGCCTACTGGCCCGGCGATGCAAAGACGCCCGCGTCGATTTTGTTTGGAACATCCGACGGACGGCTGTTCTCGCTGAATGCGGGGACGGGAAAGCCGACAGTGGGCTTTGGGGAAAACGGTTTCGTCGATATCAAAACGCCGATTCTCAACGGATTTCCGAACGCGCAGTTTGACGTTACATCGCCGGTGACAATTTACAAGGACTTGGCCATCACGGGCGGGCAAGTGCAGGAAGCCCCCGCGCAGGGCGCATCGGGAGATACACGCGCCTGGGACGTGCATACCGGCAAGTTAGTCTGGCAGTTCCACTCCGTTCCGCACGAAGGCGAGACGGGGAATGAGACCTGGCCGAGCAACGCCTGGAAGAACCGCTCGGGAACCAATGTTTGGGGTTTCATGAGCGTGGACACCGAACGCGGATTGTTGTTCCTTCCCTATGGATCTCCGAGTTCTGATTTTTATGGCGCAGACCGTAAAGGGAAAGATCTCTTTGGCAATTCGCTGGTTGCGCTGCACGCCGACACAGGCAAACTCGCCTGGTACTTCCAGACCGTGCATCATGACACGTGGGACTACGACCTGGAATCCGCTCCGGTGCTGCTGGATGTGACGCAGAAGGGAACGAAGATACCAGCCGTCGCGGTGATCGGGAAAGCCGGCCTGATGTATATCCTCGACCGGCGCAATGGGGAGCCGATCTTTGGAGTCGAAGAGAGGCCAGTGCCGCCAAGCGAAGTGCCGGGAGAAGCAAGCTGGCCGACGCAGCCCTTTCCGTTGAAGCCCGCCCCCATTGGCCGTCACAGCTTCACGATGGCCGATATTGCGAGCGTTACTCCCGAGCAAAAGAAATTTTGCACCGACCTGCTGGCGACAGATGGCGGGATGAGTTATGGCGGACCATTCACGCATTACGGTCCGAAACTGACGGTAGTGTTTCCGGGCACGCTGGGAACGACGAACTGGCCGGGCATGGCGTATAACCCCGATCTCGGCTACCTATTCGTGAATACAGTCAACATTGCCGATGTGGGGCGTGTGACCAAGAATGAAGACGCTTCTGATCCGGCCTATGAGCGCAACAGCCCGTGGGGCATGTATGCGCGCTTCTGGAACAACGATAAATTCTGGCCCTGCCAGCAGCCACCGTGGGGCGAGTTATGGGCAATCAATGCCAACACCGGTGAGGTTGCGTGGAAGATTCCGTTTGGCGTCGACGAGGAACTCGATGCCAAAGGCGTGCACAACACGGGTACGCTGAATTTTGGCGGTGCGATTACGACCGCCGGCGGACTACTCTTCATCGGAGCAACTCGCGACCAGCACTTTCATGCGTTCGATGCCGCGACCGGGAAGCTACTTTGGGATACGAAGCTGGAAACCGGTTCCTATGTCGTTCCGATGACTTACCAGGGAAAGAACGGGAAGCAGTATCTAATCGTGGTCGCGACGGGAGGGAGTTTCTACGATCCAACCTCGGGCGACTCTGTGATTGCCTACGCCCTACCAGACTGATTCGGATTTCTGGCATGGCCGGAGGAACCTCTTTTGAGCGGCGCAGGGGCTCTTGCCTTAGCGGGGACTGCTCCGCGCAGTCGCAATCGTGAAACGCTGCTCCACTCCAACCGAAGGTCCTCCCGCGGCTTGCGAAAGATTCAAGACCTGCCGCTAAGGGCGTTCAGAAACACGAATGCGGAGTTCCCGGTGGTAGCTTCGAGAACTCCGCATCCAGAATGTCGCGGCTCATTGCGGCCAACGATCAGCGACTAAGCCCAGCAAACGACGGAATTATTCTTTTTTGTCGTAAACGACCATCTCGTGGAAGGGCTTGCCGTCCTTGTCGACTCCATCCATAGTGAAGACGGTCGTCTTACCGTCCTTGGAGAGAACCGACTTGCTCTTGGCAGTTCTTCCATTCATGCTCCATGTATGTTCGATGGTGTGATCGTTGATTTTGTGGACAGTGACGGTGACGTTATCACGGCCGGTGATCGAAACGGGCTTACCCTCGACGGGAGTGTAATGCCAACTGTTCACCTTGCCGTCGGCCGTGGTTTCATTCACGGTGACAGTGCCGTTCGCGTCGATAGTGCACATATCGATCTTGGGAGGCGGCCCAGGGAATTTAGATTTTTCGAAATTTGCGGTCCAGGTACCCGCAAAGCCGCCAGCCGGGATGTCGGCGTAGGCCGCGAGCGGAAGCAGGAGCAAAGAAAGTAGGGAAAGGCTCAGTCTGAGTTTCATGGCTGATATGATAATACGAATAGGAAGGGTGTCAATCCCTATTCCGGCCTTCCCAGAGTTCCTCCTACCCGAAAGGATTGGCTAGTGATGACGGTGCGAGTCGGCGTCGACGCTTCGATCGACGATAGTGTCCTGCGTGCATTTACAAAAGAAGTGGAGTTGGTACGCATTCCGGAGGCACCGGTCGATGAGATCGCGATTGATTTCTGGGTGGCGGCAATGCCGCCGCGAATTCTTCGCCAGCAATGGCCGCACTTGAAGGGTGTGAAGGTCATACAGATTCCATGGGCGGGAGTGGACACGATACTGAGTCTCGGATTTCCCACTACGGTCATGCTTTGCGATGCGCGAGGGGTGCACGACATCCCGACAGCGGAGTGGGCGGTGACGGCGATTCTGGCGGTCCGGAAGTGCGTGCCATTTTTCATGAAGATGCAGCAGTTGGGGAAATGGGCGTCGGGCCAGCAGGCGAACCAATCGGACGCGGCGGCGGCCAAAGTCAATGCGACGAAGATCAAGAATCCTCCCGCGCCGATCAAGGATTTAGCGGGTTCCACGGTGTTGATCGTTGGGTATGGAGCGATTGGGCAGACCCTCGAAGCGCGTCTCGCACCGTTCGAGGTGAAGTTCCTACGAGTGGCGCGGACGGCACGGGAAGGGGTAAGGGCCTTTGATCAATTGGATTCTTTGTTGCCAGCGGCCGACATTGTTGTGCTGACCGTCCCGCTGACGAGCGAAACCAGGAAACTGATGAATGCCGAGCGCATCGGCAAGATGAGGCCGGGAGCGATGCTGGTAAACGCGGCACGGGGGCCAATCGTGGACACGGAAGCGCTTCTGGCGGCACTGCAGGAGAAACGGATTTGTGCGGCCCTGGACGTAACCGATCCGGAACCGCTTCCGGAAGGGCATCCTCTCTGGCAGGCTCCAAATTTGTATCTGACGCCGCATGTGGCGGGCGACAGCGATCATTTTTTTCAGCGAGCGTTTCAGTTGGCGAGCGAGCAGGCCAGCCGGTTTGCGCGAGGCGAGGTTTTGCTGAATGTGGTGAAGGGCGAGTACTAATCGGGTTGCCCGCTTAATGCTTATATAATATGATATTTAGGCGTTGTCGCTCGTTTCGTCGGTGCCGTCCCGCGACCTTATTAATAGGAGCTAACCGAGTTCCCGATGCGATTGCCAAAAGTACTTCCTCTCCTCTCGATCGCGATCCTTTGTTCTTCTGCCTGGGCGCAAAAAGGCTGGCTGCTGGTGGCTAATAAAGGCGACAGCACCCTGGGCATCATCGATCCGGTGGCCGGCAAGCAAGTGGCACAGATTCCGGAGGGCGGGATCACAGGGCACGAGGTCACGGCTTCGCCGGACGGCAAACTGGCATACGTTCCGATCTATGGCAATTCGGGCGTCGGTCAACCGGGGACCGACGGCAGCAATATGGTGGTGATCGATCTGGCGGCAAAAAAGATTGTAGGCAATGTGGATTTCGGCAAGGGAGTGCGGCCCCATCTGCCGATGTTCGGTCCCAAAAACGGCATGTTGTATGTCAGCACCGAGCTGGAGAAATCGATCACGATCATCGATCCGAAGACCTTGAAGATTGTCGGGTCAGTTCCCACGGGGCAAGCGGAATCGCACATGTTTGCGATCACGCGCGACGGACATCGTGCTTACACGGCAAATGTCGGGCCGGGGACGGTCTCAGTGCTCGACCTCGATGCACGCAAAGTGCTCACGGTGATTCCGGTCTCGGGACAAGTGCAGAGGATTTCCTTGTCGGTGGATGACAAGTTGGCTTTCACATCCGATGTGACGAAACCTCAGCTCGCGGTCATCGATACAGCCACGAACAAGTTGAAGACATGGATTCCGATGCCTGGGCTGGGTTACGGTTCGGCACCGACCGCAGATGGCAAATGGCTCGTGATCGCGCTTCCATTAGTTCCAGCGGTGGCGGCAATCGACCTGACGACCATGAAGGTTGCGCATACGATTTCGATGCCCGTGCGACCGCAGGAGGTCCTGATTGGCCCCGATCAAAAGGTCGCCTATGTGTCGATCGATCAAGGGGCGAAAATCGCGGTGATCAATCTGTCGACGTGGGCGGTGGATAAGTTCATCGATGCGGGGCCGAACGTTGACGGCCTGGCGTGGGCGCGGTAGAGCCATGACTTGCCTATAGTGCGCGGCTTATCAGGTGTGCACAACCTTGCGGTTAGTGCGAGTCGGATTATTAAGGAGGAATCAGAATGACCGGTAAGCGGCGTACTCGGCGTGCCATCTCGAAGACTTCTTGCTGTCTCGCGGCTCCGATCCTTGGAGCGAGTCTGCTGGCGACCGCGCAGACTCCGACGCAGAGTCCGACGGCGAAGCCTCCAGTTTCGACTCCAAGCACCGGGGGGAACAGTTTCGATGGCCCCGCCGATATCCGATATTTGAAGACTCGCGATCCGCAGGATCGCCGCATCGACATGTTCATCGGGAACTGGCGCGACTCGATGCCGCGGCACGTCTATGGCTCGCTGGTCCTCAGGGACATCCTCACGCGGGGCGATAACTACAATCCACCACAGCCGGGGGCGTTGTTGCAGGCGGCGAACTATCTGGCCTTTGGACGGTTGCAGCCGAGCGACTCGACGGTGCCCACGACTCTGACCCGGGAGCAGAACGTTTTCTATATTGCCGGCGGGACAGGAGAGATCACGGCTGGCGGAAAGACGGCAACGCTGCACAGGGACGTTGCGGTGTTTATCCCAGCGAACCTTGAGTTCGTCATGAAGAACACCGGCAATGATGACCTGACGATGTACGTAGTGAGCGAGCCAACGCCGGATGGTTTTGTTCCCGCCAAGGCGATGCTGGTTACCGACGAGCGGCAGGTACCGGTCAGAACGCCTATGGCGGCATCGCCCTACACGGGACCGGGGGCATCCGGGCACTGGGCGCATATTGTGCGCGACCTTTTTTCGAAGACGGATGGACTGGCGACAATTGGAGATCTGATCACGGTAACGATCGCTCCGCTCACGCTGGGGGAACCACACCCGCACCGGCCGGGACAGGAAGAGATCTGGGTAGCGGTGGACGGCGACAGCCTGGCTTTTCTGGGAGCGGAACTTCGCGTCCAACATCCCGGAACGGCTTACATGATTCGCCCGGATGAATCGATGACGCATTCGAACATCAATGCCGGGGATACGCCGGTGAAGTTCCTGTGGTTTTCGAGTAATTCGATGCGCCGGTAAGATTCGCTCGCCGCCAAGCCTGATCGTCCACGCAGCAGGAGCGCGTGGATCCTGCAACGCTAGGCAATTTGAGCGTTCAATTCTTCAATCACACACGGCTGAACCGGGATTGTTCTCACCCGAGCTTTGACTCCTGAACGACGAACTGAATGATGGACGCCAGCCTTCAGCGCCCTGCTGTCGCTGTTGCTTTTTCAGCAAAGCCCTCCCTTGATCGTAAGGTCAGCAGTAACGTAAGACGGAAAGGATGATACTGCGGTTAGCCGGGGCCTGGTCAGAGGTCTGTCTTTGGCGGCTGGGGAAGTCGGCGGAGAAACTCGAGGAGGAAGGGAGGGGAACAGGCGGGTCGTACTTGAGGGCTTGAAGCTTAGGGCAGTTACAAGCTTTCTTGCACTTCGGTAAAAAGCTCCGGGGCAGCGGCCACCCCCTCATGGCGCAAGGGCCGCGCCCCGGAGTCCTGGTTAAAAGATGAACTTCGCGCTGATCTGACCGATGCGGGCAGGCAGCGTGCTCGTCGCCTGACCGAACTGGCCGCTGTTGGCGTCGCCAACCACGCCGGTGAAGTTGGCATGATTGAAGACGTTGAACATTTCGAAGCGAACATTCAAGGCGGTGCTTTCGGTGATCCTGGTATCTTTCTCGATGCCCAGGTCGGTATTGATGGCGCCCGGACCGTTGAAGGAGTACTGCTTCGCACCGCCAGTCACGCCGCAAACTTCAAAGCCGCAGCTCAGGTTGTTGGCAAAGGAAGCCGTGCTGAAATACTGGTGTGATGAACTGCGCGGATTGAGTTTTTGAATCGACGCGATCTGGTTTGGATAGTCGAGGCCGATGTTGGTGAGGGCAAAATCGCCGCCACTCTTCAAACTAACCGGAACTCCAGAGTAGAAGCGGCTGATGCCGGTGATTTGCCACCCTTGGGCCATGCGGTGCGGGCCGAAGAAGTGGGCGAGGGGCAGATTCCAGATGTAGCTAAGTACGAGGTTATTCCGCAAATCGAAGGTGGAGAGGCCATAGGCTCTTGAGGGATCGCGCGGATCCCACTTAGCCGAGCCGTCGTCCAAAGACTTGGAATACGTGTAGCTGGCTAAGAAGGTGAGATCACGAGCGCGGCGCTCGGCAGAGAACTGGAGCGAGTTGTAATTGGAGTTGGCCGTGTTGGCGAGCTGCGTCGCTTGCGCGAAGGCAACCACCGGTCCGCCGCTTGCGTTGTGATACTTCGCGCTGATGGTTTGGTTGTCAATGGAGCCGGTGAACGTCCCATAGTAAGTTTGGCCGTTTTGTACGTAAACGCCACCCTCACCACCTGGTCCGCAATTTACGCTGGCAAGCTGCAGGCATAGAGCTGCATCGCCCCAAATCACATCGGCGCCATGTTGAATGTGGTGTCCCTGGCTGCCGACATACGCCAGCGTCAACACGGTCGCTTTGTCGAGTTGCCGCTGGATGGAGACGTTGTAGTGCTCGGCCATCTGGGTTTTGTTCTTGTTGTAATAGCCGGGCAGGTAGAGCGGCATGAGGGATCCGAACTTGAAATCAGGAAACGGTCCGGGGCCGGATGGGAAGGTGAAGGGGAAGTGCTGTCCTTGGGTAACGCCGGTCGAGCGAGTGATGTACGGGCTTGCGAATTCGGTTGGCTGCGGTGACTGCCAATAGAGTCCCCAGGGGGCATCGCCGATGACACCGAAGTTGCCGTTATCGGCGGCGCCCAGGTAATAGACGCCGAACGATGCGCGGATGCTGGTCTTGTCCTCGCCCCAGAACCCGCCTGACGGGGCCCATGCGACACCAATGCGTGGTGCGAAGTCGTTCCAGCGGGTTGGCGAAATCGTGCTCGGGATGCCGGGGTCGCCGGGGACGATGTTGCCCTCGGGCGAGTCGGGGAACTTCGTAGACTGAAGTCCCGGAACCGGAGCGGTGAGGCGACCGTACTTATCGCTCCAGGGCCGCGGAACATCCCAGCGCAGACCAAGGTTAAGCGTGACCCGGGAGGTCACTTTCCAGCTGTCCTGCCCGAAGAGGCCAATGTAGTGCGTGCGGTTGTCGAGCAATTGCACCGAGCATTGAACGAACGTGCCGGGCGCGCCGATAAAGTAGTCGGAAACATCGGAGTTCGTCTCATTGCCGCTGAACTGGAAGTAGCCGTTCGGTCCGCACTCGTTGCGGGCGTTCAGCATGTAGTAGCGGAAGTCGCCGCCAAACTGTAGTTGGTGGGCCCCCATCGTTTTGCTGAAAACATCCCCGACGCCGTAGGTGGTGTTCGGCTGATAGAGGTTGAGCCAGTTGTTGCCGATAGCGAACGTATTGAACAACATCATCGGCAGCGAGGATGGATAACCCGGAGTTCCGGTGTTGATGAGGCCGCCGGTGGTGGGGTCGGTGTTGAAGCCGTAGATATCGTAGCCAGAAATGTTGGAACTGGCTGAGGGTTGCGCGGTGTGAAGGGTGAGGCGGAACACCTGGAAGCGCGCGATATTCACCGCGCTTGGCCCAAAGACCTTGGTGTTGCTCATCGTGAACAACTGGCTGCGCGACGGCTGGGTGACGGGGTAGCCGGGAACGTTCTCCTGTCCCATATACGCCTGGTTGTAGATGGGCTGCACGGCGGTCGCACCGTCGTAGTGATAGTAGAACGACCAGTCGCCGGTCTTCAGGTTCGTGAAATCGATGCGCTCACCGAGATTGGTGTCGACAATCGACCCCTTGTGAGTCGAATCGGAAAAGTCAAAGCCGTTGGGGAGGTTGGCAAGCGGAATCTGCGAGAGGGTGAGCTTGGCAACCGGATCCATGTAAGCCGAGATATCGTGGCCGGGAACTGTAACCACCTGGTTGTTCTGGTCAAGCGTGGTGGTGGTCACAGGCGTTCCAAGCTGGCTGTAAGTGGTGACGCCGGGAACGATCGTGCCTCCACCACGGCTCATCAAAGTTGCCGCCCAGGCATCGCCCTTAACGGGGCTGTCGAGCACGCTGTCGGCGAAAATACCTTTGCGCTCGTCGTTGCTCAGCACCTGTACTACGCCGGTGCTGGCACCGGCGACCTGGCGGGTCTGCTGGAAATCGGTGAAGAAGAAGAGGCGGTCTTTGATGACGGGGCCGCCCAAAACGCCGCCGTACTGGTGCCGCTTGAGTTCAGCCTTGGTGAGATCGAAGTAGTTGGTCGCGTCCATGCCTTGGTTGCGATAGAACTCGAAGACTGTTCCATGGAAGCGGTTGGTGCCGGACTTGGTCACGGTGTTCATGACGGCGCCGGTGAACTTGCCATACTCCGCGCTGAAGCTGTTGGTCAGGACGCGGAATTCGGCGATCGAGTCGGCGTTGGGAATGAGGCCGGCGCCCATGTTCTTGGTCTCATTGACTTCGGCGCCGTTGACCAGGAAGGCGTTCGCCCACTCGGGTTGGCCGTCGGTCGAGACGTTGCCGGTCGAGGAGTAGAGGCCGGAGGCGGGCGCGCGGTCGGAATAGCTGCTGTTCGTATTGATCGGCGCGACGCCCGGCTGCAGGGTGAGCAAATCGAGATATGAGCGGCCGTTGAGCGGCATCGCCAGAATCTGGTTCGACTCAATGACGTTGCCCATGGCGGTCGTCGTGGTCTGGATCTGCACCGTATCTGCCTGCACGGATACGGATTCGGTCACGCTGCCCAGTTGCAGGGTGAAGTCGAATTTGAGCGCGTCGTTTACGTTTAAGTTGACGTTCTCAATCGCTGCTTGCTGGAACCCGGAGGCAGAACTCGTCAGGCGATATTGGCCAGGAGGAAGAGCCAGGAGGCTGAATGCGCCCGACGCATCGGTTGTGACCGTGCGGGTATACCCCGTCGAAGCCTGGGTGGCGGTCACGGTCGCATTCGGCAGAACGGCGCCTGATTTATCGCGAACATAGCCTGTGATGGACCCGGTAACGTCTGCCCGCAGATCCACTGCACCGAGCAGAAGCAAGAGAGAGAGACAGAAGCAACTATAGACGCGAAGCCACATAGTTCCCCCAAGGTTGGGATTGCAATTTGTACGACAATAGCACCTTACGAATGGCGAACAAGCGAAATAGTGCGAAATGAGCAAGGGCCTTCGCTCGCGCTGTGCGAGTGAGAGTGAGAGAAATGATTCCCGGGATGTTGGTGCCCCACGCAAACGGCCGCTGCCGGAATTCGGAACCATGAGTTGTCACGGCAAGAGGGTATGAAGGCTCGAACGCCGAGCGGCCTTATATTCATCATATAATAGCTTTTTTAGTTGGGGTGTCAAGCACGGACTTCTGAACTTCCCGAGCAGGGGGCGGCGCGCTTAACCGGGCGGCGCGGTTCCGTTGGGCCCATCTCATCCCAGCCTTACGATTCCAAGGTTGGTCGCGCACGGTCCGAGTTTGGGTTTCGCCGATATCGAAAAGCGAAGTAGACGGGAATGCCCAAAAGCACGATGACGACGCCGGGGACAGTCGTCCGCGGACGGTAGGCGAAGAGGACTACCAGAATCACCGTGGCGCAAAGCAGGTAGAAGAAAGGGACAAGGGGATATCCGAAGGCGCGATACGGCCGCTCCGCGTTGGGACGCGTCCTGCGAAGTCGAAACAAGGCGGCGATGGTCAGCACGTAAAAAATCAGCGCCGCTGAAATGATGTAGTCGAGCAGGTCGCTATAGAGATTCCCGTAGGTTCCGGTGGCAGGTTGATAGGTGCGCACCATCAGCAGCGCTGCGGCCCACACCGCCTGCATGACCAGAGCAGCGCCGGGAACACTGGCCGAGTTGAGGAATCCAGCCTGGCGGAAGAAAACTCCGTCCAGTGACATGGCGTAATAAGCGCGAGCGCCCGAGAGAATCAGCGCGTTCATGCAGCCAAACGCCGCAATCATGATGGCGACCGCGATAAACGCAGCTCCCATGGTGGGGAAAATTGCCTGCAGCATAGAGGCCGCGACTCGATCGGACGGCGCATGCTGTACTTCTCGAAAGGGCAACACCACAACGTAGGCGAAATTTGCCAAGACATAGAGTCCGATGACGATAATCGTTCCCAGGGCAAGAGAGAGAGGGACGTTACGAGTGGGATTCCGCACTTCGCCGGCGGTGAAGGTGATGTTGTTCCAGGCATCGGCAGCATACAAAGCTCCGACTTGCGCGGAACAAAGGGCAACCAGCATTCCGAAAGCGGTTGCTGGAGAAAGTCCGGGCCCCGCCGGAGTAAAGCCTTGCGGCGACCAGGCGTGACCGAAGTTCGCTTTCACGACGGCAGCATTCCATCCCAGCAGAATGCCGATTCCGATCACAGCCAAGAGTGAGCCGATCTTGACCGTGGTAAAGACATTCTGCACGCCTTTTCCGTATTTCAGACCCTTCATGTTCGTCCAGGTGAGAAAAACGATCACAGTCAAAGCCACCAGTTGGGCGGTGGAGAGCGACAGGGCATAGGTCGGCAGGATGTGGATGGGCGGGATGATGTAACTGGTTTCGGAGATTCTTGGCCAAAGAACTCCGAGGTACCGCGAAAAGCCGATCGATGATGCCGCAATGGTGCCCGTCTGGATGACAAGGAACAGAGTCCAGCCATAAAGGAATCCCCACAGCGGGGAATAGGCTTCGCGCAGGTAGACGTACTGGCCACCCGCCTTCGGCATCATCGCCGCGAGTTCGCCGTAGGAAAGCGCAGCCGCCAGGGTGAGCAGTCCAGCCACGATCCAGGCAAGCAGGAGCCATCCCGTACTTCCGACCTGGCGGGCCATTTCTCCAGCAACGATGAAGATGCCCGAACCGATCATCGAGCCGGCCACGATCATCGTCGAATCGAAGAGGCCGAGGCTGCGATGAAGTTCGCGAGGATGAGATGCGCTGGAAGGTTGTTCGGCATGCGCCGGAGATTTCGTAAGGCTCGATGCGCTCAAGTGGGTTTCACCGTCCTCGCCATGGAATTTCATGGAAGTGGAGGTGAGTCTATACCACGGTGCAAATCGCCAGTCGATCGCAATCATTGATGCGTTGGGAGAATTTACTTCATTGGAACCGAGGTGTGGCTCCGAAGATTGAGTCGCATTACGGCCGCGTGTGGTTCACATTCGAGGTCTTTTGAGGCTTGATTCCGATTGACGCGATAATGCTTTCGAAGTCCGGCCGGTTGCGGACCGCATCGAAGCGAGGATCGTGGGGCAATGTAAACAGCTTCATGCTTCTTTCGTTGCATGCGCGTTTGAGCCACGCCGCCGTCTCTTCGGGTTGGTCCAACGCCGCGTAGGTCGCGGCGATGTCGTAGGAGGGCACACATTTCTGGGGAGAACTCGTGACCTCCCGCAGGATTCTACGAGCTGCCTTGTGGTTCCCTGCGAGCGCGTGAGTGTGCGCCTTCATGGCATTCACGCAATCACTACCACTGGCGAGGGCGATCGCGGTCTCAAATTCCTTCACCGCCCCGCCGAATTCGCCTTTCTGCTCCAGTGCCTGCCCCAGGTACATGTGCGCCCAAATGAAGCGCGGATCCAACTCCAGTGCATTTCGGTAGTGCTTGATGGCCTCATCAAACCGGTGAGCGAGGTGAGCGGTATAGCCGGCCCAAACCATGCAAATGATGGAAACCGGATCAATCTCCAAAGCTTGCATGATGGCCACTTCGGCAGCTTCGTGTTCTCCGCGGCCGGCCAGCAGGTTTGAGTACCAGTGATAGCCCAGCGCGTACTCGGGATTGCACTGAATGGCGCAGCGATACTCGCGATCCGCACCTTGCCAATCGCGATCGAAATGCAAAAGCACATCACCGAGGGAAGCGTGGGCCTCCGCCAAGTTGGGATTCAGCTCAATCGAATGTAGCGCGGCGTCGCGCGCCGACGGCATAGCTTCAGAGGGAGGAACAATCTCGTAAAACGACAAAAGAGTGAGCGCATCGGCGAGGCCCGAGTAAGGCAGGGCGAAGTTCGGGTCCTCGTGAATCGCTTGTTCGAAGCATCGGATCGCTTTGCGGAGACCTTCTTCGTTGCGCTGATTCCAGAAATATCGTCCCTTCAGATACGCTTCGCGCGGCCCGCGTTTTTCCGACATGCGAGGCGGCGCCAGAGTCTGTGGAATTACGGGCGCTGGAGAACAAGAAACCTTTAACCAGATGCAGGGAGCGCATCGATCCGCAAAGCCGTCGCAGAGCTTCTCAAACTCGACGCGGCTGCCATCCAATTCGACCTCGTCAAAGGATTGCGTTTGAGACCAGAGCACGTCGTCAGAGTGGCCGCGCGCAAGCATCACGTGAATCTGCAGACGAGAGCCAACTTTGCCGACACGACATTTCAAGGAAAAACGGTTCACGGTCCCCGAGGTAGAGATCGCAGAGTCCGGCAGCGAGCTTTTGGGTTCGGCGTCTACGATCACCAGCTTGTTTTCGTTCAGCCGTTCCAATGCGGCAACCACGCGGGTGACAAAGGTTCGTTGCAGGTCAACATAGGGGATCGAGGATGGCAGTTCGGCGGCCGTTACGCAGATGGCGATCTGGCCGTTGTTCGCATCGCCAGCCCTGGGCGCGGCTTGGTTCGTTGAAACGGAAGATTTCTTCTGCGAGACCTGACGCTTCCAGTTTTCAATTTCTGAACGGAGGGCGTATACGCTGCCGAGACGCTTGTGGAAGTGGCGGTGCACGGGCAGCGCCTCTTTCTTCTCCCAGAGTTGTACGGTGCGCACTTCGCGGCGCAGGTAGCTGGCGATCTCCTTCCACGAATCCAGATGATCGTCATCAGCCGCGCGCCCGAGCGGTCGTTCCCCCGCGGCGGTCAGCGTAAGTTTGTTGTTCATGAATGTGGCCCGCTTTCTGTTTCCGCGAAGGCCGTGATCTCAAGCAAGGTGGATTCCGCAGAACTCGGGCCTTTACGCCCGCTATGGCTGGTCGGAGATTTCTTCGGAATGCACCAGCCGCCCACAACCCTCGCCTCGGCCTTTCCTTCCGCGCATCGCCACCTGCCCCACCGGCCGGTCACACATTCGATGGAACCCGGTCCCGTGGCGCCAAACTTTTCACGAAGGTTACAAGGGTCTGTGGAACTACGCAAGTACTCCCGGAGCCTCACGCTTTCGCTCATGTTTTCCGCGTTGTAGGGGTTTCGCACTATTTCGCTTGTTGGCGGGAATTGGCTCATTTAGTTATGAGCGTTCTGACGGTGCCCGGCCGAGGGTGCCGCGGATCGCCGCGAACCACGGAACACCTCGAGAGTGTGCCGCGGCACACGAGCCCATCTGGTTGGGAGGATTCGTTTTGCCGGGAAAACAGATTGCCGACGCCCTCGCTCAATCCCCCTGGTTCAACTACGTGAACTCCTACGAATTCATGGATCGCATCCGAACCGGGATGCCGCCGCTGATCATTTGCGTCGCCTGCAACGGCGGCATTCAGGGGAAAGAAGCGAACGAATTTATTCCGGAGACTGCGGAGGAAATCGCCGAGTCGGTGCACGCGGCTTACGACGCAGGCGCTTCCATGGTGCACATTCATGCGCGGGATCCGAAGAATCTGACGGATAACGCGCGCAACACAGAGACATGGAAGGAAGTTTTGTCGAAGGTGCGCGCTCTTTGCCCCGAGATCATCATCAACACCACGACCGGCGGTGGACCGGGCATGACCATGGAAGAGCGCGCGTCGTGCTTGGCAGCCGGGCCTGAGGTAGCGTCGTTGAACCTGGCTCCCGACATGAGCCAGTTCAAGCTGAAGGAGCGGAAAGCTCCACTTCCATTTCCACGTCCGGCGCTGGAAATTGACGAGTGCATTCCTTTCACCTATGGCCAGATCGAGCACTTCGCCACGGTGATGAAGCAACACGGCGTGAAACCCGAGTTGGAGGTGTATCACCCGGGATGCGCCTGGGTGGTCCGTTTCCTGATTGAGCGCAATTTGCTGGAAAAGCCTTATTGGATTCAAACCGTGATGGGGTACCAGACGGGCAGTTTCCCAACGGTTGAGAATACGATCGAGATGCTAAAGGAGTTTCCGGAGGAGTCCTTGTGGCTGTGCTCGGCGATTGGAGCTTTCCAGTTGCCCTTGACCACCTTCGCCACTTTGATGGGCGGCCACATACGGGTTGGACTCGAAGACAACGTGTATTACTCGCGAGGACGCAAAGCAACCAGCAATGCGGAACTGGTGGCGCGTGCTGTGCGCATCGCGAATGAACTGAACCGGCCGGTAGCCACGCCCGCGCAAGCTCGGAGTATGCTTGGCTTGCGCAATCAGGCGACGCAATACTGAAGCGCAAGCAACGGAGAGCGAGGTAAGCTGTCGTTCCCGAGTTAAGCGTATGATATTATCATTGCCTTTATGTTGCTCGCACTAGCTCTCATCTTCGGGTTTTTGCCGGCAGACACCCCCCAGGCTTCAACTGCCCTCCCGCCGGGGGAAGGCAAACCCATCGTGCAACGTGCCTGCGTCGGTTGCCATGCCCTGAAGGTGGTGACCTCCAAGCGAGCCAGCCGTGAGCAATGGGCCTCGATGGTTGATCAAATGGTTACGCGCGGCGCTGATCTCTCTGACGACGAGATCGAGGTTGTCGTCGCCTATCTGGCGAAGAACTTCGGGCCCTCGTCCGAATCCGCGGACCAAAAAAACCAGCCTGCGACTGAGCAAGTCAATGTAAATCAAGCCGGTGCCGCAGAGTTAGGCGCGGTCCTGGGCCTTTCCAAGAAAGACGCTGACGCGATAGTGGACTATCGGAAGCAGAACGGAAAGTTCACGACACTGGCGGATGTGTTGAAAGTGCCCGGCATCGACACCGCGAAAATCGAGAGCGAGAAGGACCGGGTTCGATTTTAGATTTCGCTGTAATCCAGCCCGCTCGTGAATTTCTTCGGGTGGCGAAGCGCCGCGACAAAAACTTCAGCTCTGCGAACCTTGCGTCCATGACAAATACGCGAAGATCGTTTCTCAAGTCGGCGGCCCTGGCAGGCGCAAGCGGACTGCTGGCGGAGGACAGTTCCGCCGGTACTTCTGCGCGGGACCAGGCGAGTGCATCCGCATTCGAGATGCCGCGTGGCGTACGTCTGCTGACGATGCGTGCGGATGGCGAGTACCGTCTCGGGGTGAAAACCGACAAAGCCGTCCTCGACGTGAAGCGTGCCGCTGCTGATCTGAAAATGGCGGCTCCGGCCAGCATCGACGACCTGCTGCAAAACGGGAAGGGCCGCCAATTGAGAGCCGTACTCGACGCGGTAGCACATTCGCATTCCGATGGCTGGATGGTCTCCGAAGAAAAGATCGAGTTCGGGCCGGTAGTTCGGAATCCCGAGAAGATCATCATGATGGGATTCAACTACCGCCAGCATGCCATCGAGACGCATACCCCGATTCCGGCCTACCCCGTGCTCTTCAACAAGTACAACAACGCATTGAACAGCCATAACGGGGTGATTCACCTGCCCACCAACGCTGCCCATCAGTTCGATTACGAGGTCGAATTGGTCGTCGTCTTTGGGAAAGCGGCGCACAACGTGACAGAAGACGAAGCGCTCGATTGCGTGGCTGGCTATTGCACCGGGAATGATTTTTCCGCACGCGATCTGCAGACGCTTACATCGCAATACATGATCGGCAAGACGTGCGACGGCTTTGCCCCGCTCGGTCCCTATTTTGTGAGTGCCGACTTAGTCGGCGATCCCCAGAAATTGCGCCTGGAGACCCGTGTCAACGGCGAGCAACGGCAGGACTGGAATACCGACGACATGATTTTCGATTGCCGTCAGATCATCAGCTTCGCGTCGAAGGCGATGACGATCAAGCCGGGAGACATTTTGTTCACTGGCACGCCGCAGGGCGTGATCATCGGAAAGCCGAAAGATAAACAGGTTTGGTTGAAAAGTGGTGATCAGGTGGCTTGCAGCGTGGAGAAGCTCGGTGAGTTGAAGTTCGCGCTGGTCTGAATGTTTCGAATTAAAACTTGAAGGCCAGTTCACACGAGGAACAGGGATTGATGTCTCCAGAAGAAGTGCATCGTGGCGCTGGGGTTCTTGGGCGCTGGTGGCGCATAGGCCTTGCTTCGATAATGACCTGCTGCTTTTTGGCGAGCAGCGCGCTCGCGCAAAACGCCGGCTCACCCGCTAAGACAGTCGATTGGCCGGTGTACGGGGGACAAGCGGCCGGCGATCACTACTCTCCACTCACGCAAATCAACCGGCAAAACGTAACCCGTTTGCGGACTGCCTG
>Ga0335069_10002582_pt1 | contig 27792 bp, 28 predicted proteins | sample Lox_Sample_11_FD_206714 | JGI IMG/M metagenome (GOLD analysis project Ga0335069, IMG submission 206714) | Soil microbial communities from Loxahatchee National Wildlife Refuge, Florida, United States - Lox_Sample_1.1 | ecosystem: Environmental > Terrestrial > Soil > Wetlands | place: USA...
CACCAAGTCTTGCAGCAACTCTTCATCCGTGACATTGCGATTAAATGTGTCTAGCTCAAACTTCATTCAGCGCCTCGTTTGATGCCCAACTATAAGTAGACGACCTAAAAATAATATGAAAAGCGACAGGGCGGCGTATAAAATCCATTTTTCTTTTATAAGTGTATGATATTTATCAATACCTAAATTTTAGGGCGACCTAAAAAAGGATATTTATGGACAATAACCCCAAGCTTCTCACTCAAGTCCGTAACAAGGTGCGCGCACTGCATTACAGCCGCCGCACCGAAGACACGTATGCCGATTGGATTAAACGCTTCATTTTATTCCATGGCAAGAGGCACCCAGCCAGCCTTGGCGGGCCGGAGGTGGAGGCATTTTTGACCGATCTCGCGGTGCGCGGCGAGGTCAGCGCCTCTACCCAGAATCAGGCGAAAAGCGCGATTCTGTTTCTGTATCGGGAAGTGCTGGAGCAGGAATTACCTTGGCTGTCGAATGTGACGCAGGCCAAGCAGTCACAACGGTTGCCGGTGGTATTGACGCAAAACGAAGTCAAGAAGGTGATGGCGGGCCTGAAGGGTACCCATTGGCTGGTCGCGAGTTTGTTGTATGGCGCCGGATTGCGGCTGATGGAGGCCTTGCGGTTGCGGGTAAAGGATATTGATTTTGAACGGCGGGAAATCGTGGTGCGCGATGGCAAGGGTGGCAAAGACCGGGTCACGGTGTTGCCGCAATCTTCAATTGAGCCTTTGCAGCGGCATTTGGCCAAGGTGAAGTTGCTGCACGCGGAGGATTTGCAGGCGGGCTTTGGCGAGGCGTATCTACCGTTTGCGCTCGATAAAAAATATCCGCGCGCCGGCAAGGCTTGGGGCTGGCAGTATGTGTTTCCTTCGGGAAAATTATCGACGGATCCGCGATCCGGGGTTATTCGCCGTCATCATGTGGATGAAAAAACCATACAGCGCGCCATCAAGCAAGCGGTCGGCGCAGCGGATATTGTGAAGCCGGCATCGCCGCATACGTTACGCCACAGTTTCGCCACGCATTTGCTGCAGTCAGGCTACGATATCCGCACGGTGCAGGAAATCCTCGGCCATGCGGATGTCAAAACCACGATGATTTATACCCACGTGCTGAACCGGGGTGGACGTGGTGTCGTAAGCCCGCTCGATCATTGAAGAAAAATCAGGGTCTTGCGAACCTGAACCGCCCGAAACGGCTTTATTTCAATGCCTTATCGTGATATTCTTCGAATCCGTTTTAAAAATCAAAATCAGGAAAATCTGTAATGGCAGTGGAACGCACGCTTTCTATTATCAAACCGGATGCAGTGGCAAAGAACGTGGTGGGGCAGATCAACGCGCGCTTCGAGCAGGCGGGACTCAAAATCGTCGCCGCGCGCATGCTGCATTTGTCGCGCCAGGACGCCGAGGAATTCTACGCGGTGCACCGCGCGCGGCCGTTCTTCAAGGATCTGGTGGACTTCATGATTTCCGGTCCGGTACTGGTGCAGGTGCTGGAAGGCGAGAACGCGATCGCGAAAAACCGTGATCTGATGGGTGCGACCGATCCGAAAAAAGCGGCGCCGGGCACCATCCGCGCCGATTTTGCCGACAGCATCGACGCCAACGCGGTGCACGGTTCGGACAGCGCCGACAATGCCGCCGCCGAAATCGCCCAGTTCTTCAAGCCGTCCGAAATCCATTCACGCTGACCGGCCATGACCGTCAACCTGCTCGAACTCGATCACAACGGATTCGCGCAGTTCTGCGCGGGGCTCGGCGAGAAGCCGTACCGCGCGCGGCAGTTGATGCACTGGATCCATCAGTCGGGCGTCGATGATTTCGACGCGATGACCGATATCGCGAAGCCGCTGCGCGCGCGCCTGAAAGTCGAAGCCGAAATCCGCGCGCCGCGCATCGTGCGCGACACGCTGGCCGCCGACGGCACGCGCAAGTGGCTGCTCGACGTCGGCGCCGGCAACGCGGTCGAGGCGGTGTTCATTCCCGAGCGCAGTCGCGGCACGCTGTGCGTTTCGTCGCAGGCCGGCTGCGCGCTCGAATGCGCGTTCTGTTCGACCGGCCGGCAGGGTTTCAACCGCAATCTGACCGCCGGCGAGATCATCGGCCAGCTGTGGCTTGCCAACCGCCTGCTGCGCAGCGCGGAGAACGAGCGCCCGATCACCAACGTGGTGATGATGGGAATGGGCGAGCCGCTGGCGAATTTCGACAACGTGGTCGCCGCGATGCAGTTGATGCTCGACGACGACGCTTACGGCCTGTCGCGCCGGCGCGTCACACTGTCGACTTCCGGGCTGGTGCCGCAGATCGACCGCCTGCGCGACGCCTGTCCGGTCGCTCTTGCGGTGTCGCTGCACGCGCCGAACGACGCGCTGCGAGATCAACTGGTGCCGATCAACAAAAAATATCCGCTGAAAGATCTGCTCGCGGCGTGCGTGCGCTATCTCGACAAGGCGCCGCGCGATTTCGTCACCTTCGAATACGTGATGCTCGACGGCGTCAACGACAGCGTCGCGCAGGCGCGCGAACTGGTCAGGTTGCTGCGGGCGGTGCCGTGCAAGATCAACCTGATTCCGTTCAATCCGTTTCCGGATTCCGGTTTCTGCTGTTCGGGCACAGCGGCGATCGCGGATTTCCGCGACGTGTTGATGCAGGCCGGCATCCAGACCACGATACGCAGGACGCGCGGCGACGATATCGCCGCTGCCTGCGGTCAACTGGCCGGCGAAATCCAGGACCGCAGCCAGCGCGGCCGGCAGCGCACGGCGCCCGCCGCAGCATTGTGAGGACGTGACATGAAACGACTGATTGCCGCCGGTCTGCTGCTTGCCGCGGGAGGATGCGCGTCGAGCGGGCCCGCCACCACCGATTACACGCCCAAACAGCCGAGCGGCGCCGATGCCAAGGTCGTCGCCCGCGCGCAATCGCATGCCGACCTCGCCGCCGGCTATTACGAGCTTGGCAAGTACGCAATCGCGCTGGAGGAAGCCAACGCCGCGACACAGATCGCTCCCGATTACGCGCCGGCCTATCGGGTGCTGGGCATCACCTACGCGGCATTGCGCGACGACCGCAATGCCGAACAGAGTTTCCAGCGCGCATTGCGGCTCGATCCGGCCGATCCCGACAACAATGACAGCTACGGACTGTTCCTGTGCCAGCGCAAGCGCGAACAGGAGGGCATCAAATATTTCCTGACCGCGCTGCGCAATCCGCTCTATACGATGCCGGAAAAATCGTGGGTCAATGCCGGCGTCTGCGCCGACCAGAGCGGCGACACCGCGGCGGCGGAGGATTATTTCCAGAAAGCGATCCGGCTCAATCCATTGCAGCCGCAGGCGCTGTATCACATGGCGGAGATCGCCTACCGGCGCGGCGACTATCCCGCCGCCAAATCCTATCTGCTGCGCCTGCCGCCGGAAGTGGCGCCCAACGCGAAGCTGTTGTGGCTCCAGTTGCGCATCGAGCGGCGCCTCGGCGACCGCGATGCCGAGGCGAGCTACGGCTTCCAGTTGCGCAAGAATTTCCCGGATGCGCCCGAAACACAGTCGCTGCGCGCGGGACATTATGAGTAAATGCGCGAGTAAATACGCGAATGAATACGCAGGCGATTACTGAAGATGGCGCGGACGCTCTCGGTATCGGGGCGCAGCTGGCGGCGGCGCGCGCCGCGCGCAGCCTGAGCGTGGCCGACGTCGCGCACCAGCTCAAGTTTTCATCGTCGCAGGTCGAAGCGCTCGAGGCCGAGCGTTATGCACAGTTGCCGGACGCCGTGTTCACGCGCGGCTTCATTCGCAATTACGCGCGGCTGGTCGGGCTCGATCCGCTGCCGTTGCTCGCTGCGGTGAATTCCCATTTGTCGCACCACACGCTGCCGGTGCCCGTGCTGCCGCCGCCCGCCGGTCTTCCGTTCCCGAGCGGCCGGCCGTTCAGGTGGCGCCGCTACGCGGTGGCGGCTGCGCTGCTGGTGGCGTCGGTCATCGTGGTCGAGATTTACCGCGAAGATGATGTTGCGACAAAACCGCTGCCCGCTGCCGTGCCGTCGGTTGCCGCCGTGACGCCTTCCGCGCCGCCGGCAGCGCCGGCACTTTCCGCCGCGGCGCCGATGCCCGACGCTGCCATTGCGCCCAGCGTGCACGTGAAAGTCGAGCCGGCAGCGGACGAACACCATCTGACGTTTACGTTCGTCCGGGAATCATGGGTCGAAGTGCGCGACGGGCATGGCCACCGGCTGCTGTGGCAATTGAACCCGGCCGGCAGCCAGCAGAAGATCAGCGGTCCGCCGCCGCTGTCGCTGGTGATCGGCAATGCCGGCAACGTCCGTCTGCAGGTTGACGACCGGCTGTTCGACCTCAATCCCTATATCGACGTCGACGTTGCCCGCCTTACCCTCGACTAGCATGATGGAGACCTTCGCAGTTCGGCGTGCTTCGCGCGCAGTCGATGTCAGTGGCGTCACTGTCGGCGGCGGCGCGCCGATCGTGGTGCAGTCGATGACCAATACCGATACCGCCGACATCACCGCGACCGTCGCACAAGTCGCCGCGCTGGCGCGCGCCGGTTCGGAACTGGTGCGCGTGACCGTCAATACCGCGGAGGCCGCAGCGGCGGTGCCGAAGATACGCGAACAGCTCGATGCGATGAATGTCGGCGTGCCGCTGATCGGTGATTTCCATTTCAACGGCCACCGGCTGCTGACGCAGCATCCGGCATGCGCCGAGGCGCTCGCCAAGCTGCGCATCAATCCGGGCAATGTCGGACAGGGCAGCAGGCGCGACGAGCAGTTCGCGACGATCATCGAATTCGCCTGCCGCTATCACAAGCCGGTGCGGATCGGCGTCAACTGGGGCAGCCTCGACCAGCAATTGCTGGCGCGCCTGATGGATGCCAATGCACAGAGCAGCGCGCCGCAGGACGCCGCGCTCGTGATGCGCGAAGCGCTGGTGGTGTCGGCGCTCGACAGCGCGCGCCGCGCCGAAGCGCTGGGACTGCCCGGCGATGCAATCGTGCTGTCATGCAAGGTCAGCGATGTGCAGGACCTGATCGCCGTTTACCGCGATCTGGCCGCGCGCTGCGATTATCCGCTGCATCTGGGGTTGACCGAGGCCGGCATGGGGTCGAAAGGCATCGTCGCTTCGACCGCGGCACTGGCGGTATTGCTGCAGCAGGGGATCGGCGACACGATCCGCGTGTCGCTGACGCCTGAGCCGAACGGCGACCGCACGCGTGAAGTGGTGGTCGCGCAGGAAATCCTGCAGACGATGGGATTGCGCTCGTTCGCGCCGCTGGTGATCGCCTGCCCGGGCTGCGGGCGCACCACCAGCACTTTCTTCCAGGAACTGGCCGACCGCATCCAGCGCTATCTGCGCACGCAGATGCCGCTGTGGCGGACGCGCTATCCGGGCGTTGAAAACATGCGTGTCGCGGTGATGGGCTGCGTGGTCAACGGCCCGGGCGAAAGCAAACACGCCGACATCGGCATCAGCCTGCCGGGATCGGGCGAAAATCCGGTCGCGCCGGTCTATATCGACGGCGTCAAGGCCGTCACGCTGAAGGGCGACAACATCGCCGAGGAATTCCAGGCGCTGGTTGAGCGCTACGTGCAAAACCATTACACTGCCGCGCCGGCGCCGGTTTCCGCCGCTGACACCGCCGTTACCGCAGGATAAAGCTTCCTTTCCATGGCAACAAAGATACAGGCAGTCCGCGGGATGAACGACATCCTGCCGGAGCAGGCGCTGCTATGGGAACATTTCGAGGACATCGCGCGCGACTGGCTGCGCGCCTACGGCTACCGCCCGTTGCGCACGCCGGTGCTCGAGCGTACTGAGTTGTTCGTACGCTCGATCGGCGCGGCCACCGACATTGTCGAGAAGGAAATGTACACGTTCACCGATGCATTGAACGATGAGAGCCTGACGCTGCGTCCGGAAGGCACCGCGTCATGCGTGCGCGCCACGATCGAGCACAACCTGATTTACAACGGGCCGCAGCGCGTCTACTACACGGGGCCGATGTTCCGTCACGAGCGGCCGCAGAAGGGGCGTTACCGGCAGTTTCACCAGATCGGCGTCGAGGCGCTGGGGTTCGCAGGGCCGGATCTCGATGCCGAGCATATCGTGATGTGCGCGCGGCTGTGGCGCCGGCTCGGCATCGGCGATGCCGCGCTCGAGGTCAACACGCTGGGTGACGCGCCGGCGCGCGCCGCCTATCGTACGCGGCTGATCGCCTATTTCGAGCAGAACGCGGATCTGCTCGACGAGGATGCAAGGCGCAGAATGTACAGCAATCCGCTGCGCGTACTGGATTCCAAAAATCCGAAGATGCATGGTCTGATTGCGATGGCGCCGAAGCTGGAAGACGATCTCGACGAGGCCTCGCTGAAACATTTTGACGATGTCCAGGCGCTGCTGCGCGAGAACGGCGTCGAGTTCACCGTCAATCCGCGCCTGGTGCGCGGGCTCGACTATTACAATCGCACCGTCTTCGAGTGGAAAACGAGCCGGCTCGGCGCGCAGGACACGATCTGCGCCGGCGGACGCTACGACGGGCTGATCGAGCAGATCGGCGGCAGGCCAGCGCCGGCGTGCGGTTTCGCGCTCGGTGTCGAACGCGTGCTGGAATTGATGCGGAACGGCGCGCAACCGGCGCCGGATGTTCCGCTGGACGTTTACATTGCACACCAGGGCAGGGATGCTGCGCATTTTGCATTCAGCACTGCAGAACGATTGCGCGATCGCGGCTGTCGCGTGGCGCTCGACAACGGCGAAACCAGTTTTGCTTCGCAGACGAAACGGGCCGCCGCCAGCGGCGCACGCTTTGTCGCCTTCATCGGTGATGGCGAGGCGAAGCTGCGCCAGATGGGAATCCGTTCCCTGTGGGGCGACGGCAAACTTTTGCAGGGTGGCGGCGAACAGAAACAATATGCGGTAGAAGACGCCGCGGAACTCATCATTTCAGGACGGCAACGGAAATAGAGGATAGAGGCATGGCAGTGTACGATTTGCAGGAACAGGAACAGATCGACGCGCTGAAGGCGTGGTGGAAACAGCACCAGCGGCTGGTGCTGCTGGCGGTCGCCGCCGCCATTCTGACGTTCGGCGGAATCAGCGGCTGGCGCTACTACCAGAGCCGGCAGGCGCTCGCCGCCGGCGAACTTTATTCGCAGATGGAAACCGCGCTCAACTCCGGTGACAAGTCGAAGGCGCGCGACATCGCTGCGGCACTGACGGCGGAATATCCCGCGACCGGTTATGCGATGCTGGCGGCACTGGTTGGCGCGCGTGTCGCCGTTGACAGCGGCGATGCCGCTGGCGCGCAGGCGCAGTTGCAGTGGCTGACCGATCACGCCGGCGACGACGCGACGCGCGATCTGGCGCGGCTGCGGCTTGCTGCATTGCTGCTCGACGAAAAAAAATATCCCGATGCGCTGGCGCTGCTCGAAACCAGGCACGGCGCGGCATGGGACGCGCTGTACGACAATCTGAAGGGCGATGTGCTGGTTGCGCAGGGGCGGACGGGTGAGGCGCGTGCGGCCTATCAGGCTGCGTTCGACAAAAGCGCCGCCCAGAACGCGTTCCGCGCGCTGGTGCAGACCAAAATCGACGCGCTGGGCGGGACCCGATGATGGCATCGTGGCTTCGCAGCCTGGTGCTCGGCGCGGCGGTGGCGGCGCTTTCCGCCTGCGGTTCGGTCGGCGATTACTCCGACCGGGTATTCAACAAGTACTACGACAAGATTTTCGGCGCCGCGCCGGTCATCAAGCCGGCAGAGCTCGTCAAGTTCACGGCAACCGCGCAGGCCAGGGTATTGTGGAAGGAGGACGCCGGCGACGCGGGAGCCTATGTTTTCTCGCCGCTGGTCAGCGGCGGCGCGATCTACGTCGCCAGCGCCCAGGGGCGGATCACGCGCTACGACGAGGCCAGTGGCAAAAGCACGCTGCACATCGATGCCGATGCCAAATTATCAGGCGGTGTCGGCGGCAACAGCAGCACGGTGCTGGTCGGCACGCCGCAGGGGGCGGTGCTCGCCTTCGACCGTGAAGGCAAGCCGTTATGGAAGGCGCAGCTCAGCAGCGAGGTGCTGAGCGCACCGCAGTTGGGCGGCGGCATGGTCGTGGTGCGCGGCGGCGACAGCCGCATTTTCGGGCTGGACGCCGCGACCGGCGAAACCCGGTGGATATATCAGCGCCAGATTCCGACGCTGACGATGCGCACCGACGCCGGCGTCGTTATCTACCACGGCGGCGTATTCGCCGGGCTGCCGGGCGGCAGACTGGTCGCGCTGGCGCTCGACAGCGGCGTGCTCGGCTGGGACGCGCTGGTGGCGGTACCCAAAGGGACGACTGAACTGGAACGCGTCACCGATATCGCCGGCCCGCCGGTGATCGACGGCCAGCAGATTTGCGCGGCCGCGTTCCAGGGACGCGTCGCGTGTTTCGAGATGGCCCGCGGCACGCCGTTGTGGGGGCGCGAGATTTCCAGCATCGCCGGCCTGACCATCGAGGGCGACGATCTCTATGTATCCGACGAAAAGAGCGCGGTGGTCGCCCTCGACAAGGACAGCGGCGAAGTGCGGTGGAAACAGGAAAAGCTGTTCGGGCGCCAGATCACGGCGCCGGCCGCGTCCGGCCGCTTCATCGTGGTTGGCGACTATCAGGGCTACGTGCATTTCATGTCGCGCAAGGACGGCGAGTTTGCAGTGCGCGTCGCGACCGACGGCAGTCCGATCGTCGCGCAGCCGGTGACGCTCGACGAGGGTGTGCTGGTGGTGACTCAAAAGGGCGGCGTATTCGTCATCGCCGTCCAGTAATCGATCGGGTTGCGGGCCGGACGGACGCGGGCGCAACCGATGATGGAAGGCGTACCGTCCGGATAAATCGCGTAATCGGGCAGTGAAACCCACCATCGTCATCGTCGGCCGGCCCAACGTCGGCAAATCCACGCTGTTCAACCGGCTGACGCGCAGCCGCGACGCGATCGTCGCCGATGCGCCGGGACTGACGCGCGACCGCCACTATGGCCGCGGGCGGGTCGGCGACCGGCCGTACATCGTCGTCGATACCGGCGGCCTCGAGCCGGCGGCGCCCGACGGCGGCATTCTGCAGGCGATGGCGCAGCAGACGTTGCAGGCGGTGGCCGAGGCGGACGCGGTGATTTTCATGGTCGACGGCCGCCACGGCCTGACGCCGCAGGATCGCGCGATCGCCGCGCAACTGCGCGCCGGCGGTCACCGCATCTGGCTCGTCGTCAATAAAACCGAAGGCATGGAGCGCGCGGCGGCGTGCGCGGAATTTCACGAGCTTGCGCTGGGCGAGCCGCTGGCGATCTCCGCCGCGCATGGCGAAGGCGTCAGCGATCTGGCCACGCTGATACTCGCCGATTTTCCCGCCGCCGCGGATGGGGAGGAGCAGCCGCGGCATCCGCGCGTCGCGATCGTCGGCCGGCCCAACGTCGGCAAGTCGACGCTGGTGAACCGCCTGCTCGGTGAAGAGCGCGTGATCGTTTACGACGAGCCCGGCACCACGCGCGATGCCATCGAAGTTGAGTTCGAGCGCCGCGGACGGCGTTATACGCTGATCGATACGGCGGGGCTGCGCCGGCGTGGACGCGTTACGGAGTCGGTCGAAAAGTTTTCGGTGGTCAAGACGCTGCAGGCGATCGAAGACGCCAACGTCGTGATCCTGGTGCTCGACGCCGGCGAACGGATCACCGAGCAGGACGCGCACATCGCCGGCTATATCGTCGAGGCCGGTCGCGCGCTGGTGGTCGCGGTCAACAAGTGGGACGGCCTCGACGCGCAGCAGCGCGAGTGGGTGAAACGCACGCTTGAACGCGCGCTCGACTTCATCGATTTCGCTCCGCCCCACTTCATATCGGCGCTCAAGGGCAGCGGCATCCAGCCGTTGCTGGAGGAGGTCGAGCGCGCCTATCACTCCGCGCTGGCGCGGCTGTCGACGCCGCGGCTGACGCGTGCGCTGGCGGCGGCGGTGGCGCGCCAGGAACCGCCGCGCGCCGGCGTCGCCCGGCCCAAGCTGCGCTACGCGCACCAGGGCGGCGTCAATCCGCCGCGCATCGTGATCCACGGCAACGGCCTCGACCGTGTTCCCGATAATTATCGCCGCTATCTGGAACGTTTTTTCCGCAACGCGTTCAAATTGCAGGGTACGCCCCTGCGGATCGAATTCCGCCAAGGGGCCAACCCGTTCAACCGGAAACGGACCCGACGCTGAAACAGGAATATCCTAGTAATGTGTTGGGAAATACAGTAGAGTGCTAAACAGAACACCAAGAAAGAGGTAATCAGCATGAGTACGAAAGGGCAGTTGCTACAAGACCCGTTTCTGAATGCGTTGCGCAAGGAACATATCCCGGTGTCGATCTATCTGGTCAACGGCATCAAGCTGCAAGGGCAGGTCGAGTCCTTCGATCAGTACGTGGTGCTGCTGAAAAATACGGTCACCCAGATGGTCTACAAGCATGCGATTTCAACCGTGGTTCCGGCACGCGCGGTCAGCCTTGCATCCGATCACACTTCCGATAGTTGATGTCTGAGCGTCCGCGGGCCCGCCCGCAGGCGGTCCTGGTCAGTATTGATTTCGGCAGCGCCGACTATGCCGAGACCACCGCCGAATTGCATCAGCTTGCGATCAGCGCCGGCCTCGAGGTCGCGGCGGTGCTGCGCGGCAGACGCGCGCGGCCCGATCCCGCGCTGTTCGCCGGTTCCGGCAAGGTCGAAGAGCTGGCCGGCGTGTTGAGGGACAGCGGCGCGGGGCTGGTGATTTTCAACCATGAACTGTCGCCGGCCCAGCAGCGCAATCTGGAACAGCGGCTGCAGTGCCGTGTCGTCGACCGCGTCAGCCTGATCCTCGACATCTTCGCGCGGCGCGCGCGCAGCCACGAAGGCAAGCTGCAGGTCGAGCTGGCGCAGCTCGAGCATCTCGCGACGCGCCTGGTGCGCGGCTGGACCCACCTTGAACGGCAGAAAGGCGGTATCGGTCTGCGCGGTCCCGGCGAAACCCAGCTTGAGACCGACCGCCGGCTGCTCGCCAAACGCGTCAAGGTATTGAAGGACAAATTGGGCAAACTGGCTTCACGGCGCGAAGTGCAGCGGCGTGGACGGCGCGCCAGCGCCTTTTTGATCTCCGTGGTCGGCTATACCAACGCCGGCAAATCGACGCTGTTCAACCAGTTGACAGGCGCCGACGCTTACGCTGCCGACCGCCTGTTCGCGACGCTTGATACCACGACCCGCCGCCTGCAGGTGCCGGGCGGCATGCCGATGGTGCTGTCCGACACGGTCGGTTTCATCCGGCAGCTGCCGCACACATTGGTCGCGGCGTTTCGTGCCACGCTCGAAGAATCGGCGCAGGCGGACTTGCTGCTGCATGTGGTCGACGCCGCCAGTCCGGTGCGCGAGGCGCAGATCGCGGCGGTCAACGCGGTGCTGGCCGAGATCGGCGCCGACCGCATTCCGCAGCTGCTGGTATACAACAAGATCGATCTGACGGGGACGGAGCCGCGGATCGAGCGCGACGAATATGATAGAATTTGCGGCGTCTGGGTCAGCGCCGCGACCGGCGCCGGATTTGACCTGTTGCGGAGTGCGCTGGCGGAAAACGCCATATTGCCGGCGCCTTCGAGGATCGCCTGTTCCGCCGCTGCCTGACATCGAATCATTCAAAAAAACATGCTCACCTACTGGCGGACCGGCCGCGCCTTCGTGACCGATAAGCTGCGCCGCATGCTCGGCGCGCTGATGGCCCTCAACGACCCGCAATGGGGACGCCGCGGCAACGAGCCGCCCGACCTCGATGAAATGGTGCGCAACTTCCAGAAGAGGCTGAAAGCGCTGCTGAACGCGCGCGGGGGCGGCAATGGCGAGCGCCCGCCCGACGGCGGCGGGCTATCCGGCTTCGGCGGCAGTTTCGGCTGGCTGATCGCCTTGATCGTCGCGGTATGGCTGGCAAGCGGTTTTTATATCGTCGATGCCAAACAGCGCGGAATCGTGCTGCGCTTCGGCAAATTTACCGAAGAGACCCAGCCGGGCGCGCGCTGGCATCTGCCGTACCCGATTGAGACCGTTGACGTCGTCAACGTGTCGGAAGTGCGCTCGCTCGAGATCGGCTATCGCGGCACCGCCCGCAACAAGGTGCCGCAGGAATCGCTGATGCTGACCGACGACGCCAACATTGTCGATGTCCAGTTCGCGGTGCAGTATGTGCTGAAGGACCCGCGCGATTATCTGTTCAACAACCGCGATCCCGATGATTCGGTGCTGCAGGCCGCCGAGACCGCGATTCGCGAGATCGTCGGCAAGAGCACGATGGATTTCGTACTCAACGAGGGGCGCGCTCAGGTCGCCGCCGATGCGCAGAGGCTGATGCAGAACATACTCGATCGCTACAAGACCGGGATCAGCATCAGCAAGGTGACGATGCAGAACGCGCAGCCGCCGGAACAGGTGCAGGCGGCGTTCGACGATGCGGTCAAGGCGGGGCAGGACCGTGACCGTCAGAAAAACGAGGGCGAGGCCTACGCCAACGATGTGATTCCGCGCGCGCGCGGCGCGGCCGCGCGGCTGGTGCAGGAGGCCGAGGGCTACCGTCAGCGCATGATCGAGCGCGCGGAGGGCGACGCCAGCCGCTTTCGCCAGATCGTCGTCGAATACAACAAGGCGCCGGGCGTGACGCGCGAACGGCTTTATCTCGAGGCGATCCAGGACATCATGAGCAATACCAGCAAGGTGCTGGTCGACCAGAAAGGAAGCGGCAGCCTGCTCTATCTGCCGCTCGACAAGCTGCTGCAGATGACGGCGCCACCCGCGGTTCCAGCGGCGTCCGCGCCCGCCGACGCCGGAAAACCGGCGGAATCTCCGACAACAGACAGCAGCGCGTCGCCGGTGATATCGCGTTCGCGCGACGAGTTCCGCAGTCGCGATCGGGAGGATCGATGAAGCAGCATCTGGTGGCGTTCATCGCAGCGGCGGTTGCCGTCGTGGTCCTGCTTGCGTTGAGCATGTACATCGTCGATCAGCGCCAGAATGCAATCGTATTCCGGTTCGGCGAGATCATCGCGATCAAGACCAAGCCGGGGCTGTTTTTCAAATGGCCGGTGATCGACAACGTCCACTATTTCGACAGCCGGGTGCTGACAATCGAGGCCTCCGAACCGGAACGCTTTCTGACCTCGGAAAAGAAAAACGTGCTGGTCGACCTCTACGTGAAATGGCGCATCGCGGACGTCGGCAAGTACTACACCAGCGTCGGCGGCGACGAGTCCCGTGCGCAGACCCGGCTGCTGCAGACGATCAACGACGGATTGCGCGCGGAGTTCGGCAACCGCACCGTGCACGACGTGGTGTCGGGCGAGCGCGACCAGATCATGGAATTGATGCGCAAAAAGGCCAATGAAGACGCGCAGTCGATCGGCGTCGAGGTGCTCGACGTGCGACTGAAGCGGGTCGATTTGCCGCAGGAAGTCAGTGACTCGGTGTATCGCCGGATGGAAGCGGAACGCAAGCGCGCCGCCAACGAGTTGCGCGCGACCGGCGCCGCCGAATCGGAAAAAATCCGCGCCGATGCCGACCGCCAGCGCGAGGTGATCCTGGCCAAGGCCTATCATGAGGCGCAGCGCATCAAGGGCGAGGGGGACGCCAGGGCAGCCGCGATCTACGCCGGCGCCTATCAGGCAAATCCCGAGTTCTACGCCTTTTACCGCAGCCTGGAAGCCTACCGCCAGAGCTTCAAGGACAAGAACGACGTGCTGGTCATCGATCCCAACTCGGAATTCTTCAAGTACTTCAGGAACAGCAGGCCATCGAAGTAACCGCGGCGGATGGCCATGGGAAATCTTCTGTTGACCGCGCTGGCGCTGGTGCTGGTGATCGAGGGGATATTGCCGTTCCTCGCGCCGCAACTGTGGCGCGCGACTTTCCGCCGCCTGCTGGAATTGAACGACGGACAGATCCGGTTCATCGGACTGACATCGATGCTGGCCGGAGTGCTGCTGCTGTTTTTGTCGCATTGATTTCCGAAAGCGTCGCCGTCGGGTTATCCTCTCACATCATGTCTGAACGGTGATTTTTGCCATGCGCAAGTGGGTGCTGCCTGAATATATCGAGGACATTCTGCCGGACGAGGCGCGCCGCATCGAGCGGCTGCGGCGCGCGCTGCTCGACCTGTTCGAAGTCCACGGTTATCAACTGGTGCAGCCGCCGCTGCTCGAATATGTCGAGTCGCTGCTGACCGGCACCGGCCACGATCTCGATCTGCGGACTTTCAAGCTGGTCGATCAGCTGTCGGGGCGCACCCTTGGCGTGCGCGCCGACATCACGCCGCAGGTCGCGCGCATCGATGCCCATCTGCTCAACCGCAGGGGAGTGAGCCGGTTGTGCTATGCCGGCAGCGTATTGCATACGCTGCCGGCGGGGCTGAACCGCACGCGCGAGCCGCTGCAGGCCGGGGCCGAAATCTACGGCCACGCCGGGATCGAGGCGGACGTCGAGGTGCAGCGTCTGATGCTCGCCGCGCTGCGGCTGGCGGGAATCGCGCGGCCCCAGCTTGATATCGGCCATGTCGGCGTGTTCCGCGCGCTGGTGCGCCGCGCGCGGGCCGATGCCGATACCGAAACCGCGTTGTTCCGGGCGGTGCAGTTGAAGGACGCGGCGGCGTTGCGCACGCTGGCGGGCGGGTTCAGCGCCAAGATCCGTGCCGCATTTGAACAATTGCCGGAACTGACCGGCGGCGCCGATGTATTGCGCGCCGCGCAGCGGCGGCTGCCGGACGATCCTGCAATCGGCAAGGCGCTGACGCAACTGCGCTCCATTGGCGGAATGCTGCGAACGGACGGCATCGACGTCCGTTTCGACCTTGGCGAGCTGCGTGGCTATCACTATCACAGTGGCGTAGTGTTTGCAGCCTATATCGAAGGGGCGCCGAATGCGCTGGCATTGGGCGGACGCTACGACGAAGTCGGGCGGGCGTTCGGCCGCGCGCGGCCGGCGACCGGCTTCAGTCTCGACCTGCGCGAGCTCGCAGCGGCGGCGCCGGCCGGGAATCCGCGCAGCGGGGTGCTGGCACCGTACTCGCCGCACGACGCGGCATTGCAAAGGCGCATCGCTGCGCTGCGTCGGGCCGGCACGGTCGTGGTCGTCGCGTTGCCCGGCCGCGCTGTGGCGCGTACTGAACATGATTGCGATCGGAAACTGGTGCGCCGGGCCGGTAAGTGGCAGGTGGTGAAAATTTGATGAAAAAGCCGCCGATCGGCGCGGACGCATGTCGGCAACAGGCCGCACCGGCGTTTTCCGTGTCTTCCGGCAATTGTTGACGGTGGTACGGGAGATCATGTCGAAAAATGTGGTGGTTGTCGGCAGCCAGTGGGGAGACGAAGGCAAGGGCAAGATCGTCGACTGGCTGACCGATCATGCGCGGGGCGTCGTGCGTTTCCAGGGCGGGCACAATGCCGGGCATACGCTGGTCATCGGCAGCAAAAAAACCGTTTTGCGGCTGATTCCCTCCGGTATCCTGCGCGAACAGGTCGCATGCTATATCGGCAACGGCGTGGTGCTGTCGCCCTCCGCGTTGCTGGAAGAAATCGACGAACTCGACCGTGCCGGCATCGGCATCAACGGACGGTTGCATGTCAGCGAAGCATGTCCGCTGATCCTGCCGTATCACGTTGCGATCGACCAGGCGCGGGAAGCCGCCAAGGGCGCCGGCAAGATCGGCACCACCGGCCGCGGCATCGGCCCTGCCTACGAGGACAAGGTCGCGCGGCGCGCGATCCGGCTGCAGGATTTGCTCGATCCGGCGCGTTTCGCCGAGAAACTCCACGCGGTGCTCGATTACCACAATTTTGTGCTCGCCGGCTATTTCAACGCCGCGCCGCTGGACTTTCGGCAGATTTGCGACGACACGCTGCGGCTTGCCGAGCGCATCGTGCCGATGATCGCCGATGTCCCGCGCATGCTGTACGACGCGCATCGCGCCGGCGACAACCTGCTGTTCGAAGGCGCGCAGGGCACGCTGCTCGATATCGATCACGGCACTTATCCATATGTGACGTCGAGCAACTGTGTCGCCGGCGCAGCCTGCGCCGGCGCCGGTGTCGGGCCGCGCCTGCTCCATTATGTTCTGGGCATTACCAAGGCCTACACGACGCGCGTCGGTTCCGGGCCGTTTCCGACCGAACTCGACGACGACATCGGACGGCGGCTGGCGGCGCGCGGCAACGAGTTCGGTTCGGTGACCGGCAGGCCGCGGCGCTGCGGCTGGTTCGATGCCGCCGCGCTGAAGCGCGCGATCCAGATCAACGGCATCTCCGGTCTGTGCATGACCAAGCTCGATGTGCTGGACGGCATGGAGACACTGCAGATCGGAACCGGCTACCGGCTGAACGGCCAACTGCGCGACATCCTGCCGTTCGGCGCCGAAGACGCTGCGGAATGCGAGCCGGTGTACGAGGAGATTCCGGGATGGCAAGCCAGCACCGTCGGTCTCACGCGCGAAGACCAGCTGCCGCCGCAGGCGCGGCGTTATCTGCAGCGCGTCGAAGAAATCTGCGGCGTGCCGGTCGACCTGATTTCAACCGGCCCCGACCGCGAACAGACCATTGTGCGGCGTCACCCGTTCGAGTGAGCAACCGCGATGCGGGCAAATGACCGTCAGGCTCGCAATGCTGAATGCTGGTGCCGAGAAGAGGACTCGAACCTCCACGGGTCGCCCCGCCAGTACCTGAAACTGGTGCGTCTACCAATTCCGCCATCTCGGCCCGGAAGGCGGGGGAATGTAATCACAAAAGATGGGTTTGTCAATCGATGAAACGGCGTAAAACCACTGCCAATACTGGCAAAGCCGGATCGCGCGGCAGTTCCGCCGCGCAACGGTGGCGCGCCAGCGATCCGCATCTCGAGCGCGAGCGCGGCAATTACGCCGAGCCACTGCCGAGTCGGGAATTCATTCTGCAGACGCTCGAAGCGCAAGGCGTTCCGGTCAGCGAAGCGCAGTTGAGGAGCGCGTTGGCGATCAAGCCGCACGAACACGAGACGTTCGGGCGCCGGCTCGACGCGATGCAGCGCGACGGCCAGATCATGCGCAACCGGCGCGACGCGATCTGCGTGATGTCGAAACTCGATTTGATCACCGGTCGCGTCGAAGGGCATCCCGACGGCTTCGGCTTCCTGATCCGCGACGACGGCGGCGCCGACATGTTTCTCGGCACGCACGAAATGCACAAGGTGCTGCACGGCGACCGCGTCGCGGCGCGCGCGGCGGGCGCCGACCGGCGCGGCCGGCCCGAAGCCAAGATCGTCGAGGTGCTGGAGCGGGTCAATCACAAGGTGGTCGGACGCCTGCACCGCGAGCGCGGCGTGCTGTTCGTGATCGCCGAAAACAGGCGCATCAGCCAGGATTTGCTGGTGCCTGCCGGCGACGCGCTGGACGCGAAGCCCGGCCAGGTGGTGGTCGCCGAAATCCTGAAGCAGCCGGAAAAGCAGGCGCAGCCGATCGCACGCGTGGTCGAAGTACTCGGCAACTATGCCGATCCCGGCATGGAAATCGAAATCGCACTGCGCAAGCACGACCTGCCGCACGTATTTTCGCGCCAGATCGAGAAGGAATGCGCGCGGTTTCCCGGCAAGGTGATGATGGACGACATGGCGGCGCGCGAAGACATCCGCCATCTGCCGCTGGTGACGATCGACGGCGAAACCGCGAAGGATTTCGACGACGCCGTATATTGCGAGCCCCGCGGCAGGGATTTCCGGCTGGTGGTCGCGATCGCCGATGTCAGCCACTACGTGAAGCACGGCGATGCACTCGATCTCGAAGCGCGCAACCGCGGCAACTCGGTGTACTTTCCGCGCCGCGTGATTCCGATGCTGCCGGAAGTGTTGTCGAACGGTCTTTGCTCGCTCAATCCCGAAGTCGACCGCCTGTGTCTGGTCTGCGATATGACAATCGATACCCACGGCGGAGTCACCGACTACCGGTTTTATCCGGGCGTGATGTGGTCGCATGCGCGATTGACGTACAACGAGGTGGCCGCGCTGCTGACGGGCGCCGGCAAGGCAGCCGTGCGCCAGCGCAGCGCGCTGTTGCCGCATCTGACGGCGCTGCACCGGTTGTATCAGGCGCTGCTGCGCGCGCGCGCCAAGCGCGGCGCGATCGATTTCGAGACCGTCGAGACACAGATGATCTTCAACGCGCACGGCAAGATCGAACGCATCGTGAAAGTCGAGCGCAACGACGCGCACCGCGTCATCGAGGAATGCATGCTGGCGGCCAACGTCTGCGCTTCCGATTATCTGCGCAGCCGCGGCCATCCGGTGCTGTACCGGATCCATGAAGGACCGACGCCGGAAAAGCTGAACGCGTTGCGCGAATTCCTGAAAGGATTCGGGCTGCAGCTCGGCGGCGGTGCCAGGCCGCACGCCGCCGATTACGCCAGGGTCATCGAGCGCGTCAAATCCCGGCCTGACGCGCAATTGCTGCAGACCGTGATGCTGCGCTCGCTGCAGCAGGCGGTCTACAGTCCCGACAATATCGGTCATTTCGGCCTCGCCTATGAGGCCTATACCCATTTCACCTCGCCGATCCGGCGTTACCCGGACCTGCTGGTGCACCGCGCGATCAAAGCCACCCTGCACGGAAAGTCCTATGAGCCCGGCGGGTGGCACGAGCTCGGCCTGCGCTGTTCGCAGACCGAGCGCCGCGCCGACGAGGCGACACGCGACGTCGAAGCCTGGCTCAAGTGCTACTACATGCGCGACCATGTCGGCGAGGTGTTCGCCGGCAGCATCAGCGCGGTCGTCGCATTCGGCATCTTCGTCGCGCTCGACGACATCCATGTCGAGGGACTGGTGCACGTGTCCGACCTCGGCAATGACTATTTCCATTTCGATGCGGCGCGTCACCAATTGCGCGGCGAGCACGGCGGCGCGCAGTTCAGGCTGGGCGACCGCGTGACGGTACGCGTGGCGCGCGCCGATCTCGAAAGCAGCAAGATCGATTTTGTGCTGACCGGGCAGGAACACCGGCGGTGACGGCGGCGCGCGTCATCTACGGTTTCCATGCGGTGACCGCGCGGCTGCGCCATGCTGCAGCCGGCGTCCGCGAGATCTACCTCGATGCGGCGCGCAGCGATGCGCGCGCCAGGAATCTGGCACGGCTTGCCGCCGAGCGGGGCGTCAATGTGCTGACGGTGGACGCGGCGCGGCTCGATGGGCTGACCGGTCGCGCGCGCCATCAGGGCGTTGCCGCCCGCATCGTGCCGGAGGTGCCGGCAACCAGCATCGAACAAGTGCTCGAACGTAATGCCGGGCCGTTATTGTTGCTGGTGCTCGATGGCATTCAGGATCCGCACAATCTCGGTGCGTGTCTGCGGGTTGCCGATGCATTCGGCGTGCATGCGGTGATTGCCCCCAAGGACCGGGCAACGGGTATTACACCTGTAGTGTCGAAAGTCGCCTGCGGTGCAGCTGAAACCATCCCTTATGTGATGGTAACCAATCTGGCACGCGCATTGCGTATGCTCCGGGAAAATGGGATATGGATCATCGGCGCCGACCAGGGCGCGCAGACCGATATTTATCACGCACGTCTTGACGGGTCGCTGGCCTGGGTGCTGGGTGCGGAAGGCGCAGGGATGCGCCGGCTGACGCGCGAGCATTGCGATGAATTGGTGCGGATTCCGATGGCGGGCAGCGTGGAAAGCCTCAATGTATCCGTTGCCAGCGGCATATGTCTGGCCGAAACCCGGCGGCGCCGGGAATATCAATGACGATGACATTGCTGAAAACGAATTGCCAGCCCATTGATATCACAATATAATCATCACCATTTCCATGTTTCAGGAAGCGCATTTTTCCATCATGAGCCGTAACCTGTTAGCGGGCATCGTCCTTGCCGGCGTGTTATCGGCGTACGTGCCGGTGGCCGCGGCGCAAGCTGCTGACGCAGCGACCACCCAGAAATTCCGCATCGTGCGCTTCGACGTTACGGGCAATACGCTGCTCAGCGCCGCCGAAGTCGAGCATATCGTTGCTTCCTATACCGGCGATGACAAGGACTTTGGCGACATTCAACGCGCGCTGGAAGCGCTCGAACAGGCCTATCGCAACCGCGGTTACGGTTCGGTCCAGGTGCTGTTGCCGGAGCAGGACATCACGGCCGGAGTGGTTAAGTTGCGGGTGACGGAGCCGCGCATCGGCAAGGTCAAGGTCGAAGACAATAAATATTTCGATGTCGCCAATGTCCGCGCCAGTCTGCCGACCCTGAAGGAAGGCACGCCGCCGAACGCGCAGGCAATCGCCCGCAATCTGCAGTTGCTGGACGAGCACCCGACCAAGCAGACCACGGTGCTGCTGCGGTCCGGCGATACCGACGATGAACTGGATGCGGTCGTCAAGATCAAGGATGTCAAGCCGCTCCGCTATTTCGCCACGCTTGACAATACCGGCACCAAGGAAACCGGCAATGAACGCCTGGGGGTCGGCTTCCAGCATTCGAACCTGTTCGACCGCGACCAGACACTGACCGTCCAGTATCAGACGTCGCCGACGGAGGCAAGCGACGTCAAGATCGCTTTTGCCGGTTATCACATACCGTTTTACGCTCATAACAGTTCCCTGGATCTTCTCGCCGCTTATTCCAATGTCGATTCCGGCACCATACAGGACGTATTCAACGTCAGCGGCAGCGGCAGCGTCTATGGAGCGCACTACAACATTTACCTGTCGAAACTACTGGGCGGCGCCTACGAACACAAAGTCACCGTCGGCATCGATTACCGCGCCTATAAGCCGGAGCTGGAGCAGAGCGGCGTCCGGCTCAGCGGTGTCGGCGGCGTTGACGACATCACGGTGCATCCGGTCAGTGTGACCTATAACGGGCTGTGGCGCATGAAACAGGCGCAGTTGCAGTTTTATCTGAGCTGGGCGCAGAACCTGTTTCCGGGCGGCAACGACGGGACCGATGCCGACTTCAAGCTCGACCGGTTTGACGCGCGTGCCGGTTATCGTGTGTGGCGGCTGGGTGCCACGTACTTGCGCCTGTTGCCGAAGGACTGGCAGGTGCGCGCGGTCTTCGCAGACCAGGTGACTTCCGATGCTCTGGTGCCGGGGGAGCAGTTCGGGTTCGGCGGTCCCGATTCCGTGCGCGGGTTCAACCAGCGCGAAGTTTCCAACGACCGCGGTTACACCACCAGCATCGAGCTCTATACGCCGGACTTTTCGAGCCAGGTAAAACTGCCGTGGCAGGATGTGCGGCTGCGCGCGCTGGCGTTTTACGACATGGGCACAGTCAGCCGCAACAGTCCCCAGCCGGGAGATCCCCCCGATCAGAGCGGCGCCAGCGTCGGCATCGGCTGGCGGCTGGCGATCGGCCAGCATTTCAATCTGCGCGCCGATTGGGCGCACGTCATCGATCCCGCCGGCCAGCAGGGGCGCGACGACGACATGATCCACGCCGCCATCGCCCTGATATTCTGACAGGCGTTGCCGTGTTCCCGGATTCTCTGTAGAATCCGCGCCTTCGCCTCGGCCGACGCCGGGCGATTTTTCCTTGCCTCACCGTTTCACGCATGACGGGAGGCCGTGTGATACCGAGACCATGAGGAGATCCAATGCGGCATTATGAAATCGTATTTATCGTGCATCCCGACCAGAGCGAACAGGTGCCGGGGATGATCGAGCGTTACCGGACGCTGATCCAGTCCAAAGGCGGACGCATCCATCGTCTCGAGGACTGGGGGCGCCGTCAGCTTGCCTATCCGATCCAGAAAATCCACAAGGCACATTACGTGCTGATGAACATCGAATGCGACAACGCGACGCTGGATGAGATCGAGCACGCATTCAAATTCAACGATGCAGTGCTGCGCCATCTGACGGTCAAGATGACAGCGGCCGTGACCACGCCGTCGCCGATGATGAAGGAAGAAAAATCGCGCTCCCTGATGCAGGGTGGGCAGGAAGAGGGTGCGGCGGCGGAAACGCCCGCGGCATAGGTGGAAAACCGGCTCGTGCTCGACGGCTGTCTGTCAAAGCGAGGTACGTTGCGCCATACGCCCGTCGGTGTTGCGGCGATCGACTTTACCGTGACGCACGATTCGATGCAGGTCGAGGCCGGGCGGCGGCGCCGGGTGCGCTGCGAGGTCGCCGCTGTTGCAGTCGGCGAGACGGCGCAGGCGGTGGGCGCGCTGCATTTGAATCAACCGGTGCGGCTGACGGGGTTTCTCGCCCAGCGCGGCAACGACGACCGCAGATTGACGCTGCATGTAACCGGCGTCAGCACGGTCGCCGGCGGCCCTCCCGAATTAGGACAGAGACAGGAGTAATTGAATGGCTATCAGAAGGACCACATCCGGCGGCCGCGGCGGCCGCGGCGACAAACGTGAAAAGCGGCCACCGCGCCAGCTGTTCCGCCGCAGAAAATTCTGCCGCTTCACCGCGGAAAAGATCAAGCAGATCGACTACAAGGACATCGAGCTGCTCAAGGATTTCATCAACGAAAACGGCAAGATCATCCCGGCGCGCATCACCGGCACCAAGGCGCATTATCAGCGGCAGCTGGACGTTGCGGTCAAGCGCGCGCGCTTTCTGGCGCTGCTGCCGTATACCGATCTGCACTGAAGGCGGAAAAAGGAAACTGAGGAGACTGCAATGCAGGTGATTCTGCTCGAAAAAATCGCGAACCTCGGCCAGTTGGGCGAGGTCGTCAAGGTCAAGGACGGCTATGCCCGCAATTACCTGATCTCGCACGGCAAGGCCAAACGCGCGACGGCGGCCAATATCGCCGAATTCGAACAGCGTCGCGCCGAACTCGAGAAGGCGCAAGCCGATGCGCTGACGCTGGCCCAGGAACGCGCGGCCAGACTCGACGGCCTGCTGGTGCAGATCACGCAGAAAGCCGGTGTCGACGGCAAGCTGTTCGGTTCGGTGACCAACGTCGATGTCGCCGAGGCGCTGAAGGCGCAGGGATTCGAGGTGTCCAAGGCGGCGATCCGGATGCCGCAGGGACCGATCAAGCAGGTCGGGGATCAGCCGGTCAAGGTCGTGCTGCACCCCGATGTCGTCGTCACGATTACCGTGTCGGTGCTCGGCGAAGCCGCCTGAGCCCGCTTAGCTGCTCAATTTAAAGCGATTATTTTTACCGGATTTTTGCCGTGGGAAAGGGCTGGCGACAGCTCTTTTTTTTCGGTAAATTGCAGGCGTTCTGCGCAGTCGGATCGAGTGCCGGATCCGCCGACGAATTCTTCGACAGGGATAAACTACGCGCATGGCCCAGGCTGCCGTTCCGCTCGTCCGTGACGCCCAAGTCGAGGCGCTCAAACTGCCGCCGTATTCGGTGCCGGCCGAACAGGCGGTGCTCGGCGGTCTGCTGCTCGACAATACGGCGTGGGACAAGATCGGCGACATCATCGGCGAAGGCGATTTCTATCGTGCCGACCACCGCCAGATCTACCATCACCTTGCGCTGCTGATCGGCGACAACAAGCCGGCCGACGTGCTGACGGTCGCCGAAAGCCTGCAGCGCGGCGGCAAACTCGAGGAGGTCGGCGGGCACGCCTATATCGATTCGCTGGCGGCCGGCGCGGCCGGCGCCGTCAACATCCGGCGTTACGCCGAAATCGTGCGCGAGCTTTCGATCATGCGCAAGCTGGCCGAGGTCGGAATGGAAATCGCCGACTCGGCTTTCAGTCCGCTCAACCGCTCGGCGCAGGAATTGCTCGATCACGCCGAAGGCAGGGTATTCCAGATTGCGGAGGCCGGCGCGCGCGGCCGGCAGGGATTCGTCGATCTGAATACCCTGATGTCGAAGGTGATCACGCGCGTCGACGACCTCTACCGGCGCGCCGACAAGTCGGACGTCACCGGAATCGCGACCGGCTATACCGATCTGGACAGGAAGACTGCGGGCCTGCAGCAGGGCGATCTGATCATCATCGCGGGACGTCCGAGCATGGGCAAGACCGCGCTTGCGCTCAACATCGCCCAGCATGTCGCGCTGGTCGAGAAGATGCCGGTTGCGATATTCAGCATGGAAATGGGCGGCACCCAGATCGCAACCCGGCTGCTCGGTTCACTGAGCGGCGTCGATCAGCAGCGTCTGCGCAACGGTGATCTGGAGCCCGGCGACTGGGACGAATTGACCAAGGCGATGGGCAAGCTCGGCGACGCGCCGATTTACGTGGACGAGACAGCGGCGCTCAACGCGCTGGAACTGCGCGCGCGCGCGCGCCGCCTGCACCGCCAGTTCGGCGGACCGGGACTGGGGCTGATCGTCGTCGACTATCTGCAGTTGATGTCAGCCGCGAGCCAGGGAGAAAACCGGGCGACCGAGATTTCCGAAATCTCACGGTCGCTGAAGGCGCTGGCCAAGGAGCTGAACGTTCCGGTGGTCGCGCTTTCGCAGCTCAACCGCAGTCTCGAATCACGGCAGGACAAGCGGCCGATGATGTCCGACCTCCGGGAATCGGGCGCGATCGAGCAGGACGCCGACGTGATTCTGTTCATTTATCGGGACGAGGTCTACAACCCGGACACTCCGCGCAAGGGGATCGCCGAAATCATTATCGGCAAACAGCGCAATGGGCCGATCGGAAAAGTCGATCTGACCTTCCTTGGCCACAATACGCGTTTCGAGAACTACGCCAACCCCGAGCGCTTCTAGCTAGCGCCGCTGCTACAGCACTTCCGCGGCGTGGTCGGCGAGCCGCGAACGTTCGCCGCGGGTCAGCGTCACATGGCCGCTGTGCGACCAGCCCTTGAAACGGTCAACCACGTAGGTCAGGCCTGAACTGCCTTCGGTCAGGTACGGCGTGTCGATCTGCGCGATGTTGCCGAGTACGACCACCTTGGTGCCGGGGCCGGCGCGCGTGATCAGCGTCTTCATCTGTTTCGGCGTCAGGTTCTGCGCCTCGTCGATGATCAGGTACTTGTTGATGAAAGTACGGCCGCGCATGAAATTGAGGGACTTGACCTTGATCCGCGAACGGATCAGGTCGCGCGTCGCGGCGCGCCCCCATTCGCCGGCTTCGTCGTCGGTGTTGTCGAGCACGTCGAGATTGTCCTCGAGCGCGCCCATCCACGGATTCATCTTTTCTTCCTCGGTGCCGGGCAGGAAGCCGATGTCTTCGCCGACCGGTACCGTGACGCGGGTCATTATGATTTCAGAATAGACTTTCTGTTCGAGCGTCTGCATCAGACCGGCCGCCAGCGTCAGCAGCGTCTTGCCGGTGCCGGCCTGGCCGAGCAGCGTGACGAAGTCGATCTCCGGGTTCATCAGCGCGTTGAGCGCAAAGTTCTGTTCGCGGTTGCGCGCGACGATGCCCCACACGTTGTTGCGCTGATGGGAATAGTCCCTGATCGTCTGCAGAATCGCGGTCTTGGCCGAAATCTCCATGACCTGAGCATAGAACGGCCGGTCGCCCTCGTAATGGACGAATTCGTTGATCAGCAGGCTCGAGCACAGCGGGCCGCGGATGCGGTAGTAGGTATGGCCGGACTGCTGCCATGATTCCATCTCCGCACCGTGCGTGTCCCAGAAATCTGCCGGCAGCTCGCGCGTGCCGGTGGAGAGCAGGTCGGTGTCTTCGAGCACCTTGTCGTTGAAATAATCCTCGGCCGCGAGTCCCAGCGCATGCGCCTTGATGCGCATGTTGATGTCCTTGCTGACGAGGATCACCTCGCGCGCGGGATGCGCTTCCTGCAGGTGCTTGACGACGCCGATGATCTGATTGTCGGCCTTGCCGCCGGCGAGCCGCGCTGGCAGCTCGCCGCTGATCGCCTGTGTCTGCAGGAACAGCCGGCCGGTCGCTTCGCCGCCGTTGTGGGACTTCAGCTCGATGCCGTGCTCGATGTCGTGCTTGCTGCCGCTGACGATGTCGTCGAGGAAGCGGCTGGCCTGGCGCGCGTTGCGCGCAACCTCCGACATGCCTTTCTTGTTGGCGTCGAGCTCTTCGAGGATTGCCATCGGGATGTAGACATCGTGTTCCTGGAAGCGGAACAGGCAGGTCGGATCGTGCATCAGCACGTTGGTATCGAGCACGAACAGCTTGACGGTGGAAGGAAGACGCGTGACGACGGAGGCAGCGGAGGGTGCCTTGCGCTGGGTCATAGGACTCCTGTGGGAAGGTTGGACAAAGGCGGCGCTATTTCAGCGTCCGGACGAAATCGAGGACTTCCTGCGCGTGGCCGGGCACCTTGACGCCGCGCCACTCGCGCGCGACCCCGCCCTGCGCGTCGAACACGAAGGTGCTGCGCTCGATGCCGCGCACCTGCTTGCCGTACATGTTCTTCATCTTGATCACGTTGAACAGGCGGCACGCTTTTTCCTCGGCGTCGGACAGCAACTCGAACGGAAAACCCATTTTGGCCTTGAAATTCTCGTGCGACTTCATGCTGTCGCGCGACACGCCGTAAAGCGCGCACTTGAGCTTTTTGAACTGCGGGTGAAGGTCGCGGAACTGCTGGCCTTCGGTGGTGCAGCCGGGCGTGTTGTCCTTCGGGTAGAAATAGAGGACCAGCGGATGGCCGCGTTCGGACGACAACCTGAAAACGCCGCCGCCGGTGGCCGGCAATTCGAAATCCGGGATCGATGTGTCTGCCATCAGTTGCAAAGATTGTCGGGCAAATATGTTACATAATCAAGACCGGCATTCAGCCGGCGAGAAATTCTCCGCCCTGCGCCGCCAGCGTGCCGGCGCGGCCCGCCACGGCGGCGGTTTCGACCGCACAGCGCGGCAACGCCTTCGGCGCCAGCTCGGCGAAACAGTCGCGCAGCGCCGCCAGTCGATAGCCCTGGGCACGCCAGCCGGCCAGCAGTTGTTCGAACACCGGCGCCAGCTTCATGCCTTCGAGCTCGGCGTGCAGCGTATAGACATGGCCGGCAGGCGGCGGCTGTGCTGTCAGTTCCAGCAGGCGCCCGGCAACGTTGTCGGCGGTGATGCCGTCACGGCCGATCAGTTCGTCAAGCGTCGGCAACGTGGTCGGCAGCTGCGGGCAGGCGATGATTTCGGCCTGGTAGATTGGGATGAACGGGCTGCGCCCGCGCGTGTCCGAGCAGTAGTCGAAGCCCAGCTGCTGGGTCAGCCGGTAGGCGGCGCGGTTCATCTGCCAGCCAGCGGCGCCGTGCACCCGGGCCGGCTCGCCGAAAATTTCCTGGTAGCGGTCGCACGCGAGCTGCATCTGGTGCGCGGTCCACGCCGCATCGGCGCCGGCGACCCCGTCCTGCCATTTGATATGGTCCCAGGTATGGATGCCGGTTTCGAAACCGGCATCGCGCACGCGGCGCAGGGTATCCGCGCAGCGCTGGCCGATGTCGGGGCCCGGCAGCAGTGTGCCGTAAAGCAGCGTGCGGATTCCGTAGTGCGAGGCGACCGAGGTACGTTTTACTTTGCCGATGAAACCGGGACGGAACACGCGGCGGATCGCGCGGCCGGTGTGGTCGGGGCCGAGGCTGAACAGGAAAGTCGCCTGCGCGCCGTGGCGCTGCAGGATTTCGACCAGCCGCGGCACGCCTTCGCGCGTGCCGCGCCAGGTGTCGACGTCGACCTTGAGCGCGAGCTTCATCGATGCCGTGGAAACGGATCGACTGTCAGTCCATCAGCCGCCGCGCTTCGCCGACGTGATCGCGGTAGGCGTCGAAAATCAGCTTCAGCGCCTGCTTCATCCCGACGCGGGGACGCCAGTGGAGGTCTTTTGTCGTGTTGGCGATTTTCGGAACGCGGTTCTGCACGTCCTGGTAACCGCGGCCGTAGTAGGCGGCGGCAGT
>Ga0335069_10002583_pt1 | contig 27785 bp, 50 predicted proteins | sample Lox_Sample_11_FD_206714 | JGI IMG/M metagenome (GOLD analysis project Ga0335069, IMG submission 206714) | Soil microbial communities from Loxahatchee National Wildlife Refuge, Florida, United States - Lox_Sample_1.1 | ecosystem: Environmental > Terrestrial > Soil > Wetlands | place: USA...
CCCGGATGTTTGTCCCAGTCAGGATCGAAGGTTAGGACTCGCTTCTGGACTCTCTCAATAAAGTCTGGGGTCATTTCGTAGCGATTGAGTCCGTGAATAGGTTTCTTTTTTAGTTCCATAGATTTTGTGGGGCATAACGCTTTAACAAGATGAGCAGCGGGCTTTTAACCCGTGGAAAAAGGTGCGATTCCTTTATGCCCTACCAAAATTGTAAGTCGGCATAGACCAGTTTTTGAAATCCTCTTTCTTGATCTCTACTCGCTCAGGCGAAAATCCAAGAGAAAGGCCACTTCGTTGATTGATGTATTGGACCTTCAGTTTGACTCTTTTAGAATCTCGGAACATGACCTTGATTACTTCAATATCGATGTCCAAACAGTTTCTGTGACGGTAACGCGCACCTCTGTACCACATAGTGATTCTCCTCTCGGATTCTTAATAAATATGATAAGTTAAGAGCCATGGAAAAGCAATGTTCAGTCTGCAAGATTGCAAAACCTATAACCGAATTCAGTAAAAATAAATGGAAACGGGACGGTCTACAGACAAAGTGTAAGACTTGTAATAGCAAACTTATTAAAGAGTACTATGAGAGAAACAGAGAAAAACACCGAGCGGCCACTAGGGAGCAGAAAAGGAAGTGCCGAGAAAAAATAAGATCGGTTCTGCTTAGAATCAGGCGCAATAATCCATGTTGTATGTGTGGAGAAAATGATCCAGTATGTTTAGATTTTCACCACGTTGAACCAAAAACAAAAGTTTCAGAAGTATCAACATTGGCTGCTCAACTTACTAGCATAGAAACTATTCTTAAAGAAGTGAGTAAGTGCGTGATTGTCTGCTCAAACTGTCATAAGAAGATACACGCAAAAAAGATTACCCTGCCCCGCAACGCTTTAACCAGATGAGCAGCGCCCTCTTAAGGCGTGGAACAAGGTGCGATTCCTTGGCGGGGTACCAATTTACTATACGCCTCTCGTTCAACGGTAGGACTTCCGCCTGATTAGCGGATAATCGTGGTTCAATTCCACGGAGGCGTACCATTTCGCACAGCCCCATAGCTCAACGGTAGAGCGCTAGCTCGACAAGCTAGATACCCAGGATCGTCCCCTGGTGGGGCTACCAGTCCTATACGCCCTTCGTACAATGGGAGTACCGCTGTTTTACACGCAGCAGACGGGGGTTCGATTCCCTCAGGGCGTACCAATTTGGTCCTGTTCAGTGGTACTGAGCCAGGGTCTTATAAGCCCTTCAAGCACTAGATGAGTGTTGGTATAGAGTTCAATTCTCTACAGGACTACCATTTTCTATGCTAGGATTTCTCCATCCTATAGGAGGAAACTCATGAAGAAGCTAGCTCTTGTTTTGGTCGTTCTGATTTCGATGGCGGGTTGTACAAAGGCCCAGGTGACTTGCGGAGTACAAACTACTCTCGTGAACATCATGTCTCAAGGAATCGCAACCGGGCTTCAGTGCTCGAATATGTCTGCGATCCAGGCATCGCTCAATCAAGCAGCGTCTGGTCTGAACATGTGCCCGGCGGGGACGGCTCTTTCACTGCCGGTTACGTTCTGCCAGCCGCTCGTTGATATCCTAGTAAGCTCGGTCGCGTCGACTGCGATTCCGGCTGCCTGGGGATGTTCGGCTCAGGTGGCTCAGGCAGATATCTCTGCACTGCTTATGAAGGCGTGCTCCGGCAGCGCTCCTGCCCCAAGCCCGTCTGCAACAGCACTGCAGTCGCATAAGAAGTAAGATTTTATACAAGTTGCGGGGACAGCAGTGACGGTCAGGCTGCACGGGCTCATAACCCGTTATCGCGGTGGGTTCAATTCCCACCCCCGCTACCATTCAAAGCCTCATGTGCCATAGGCACACTGAGATCAGGAACGTCAGTGAATAATCAGCCCATTCTAGGAAGGCGACTGACGAGTCCTGCACTATCGCTACGTAGCTTATATAGTAGAGCCGTGGATTCATAACCCATAGAAGGGGATGCGAGCGCCCCCGTAGCGACCAAGTTTATGTGCCGAGGGCTCAGCCTGCGAGCCAGGTGCCTCGGCTCCAGAAATCCGTTGGTACCCCTACGACGGTATACAAAAGAACAGGGGAACAAATTTCCTGTGGTGATCGAAACCGAAATGGCTGAGGTACCGCTCTGTGAAAGCGGGTAAGCGGGTTCAAATCCCGTCGATCACCCCATTTTGCCCATTGATGCCTTGCATCATATTTGCTACTCTAAGTAATGCCTCAACGAAAAGTGTGGCTTTCACGCCAAAGAGATGGCAATTACATGCTGACTCGCCTGCAACCTGTGAGGGTTAAAATTCTGGGAACAGAATTTTATGATTTCTATCTCCAACATGGCGAACCTATCGGGGTTAGGCACCTTTGCCCCGGTGGAATTAAATCCATCTTCGGAATCGATATCCACATCGGGGAGCAAATCGAAGTCTGGATTGAAGGCGGCGAGCTCAAGAAGTAAGTTTCACGTCCCCATCGTCTATCGGCATAGGACCACCGTCTTTCCAACGGTAAAGCAGGGTTCGATTCCCTGTGGGGACACCATTTTACGTACCGGGGCTTCTGGGAAGAACGGAGCCTCCAAAACTCTGAAGACTGGTTCGATTCCAGTACCCGGTGCCATTTGCTATAATGAGTCATGGTTAAAAAGGTCGATAAGCCTTGGGGCTATGAGTTGATTTGGGCTCATACCGATAAGTATGTGGGAAAAATCCTTCATATTAATGCGGGCCATAAACTATCCCTGCAATACCACGAAGCGAAAGACGAAACTATTTTCGTAAAGAGCGGAACCCTAGAGCTTCACCACGACGGGTTTCACTTCTCCCTCAAAGAGGGCGAGTCTTTTCACATCAAAGCAGGTAAGGTCCACCGCATGTCTGCTGGAGATCACGATGTTGAAGTCATCGAAGTATCCACCCCGGAGCTTGACGATGTTATCCGTCTTTCAGATGCTTATGGCCGAGTTCCAGAATGCGGGGCTGTATGAGTTTTAAGCTAGGCTTTGACGTCGCTGAAGCATTAAAAGAAGTCCAAGAAAAAGACGAGAAAGATATCGAAACCGAGACAGCCCACAAATGGGCTTCTCGGGCGATGGCTGTCTTTATGCTTGCAGCTAAAGAGAAAGACCCTAAAGAGCGCTGCAGGCTTTATGATTGGGGTGATGATCTTAAGCACGAGGCTCTAGAGCACGCGGCACTCATTGAAGACGAGGGCAAGACGGTAGGAAAAATTCAGCGTGCAATTTCTGCCTACCGTGATAAAGTTCAACTATGACTACGAAGACCGCGCCTGACTGACTTTCTTCTCTACGCTCAGAGAAGGAGGTCTGTTATGGAACAGATCAAGAAGAAACTTACCGTTAATGGTAAGGAGAAGTGGGTCTATTGCCCGTTCCGTAGTCTCACGAATTACAAAGCGCTTCATGAGAGGCGTGCAAAAGAAAAAGGCGTATACGCGGAATTCATGTCCGCTACGACGCTGACCCAAGCACGTAAGCTCGTGTTTGGTTAAAGTTGGGCCGGTCTGTCTTTTAGAGATAGACCGGTCTATTCCAAACTATATGACAGTTCTTTGTACGCTCTGCAAAACTGAGTTTAACTGCTACCCCAAAAGAGCCAAAGCCGCAAAAACGGGGAAATTATTCTGTTCTAGAGAGTGTAAAGACAAAGCTCAACGTCTTGAAACCGGAATTCTTAAGCCGACGCATTACGGAAGCGGCTGTTCTTACAGAGAGATCGCCCGCAGAAACCTAGAACAAAAGTGTTCTCACTGTGGTTACGGCGAATACAAAGAAATACTGCAGGTGCATCACAAGAACAAAGACCGTTCGGATTATCGTGTAGAAAATCTAGAAATGCTTTGTCCAAATTGCCATGCACTAACACATTTAAAAATGGGCCACGAAACAGCTGGTGAAGTAGGCTGATTTGCAATCAGTTTTTGTAGGGTTCGATTCCCTAGTGGTCCACCATTTTCATGTCGCTTTCGTCTATCGGCAGGACTCCTGGTTCTCAGCCAGAAAAGAAGGGTTCGACTCCCTTAAGCGACGCCATATTACGCAATATCGACACTAATGTCGATTTCGTGCAATAACGATCCTATGCCCCATTAGACAAACGGTTGAAAGTCCGCAGGCTTAAACCCTGTGCGTGCTGCTGGTTCGAATCCAGCATGGGGCACCATGTTATAAGACTTAGAAAAACCTATATTTTTAAGCAAACCCCGTTACACTTTTATCCATGGTGAAAGTGTGTGGGACATGTAAAGTACCCAGGGATATCGCTCATTTTGGGTTTAAAGATAGAGCTAAAAAAATCCGCCGCTCATACTGTAAGAAGTGCCAGAGCGATTACACCAAAAAGCACTATCGAGAAAATCCAGATTACTACAAAAAGAAGGCCAGAGAGCGTAACGCGGTCATCATTAACGAGAATTATGCCAAACTTTATCGTTATTTGTCCGAGCACCCCTGTACAGACTGCGGGGAAACGGATATCGCGGTTTTAGAGTTCGACCATATCAACCCAGACAACAAGATCATGGAAGTAACGATGCTTGTTCGTGGCGCTTACTGCTGGGAAACGATTGAGCTCGAAATTCTTAAATGCGAAATCCGCTGCGCCAATTGCCACAGGCGAAGAACTGCAAAACAGATGAATTGGAGGGAAAGGACCCCCACCTAGAGAATGGTAGATCGGTCTGCCTCAAAAGCAGATGTCTTTCTGGGTTCGAATCCCAGGGTGGGGACCATTTTGATATACTGGAGGAGAGGAGGAAACCCATGAACTGGAAATGTCTTGTACTTGACCCGGGCTATCAGCCCATCGATATTGTTAGCTGGACTAAGGCTTTGGAACTCTTGTTCTCAGGCAAGGCCCAAGTCGTTGAGGAGTATGAAGACGTTCCGATCCGTTCACAGCGGCTTACTCTGAAGCTCCCAAGCGTTCTTAGGCTCTTTAAGAGCTACACGCGCCGGAAACACGTTAAGTTCTCAAGGGCGAATATTTTCTGGAGAGACAAGTTCTGTTGCCAATACTGCGGACAGAAAAAGCCCTCTACGGATCTTACGTTCGACCATGTGATTCCCAAGTGTAGACGAACAGCAGATAGCTATAAGTCGTGGGAGAACATCGTTACGGCTTGCGTTCCTTGTAACCGAAGGAAAGCAGGACGCACTCCAGAAGAAGCAGGAATGAAGCTTCTCAGACATCCGGTTAAGCCCATGTGGACGCCTCAGATGACCATCCGTCTGAAGACCACTGATCCGGAAGCGTGGAGAAGCTACATTTACTGGAATGTCGAGCTAGAGCCCGCCTAGGGCCAAGATACGACTCCGGCACGGGCAGCGGAGAGGAAGAGCTGAGCGCTCAGTAACACTGCCCGAACATTTTAGAATCTCCTTGTGGTGGAATGGTATACACGCTAGCTTGAGGGGCTAGTGCTTCGGCGTGCAGGTTCAAGTCCTGTCAAGGAGACCATTTTTAGTATGCGCACGTGGTGGAACGGTATACACGCTGGTCTTAGAAACCAGTGCTTCGGCGTGGGAGTTCGAATCTCCCCGTGCGCACCAATTTTATCTCGGGCATTGGCGGAGTGGTACCGCGTCTGATTTGGGTTCAGAAGATCGAGTGTTCGATTCACTCATGCCCGACCATTTTTCCTTGGGTTCCGCGCCTGACGAGCGCGTAAAGGGGTCATCCTACCTGGGTCATAAAACAAAACCCCACTTTAAATTTCATCAGGCTGTAGCGAAGTCTAGTATCGCGCTTGTTTCGGGTACAAGAGATCGTGGGGGCGGAGCCCACCAGCCTGACCATTTCATCAGGGTGTGGCGAAGATAGTTATCGCGCCTGTCTGGGGGACAGGAGATCGCCGGGGCGGAACCGGCCACTCTGACCATTTTGTACATTATAATGATCATAAAGACCCTTTATGATCATTATAATGATCATTTCGTGCCCCCGTGGTGTAGTAGACGCATGATTCGCTTCGAACGAATTGGACAGGGTGCAATTCCTTGCGGGGGTACCATTTTATGCTCACCCGAGAGCACAAGTTATTAGTTCGAGACCCACATCCGCAGTCGCTTGCGGCCCTTGTGCTTTTAACCCGTTACTACTGGGTGGAGACAAGATCGCTTGCGCCTTACCGGAAATGGCTTAAGTATAGAAAACATCTTCTTAAGAAAATCCTTAGAGAAGTTGGAAGACTGCTCTGTCATTACTGCGGCAAAGGACCTCTAAGAGTAAATTCGCTTAATGATGAAGCTTTGGCAACGCTAGACCACGTTGTTCCTCGATCTAAGGGGGGAGCAGAATACAGCTCATCTAACTTAGTCGTCGCGTGCCTAAGCTGTAATCAAAAGAAGAAAGACAATATGCCTCAATAGCTCAAGCGGTAGAGCACCCGCATGGTAAGCGGGCGATCCGGGTTCAAACACCGGTTGAGGCTCCAGGATAAAACGAGAAACATCGGTTCGAATCCGGTACGGTGCCCAGCGCGGCGTCGTTCGTCTAAGCGGTAGGACGCTCGTCAAATTTAAATGCCCTAGAAGCATTCGTGGTGATGCACCAGACTTCCAATCTGGACAACCGAGTTCGACTCTCGGCTGGGGCTCCAAATTAAACCTTGGCCGGAGAATACCTGTAGGTATAGAACTCCTCGGCAAATCGCGGATTGGAGAGATAAGCGTACGGAATCCATCCGTAACCCATTTGCCCCCAGCCAGTCCCCCAAGAGTTACGAAACAAGAAGAACCCGGTCATTCCGCCGTCGGTCATGTTGTCATCGTAACCAAAGCAAGAAAGGGCATGGCCTCCCTGGGGAGTTTCATAGTATCCGGGCATAGGGACGATGCCGTCTTTAGCCACCGTGTCGCTTAAAAATGAGTCATAGCAAGTGACGCCAAACACAAAGGGATAGCCTTGAGCCAGGCAGTGCTTCATCTCAACGATATCGTTAAGTTGGTAAGCGTACAGTACCTTGTGTTTGGCAGCTTCGTCGTAGCACGGCTGAGACGGTTTCGTATACATCGTCTGATCCGAGTAGGGCCAGAGCGTCTCGCGGCATACGCCAATATTCTCCACAACTTGAACGCCGGTAGAAAGCATAGCGCCGCTATCCTCGTCTACGGTCCCTTCAGCCTCACGCTCGTTGTAATAAATCATGGAGCGCGAAACGTGCTGGAATCCTCCTGGGAAAACAAGGGAGGCGGCAGGCCCTACAAGTTTATGTGCAAGTTCAACGTTTTCTAGCCACTCCACCACACCCGCATTAGCGTGCGCAGTGCAGCTTCCCTGATCTCCTTGATCCTCAATAATAGAACAATACTTTCTTTTATCGACTTTCGTCGGAAGGGTAGCCGCAGGCGAAATCATTGCAAATTTGCCATACTGGCGGGCGTTGGGATTGGGCTTGGCGGGTTTGCGATTGAGTCTGCGTGTCATCATGCGTCTATCGTCGCTCAAACTGGCTAACTATTCAATAGGACGAATATACCTAATAAAGTTTCAATGCCTCTAAGATGTTACGGCAGCATGCCTGACTGCCAGTCAGGACGCGTCGGTTCGACTCCGACTAGGGGCTCCAGTATAATAAACCTATGGTGTGGGTGCTGCTTTGGCTCTCGATAGCCCAAGCAAATGATCAGTGCTATTCAGCGAAAGACGTCTGGGACGCCCGTTGCGACGTCGGTTGCAAGCGAGAGGGCTACCATGGCGGAGTGCTGGCTGGTAAATTCTGTCGTTGCTATGACGACTACGAAATAGAAGCAGTCACCAAGAAAAAGATGATTCTCCCTCGTAGAAACCCGGGGCGAAGAATCGGGATCTACGAGGGAGAACTTACTCCCTTTACTCCTCCACAGGAGTAAGCTCGTAGATACCTCCAGGAATGGGCGCACAAACTGCGTCTGGGGCTCTCCATACGTTCTCGTAGTCATTGAGAATGAGGAACAGAGCTCCCCGGTAGCAATAAACCTGAAACCCAAGTTCCTTGTTTATCTCGACAATTTTTTTAGCATTGGGGTGAGATGCGAGACAAAGTTCGACGATCGTATAGCGCTTCATAAGTCCTCCTTTAGGTACACTGATAGCGTTAAGTACTTATCAATGAGTTCTAAAGTGACTTTAGGGCTAATACATGAGTCCTAAAGTAACACGTGTGGTCCCTTCGTTCAATAGATAGGACACTGGCCTGCGAAGCCGGAAATGCTTGGTGCGATTCCAGCAGGGACTACCACTTCTACCCTCCTTCCGGGATAAACTGAATTTATCCCTTTTCCGGTATATGATTCTTAGTGGGAGAATCACTATGCCGCGCCTCGTCTGTATTTCTGACACTCATACCTATCATAAAAAACTCAAAATGCCCGACGGAGACATCCTGGTCTGCGCCGGAGACATTTCCTTTAGCGGCAAGCTCGACGAAGTCCAGCGCTGGTGCGAATGGATCGATACGCTGTTGAACCGTGGAAAGTATAAAGATGCTGTGTGGATTGCCGGTAACCATGACTTCTTTTTCGAAGAGGGGAACCCGGAATACATCAAAGATGTTGTGAAGTATTCAGGGCATTATCTCAAGGATGAGTCTGTTACCATCCAGGGTCTTAAGTTCTACGGCTCGCCTTGGCAGCCAGAATTCTTCGATTGGGCATTCAACCTGCCAAGAGGAACTGCGCTTAAGATCATGTGGGATAAAATCCCAACGGATACGGACGTGCTCATTACGCACGGACCCCCATATCTCATCCTGGATGATATCTTTAGGAAGACTCGGACGAAGTACGATCCTATTGACCTTCTGCCAGGACATGTCGGGTGTGCGGACTTAGCAGAAGCTGTAAAACGCATCAAACCCAAACTCCATGTCTTTGGCCACATCCATGAAGCGTATGGCATGAAGGAGATCGATGGAACGACCTACGTTAATGCAAGCGTTAATACGTATGGCTATGACCCAATCAACAAGCCTATTGTGGTGGATCTATGACACGAAAGCCAAGATGGCGAGGAAAAGAAGTTTACTGTGAGCGAGGGGGTGGGATCGGTATAGGACATCGCCCACTCACCCATGTTTGCAGAAAATGTAACTTCACCATGAAGCATAACGGAAAGAACTGTCCTAGTTGTAAATCGGTTGGGACAGTTCAATCTGTGGGACTCACAGCAAGACCGCCCAAGGCTGGGCAGAAGGGAAAGTGGAAGAAGTTTTGGGAGATGTTTGAAAAAGGATCTCATCCAAGGTGGTGTAGATAATGGACGTGGGCGTAAAAGCACTCCTTAATTCTGATGATCAAGTCAAAACACTATTTGAGTGGGTCAGGGACAAAAAGATTAGCCTAAAGGAATTTAGGGCAATCTTGGGAGATAAGACTAACTTTTGTCACCACGAAAAAACGCACGCTTGCGGAATGGATCGTGTGTGCGATCAGTGTGGGGCTTGGGTGTGAAACACGAATACTACACCTTCGATGAACTCAGAGCCTTTGGGTGTCCAGACGGTCTGCTCATGCAGTACCGATGCTGTAGCAGAGAGGAGATCGATAAACTCATCATGACTCTCGAATCTAAAGTCGTCGCCTATTTAAAGAAAAAGAAACGTGCGATCACCTTTGACGAGCTTCTTAAAGAAGTAGGTCAGGACGACGCAGCAAGACTAAAAATCAGAGAGATGATTCTTTGTGGGACAATTGATCTGACAATTGACTGGAAACTCAAACTTCATAAGAAATGAGCCCCCATCGTTCAATGCACAGGACGGTCGTTTCCTAAACGACAAATACAGGTTGGATTCCTGTTGGGGGTACCAAGGAGATTCAATGCCAACGTTACAAGACATTATGGGAGATCCTTTCAGGGACGACCAAGAAGAGTGTGAAAAGAGACTACAAGCCGCACTAACAGCTGAATTCAAGCGAGGTAAAAGCCTTCGACGTCACCGGTACGAGGATATACTAAAAAAGAACCGGGAAACTCTAGAGCTCCTCAAAGAAAAGATGCCCGGTTGCCCATGCAACGAGTGCCGCTGTATGGATTGGCCTGGTCTTATCAATTCGGCCCTAAAAGAAATCGATGAAATCCTCAAAGACGGTGTTAGACCCGGCTTCTTTGACAACATGATTGTCTGCTCAGGAGAACCAAATGGATAAGAAGGTCACTATCCGAATCGAGGTTATCCCGGAAGAAAAAACTCTTCCCATCTCTGTGCGTACCTACCCTAACAGCAAAGAAGGTGTTGAGACGGCAATGCATTATCTTAGGCATTGCCAATACGGAATCAATACGAATACCGGGGACTGCGGCCACCCGGCTGATAGCATTTGGTATAACCCCAAGATCGCGCAAAACATGTGCGCCTCTTGCGGATGCGTTATGGCGGAGGCTCTGTGAAAGAAACCTTGTTCAGCCTGACAAAAAAGGACTTCAGAATTGAAACCTTTCGCTGCCCAGGCCACGGAGGGCAGAACGTCAATAAGGTCAATTCTGGAGTAAGGATTACTCACGAACCCAGTGGAGTGTCAGTACGATGCTGTGACGAGCGGGACCAGCTCAAAAACAAGAAGCTCGCCTTCAAGCGACTCACAGAATCCAAAGCCTTCCAAGCCTGGCTTAAAGTCGAAGCAGCCCGCGTCACGGGCGTTCTTGCTAAGATTGAAGAAAAGGTTGAGGAGGACATGAAGAAGATAAAGATAGAGTCCCATGATGATAAAGGTCGGTGGGTAGAGGGTCTAACCGAAAAAGACGAGCCTCGCCCCGGGCACCATAGGGATGATTGCGGCTGTAGACACTGTCACACTAGTGGCGGAGTCTACTGAAAGGAAACACATGATCCAAGTTGCTGACGGAATCTTTAGAGGCCCCAGACCTGAGAGCCTCAAAGACATCCCAGGAATCAAAACAGTCCTGAGCCTCGAATCAGGGTGGTGGGAAGTATTCCACGATGAGATGTATGCCGAAGACATCATGGAAGAGGGCGTGGCTAAGATCTTCCACGTTCCCATAAACGCCGTAGGACTTCCTCCAAGCAAAGCAAGCTTGGACAATGCTTACAATTTCATCACAAACTTCGGACTTCACCCCATCTACGTTCACTGCAAACACGGAGTAGACCGAACCGGTTTAGTCATCGCCCATTTCCGAATTATCAATCAGGGGTGGAGCTTTGATAAAGCAATCCAAGAGATGAAAGACAATGGATTCCACATGCTCTGGTATTGGTGGTGGATTCCGTACTACAAGCATTGTATTTTAAAGCTGTAAGTGCCCCCGGCAAAGGACGCTACTTGGTCTTCTAAGCCGAGGAATCCAGTTCGATTCTGGACGGGGGTACCATTTTAGGAGAACCACTATGTGCCTAACCCTTCTCGCTATTTTCCTGGCAGTCCTCATCATCGCCCTCGCCTTTCTCAGAGGGATCAAATCAATTAACGGAGATTCAAATGAAGATTAAAGACCTCAAGGAAGCTATCCAAGAATACCCAGACGACGCCACGCTTGAGCTTGGGACTATTTTGGGGGCTGACGTAGAGAACGAAGAAGCCTACACGATTGTGCTCGATCATCCGATTATTGGCTTAGGTTTCAATCCAGAAGACAACCACGTGAGGCTTGTGATCGCTACCAAAGGAGAAGAAGACGTCTGGGTCAAGAAGCTAGGGAAAATAGAAAGGATGAAAACCGACGATGCCCAAGAAGAAAAACCTGATTCCCATTGAGGAAAGATCCCTCACTCTAGTTTTTGAATCCCCAGACGACGTCGGGCAATGGATCGCCTGGTACTTAGATGGCGGAGGAGAACAAACAGCGAACTACTATACGAATCTTAAAGAATCCCACTGGCATAAAAAGAAAGACAAAACCCTTGTCTTAGAGGGAGATCCATTGAGATGCCCGGAGTGCCGCAGCACTAATAGGCTCGACCTAGCAGATGATAGCGACTACAACATCAAGAGGATCGAGTGGGTCTGCGAAAATGCCAGAATCAAGGTGCCTAAAAAACAATTCCTTTGTGAGGATTGTGGGCATAACTTTGAACCGCCGGAGGAAGAATGACTGCTATTGAGGCCCTCGATAGAGAATTAGAAAGACTTCACAAAGAACTCAATACTTTTAGCGTAACTCAGTACGGGGACAATGACGAATACAACAACCTCCTCGAATCGATCGATGGGGTCAATGAAACGCTCAAAGAAGTGGCTCTTAGCGAACAACAAATGAATAGAGGTGGGCTGTTGAGAGGGGAGATCAAGCTTGCTATCGCCTTTATGAAAAGAGCATCTGATGAGTTCTCAAGACATACTTGCAATGATCTCCCGAAAGAGATCAGAGAACTTCTTAGCCGAGAAGAGTGGGACAACTTAGAAAAGAAGTTCAATATTTGGAACAATAGCCCCGAGGACTACACCCCGGGTAGAATCACGTCCAACGACTCGTGCTGGATGGCCTACCTCGCCAAACGGCTGGAATCGCTGTTATAAGAAGCAAAAGGAGAATCACTATGAATACCACGATCACCGCAGACCGTTCGGTCTACGACTTTCCCGTTTCTCTTAGGCCCGTCTATGACGAGCGCCACAACGAAATCCCCAAATTCAAAAGCGTTACACGGATGGATAGCCATAAGTCTCTGGCTATCGTCAGCGATCGTTACAAGTTAATCCCCCATCAAAGGATGGTCGAAGCATTCGAGCCTTTCGGACAGGCTCTCGGTCGCCACAATACTCGATACTATCAGGAGAAGGACGGGGCTCGTGTCGTCATTGAACAGCGGTTTGACGACGTTACGTTTCGCCTCCCCGCTCACCGGGCTAATGGTGAACCTCGCAGGTCGGTGGGAGACCTCGTAGCTCTTAAGACTTACGGAATTAACTCCTACAACACGACCACCCCCCTAACTCTTCGCGTGGGGTGCTTGGTTCTCAGGTGCCTGAACGGAGCCACCGCTATGGAGGGTTTCTTTGGTCTCAATATTAAGCACGTAGGTCGTGGAGATATTGAAATCAACCTCCCGACAGCAGAGGCTGTCATCGCCGCGTTTCAAGAGACCGGGAGGGTGTGGGAAGAGTGGGCTGACATGCAGCTCAACCAAAGGCAGATTAAGTATCTCGTGGATGAAAGCGCCAACTACGGGTTGTCTGGACGTAGGGCCATGGAGGAGCATGCTACGAGATTTACGTCGTGCGAAACTCTCTGGGATCTTTATAACGCTTTTACTTACGTGATCACTCACGCGAGTAACCGCCTCCAGGAGACGAGTCGTCTGAATCGGTTTGATCGCCTTAATATCATGATCAACTCGTTTCTGAAGGAAACAGGAGAAAGCGGATTAACGGCGCGAGAAGCGCTTCTGTAGTTTGAGGAGGGGTCGAAAGGCCCCTCCTTTTTTAATTTGGGGGCTTATGAAATTAATTGACGCTATCCGAAACATTGGCAAGGAAGAGGACTTTGACCCACACATCAAAGAAACGTGCATCATCTGGCCCTTCCACTGTGCCCCAGGGCAAGAACGAGTCAAGATCACTCGGGAAATGCTGGAATCCGAAGACTGGGCATGGCAATGCCGCTCGGAAGATCCGGAACTTCTGGACGCGGTAAAGGGTATTTGTGAGGCTCTCGAAGAAGGAGAGGAGATTCATTGTGATACAACTTCAGGTCGGAAGGGCCTACCTCACTAGAGGCGGGCATTACGTAGAGATCCATAAAAGACGAGAGCGTGCTGCATTTGCCTACCTCGGAACGGTCTTCTTGCCAGGCGGTATCGAAAAGAGCAATGAAGCCTGGACTAAAAGGGGAAGACACTATTCCCAGAAAAATGAAGCTGACGAATTCGATATCATAGGAGATTGTTATGTCCTTAAAAAACCGAGCAGTCCCGCTCGATCTCAGGGAGAAGTGCCGAGGTAAACGAATTCTTTACATTGGAGATATCCACGGGTGCTTCGAGGAATTCCAGGAGCTTTTGAAACTCTTTGACTGGAAGATGAACGGCGACATCCTGGTACTCACTGGAGATTTGCTCGATCGAGGACCTAAGATCTATCAGCTCGTCAACTTCGTGAGGTACATCGAAAATATTTACTGCGCTGAGGGAAATCACGAAAACAGGATCAAGCGTTGGCTCAAGGGAAACCCGGTCCATATCGGAAAGACCCACCAGAGGACGATCGATTGTTTTGATTTTGAGCTGGGGTGCCCTCGTAGAAAGAAAGAGCTTTTAGAATGGTTTGAAAGCTTGCCGCCCATGATTAGAACCCATGACGAGATCTATGTAGTTCACGCTGGGATCAACCCGATCATGCCGATTACCGCGCAAACTGTGGATGACTGCTTATGGAAACGCTATGCCGATGCTGCTGGCAATATGCACTGGTGGCAGTGGAATCGAGGTCCGGATGCTCCGTGGATTTTATTTGGTCATAATGTACAGCCTCATCACGACGTCGGTGGTCGCGCTTATGCGCTGGACGGGGGTTGTGTCTATGGTGGAGAGCTCAGAGGAGTTGAAGTCCATCCTGATGGATCTTTCGGCAGAGTAATGTCTGTCAAAGCCAAGCAGGTTTACTACGAACCTAAGAGGATTGCCCAGGAAGAAGGCTACATTCACGAACGCATAAAGAAAGGAGAAGCACCATGATTGCAGGGACGAGGGTTCCCCCACGAAAAAAATTTAAAGAGCTTATCAAGCTGAGGAGTGGAGCATGAGAAACGTACTCGATCCAACCGAATTCGACGACCGAAGCAAGTGCGAGCGCTGCGGTGCATATGACCTTGAACCTGATCAACCCTGTGATTGCTTCGAGGAGGATGAGGACAGCATTTACGAGGTGGGAGGAGTTCCCCTGGCAGAGGTGCCGCCCTATAGCCGGGACGATTTCTATGCCATGATCATGGATGACCCTCAGTATACCGAGGGTCTGGTCGATCCAGACGATTTTGAAATCCAACTCATTGCGACAGTTATCGCCTTGGATCGGCAGGTTCAGCAGCTCAAGAAACAACTTGAGTTGAAGTCCTAAACAGGTTGTGAAATACTTTAAATAACCACGGAGGGTAGGTGAGAGCCACGGATGGCTCTCGCCCGCGCTCATTCAAGAAAGGGAGGCTTTATGAATATAGGACATTAGTGAAGGAGCCTACATTCATGAAAACAAAGCCGAATCCTGATTACTTCGTCTACACCAAGGACGACGAAGCAGAGTTCATCAAAAACTGGAAGCCGTATTATGAACGGAAGCGTTTCTCGCATCTGGCCGAGCCCGCTTATCGTGTCGTTGGGGATGGTCCTGGAGAGCAGGGCTACTTTCCCCCTTACCGTCGCCGAGAAATCAAAGACCACTACACCATCAGTCGAATCTACTGGCTTGGAAGAGCTTATGGGATCGTACAGATGGATTACAAACAATTCGCTGAAGCAATCCACCCCTCTGATGAATATGGTCCTAGGTACTACGGTGGCAGCCGCTGGCGCTGGTATCGTCGTGGATGGAGCACTTGGTACGATTACCACGGTGTCTGGTTCAGGGAAAAGATGCCTCTCCACATCACCGAGAAAAAGGAACTCCCTGAAAGAGAACGTCAACGAAGAGAGTGGAGAAAGACCAAGGGAATTGACCGGGATAAAGCAAAGAACGGTTGGGGACACTCTTGGAGAAAGCCGCAGCGAGCAGGAAAACAAACCTGCAACCGTGAATATCGCAGGCATGAGCGCATGATGATCCAGAAAGAGAAGTTTGAAAGGCTCACCAAGGTGAAGCCCAAAAACTACTTTGACCCCTGGAGGTTTGATTAATATGAGAGACCGAAGCTGGCGTAGACAGCAATCTGAACGAATTCAAAAGAAGAGGGTGAGAGATCTCATCTCAGGCTTCTGGAGTAAGTTCATGGAAATGGCTGAACCCCGACACTTCGGTCATCTCAAAAAAGATCATTTTGGATGCGGCTGCTTCATGTGCAAACCGTGGAAAAACAGCTCGAAGAATATCCACCGGAAACACAGCGACAAAAAGAGACTCATTGACAAGGATGAGTGAGAACTCATCTTACTATTAGGAGGACACACTATGTTACCAACTCAATATCGTAATCCGTGGGAAGATATTTTTGGAGATGTCTTTGGGAAACCAGAGCCTCATTACGACGATGCGGGTGATGCCTACGAACTTCACGTTGAAGTCCCCGGAGTGAAAAAGGAAAACATCCAGGTCAATATCAAAGACGACCGAATCACAATACAAACTCAAAGGAAACTCAAAGACCGAGAGGATAAAAGAAAGGGAACTTTCTACGTTCCGCCACACATAGATGCGGAAAGAGCGGAGGCCCGTATCGAAGACGGTATACTCACTATACGCCTTCCCAAACAATCCGTAGCAAGCCCTAGAATGATTCCAATCAGGGGGGCTTGAGTTCTTTACTGGGGTTCGGGAGAATAAATAGGTGCGGTTCCTTGAAAAGCTGCCCCTAGTTGTTTCTCCCGAATACCGAGTAGCCTTCGATGAGGAAGATCTCTCAATCTTAGCCTCTCTTTTTTTAGCATATAAAGACCCCAGCGATGCCATTTGCCTGGCTGCTCTGGAGCTCTCTGAGATCCTAAAACAGGTGAAGGGCGATGACTTTCGCCACTACCAAAAGCTCTCTCAAAAACTAAAAAAGATGAGCTCTAGACCAGCGCGTTAAGCTCACATACCTGTACCGCCACTCAACTATAAAATCAACTTTTCGGAAAATCCGAAACGTTGAGCATGTTGAACCACGCCCACAACCGAAAGAATTGAGGGTGGAGTCAAAGTGGCTCTTTTCAGACGCAACTGCTAAGAAGTGGGGCTATGTTCTAGAGCATGTGCATGATGCGCGGTGTGTCAGGCCAACACCTACTTTAGGTACCACCAGCGGAAAAGATTGAATAATTTTTATAACGCACTAGCTAACGTTTATTATGTGTATCCATAGAAATAGATGTATACCATAGAGACTTTCTTTTTTTAGAGAGCCTCTTTTAAAAATAGCTCCTGCCTTATAGGCTCTCTTCGTTCTAAAGCTGAACGTATGCACGTTCCCTCTCTAACGACACAAATCGCACCCGGTTTTTATCCAAAAACCCAGTAAACCAGTCGTCAAGTTTTTCATATGAAAAACTTGACGAGATTTGGGAAAAGTCTCTATCTTATAGGTATGAGTCATTAGGTTCAGTGCTTCATCCATGTCCAGGTCCATCGGGGGCGAGCTCTATCCAGAGTTTCGCCCCTTTTTATTTTTAAAAAGGAGACTCTATGAGAACGGTCGCATTGCTGAAATTGAAAAACGAACTGAAGCTTACAGCGGATTTGATTCGTTCTAAGCGGAAGCTTTTCCGGGAAGCTGTGAGCAGTCTTTCCAAAACCGGAGGGAACACCAGTATCTGGCACAACAAAGATCTCAGAACTCTTGTTGGGCAAATCGGTAAGTTAGTTTGGGATTTTAGACATAAGCATATTGCCTTTTGTGTGCTTCGGGGAAAAATTCGAGACCAGATCGAAAAACCCTCTAAGGGCAATGAGCCAGACGAAGCTCAGATCGAAAAAATCATTGCGGAGTATATGCACCTTATTGCAGAAGAGACCAGGGCGATTACACATGAAACTTTACGTGCTAGTGCGAGCTGATCTTACTCCGTCTCAACGCGCTGTTCAGGCTGGTCATGCCGTGGCTGAGTTTCTTCTCACTCACAAGCACTCCAAGTGGAAGAACGGGATTCTAGTCTATCTCAGGGTTCCGCACGAAAGAGAACTTCGTAAGCAGTTTGACAAGTTTTATGAAGTCTCTCTAGGTCCTGTCGCATTTTATGAGGAGGATATGGGTAATGAGATGACTGCAATTGCAGCCACCGGGGTAGATGACCTTGTCAAAGACCTACCCCTTCTGTAATCCTGTAGTACGGGCGAGTAGCTCAGTGATAGAGCACCATACGCAGTTTATCGCGTAGGGAGGTCGGTGGTTTAAATCCATCCTCGCCCGCCATTTATGCTCCCGTAGCTCAAGGTAGAGCGCCGCTCTCTAAAAGCGGAGGTTACGGCTCGGACCCGTCGGGAGCGCCAGTGGATCGGTCGTTTAATTGGTAGGACGCAGGATTCTAAACCCTGCTGTGAGAGTTCGAATCTCTCCCGATCCTCCAAAATACTCTTTTTCTGGTTATAAGTTCCTTGGAGGAATTTATGACTCACATTATCCACAACATCATGAGCGACATTATCCAGTTTCAACCCTCCTTCAGCGAGGAGTTTAGAAGCGGATATGATTTCCCTGACGTCACATTCAAGAAGGATTTTGGTCCCTGGAAAAGAGGAGATCAGGTTGAATTGCTCTGTCTTGATCTTCAGAACATGACACTGGGGGAGTTTGATATTGCATGGGCTGACCTCTGTCCCGGTGACCCGCCCCGTTTCATTAAGTCCTGTGAACTCACTCTTACCCCAAAGGAAATTCATGAACCACCCAAGCGTAAAACTCGGAAAGCTTCTTAAGGAAAGCCGCGAAGGTCGCGGACTCACTCTCTTTGAGATTGCTCAATCTACGAACACGACAGCCCAGTATGTCTGTGATGTAGAACACGGAAGAAAGAGGATGACTTACGAACTGATAAAGCCGTGGTCAGCGGCGATCCGCGTGGACCCCGTCATCATACTTTCTTTTATCCTTTCGGAGAAACAATATGAAGCCGAACGAAGAAGTGGAATTAAGCTCGACTTCAAGTACGTGCCCAAAGGTCAGAATTCTACCAAAGTCCCAGCGAGCCAAGAATCGCGTCCATGAGCATGGGGACATAATGCTCCTTAAGGAGCTGATTCCACAGGCCAAGTTTTTAGTAGAGTCTTTAGAGGACACCTGGCACGGTAGTAGGTGGTCGGGTTGGTTTACATTCAAGGAGGCAGACTATGAAGAAGTTCTATAAGACGACAGTTGTTGTTGAGATTATCACGGTAGACGAGCCCTATCAGTATGCAGATGAGCTGATTGAGAGCATGAATGATAATTCCCCGGAAGATAACCCTCTTTCGGCGTCTGGGAGAGTCCAATCAGTAGCAACGCTCTCTGGCCGGATGGCTGCCAAGAAGATTCTTGATAACGGCGGAGATCCTGCGGACTACGGTGTAGATGACGATGGGAACGAGGTCAAGGAAGATGAAGGAATCAGTTACGAAGATCTCAATGAAGAAGAAAACGAAGAGGATTCCGACCCCGTCTTTTAAATGGACATTGTTCTGGGTTATCACGTGCTTCGTTATTTTCTGGGGAGGGCTAGCCTTATATCCTCCCGTTGATTAGGAGAACTAAATGTTTAAGTGGGTCATAGGTATCGGCTGGTCCTTGCTTTGCTTGATTGTCGCGGTTATTCCTGAAACTGCTTTGTATCTCATCTTCAAATTTATCAATCCGACAACTGAGATGGGGCGCATTCTTACGGGTGGCCTCCTGCTTTGGTTTGGGATTGGGGTTTCGTTTCTCTTCCTGGTTATTGCTTTCATGCTTTGGGTAGCCGGTATGAAGGCTCTTTCGGAAACCTACTGATGAAAAAGCTTTCTAAGAAGAAACGAAAGGAAATGACAGAGGCCCTTTTAAAATCGATGGGGGGTTGGGAACATGGTTCAATAATGGACTATGCGCTAATAAGTTACGAGGATGCGCTCGATAAAACGCAAGACGAAGCTTTAGTTGTCGAATATCATCACAACTGTTTCCCTAATGGAGTGTGCGATGACCCTAAGTGCAAGTTCTGTAAAGAAGAAGATTGAAGTTGATGGGGATTATATCTACATCACCGTTTACCGTGGCCTTGGTTACGAACGAGAGCAGTGTCGTTACCAACTCAAGGTAGAGGGAGAAGGCTTAGTCATCGATGCCATCGAAGATGTCGATGGGGTGGATGAGCTTGTATCTATTGACGCCATCGATCATGAGTGGGAAGAAGCCCAGTGTCCGGAGTGCTCAGACTCCGAGGTGTGTGGGCGTATCTATAACAACAATGATTCCACAAGCGGGCAGTGTTTTAACTGCCAGACTTGCAATTCCGATGGAGATCTGGGGTCTGACTTCCCGGACTATGATCCTGCTGGTATTTAAACTCTAAGGAGACTCAAGGATGATCGTTTCAATCACGCTTAGAAACTTCAGAGGACACAAGGAGCGTGTCCTCAAGTTCGGTCCTGGGATCAACTATATTCTCGGAATGAATGAGACCGGTAAAACGACCGTAGGTGAGGCGATTGCTTTCGTTTTTTACGGGACCGATCAGTATGGGAATCGCAACCCCGATCACTTGATTACTTATGGTGAAGAAGCTTGCCAAGTCATTCTTGAAACGGATAAGGCAGTCTTTGATCGGGTAAAGAATCGTAACTCCACTTCAGGAGTTACATTGGCAAGGAAGGGATTCCCTCCGATTAAGATGAATCAAACGGAGTTGACTGCGCTCCTCGGAATCCCTTTCGAGCTTTTCGGCTCCCTGTATAATGCCGGATTTTTCATGGAGCTTTCGCAGGCTAAAAAGCAGGAGGTCATTGGGCAAATCGCTAAGTTGGACAGAAAGGCACTTCTTCAGTCCCTGGTTCCTGGTGTGGATTTTCACCCAAAGATCAAGCTTGAGAATCTAAAGATCGATGCGCAGGTTATTGCTTCCGAGCGGCGAATTGTCCAGAACCAATTAGCTTCTGATCAGGGGGCGCTATCTCAGGTAGAGACACAGTTAAAAGAGTTCTCTGGCGACCTGGCCTCTTTGGATTTGGAAGCGGCTAAGGGGGAAATCGAGTCCTTAACTGCCCAAGCGGATCTTTTTGATCTCTACGCTTCGGATCTTTTGAAATACCAGGCTGCCGTTATTAGGGCAAAAGAAGCTCAAGAGGATAACGAAAAGCTTGCTTCTGAAAAGCAGAAGATTGAGCTTGAGCTAAAAGCCCTTTCTACGGATGGAAGATCCGATGTAGAGCTTGTGACACGACTTTCAAAGCTTCAGGAGGAAATCGACAAGCTCAGCGGTCCCCTGGAGCCCCTTCCACAGGCTCCGACATTTGTGGAAGTGCCGGAGGGTAATTGTCCTAAGTGCGGACAAATGGTCCCACCCAAACTAAGGGAATCTGCCGCTATTGCTAGAGAGAAGGCAATTAATGAATACAACCAGAAAGCCCGGGCGGTTGCCGACAGAAATACCGAAAGGACCAACCGGTTATCCTCTCTTAGGAAGGAATCTCAATCAGTTCAAGACGCTTTGGAAAGCCTACGCAGAGATGTGGCGGCTAGAGAAGCTCAACGAGGACTTCTTCAAAAAAGGCTCTTGTCGCTTCACCCCAAAGAAGTTCGATCGGCAAATCCTCCTCAGCGTCCCGACGGCGATGAGAAGGTGATCCGGGGTCGCCTTGCAGATGTCAAAGCCAAGTTTCATGCGCAACAACTCTTTAGCCAAAAAAGAGAACAGCTTGTTGCTCGTGAAAAGATGTTTCGTTCGGCGGTTGAACAGAAGATCAAGCTCGTGGAGAATCTAAAGCGGTTTGAGGAAGCGCTGCTAAAGATGCCAGAACTCGAAGTGAGACAAACCCTGGAGCTACTCAAAACTCCTGGAGTCGAGATGATGCTGCACGATGAGGAGCTGCTCGTCACGGATTCTAAACGGGTTCCCTATGTATCGCTGTCTACAGGAAGAAAGCTTAAGATCAGTATTGAGCTTTGTAAGACTTTTCAAAAGCTTGTTCCTAGGGCTCCGCACTTCTACTTCATCGATAACGTCGATCTTATGGACGAGTATCGATCTATTCTTCCTCCGGGTCAGGTTCTTATCGCCAAAATCGATACGAGCCGAGCCGATCTGACGGTGACTGCTGGGTAGCGGTCACCGTCTTTCCCTTATCAATAAACTTCAGGTATAGGCACGGTGAGGGGGTCGTGTGTATGCAAACAAATTCGTTTGAAAGCTCTGTTTTAAAAGATGGGAGTCGCTATTTTCTTCGGAGAAGGATTCTGGACCAGTTTCCGAGAGGGAAGGTTCTTAATTGTTTTACGCTTCCGGGGACTGCCCTTGCATTTGAAGACGATATCACCTGGGACTACGCTGGAGACGTTCGGCTGCTAGGGGTCGAAAAAGATCTCGACATCTACGAGGAGGCCCTTAAGAAGATTGAGGCACAGAATATTCCGATGAAGTTGTTCTGTGAGAACGATTTGGACTACTGGGGCAGGTCTCCAGAGACAAAGCTAAATGCCGTATGGCTTGATTACTGTGCGATGTGGACATGGCACCAGAGGGAAGCTCTTTACTTCATGCTTAAGAATGGACACCTTTCTTTTGATCAGGGGAATCCCATTGTTGCTATGACCGTCTGCGCGGCGAGAGAGCCTGACGGAGAGGAGCTTGTTGATGAGATCTTGGTTGACCATCTGGCGAAAGGCGGAAGTCTGGATGACGTGGATCTTCTGGAAGCTCGAAGACTCGGCATTCCTCGTTCTATTAATCGCCATATCCGTAGCCTTGGTTATACTTTCGTTCCTCAATTCGTGATGTATTACAAAGACTCAGTGAGGGCGAAAAGATCACAGCCGATGCTTCTTTTTGTCTTCGAGGTCGTCTCTGGGGTTACGGGCTACAACGAGGGAAAAGTGCCTTTCATACATTCCCAAGCCTGGCTCTCAAAAGACGTTTCTCTTCATTAATCGGGAGCCCTTCAGTGGGCTCCCTTTCTTTTAGGAGTCTTCAATGAATCGTCCCTGCTTTCAGTACACCCGTTTTGTCAATCTGGACAATAGCGGGAATGAGTTTGATGAGTCGTGGGGCTATCGCCTTTACGATGACTACGACCAAACGTATAACAATACGTTTAAGTCTTTCGAAGAGCTCCGGGACGTGGTTCATAAGGAGAACCTCCTTGAATATCTTTGGAACAATCACTTCGAATTTATCGTGGATCTCATGGACAGGGGGATCTACTTTAACGAGGAATGGATGACGCCAGAAGAGTTGCAAGCCACAAGAGGAGCGGAAGATGTGCCCAGCCACTGATAAAGATGTAGGCAAGATTAATGATGAGCTCAGGAAGCAGTTGAGACCTTTGCTGAACGTTAGTACCGACTTCGGTCCAAAGTATCTGATCCGCATTGAACTGTCGGATAAGGTGGCCGAGTTAAGCAAGAAAGGTCCCGATAGTATCAATGGTATTTTGGAAGCGATCAAAACAGGCAATACGGACGACGAAAGGAACGAATCCGGGTCTGTTGAGGTGGGCGGGGAGAAGTATTGTTGGTGGTTTAAGTACTGGGACAGCACCCACCATTTCTATATGCCCAACGGCCAAAGAGAGCTGATCATCGCTCATGAAAGTGAAGTTGAATGATTAAGGACTCCGCGCACTTGCGGAGTCCTTTTTTTAGCTAGGCAAATTTTTCCTAGTATGAGATATAAGCTCGACTGGAACGTAGTTCCTAGTCCATTAAACCTTGTACAAGGAGGAAATGAAGATGGCTAAAGTAACTGCTCAGGTGTTGGGTGGCGATCCGAAGTTGCTTGAGGACGTTCGTACGGTCGCGGATGTCAAGAGTCGGCTCCAGGTCCCGAGCCACACGGCAACAGTTAACGGAGAGACGGCTGATGACAACTATCAGCTTTCGGACTATGAGTTCGTGACGCTGTCTCCTGCGGTTAAGGGTGGTGCGGTCTAAGGCATAGGCGTATCACCTAGGGGCACTCGAAAGGGTGCCCCTTTTTTTATTTCTGGAGGAACCATGAACCTTAAGGAAGCGGCTCAATCATCCAATAAGGATATCGCTGCAGCTGCCAAGTACATTGAACTCCTTTCAAGCCAGACCGGGACTCCTGCTGATAAGTGGGACATCGAAAAAGTTTTTGGGTCGCGCGGCAAACTTATTACCAACAAGAACGAGATCAATAAGCGCTTCTTTAAGCACGCCGAAGAAACGCGAGTTATTGTCAAAAGGCTCACCAAGAAAAATATCGAGAAACTTAATTCTCTTTCCGGCGGTATAGCAGAGATTGATGATGCCCACACACAGGATAGGCTCGACAAACTTGATTCCAAGTGGCGCAGAAAGCTTGAGGTGGTTAAAAAGCACTATGCTAAGGCTGCTAAGGCTATAGAAGAGGCTGCTAAGATCAATAAGCAGATTAATGAACTCCTTCGCAAGAAAGACAATTTAGGAGAGCAAATCTCCGATATTGTCCGGGAGAACTTCTGGGAATTTCAGAATCTTTCCGGGTCAAGACTTAACCTGGTGACCAAGGCTAACGTAGTTGTTACCCATAAAAATCAGGCAAGAAGAATTGATCTCCAGGTGAATCTAGGAAGGTTTAGGGCAGAGATTAACCTAGAAGATTCCTGGCTTAAGGTTCACCGCTTTAAGAACAACGTCAATGTGGAGGGATATATCCATCCCCATATTGAGGATGGTGGCGATATTTGCTGGGGGAGCGCTTACGGCGTTATTGGAGAAAAGCTTCCCAAAGGTGAGTATGCTGATGTTCTTAGGATCTTGGCTAGCCTTCTAACGAGTTACAGCGACAGCAACCCTTTTGTGCATCTGGAAGAGTTTAATGATGAAGCAAATGGAAGAAGGGATGACTAATGAATCTCAGAGAGGTTGTTAGATCCGGCTATAAAATTTTTAGCCGGATGAACGAGGAAAAGAGAAAAGCGCACATCCTGGGCATCCAGTACATTGAATTTCTGGCAAATCAGAACAACACCAAGATGGAGCCTTGGGATTTGTTGGAAGTCTTTGGAACCGGCAAGGGGAACGAGCTTGTTACCGATAAGACGGAGATCAACAAGCGTTTCTTTGCCAAGCTTGAAGACATCAAAAACAAGACCCCTGCGGCTGCTTTTGCTATTGAGTCCAGGATCATGGAACAGATGGACGCTCTTACTCGGTCTAATCTGGATCGCGAGATCAACACTTTAAAGAGAGAGCGGGACAACCACATTTCTAACGCCACACGCAACTTTACTGCAGGGCATAGGGAGCTAGAAGCTGCTCATGCGGTTGATGTGAGGATCATGGCTTTAGAGAGGCGGGAGTCTACCGTTCCCAACCAGATTGCCCAGATTGTGCAGGAGAATTTTTGGGAGTTTCATGCGCTCAATGGCCCTAACCTCGATCTTGTGACAAAGAATGATCTCATTCTTACCCACAAGAATCCTGCAGCAGGTGTGGATCTTCGCGTGAATTTCGGGAAATTCAAGGTGTCTATTAACCTTCAGAACTTTAGCCTTAAGGTCTTGAAGCATGAAGGTAATCTGGATTTAGGCAACTTCTATCATCCTCACGTCTACACTAACGGAGAGGTTTGCTGGGGGACTGCTTCCGGAACCGTCTCCCAAAAGCTTCCGAAAGGAGAATTGAAAGATGTTCTAAGTCTTTTGGCCAGTGTTCTTGCAAATTACAACGATGGGAACCCCTATCGCCATCTTGCGGAGTTTCAAGAACATGCAAAACACGACGCACCTCCGAGGAACCCTCCTCCACCGCTTCCTCCGGGGTTTGCAACAGTTGAGCCACGCCCTGCACCGCCGACCATAGCGGAAGCCCTTAGTTCTGGAACAACACCGCCAAGACTTCCTGGTGCAACCTCTATCGCAGCAGTTATGGAGAGTTTGGCTGTGAACTTGGACAGTTACGTTGGTCGGGCAGCCCCAGTATCTGATGAAATCTTTCATCGCATGCTCACAGGGGTGGACGCTGCTGTAGTTGGGGGCTCGCCTTTATTGAGAGATCGGCGAGGTGAGGCAGGTCATCCACGCGACTCCACTGAGGGACCTATGTCAGGCTGTAGTTGCCCTATTTGTACCACGGCAGTGACGACAAGAGAACGACGGGAGGAATATGAGCGGCTAATGAGAACCATTGGCCCTTCTTCGGTTATTATCGACGAAATCCACGATATGGAAAGGAGTAGCTGATGATTACCAATACACACATTGTGATTGAGAACATGGTCTATCAAAAGATCATGCACTGGATCAACAAATCGAGCTACGAGGTCTCCGGGCTTGGCAAGATCACCTACAAAGATGGAAGAATTACGGTGATTGATGCCATGCTCTTTCCTCAGAAAAACGGATCGGCTCATACGGATATTGAAGGAGAGCACGTAGCTAAAGCTATGTATCTTCTTAAGGATACCCCAGGCGATCTCAGATGGTGGTGGCATAGCCACGTAGATATGGACGTCTTCTGGAGCGGTACCGATAGGGAGACTATCGAGAAGATCTCAGAAGGAGGGTGGTTTTCCGCTACCGTATTCAATAAGAGGCACGAGATGCGCTCCTGCCTCAACATGAATACTCCTCTTCCTCTGGGCCTAATCGATAATATTCCTACTCGTACGATCCAATTCCTGGACGCCGAGCTTATCAAGAAATGGGACGACGACTACGAGAAGAATGTCGAAAATCTCATGAAGGGATACTACTCCTACCCAAACGGGGAAAGCCGCTTTCCAAGAAGGAGCGAAGAAGGCGGCGACGAGAAGCAGCTCTCGCTTCCAAGTCCCCTCTCTTTTCGGAGGCGCTTTGGGGAAGATTCCGCAGCGGACGATTACACGGGAGACGATGCGATCCCACAGATGAGCCCTGAAGAAGTTCAGGATTATCTGGAGAGGGCGCGTAAGCGATCAGTTCCGAAAGCAGGACCCCCGGTAGGGCCTAATGGACACACGGGCGGCTGGTAAATACGTAGAAAAACTCTTACTGTTCCTTGGCTTCAAAACCCGCTGCCGCAACTGCGGCAGAGTGATTTGGGCCAGGGACAGTTTGAGTTTTTGTAATCAAGAGTGTCTCTGGAACTGGTTTCACGGAAAGGATGATTAATGGAACTCACAAACGTACATCTCACTCGTCAGATGGACATCATCCCGGTCGATGTCTTGGGTGAGAAGATCACCATCATCGGGGCGGGGGCTATTGGCTCACTTACGGCGCTTTGCCTCGGAAAAATGGGTTTTGGCAACATCACTGTTTTCGACGACGATAAGATTGAAGAAGAGAACATGAATTGCCAGTTTTATCGCTTTAAGGACATCACGTCACCTAAAGTAGTCGCTCTTAAACACCTCCTGCATGACTTTACGATGACCAGTCCGGACATCGAGGAGAGGCGTTACGAGCGGGGGGTTTTCCCGGGAATCGTGATCAGTGCCGTGGATTCAATGGAAGTTCGTAAAAAGATTTGGATGAACCACAAGAATCAAGCTCCTTTTACGAAGGCAATCATTGATCCCAGGATGGGAGCAGAAACAGCCCTCCTCTACGTCATGAATCCGATGGACGGAAAAGATATCGATAGCTACGAAAAGACTCTTTACTCGGATGAAGATGCCGTTCAAGAGCGCTGTACTGCAAAAGCCACCATCTACACGGCATGTATGCTATCGGGATTAGTAGCAAAAGCAGTAAAAGATCTTTTGGTTTGCCCTGGGAAATATCTTCGCCTGGCCCAGTGGTCAATCAAGGACGATCAGTTCATGGCTTGGAAGAAGTCCTAAGGGTAAAATAGAGGTGGCCATGGAGGGCCTCTTCTATGAAAGAACCAACAAACGAAGAATTAAAAAAGCTAACAATGGAATTGTTTGAGCTTCTTCTAGATTACAAACGGGGCCATGATGGGCGTGTCGAGAGCCTAGACTATTCTGGGTGTGATTGCTTTGCTTGTACTGCCCTTGTCGAACTCCTGGAGGCGCTTGATGGATGCAATAAATCCGCTCTACACCATATCGTGGAACCCGGCGAGGATCGA
>Ga0335069_10002584_pt1 | contig 27773 bp, 18 predicted proteins | sample Lox_Sample_11_FD_206714 | JGI IMG/M metagenome (GOLD analysis project Ga0335069, IMG submission 206714) | Soil microbial communities from Loxahatchee National Wildlife Refuge, Florida, United States - Lox_Sample_1.1 | ecosystem: Environmental > Terrestrial > Soil > Wetlands | place: USA...
GTGTACCTGAGCCGATTCGACGCCCTGTATGAAGAACACACGGTCTTTACAGGTGTGAATTACACGGATGCGCACGTCACGCTGACCGGGCTGCTGGTGGTTTCTCTTGCGCTGGTTTTTGGCGCGGCGATTGTTTTGGTGAATGCGGTATCGGCGCCGAAGGTGCGCTGGCTGGTGGGATCGCTGGCGCCGGCTGTCATTTGTTATGTCGGGCTGCAGATTATCGGCTGGTACGTGGGGAACTTCATCGTCAAGCCCAACGAACTGGTGCGCGAGCGGCCTTTCATTGCCAACAACATCGAGATGACACGGCGGGCGTATGGGCTCGAGCGCGTGACCCAGAAGGAGTTTCCAGCGGAAACGACCGTGGAGGCGGCCGATGCCGCGAATAATCAGGCGACGCTACAGAACATACGGCTTTGGGACTGGCACGCGCTGCAGGATACTCTTCGGCAGATTCAGGAGATTCGGACTTACTACGATTTTCCGGATATTGACATTGATCGATATGAGATCGATGGGACGATGCGGCAGGTGATGCTGGCGCCGCGGGAGTTGAATGTCGACAAATTGCCGGAGAGCAGCCGGAACTGGATCAACGAAAAGCTGATCTACACGCATGGCTACGGGATCACAATGAATCCGGTGAACGGGTTCACGTCCGAGGGCCTGCCGACCTTGATGCTGAGCAACATGCCGGTGCAGAGCACGGTGAAGAGCATCAACGTGACGCGGCCGGAGATTTATTTTGGCGAACTGACGAATACGGACGTTTATGTAAAGACACGGCAGCAGGAGTTCAATTATCCGCAGGGCGAGACGAACAACCTGACGTCATATGAGGGGAAGGGCGGGATTCCGATCGGCGGATTTCTGCGCCGGCTGCTGATTGCCTTCACCGAGGATGATCTGGCGAAGTTGCCGTTCAGCGACGATGTGAACTCAGGGAGCCGTCTGCTGATGCGGCGCAATGTGCGGGAGCGGGTGGCGGCGCTCGCGCCTCTGCTGACGTTTGATAACGACGCGTACATCGTGATAGGCGACGATGGTCGTCTGTACTGGATGATGGACGCGTTTACTTCGTCGGATACGTATCCGTATTCGAGCCACTATCCGCTGAACGGAAACCCGGTGAATTATCTGCGGAACAGCGTGAAGGCGGTGATCGACGCGTATGACGGAACGACTACGTTTTATGTTTTTGACAACGAGGATCCGATCATTGCGGCATACCGGGGAATTTTTCCATCTTTATTTAAGGACGCGTCGGCGATGCCGGCGGATTTGCGGCGGCATGTGCGCTATCCGGAGATGCTGCTGAAGATGCAGGCGGCGGCGTATGGCCTCTATCACATGACCGATCCGGAAGTTTTCTACAACCGGGAAGATTTGTGGACGGTCGCTTCGGAGGTCGGCATGGGGTCGCCGGGCGAGCAGAAAGCTCTGGTGATGGAGCCGAACTTTGTGTTGATGAAATTGCCGGGAGAGTCGGCGGTGGAATTTGTCGAGATTCTGCCGTTCACTCCGGCGAACCGCAACAATCTGATTGGATGGATTGCCGGGCGCAGCGACGGCGCGCATTACGGGACTTCCGTGGTATATGACTTTCCGAAAACGAAGCTGGTGGATGGGCCGCTGCAGATCGAGGCGCGGATCGATCAGAATGCGCAGCTCTCGGGACAGCTGACTTTGTGGAATCAGCAGGGGTCTCATGCGCGGCGGGGGACGTTGCTGGTCATTCCGTGCGGGCGGGCGCTGCTGTACGCGGAGCCGATTTATCTGCAGGCGGAGCGGAGTCCGATGCCGGAGCTGCGGCTCGTCGTGCTGGCGCTGCAGGATCGGCTGGCGTACGGTCCGACGTTTGAGGCGGCGATGCGGTCGTTGTTTGGTGGGGAAGTTTCGTCGTTGAGTGGGGGTGCCGGCGCCGCTCCCGCGGAAACGGCTGGTGCGGCGGCTACTGGGACGAAACCTGCGGAGGATTTGAATGGGCTGATCTCCGGCGCGGCTCGCGATTTGGCGGATTATCAGCGGCTGACTTCGGAGGGGAAATTGGGCGAGGCTGGGCAGAAGTTGGAGCAGCTTAAACGAAAGCTGGAGGAGTTGAACTCGCGAAAGAGGTGATTCGGACCCTGCGACTCGGTTAATCACAGGGTACACAGGATTTCACGGCTAAAATCTTTAACCAAGGCGAACGCGGAGGCTCACGGAGGAAGGCTCTGTGATCGACTTTACGAAGATGTCATCCTGAGCGAAGCGGGACGAGTGTCCCGAAATCAACGAAGATCGCAAGCCGCTTCTCGAACTACTTTCCTTCTCCCATCTGCTGGGCGAGATAATTCGCGATGCCCATTTCCTTGATGCCGTGGAGTTGGGTCTCGAGGAAATCGGCGTGGCGTTCTTCGTCGACAATCATGCGCTCAAAGAGCGTTCTGGTGCCGTCATCGCCCGCTTCCATGCAGACCTTTATGGCGTGGTTGTATTCGCGTCCGGCTTCGAGTTCGTCTCTGAGGTCGATTTCGAGTTGCTTCTGGACCTTGCTGCCCAGTTGCGGCTTGAGGCCTACTTCGATCTTTGGGATCGAGTCGAGGAAGATGATGCGCTCGATGAGGCCTTCGGCGTGGTGCATCTCTTCCATGGCGCGCGCCTTCGTGCGGCCTGCCAGCTTCTTGTAGCCCCAGTTCTCGCACATCTCCGACTGGGTCATGTATTGCACAATGGCCGTCAATTCCGAACTCAGGGCCGCATTCAGTTCCTTGATCACTTTCTCGTTGCCGCGCATCGTTCTGCCTCCGCTTTTTATATTGGAGGTGAGGCGAACGACGATGCTGTGATGTGGCGCACAAAGAGTTGTTTACGAATAACCGGAGAGGTCGTGGCCGCTCGCAGATTAGTCGCCGGCAGCGGTTGATTTCTCAGCGGGCGGATTGATGTCGAACTCCGGGTGTGGAACGCCCAGCAGCCATTTGTCGAACCATCCGACGATGTAGTCGAGGCGCTCGACGCGATGCCAAGGCTCTCCGGAGCGCGACAGTTCGTGCGTCTCGCGCGGGAACATCACCATGGCGGTCGGGCGCTTCATATACTTCAACGCACGAAAAAGCTGTTCGCCGCCGGAATCCGGTGGCGTGCGCGAGTCGTCCTCGCCGAGCACGAACATAATCGGCGTGTGGATTTTCTGGACGAAGGTAATGGCGGAGCGGTTGATGTAGTCCTGCGGGTCCTCGAAGGGCGGCGCTTTGAACCAGTGCGGCTGGAAGAGTGTGAAGTCGGCGGTGTACCACCACGAAGCCCAGTTCGAGATGTCGCGCTGCGAGACGGCCGCGGCGAAGCGGTCGGTTTGGGTGACGGTCCAGTCGGTAAGCACGCCGCCTCCGCTGCCGCCGGTGACGGCAAGTTTGTGTTCGTCGATATAGCCGCGCTTGAGGGCCTCGTCGACGCCAACCATCAGGTCGCGATAGTCGTCGCCGGGGTAGTGGTATTGAATGATGTTGCCGAAGTCCTGCCCGTAGCTGGTCGAGCCGCGCGGGTTGATGTAGAGGACGACGTAACCCCTGGCGGCCATCCATTGAAATTCATGATCGAAGACCCAGCCGTAGGCGGCGTGCGGGCCTCCGTGAATATTCAGGATGAGGGGATATTTCTTGTGGGGGTCAAAGTCGGGCGGCTTCTGAATCCAGCCTTGGATGTCGCGCCCGTCGAAGCTTTTGTAGTTGATCTCGTCGGGCTCGGTGAGGTTGAGCCGCGACCAGAGCTTGCGGTTGAAATCGGTGAGACGGGTATGGTTGCCGCCCGGCGCGATCGTGAACAGGTCGCCGATGATCGTGGGGGTGGAAATCAACGCAACAATGGTGCGGGCGTCGGGCGTAAGGTCGAAATCGAAAACGGCCTCGTCGCCATGGCTGATTTCCGTGACCGCGCCTGATTTGGTGTCGACGCGAATGATGGGCGTGCGGCCCTGGCGAGCGACGATGTCGTAGAGCGAGCGGGCGTCTGCGGACCAGTGAAGGGTGCGGCCACTGCCGCCGCGCGGCGCGGAGTTGTCGCCGAAGACCGAGTCGCCGACATCGTAGTCGTAGTTGGCGGTGAGGTTGGTTGGATGTGCGTCGGATCTGAGGTCCATCACCCAAAGATCCGGCTGTGTGTAAGAGCGAACGGGCTCATTGACTGCGGCGTGAAACGCGACACGCTGGCCATCGGGACTAAGCGCGAGGCCGTGGATGCCCATGGGGATGTGGACGAGTTTCTCGGCGTTGCCGCCGGCGGATGGAACGGAGTAGAGATCGGCGCCGGGTTCCTCGTAATAGGGCTCGTCGACATGCGAAGTCAGGAAGTAGATGCGCGAACCGTCGTTGCTCCAGTGGAGCTCGCGTTCGTTGTAGTTGCCGCTGGTGAGCTGTAGCGGCTTCGGCTGATCGTCGAAGGCGGCGGGTGCGTCGATCACCCAGATGTGTTGCGGATGCGTGAAATCCAGAAAACCCTCTTCATTATTGCGATAGACCGCGCGGCTGATGACGTGAACGTCGGACTCATGTTCTTTTTCGAAGTCGGCGGGCGGAGTGTTCTTCTTGTGCGCGGCTCTGGCCGTGTCCTCGGGGGTGGTGGAGCTTTGGAAGGCGAGCCGCTTTCCGTCCGGCGACCAGACGGGACCTGAGGCTCCTTTGGCGAGATCGGTGATGATGCGGGCTTCACCTCCGGCAAGAGAAAGAATCGCAAGCTGCGCGGGTTTGGGCTTACCGTCGTCGCCTTTGTCGCCGCCGCGAACGAAGGCGATGCGCTTGCCTTCGGGCGACCAGCGCGGCTGCGAATCGTGCTTGCCGCTGGTGAGACGGATGGGAGTTTCGGTGCCGGAGGTGGAGACCATCCAGATGGAGGTTTCGTAGCCGGTGCGCTTGTCGTCGACGTTGACGCGGGTGAAGGCGACGTGAGAGCCGTCGGGTGACAGTTGCGGGTTGGCGACCCAGAGGAAGTCGAAGATGTCTTTATCGGTGATGGGGCGGCGGGCAATTGGCGTGGCAGTTTGAGCGGCCAGGGAAGTAATCAGAGCGAGAGCGATGACAGCGAGCGAGAGCTGAACTTTCATTCCCCATCCTTGTGTCGTCGCAGGCGCGGCGAATTTGTGCATTGTGCAATGCGGAAGGGCCGCAGGTCAACGGTCGCCGGGGACGGCCGTCGGGATGAGCCGCCGTCTGGAGTTCGTCGACCTGTCTTCATGTATATCGTAATACGATATAATATGCAGGTCATATGACGACATGGATGAAACCTACTTCCGACAAGTCCAAGACGCAGGACGCCTCCGATTACGAATCGCTGGCTGAGGTTCGCTACCAGCTGCGCCGATTCCTCCACTTCAGCGAACGAGCGGCGCGCGAAGCGGGGCTGGAGCCGCAGCAGCACCAACTGCTGCTGGCTGTGAAGGGCTTACCGGCGGGCGCGCGGCCGCGAGTGGCCGAACTCGCGGAGAGGCTTCAGATCAAACACCACAGCGCGGTCGAACTGATCAACCGGCTGGCTTCGGCGGGATGCGTGAAACGCCATCGGGCGGGCGCAGACCGGCGAGAGGTGCTGATTGCGCTCACGCCGAAGGGGGAGAGGATTCTGCGGGCGCTGTCCGATCATCACCGGGCTGAACTGCGGAAGCGTGGTCCGCTATTGATCGAAGCCTTGCGGCGCGCCATGGGCACAAACGGCAGCCGGCGGAACCCAGGAGCTGGAAGAAACGAGAAAAATTCAAACAACAGGAGACCGCGTGTCGAGTCTTAACGAAAAATCTGCTCCGGCCACAATTGCCGCGACCGGGGTGCAGGTTGCGGAGACGGGACTGGGGGAACCGGCGCAGTTCCGCATGGGATTGATGTCGTTGCTCGCGGGAGGAATTGGGCTGCTGGCGGGCGGGATTGCCTATGTGCTCTACAAGCTCATAGGCCTGTTCACGAACATATTCTTCTATCACCGATTAGTAGCGGACTTTGTCAGCGCGCGGCACACACAGATCGGGCTGTGGGTGATCGTGACGCCGGTGATTGGAGGGATCATCGTGGGCATCATGGCGAAGTATGGTACTCCGAAGATCAAGGGCCACGGAATTCCCGAGGCGATGGAGGCAGTGCTGGTGAATCGCAGCCGCATTCAGCCGCGCGTGGCGATACTGAAGCCGATTTCGGCGGCGATTGCGATCGGCACAGGCGGCCCATTTGGTGCGGAGGGCCCGATTATCCAGACCGGCGGCGCGATGGGATCGCTGGTCGGGCAGGCGTTTCATACGACGGCGTCGGAGCGCAAGGTGTTGCTGGCCTGCGGCGCGGCGGCGGGTATGTCGGCGACCTTCAATACACCGATTGCCGGCGTGATTCTGGCGATTGAGCTTTTGCTGTTTGAGTTCAAGGCGCGGTCGTTCATTCCACTGGTGATTGCGAGCACACTGGCGACCGCGGTGCACATGCAACTGCTTGGAGCGGGACCGATGTTCAGCGTTGCTACCATGGATTTCGGCATACCGCGGGCCCTACCTTTTTATCTGCTGCTGGGTGTGATCTGCGGGCTAGCGGCGGTGGGCTTCAGCAAGCTGCTGTATTGGGTGGAAGACCAGTTCGAAAAGCTGCCGGTGGATGAGTTGTGGTGGCCTGCGATTGGCGCGCTTGGACTTGGCGTCATTGGATATTTCGTGCCTCGCGTGTTGGGCGTGGGATATGACACGATTGGCGACATTCTGAACGGCAACCTGGCATGGAAGCTGCTGCTGCTGGTGATGATCGCCAAGGCGGCGGCGCTGGTGATTTCGCTGGGGTCGGGAACTTCGGGAGGGTTGCTGGCGCCGATGTTCATGTCGAGCGCGGCGCTGGGCGGGATGTTTGCTTTCACGGTCGATCGGATCTATCCGGCTGCGGGATTATCCGCGGGCGCTTTTGCGTTGGTGGCGATGGGAGCGGTGTTCGGCGCGGCTTCGCGGGCGACGTTTGCGTTCATCATTTTCGCTTTTGAAATCACGCGCGACTACAACTCGGTGCTTCCCTTGATGCTGGTGAGCGTGATCGCGGATGGGATCGCGATGCGGTTGATGCCGCGGGCGTCGATCATGACGGAAAAGTTGGCGCGGCGCGGGTTGCACATTCATCAGGAGTACGAAGCCGATGTGCTGCAGCAGGTGAAGGTCGCGGAGACGATGGACCGGGAGGTGCCGACACTGCCGCAAGAAATGAAGGTGAGAGACCTGGCGGACCGCATTGCACGCGGCGATCCTGAGGTGCGCAAGCATCAAGGAATGTTCGTGATGGATTCAGCGGGCAAGCTGGCCGGAGTAATCACGCGCGGCGATGTTCTACGGGCGCTGGAGCAAGATCCGTCGGGCGCGATGACCGTGCTCGAGGCGGGCATGAAAAAAGTCGTCGTCACTTATCCGGACGAGTTGCTGCACGAGGCTTCAATCAAGATGCTGCGCAACGATATTGGACGGCTGGCAGTGGTGGACCGCGACGACCCAAGCCAAGTAATTGGCTACTTGGGCAGGTCGGGAATCATGGCGGCGCGGCTGCGGAGGATTGAGGAGGAGCATGTGCGGGAACCGGGATGGATTAAGGGCTTCGGATGAGACGACAAAGCGCGAACTCATCGTTTGCCGTTAGCGGCCTCACGCTTCTTCAACGCGCCTTGACATGAGGCAAGTTCCTGCCCGGCGCGTGCGGGCCCGGCGGTCTCGAATCCAGCAGGGCTGTACTTGCCGGGATTGGGCACTCTTTGCCACTCGGCAACACCTTGCTGCGACCAGGAGCAAGCTTGTTTCAGAGTATCGAGTTCCGGACCCCGCGCGCCGCTGGGGGTGGTTTGCCTGACGAGCGCGTTGCCCAGACCGGTGTAAGCGTCGGCGGCGGTGTATTGCGCTTGAAGCAATGGGTGAGGGGAGTGCGCCAGCGGCTCGACGACAGAGAGAGTCTTCCGATATAGACCCACGGCATCGGCGCTTTGACCTTGCATCGCAAGAACGTCGGCGATCTTGCCGTTAACTGCGGCGAGCGCGACGCGGGAGTCGATGTCGTTGGGATTGGCTGAGCAGATTTTTTCGTGAATGGCGGCGGCGGCTTTGAAATCGTGCAGGGCGGCGTCGGAGTTCCGCGCTTTGAATAGAATCTGTCCGCGAAGCACGTAGCCCAGCGCAAGGTAACGCTGGAGAAACGACTTGCCCGGGTTGAGGCCCACTTCTTCCTGCATGCGTTCGATGGCTTCCTGGAGGGTCGCCAGTCCCTGTTTGACGTCCCCCGATTCGGCGATCCCGATTCCGAGAAATACGGTGCCGTAGGCGAGATCGATGCGCGCCGTCGCGTTCTTTGTGTCCTGTGCGAGAACCTTGCGGTCGATTTCGATCAGATTGCGATAGTTGAGCAGAGCGGACTTGGCGTCGCCATTCATCATGTAGGTGTTGGCCATGTCCTGGTAGACGATGCCGATCGTCCGAGTGGGAGCGGAGGTGGGAGCGGAGGCTAACAACAAATCCATGGCCTTGCGATAGTTTTCCAGGCCGCCGTTGCGATCGCCGGTCTTTACGAGGTCGCGCCCCAGCTTCATATAGGTGGCGGCCAAACCTCTGCGTGTGGCCGGATCGCTGGGCCCTTCGCGAAAAGCGCGTTCGAGGCAGTCGAGCGATTTGCGGCGGTAGTCGAGTGCGAGATTGACATCGCCGAAGTTAGCGGAATTTCCGTTGCCGGACTGAATGTCTCCAGTCGAATCGTAGGCTCCTCCCAGCCGACTAAGCACCCGGAGATCGTGGGGATCGCTTTTGTAAAGAGGCTCGAGAATGGCAATGGCTTTCGTTTCTTCGGCCATTGCCGCTTGCGGATTGCCCTCGGCGATGAGAACTATCTCTCCGATCATTTCGTGGGCGAACGCGACGCGGATCTGATCGGCTCGGTTGGTGGGATCGGCGGCGGCAACGGACTCGGAGATCGCAAGCGACTTGCGATAACTGGCCACCGCTGCGGCGGTGTCGCCGAGATTGGGAACGAACGGATTGCCTTGAATGTCTGCGAGCTTGACATAGGCATCCGCGGCCTCGCGCTGGAGCGAGATGTCGCCTTTGGCCTCCTGCGAGAGCGCGTCGAGGTATTGCAGCGCATTGTCTACGAGGAGTTTGCGGGCGGGGGTGGAGTTGGGCAGGTCCGCGATGGATTTGTCGACATCGAAAGTAAGTGAATTGGCGAGATGCCGAACATCGTTGAAGCGGCGCTCGGCGCGGCGCGCGTTGGCCTGCGCAATGCGGGCTTCGCGGACGGTGGCCGCGACACCGCCGATGACTGCGAGGGCGAACAGCGCCGCGGCGGAAATACCCAGCTTGTGGCGTTTGACGAATTTTTCCGCACGGTAGCTCCAGGAACCCCTGGCTGCTATTACCGGCAAACCTTCCAGGTGGCGGCGAATATCCTCCGCGAATTGCTCGGCTGAGGCATAGCGGCGGGTTGCCTCTTTGCGGAGAGCCATCATAGTGATGTCGTCGAGGTCGCCGGCAAGACGACGCCTTAATTTATCGACGGAGCCCTCACTGCTGCCGCCGATATAGCGGAGATCGATTTGCGGTTCACCAGCCGAGACGGCCGTTTTCCCGACCACCGTGCTCGGCCGTCCCGGCTCCGTATCGCAAACCGCCTGCGCGAGTTTATGCGGGGAGCGGGTGTCGCCATGATAGGGAGAACGTCCGGTGAGCAGGCGATAGAGCACAACGCCGAGCGAATAGACATCGGAGGCGGTGGTGATCGGCTCGCCGCGAATCTGCTCTGGAGACGCGTACTCGGGAGTCATTGCGCGCGTCATCAGCGTGGTTTCCGCCTCGTTGATCGGCGTGACAATCTTGGCGATGCCGAAATCGAGCAGTTTGGGCTCTCTGGCCTTGGTTACCAGAACGTTGCTGGGCTTGAGGTCGCGGTGAATGACGAGATGCTGGTGGGCATAATGAACGGCCATGCACACTTGGCGGAAAAGGCGCAGGCGCTCGGTCACGGAAAGTTCGTGTTCGTCGCAGTACTGGTCGATGGGATTACCCTCGATCAGCTCCATGACGAGATAAGGAACGCCGTCGGTGGTCGTGCCGCCGTCGAGCAGGCGGGCGATATTGGGATGGTCGAGCGAAGCTAGGATCTGGCGCTCGTTGCGGAAGCGCTCAAGGACGGAAGCGGTGTCGTAGCCGCCACGCACCAGTTTGACGGCGACTTCCTTCTTATATTGGCCGTCGGCGCGCACCGCGCGGTAGACCTCGCCCATGCCGCCGAAGCCGATCTGCTCCAGTATCTCGTAGACGCCGATGCGGCGGCCTCGGTGCGTCGGTAGAGAGGGCAAGGTTACGGAGTCGAACTCAGCGGGCGCGTTCAAAAAATTTGTGCCAGCGCGGTTGTGAGAATCGAGCAGGGAATCGATTTCGAGCCGGAGCTGAGCGTCGCCGTCGCAGGCCAGGTCAAGAAAAGATGAGCGCTTGGCTGGTTCGAGGCCGAGAGCCTCGTCGAACAGTTGCTTGACCCGTTGCCAGCGCTCGGGATTCATTTAGCGTCCTGTCCCGCCACGTGCCATTCCTGAATGCGGCAGTGCCCGGCGGACTGCTGGAGCGGGTTGGTAAACCTGCTGGACAAGTGATGAGCCCTGTTTTGCGCAGCGGAAGCGCGTGCGATGGAAGATAGCGGGTTGCGTATTGAGAAGTCAAGGGATTGAAAATAGGTAAGTTAGACGCTGGGTTCGAACGGCCTTTAGGATCAACTCTGCTGTACGGACTTCCGGCGCCCACTGATCGGCGCTCCCGGGAAATTTTTTGCGGGCCGCGCTTTGACCAACGGCGATCCACGAATTGCATCTCACGGATTCGAAATCTCATGTTCAGCGAGAATAGAAAAAATTAGCCAGCTGTACCTCAGGTCCCACAAGTGCGCGTGGGAGGCTATCCTTGATCATGGAAGCTCGACGCAGCCTTCAACGGATCGTACGATTTACGAATCTTCAACCCCCAATCTGAAAGGTGAAGTCATGCCCCGTACCGTAGAAACCCAGCTCACCACAGGCGCTGGTGAACCAGGCCTTTCGCCCTTGGCGGGAAAACCCGCGCCGAAAGAGATGTTGATCGATGTGGCGCGCCTCGAGAAAGACTACTTCGAGCGCCAGCCCGACGTGAGCGATCCCAACCAGCTTGTCGCCTTCGGCACCAGCGGGCATCGTGGCTCGCCGTTCCATGCGACTTTTACCGAAGCGCATATTCTGGCGATCACGCAGGCAATTTGCGAGTACCGCAAAGGGCAGGGCATCGACGGTCCCCTCTACATGGGGAAGGATACGCATGCAATTTCGGCGCCGGCGCAGCGCACAGCGCTCGAGGTGCTGGCTGCGAATGGCGTCGAGACGATCATTCAGGAAAACGATGGGGTAACTCCGACGCCGGTAATCTCGCATGCGATTCTCGTCCACAACAGGCACCCGAGGGACCATAGCGCCGATGGCATCGTTATTACGCCCTCCCACAATCCGCCCGAGGATGGCGGCTTTAAGTACAACCCTCCTAATGGCGGACCCGCCGATACCGATGTGACGGGATGGGTGCAAAAACGCGCGAACGATCTATTGCGCGCGGCAAATAAAGATGTGAAGCGAATTCCATTCGAAAAAGCCTTCCGTGCCGCCACAACGCATGAGGAAGACTTCGTCCTGCCTTACGTTCGCGATCTCAAATACATCGTGGACATCGACGCCATTCGCGGTTCGCAACTGAAACTCGGGGTCGATCCGCTCGGCGGCGCCGCGCGGCACTACTGGGAGCCCATTAACTCCGTTTACGGGTTGAACATCGCGGTCACAAACCCCGTCGTTGACCCGGCCTTCTCCTTCATGACAGTGGATCATGACGGCAAGATTCGCATGGACTGTTCGAGTCCCTATGCCATGGCGAGGCTCGTGGGACTCAAGGATCAGTACCAGGTGGCATTCGCTAACGATCCTGACTCGGATCGTCACGGCATCGTCACGCCCCTGGCAGGGTTGATGAATCCGAATCATTACCTGGCAGTGGCGATCCAGTACTTGCTGACGCACCGTTCACAGTGGCGTGAGGATGCCGCCGTAGGAAAGACATTGGTCAGCAGCGGCATGATTGACCGGGTGGTCGCGAAACTTGGCCGCACGCTGCGCGAAGTGCCGGTGGGGTTCAAGTGGTTTGTTTCCGGCCTGCTCGATGGCTCCTGTTGCTTTGGCGGAGAAGAAAGCGCAGGCGCGAGCTTCCTGCGCTTCGACGGTACAGCCTGGACCACTGACAAAGATGGCCTGATCATGGATCTGCTGGCTGCAGAGATTGCCGCCCGCACCGGAAAAGATCCCGGAGAGCATTTCCGCGCTTTGATCGCGGAATTCGGTACCCCTTATTACACGCGTATCGACGCCCCCGCCACGCCCGAGCAGAAAGCTCGGCTTTCGGCGCTCACGCCCGAGGCGGTCATGGAGTCGGATCTCGCCGGAGAGCGCATCACAGCCAAGCTGACGAGGGCGCCGGGGAATCGCGCTCCTATCGGTGGATTAAAGGTGGTGGCGCAGAACGGCTGGTTTGCGGCTCGTCCCTCGGGCACGGAGAACATCTACAAAATTTACGCAGAAAGCTTTCAGAGCCAGTCTCATCTGAACTCAATTGTGAGCGAGGCACGGAAGATGGTTTCCAACGCCCTGACTGCGGGAACGCCGGCCTGAGCCTTGATTCGAAGAGCTGGGGATCGAACCACTCGAAAGACGGCAGCCTGGAAAATGAATATAGTAAATGTTCTTGACAGTAAAGCTGCTATTACAACACAATGAGATCGGAGGGGATCAGCAGCTTCCCATCCTGGGGTTCCTGGATGCACAGCCGACCCACAGTGGCCAAGGATTTTCTCGGTAGCGCGAACGCATTCGCGACCGCTGTGCACACTATACTTGAAGAGGGATTGCTGCATGAGATCGCCGGGGAGAAAGTAAGCCTCCCCCAACTGAAACTGCTGACCCTTGTGGCCCATACAGAACCGCATAGTGTGGGCGATGTTGCCGCATTCATGGGGGTCACGAAAGCGGCCGCCGGGCAAACTGTCGAGAAGCTTGTCCGGAGGGGCTGGCTGCGCCGCACGGTGGAGCAAACAGATCGCCGAACGGCCGTATTGTCGCTGACCAAGTCAGGCGAGCAGCTTTTAGACGCCTACGAATCAGCCCGTAACAAGCGATTGAACAAAGTATTCCGCGGCTTATCCGATCCCGAGCTGCGCCAATTGGCGAACCTGCTCGATCGCGTCTCAGCGGAGATCATCAACCACAGCGCAAGACCGGAAGAGATCTGTCTGCAGTGCGGGATCTACTTCCGCGATCGATGCCTGCTGCGCACTCTGGTAGGCCGAACCTGTTATTACCAGCGGCATCGCGATCGTAAAGAGGGGAGAAACATCCACCCGTTTGGGTGAGTTCACTCCTCCGCTAGCACCAGCCCGGGCGCAGAATCGGCAGCCACCGTAGCTGCGAGTTCGCTAACAAACGCCGGCGCGGTGCCACCAAGCGGACGTGGATTATGGGTCTGCACCGTACGGTTAAGTTTGAGGCCGATCGCGACCCGGAGTTTGCACGCTGGATCAGTCACACCGTCGGAGGCGAGAGAATCCGGCACTGCTTGCAGTGCGGATTGTGCAGCGCCAGCTGCCCGCTCTCGCAGTACATGGACTATACCCCGCGCCGGCTGATGCACCTTTCCCGCGAAGGCTTCAAAGACGAAGCGCTCGGCAGTTACACGATCTGGCTGTGCACCGCGTGTTACCGGTGCATGGTCGAATGCCCGAAAAAAATTAACCTCACTCACCTGATGTATGCGCTCAAAGAGCGGGCGATCAAGGAGCGCGTCTATCCGAAGCGCTTTCCAATCCCAGTGATGGCGCGGCAGTTCTGCGCGATGATCCGCGGTTCCGGGCGGATTACCGAAAGCTGGCTCATGATGCGCGTTTTCCTGAGGACAGCAATCTGGAGAATGTTCGGCCTGAGGAGTCTGGGATGGAAGTTGTTCCAAACCGGGCGCCTCAACCTTAAGCCCGACAAGATTGAGCGCCGCGACGAACTGGGGACGATCCTGCAGTCCGTTGCCACCACGCGAAAGGAGCTGGCGATATGAAGTACGCATACTATCCCGGCTGCTCGCTACGGGGAACTGGGAAGGCTTACGAGGAGTCGCTGCTGGCCGTGTTTCAGACGTTGGGAATTGAGGTGCAAGAGATCGACAATTGGAACTGCTGTGGCGCGACGACCTATCTTTCGGTCGACGAGCTTGCCTCTTATGCGCTGGCCGCGCGAAATCTGGCGCTGGCGGAGCGCGAGGGGCTGGACATCATCGCGCCCTGCGCCGCTTGCTATCTCGTTTTGAACAAGACCCAGCACTACATTCGCGATTATCCCGATATCAAGACGGTCGTCACCCGCGCTCTGAAACAGATCGGGCTCGACTATGTGGGCCGTGTGCGGGTGCGCCATCCGCTGGATGTCTTTCTCAACGATGTGGGTGCGAAGGCGATCACCGCAAAGGTGGCGAAACCGCTGAAGGGGCTGAGAGTTGCTCCTTATTACGGCTGCCAGATTGTCCGGCCGTATGCGACGTTCGACGATCAAGGCGATCCCACGTCGATGGATAAGCTGCTGGCCGCTTGTGGAGCGGCCGTCGCTCCGTATCCGCTGAAGACGCGCTGCTGCGGGGGAAGCCAGAAAGGGACGCTGCCTAAGATCGGGCTGGACCTGATTCGAGTTTTGATCGAAGAGGCGATGAGAGACGGCGCCGATGTGATCGCTACTGTGTGCCCGCTCTGCCAGTTCAACCTCGAGTGTTTTCAGGAAGAGGCTGGCGATTCGCGTCCCCTTTCCATGCCGGTTCTCTATTTCACGCAGCTGATGGCGTTGGCTTTGGGAGCGTCGCCGGGGGCGGTCGCGTTTCATCGTAGTCTGATAAACATCGAGCCGGTGCTCGCGGCCAGGGAGATAGCCTATGCCTGACGCCGTCAGCCCCACCAACGGATCGAACGGAAGCGGGCCGCGAGTCGGCGTGTACGTCTGCCACTGCGGAACGAATATCGCCGGGACCGTCGATGTAAAGGCGGTTGCGGAATATGCGGCGGAGTTGCCGGGCGTCGCGGTGGCGCGCGATTACAAGTACATGTGTTCGGATCCGGGACAGGCGTTGATCCAGCAGGATATTCGCGAGCACGCGCTGGCCCGCGTCGTTGTTGCTTCCTGCTCGCCTCTATTGCATGAGAAGACTTTCCGCAAGGCGCTTGAGCGGGTTGGCCTGAATCCGTTCATGCTGCAGATGGTCAACATCCGCGAGCATGACTCGTGGGTGCATCTGGACGGAAAGGCGGCGACCGATAAGGCGAAAGACTTGGTTCGTGCCGCGGTACGCCGCGTCGTTCTGCACAAGTCGCTGCAGAAGAGACGCGTACCCATCAATCCCAACGTTCTGATCGTAGGTGGCGGAATAGCCGGTATCCATGCCGCTCTCACGCTCGCGGACGCGGGCAAGCGCGTTTACCTGGTTGAGCGCGAGCCCACCATCGGCGGGCACATGGCGAAGTTCGACAAGACTTTTCCGACGCTCGACTGCGCCGCCTGCATCCTCACGCCGAAGATGACCGCTGTCGGATCGAATCCGAACATAGCTTTGTGGACATATTCCGAGATCGCGAGCGTGAGCGGCTATGTCGGCAACTATCGCATACAGGTCAAGCGCAAGCCACGCTACATCATCGAAGAGATGTGCCTGGGATGCCAGGAGTGTGTGACCGCGTGCGTCTACAAAGATGGCAAGACTCCCGACGAATTCAATCTTGGTTTGAGCAAGAGAAAGCCGGTTTACCTGCCATTTCCGCAGGCTGTGCCGCAGAAGGTGGTCATCGACCCTGAAGTTTGCATCGAGTTCAAATCGCACAAATGCAAGAAGACGTGTGTCGAAGCCTGCGGCGACCGCGAGGCGATCGACTTTAATCAGAAGGAGCAGATTGAAGAGATCGATGTCGGCACGATCATTCTCGCTACCGGATTCAAGACCTTCGATCCCCTGCGCAATCCTTATTACGGATATGGGCGCTTTCCGAATGTCTACACCTCGCTGGAAGTCGAGCGGCTGATCAACGCGTCGGGTCCTACCGGCGGGGAAGTCGTTCTTCGCGATGGAAAGAAGCCGGCGTCGGTGGGAATCATTCACTGTGTGGGATCGCGCGATGCGAATACCAATCGCTGGTGTTCGAAGGTGTGCTGTATGTACTCGCTCAAGCTTGCACACCTCATTAAGGAGCGGACCGGAGCTGAAGTTTTCAATTTCTACATCGACATGCGCACTCCCGGTAAAGGATACGAGGAGTTCTACGACCGTCTGCTGGATGAGGGCGTCCACTTTATTCGCGGGCGCGTTGCGGAAGTGACCGACTGGCCCGCTCATCCGTCGGAAGAAGGGAAGCTGGTAATTCGCGCCGAGGATACGCTGGCCGCCTTCGTCCGCCGCATTCCCGTGGATATGGTAGTGCTCGCCGTGGGACTCGAACCGCAACCCGATGCGCAGGCCGTTCGCCGCATGTTCAACATCAGTTGCGCGAGCGAAGGCTGGTTCCTCGAGCGGCATCCGAAGCTGGCGCCGGTCAGCACGTTTACCGAGGGCGTGTATATCGCGGGCGCGTGCCAGGGGCCGCGCGATATTCCGGATTCCGTGGCGCAGGCGGGTGCCGCAGCCGCCGAGGCCATGGCGCTCATCGATTCACAATTTGTCGAACTCGAGCCTTACACCGCGTTTATTACCGAAGAAGAATGTTCAGGCTGCAAAAGCTGCATTCCGATGTGTCCGTACCAAGCGATTTCGTTTGTGCCCGAGAAGAAGAAGGCTGCGATCAACGAAGTACTTTGCAAAGGCTGTGGAACCTGCGTGGCGGCGTGCCCATCGAGTTCGATCCAGCAGAACTTCTTTGAGGACGACGAAATATTCGAGGAAATCGAGGGGATTCTGGCCTATGCGTAATCGCCAACTTGCCCGCGCTCCGGTGTCGCCGGAAACATTCGAACCGCGGATCGTCGCTTTCTTCTGCAACTGGTGCACTTACCTCGCTGCGGATCTGGCGGGCACTTCGCGAATGAAACATGCGCCCAACGTGCGCGTCGTACGGTTGATGTGCTCCGGGCGACTCGACCCGCAATTTGTGCTCGATGCCTTTGCGCAAGGTGCCGATGGAGTGCTGATTGGTGGCTGCCATCCCGGCGATTGCCATTATCAGGAAGGAAATTACAAGACACTTCGCCGCTATCACTTGCTTAAACGGTTGCTGCAGCAGATGGGTATCGAGGAGGAACGCTGCCGACTGGAATGGATTTCCGCGGCGGAAGGCGACCGGGTGCGAAGCACCATCAACGACATGGTGGAAAAGGTTCGCGCGCTCGGGCCGTTGCACTTCAACGTCGAGCGCGAGGATATAGAAGAGGAGGTGACAGTCTGATGGCGAAGCCCAAAGTGGCCTTCTATTGGTGCGCGTCGTGTGGCGGATGCGAAGAGACGGTTGTGGATTTGGCCGAAGCGATTCTGGACGTGGCCGCCGCTGTCGACATCGTCTTTTGGCCGGTTGCGCTCGACTTCAAGCGAAAAGATGTCGAGGCAATGGACGATCGATCTCTCGCGGTTACATTCCTGAACGGCGCAATTCGCACCTCGGAACAGGAAGAGATGGCCCACCTCCTGCGAAAAAGGTCCGGATTGCTGGTGGCGTTCGGTTCCTGCTCGCACCTGGGTGGGATTCCGGGGCTTGCTAATCTGTTCGATCGCGAGAGCATCCTCAAGACGGTTTACCTGAATGCACCGAGCGACGTGAATCCCGGGAAGACCGTTCCCGCGATGCACTATTGCGACAACGGACACGCGCTTGAGTTGCCGCACTTTCAAAGCAGCGTGAAGACACTCGATCAGGTGGTCGAAGTGGATTACTACGTGCCGGGATGTCCACCGACGCCGCGAATCCTGAAAAAAGCGGTGCAAACACTGCTCGGCGCCGATCTGCCGCCGAAAGGCACAGTGCTGGCGCCCGGCGCGGCGCTGTGCGAGGAATGTCCGCGCCAAGACAGCAAGCCGGAGAAGCTGGCCATTGCAGAATTCAGGCGTCCCACGCAGATCGTGGCGGACGAGCAGACTTGCCTGCTGGCGCAGGGCTTGCTGTGTATGGGCCCCGCGACCCGTGCCGGGTGCGAGGCACTCTGCGTCAACGGAAATATGCCGTGCACGGGCTGTTGCGGCCCGACGAGCCGCGTTCAGGACCAGGGGGCAAAAATCCTCTCTTGCATGGCGTCATTGATTGAAAGCAAAGACGACGCCGGGATTGACCGCGCATTGGACGCGATTCCCGACCCGGTCGGCACCTTCTACAGGTATGGATTGCCGGGATCAATGCTGCGCCAAAAGAGATCAAATGGCGTGCAAGTTTCAAAATGAGGTGTTCATGCCCGAAGCGAAGGAGCAAGTCAAGCAAGAGCACGTAGGGAGAGTTGCCGAGCCGGTAAGGCGCAGAATCACCATCGACCCCATCACCCGGCTCGAAGGCCACGGGAAAATCGACATTTTTCTGGATGATGCGGGCGAGGTCGAGCGAGCGTACCTTCAGATTCCGGAGTTGCGCGGATTCGAGCAGTTCGTAAAGGGACGCCCGGCCGAAGACATGCCGCAGATCACGTCGCGTATTTGCGGCGTGTGCCCGACCGCACATCACATGGCGGCCACCAAGGCTCTGGATGATCTTTACAAGGTTGACCCGCCGCCGGCAGCGAAACTGATCCGCGAACTTGTCTACAACACATTCATGGCGGAGGATCATGCTCTTCATTTCTATTTCCTCGGCGGACCTGATTTTGTTGTGGGGCCGGATGCGCCCGCAGCTGAGCGGAACGTTCTCGGGGTTATCGCCAAGGTCGGCATTGAGACCGGGAAGAAAGTAATCGCGTTCCGGCGGCGGCTGCGGGAGTTGATGGGCACAGTTGCGGGAAAGGCCACGCATCCCGTCCTCGGCTTGCCGGGCGGCGTTGCGAAAAGAGTGACGCCTGAAATGCAAAAGCGGTTTCAAGAGGTCGCCGCCGATGCGATTGAGTTTGCAAAGTTCACGTTGCAAGTCTTCGAGAACGTGGTTCTCAAGAACAGCGACTATGTGAAGCTCATCCTCTCCGATCTTTACACCCACCGAACCTATTACATGGGCATGGTGGATCCGGCGAACCATCTCAATTTTTGTGACGGCGCTATCCGTGTGGTGACGCCGCAAGGCAAGGAATGGAAAAAATTCCAGCCCAGCCAATATCTCGATCAGATCGCGGAACAGGTCGAACCCTGGACCTACATCAAGTTCTGCTACTTGAAAGAAATCGGATGGCATGGGTTCAAAGATGGCGAGGACAGCGGGATTTACTCGGTCGCGCCGCTGGCGCGCCTGAATGTAAGCGACGGCATGTCGACAGAGTTGGCGCAAGCGGAATATGAGAAATTCTTTCTAACCCTCGGCGGAAAGCCGGTGCATCACACGCTGGCGAATCACTGGGCTCGCTTGGTGGAATTACTCCATGCGTGCGAGAAAATGGCGCAGATCGCCGCTGCCCCTCAGCTCACAGATCCCCACATACGAGTGCTGCCGGCAGAAACTCCAAGCGAAGGCATTGGAGTAGTCGAAGCGCCGCGTGGAACCTTGATCCACCACTACCAGAGTGACGAGAAAGGACTGATCCAGAAAGCGAACCTGATCGTCGCCACGCAGAACAACGCCGCCCGCATCGCCATGAGCGTCGACAAAATCGCCAGAGGATTGATTCATGCCGGCTACGTTCCCGAAGGCGTGTTGAACCGTGTTGAGATGGCTTTTCGCGCGTATGACCCATGTCAAGGCTGCGCAACGCACTCCTTGCCAGGCAGCATGCCGCTGCTCGTGCAAGTGAGAAATCTTCGCGGAGAGATCAAGGCTTTGCTCCGCCGCGATTTCGACGGGAGTGTGCATCGTGAATGAATTCCAGGGCACGAGACCGCGGATGGCCGAGCCTGCGGAGAGGATCTGCGACACGCGCGTTCTGTGCCTGGGAAACGAGCTGATTCCAAACGATTCCTTAGGCTGCATCGTCGCGGAACGGATTCGCACGCTCGTTCCCGACGGCGTCGAAGTTGTGAGCACCAGTGAATCCGGTTTTCACCTCCTCGATTACCTGCTGAACGCATCCAGTCTTATTGTTGTGGACACGCTGCTTACGGGCGGGGCTCCGCCAGGCACGATCTGCGAAGTGCCTGCCAGTGACTTAGACTGCGTTCCGGGCGGCTCTTTACACGGCGTGGGGTTATTCGATGCCCTGGCGTTGGCGCGCGAGCTCCGGCTGCCGGCTGCGAAACAGGTATCGATTGTCGGCGTGGAGTCGGTGGATTGCGACATCGTCGGTGGCGCGATGCATCCAGCGATTATCGAAACGGTTCTGGCGGTCGCGCGAATTTTGATCGAGCGGCTTTGGGCGCGGACAAATAATGTTTCGAATGAGCGGAAAAATCCCCGATTTCTCTGCTGACGTCTTCAGGTCTGCGAACCAGGCAGGCCAGGGGCGACGCTTATGAAGGCGAAGATCGGTCGTTCACGCTGGAATTTGTGGGTGTGGATCTTTGCGTTTCTCATGACTGGAGGTATCTACGCCGCGTCTATGCGCTTCATGCATCCAGCGAATCAATCGCCTCCCGCCGGGAGTTCGTTTCCCTGGGACCTGATCACCGGGCTGGATGTGCTATGCGGAATCGCGATCGCCACCGGGGGCTTCACAATTGCCGCGGCAATTTACGTCTTGAATCTCAAAGATTGCCGGCCGATTCTCCGAGCCAGCCTGCTGGCCAGCTTTCTCGGCTATATCGCCGCCATCCTTGGGGTGCTGTCGTCGGCGAGGAGTGCCGGTCCCGTCGCCGGCGGAACACATTCCTTCCTTTGTGGCATCGCCTGGGCGCTGCTGCTGGTTGGCGCCGTGCTCGCACTGGAGTTTTCTCCCGATCTTTGCGGACGTTTTCACATCCCAGAACCAGCCCGGTGGGTTGGTGTTTTGAACGCGCCGCTCCTCTTCCTGTCCGTCATTCTTTCGCTGTTGTACCAGAGCCGGCTAGCCGGCATGCTACAGGCGATACCCGAGAAAATATCCCCCTTGTGGTCTACGCCAGAGTTACCTTTCTTTTTCTTCGCTTCCTCCATTTGCGCTGGCTTGGCGGTCATCATTTTCGCCTCGTTGCACGTCAAGCGCGGCACAGGCGAGGGGCTCTCGCCGGAGCGTGTTGCGGCGCTCGCCAGAATTTTGACGGTTGCGCTCTTTCTGTATCTCTGCGCCCGGATCGCCGACCTGCTGTACCGCGGCATCCCGGTGCTTGTCTGGAAACACAACTCGGAGAGCATGCTGCTCGGCCTTGAGATCGGCCTGATGCTGGTGCCACTGCTTTTTTTGATGGAAGAGAGGCATATAAAGAATCCGCGAATGGTGTACGTGTGCTCCGCGATCGTGTTGGCGGGCTTGATGACGAACCGCCTGAACACGTGCATTACCGCGGTCGAGTCGGCAGTTCACGTCAGGTATTTTCCCGGCTGGAACGAGTGGTTGATCGCATACAGCATCGTGGCCCTGGGCATTGCCGGGTTCAGCATCATGGCGAAGCGCCTCCCCATCTATTAGCGCTCGCCGCAAGCCAATGTGAAAGGAGTACGTTCGCAAAAATACGAAAGATAGTACGGCACGACTCGCGCTTGCGAGGAGGGCTTATGTCAATCTTCCTGGTTATGCTGATGTTCATTGCCGTTCTAGCGTTCGGGCTATTGCTGAAACCCAGGGAGCAGCTGCGACCGGCTCCGCTAGATGTTCAGCCACGCGCTCGGCCAGTGATCGCCACCCAGCCCGGCACGGATATCCCGGAGGCTTACCGCTTCCACCCGTGCCACACGTGGGCCGTGGACGAAGGCGGTGAAGCCGTACGCGTGGGGTTGGACAGCTTCGCTGCCGGGCTGTTTGAGAGAGTTGAGCGCATCGACCTTCCCGCGCTGAATTGTTGGATACGGCAAGGCCAGAACTTCATGACGGTTCGTGGGGACGGCATCACGGTCGATTTCCCCTCGCCCGTTGAAGGCTGTCTGACGGAGATTAACCGCGCTGTAGTCAGAAATCCTGAGCAGATGAGCTCGGACCCATATTGCGACGGTTGGGTTGCGATACTCAAGTCGCCCTGCTTTGCCGTCGACAAAAAGAATCTCATGCACGGCTGTATCGTCCCCCATTGGATGCGAACGAGCGAAGTGATCCTTCAGGATATTTGCTCGTCGTCGCCAGTCTTGGCGCAGGATGGCGGGACAGCATTGCGGGGAATTCTCAAGCGAGTATCACCCGAAGTGCGGAGTCGCGTGCTCAAAGAGTTGTTCATGACCAATCCGATTGTGCATGAGCAACGCAGGGGCCGTTGATTTCTCCGTTGCGAGGAGAAGGAGAGATAACGGATAACGTCGCACTATCCCGGTGCAGAGTTACCACACCGATGGAACTGCACCAACGGTGACCGTTCCTCAGGGATCTGTCACGGGCTGGGTTCGATGTAACGGTGGGCCGGGAGTCCTTCCGCCGCAGAGCAGCAATGCAGTGCAATTCCAACGCCTTGCGCGGCTACGCATCCGGTCACCTCAGAATGATGTTCGGAGCGGGAGAGGAGCGCAGTATCCTGGGACCCAGGAACACTCGTCGCGTAACGTCGTTCTGTTCGTGAGATTGCATGCCAGTTGGTAAAAAATCTGGTTTTCCTCAAAATTCGCCCGAAGGCTTTTGACCATTAACCAGGATACAGGGTCAATGAGCGCAATCGCGATTTAACAATAGCTAGTGATTGGTTGGAAGCAATGTGGGCGTCCAAAGGCATTCTTCTCGGGCCAGCCCCGTAAACAGGATCGCTGGAACCTAAACCGGACTGCCAAATCACCGATATGCGAGAGAGCGCGGGAGGCCGTGCAAACGATCACGAGCGAATCGTTCTCGCGGCCTCTCGAAACTTCATTTGGCGCACTTGACGTATCGGTAGCAACGCCTTCCTGCCTGCAGATCATTACAATTCTGGCGTTTCCGCCCTCCTTGGCAGGTTGCGCACGTCGTGCATCCGGAAACACTCGCGCCGCATAGATGTGTCGCACTGCAGAGTCCGCAGCCCCTTGTGCATGCGTTTCTGTCCACCAAGCGGGGCCCCTCATCGAGCGACCAACTTCTCGTGTGATCGGAAGCCTGCATCGACGAGACACTTTCCCTGCCAAACTCGGCATTGGAGTCAACATTACTTCGCGACTGCACATTGAGTTGGCGCGCCGCCATCGAACGGCCGCGCAGGTAACGCAGCTTGAGAGATTCGGGATTATCTTTAAGTTGGATCGACCGTTTTAGGAGTGGTGGCCTTAAGAGATCGCTTGCCTCTCCACTCCTCTCTTCCGTCTCGCATCTGTGATCGCAAGGTATCAGAAGAAAAGCATGCTCATTGCCGTCGGCATCGAATCCATTCCCGGCTATTTCCCCGCGGTCATTGATCGTCTCCGGCGCCGTGAGATGAAGAGAGCTGCCGCCAACTACAATCGATTCGACGTCGATCATCGAGCCGCCGTCTTCCCAGAGAAACGTTCGCGCGGCGCTAAAGTCGCCGTCGGCTGGAACGGAAATACCGACTACCTGACCTTTTGCGTTAATGCTATATGCGAAGCTCGTGGAGTCTCCATCGAGAACACCAAGGTCCTTGATCTTCCCATGCCTCCACAAGGCGGCATGAAATATCTCTTCGCCCGGGTAGTCGGCCCAGCCCGCTGCTTCGCCCACATCATTGATCGCAATGGCATTGCCCAGTTGGCCGCCGAATGTGCCGAGATCGATCATTTTTTTCCCGTTCCAATAGTAAGGGTGCTGCATCTGGTCGCCCGTAAGACGCGATCCTCCGACGACGTCGCCGCGATTGTTGATGGCTGATGCGAAGGTGCAACTGCCACCGAAGTTGCCGAGATCGACCATCCTTCCGCGGTCCCAGAGAAAGGCGCCTGTGGCTAACGATCCCAGACCTTCCTGCGCGCATAGATCGCTCGACCGCGCGCTGGTGTAAGAGTTTCCAGCAATCTGTCCTTTTTCGTTGATCAGCAGCGCCACCGCATTTGTCCCGGTGCCAAGGGTGCCCAAGTCCTGCATTGCGCCGTTTTGCCACAGGAACGCTCTTGTCTGGAAGCCGAGACCGAACATTGAATCCGGATCGGGGACGGTTGTTGTCGCGAACCCTGCCACCTGGCCACGAGAATTTACTGCCGTCGCGAGACTCTGATATCCCCCATCCAGCGTTCCGAGATCAATCAACTTATGTCGATCCCAGAGCACCGCGCGGAATTCAGGAAAGCCCGGAACCAGCGGATCTGTTTCGCCGTTTTCCGAAATTCCGGCGATCAGGGCATTGTCACTGATCCAATTCGCTTGACTACTCCCGCCGCCCGGAAGAGTTCCGAGATCCTTTACGCCTCCGCTTCGGAAACGAAAGGCATGAGCAACAAAGCAGTCGCTGTCGTAGCAGAAGTCAGGGAACGGATCGGGTGCGGCAGTATCGGCGTAGCCGGCGACTATTCCACGGTTATTCAGCACCGGGGCATAGCTGATATCAGGGATATTCACATAGCTCTGGGGTCCTCCGAAGGTTCCCAAGTCGACAAGCTTGTATCGGTGCTGCACCTTCGAAGGGCTATTCTCCTGGGCGATTAGCCAAGAAGGAATGGTTGCGGCAATCGTCAATATCATTATCTGGAACACAATCAGTCTGACTCTCATGGCTCTCTCCTGGAGACGTTTTATGATTTTGTCTTGTTGAACCACTTAAAGCCGGGAATAGCTCCTGTTGCCTGGGCCTCCCCGCATCGCTGGGCCCGATGCGATGGGCGAACTGTGCCGCTGTCGCTCCCGAAGCTCAATGGTTTTAATGTGATATCTGTGTGACATCGCAGTGATGGGTGTTGTATTGAGCGCAGAAGCACGGCGATCGCGCATGCACAAAAGACCTATATCTGACACGTTCTATTGCGCTTACATCTAACCTGGCTTCCGATTACGATTTCCTCAACTTCAGCGCACAGCGGTGCTACACTCTTGTCCCGAGCAGACAAGCTGGTGGCGCGCTACTCTTCCCCGACAGCCGCAAAATTCTTATTCCGAGCACACCTCTGTGAAGGAAACCGTCAAGACTGGACGTCTTATTCGTTTCGGATCCTACGAGGTAAACCTCCGCTCTGGCGAACTGTTCCGCGACGGGGAAAGGGTCAGGCTGCCGGAGCAGTCCTTTCAAATCCTTGCCATGCTAGTGGAGCATCCCGGCGACGTGGTCATGCGCCAGGAGATTCAGAAGAGGCTATGGCCCAATGACACAGTAGTAGAGTTCGAAAATAGCATCAATGCGGCCGTCAAACGGCTTCGGGTCGCGCTGGAAGATTCCGCTGATGCACCCCGCTACGTCGAAACCCTGGCCCGCCGAGGCTACCGATGGATGGCGCCCGTCGAATGGGTTGAGGCGACTCCATCCCAAATTCCCGACCAAGCTGTTCGGAAACCCCTTTGGAAGATTCTCACACCCATAGCGGCTGTCCTGCTGCTGGGCGTGTCCATTTGGTGGTGGCGTTCGGGCTTACTTGTGTCCGCTGCCCGACTTACTGACAAGGACACAATCGTGTTGGCCGATTTTGCGAACTCCACCGGCGATCCGATTTTCGACGAAACACTCCGGCCCGCACTTCGGTCCTCTCTGCAACAATCGCCTTTCCTCAATATCCTCTCCGACCACCGGGTGGGCGTGGCATTGAAGCTAATGACGAAGCCCGCCGATGCGCGTTTGACGCCGGAGATTGCCCGCGACCTCTGCCGGCGGGAACAAAGCAAGGCTTATATCAGCGGAGCCATCGCTGCCCTGGGCAGCGAATATGTCATCGCTTTGAAGGCCGTTAATTGCGCGAACGGAACAACTTTGGGCGCACAGCAAGTCACGGCCCAGAACAAGGAGAATGTGCTCAAAGTTCTCGGTAGTGCTGCGTCGAAATTGCGCGAACAACTCGGGGAGTCGCTGGCATCCGTCGCAAAATTCGACATCCCGTTTGACCAGACAACGAGTTCTCTAGAGGCGTTGAGGGAATACGAACGTGGCATGAAAATCTTGGACCAGGATACTGCCGGAGGTCTACCTCACTTGCTGCGCGCCATCCAAATTGATCCTGATTTTGCCATGGCTTACGAGAGCACCGCCGTTGCTTACGCGAACATGAACCAGAGCGCTCGGGCAACCGAATATTTCACCAAGGCCTTCCAGTTACGTGAGCACTCGGATCCGCGGGAGAGATTGGAAATTGAAAGCCTCTATTACGGCTATGTCACCGGCGAGCTCGATAAGGCTGCTCAAAGCTATCACAAGACAATCGAAAGCTATCCCAAGGCATCCCCGTCTCCCTACGGGAATCTGGGTTACGTGTATTCACAGAAGGGCGACTACGAAAAGGGTTTGGAGCTTGCACGCGAAGTGCTTCGGCGTTATCCCGCGTTCGGGGGTGAGGCCTACGAAGGCATCGCCGAGAATCTCATGCCTTTGAACCGTCTCGACGAGGCACGACAGATTCTTCAATCTGCCGTCGATAAGAAGCTCGATTTCGACGGCGTGCATAAGGATCTGTATGCCTTGGGCTTTTTGAGTGGGGATTCACACGCGATGAACGAGCAAGTAACATGGCTTGAGAGCAAGCCGGAGTATGCAAATTTAGGATTCTCACTGGAATCCGATACGGCGGCATATGCCGGAGAATTGCGCAAGGCGAGTGAGCTAACTGATCGAGCGGTAGATTCCGCCGTCCGGAGCGACAATAAAGAAGGAGGAGCCATTTGGCGCAGCAACGCGGCGCTGCGCGAGGCGATGTTTGGAAATCTGCCGGAGGCCCGGCGGCATGCTGAGGCGGCGCTCAAGATAGCGCCATCCAGTCAACACGCGCAAATCCAGGCTGCTCTCGCCCTGGCGATGGCGCACGAGAGCGCTCGCGCGCGAATGCTAGCACGAGGGTTGGCGAAGCAGTTCCCGTTGGATACACAAATCCAATCTATGTGGCTGCCGACCATCAACGCCCAATTGGCACTCGCGGAGAACAAAGCTGATGTCGCACTCGGTCAACTGGCGGTAGTGACTCCGACTGAGTTAGGCGCGGTTCCGTTCAATACGTCTGTTTCCTGTCTCTATCCGGTGTATTTGCGAGCCGAGGCTTACCTGCAAGACGGTAAGGGCGCTGCCGCTGCCGGGGAGTATCAGAAGATCCTCGATCACAGTGGCATTGTATGGAACTGCCCAACCCGAGCCTTGGCTCGGGTTGGGATTGCGCGGGCGAATGTTCTCGAAGCACGAACCAGCCAGGGGGTCGGCGCTGACGCTGCTCGCACCCGCGCAAGGAATGCCTACAAGGAATTTCTGAACCTTTGGAAAGACGCCGATCCGGAAGTCCCCATTCTGAAGCATGCCAAAGCCGAGTACGCGAAGCTGCAAATAGTCAATTGACAATATCAGGCTGCCAAGTGCTTGAAAAGATGGTGAGCGCGGAAGGAATCGAACCTTCAACCTACTGATTAAGAGTTATGTTTCCCACTGTGGCTACAGCGTTTACAACTGCAGCCGTCACAATAACTTAACGATCAAAAGACCCGCATGGACGGTTTTCGAAAAGCGTTGGAAAAGTTGGCGAAATCGA
>Ga0335069_10002585_pt1 | contig 27764 bp, 23 predicted proteins | sample Lox_Sample_11_FD_206714 | JGI IMG/M metagenome (GOLD analysis project Ga0335069, IMG submission 206714) | Soil microbial communities from Loxahatchee National Wildlife Refuge, Florida, United States - Lox_Sample_1.1 | ecosystem: Environmental > Terrestrial > Soil > Wetlands | place: USA...
TCTATTTCTGGCGAGCGCCCTCGTGGGAGGAAATCAAGGAAGCGGAGGCGAGGCAGACGCCGACGAGCCGGCAGCCATGAACCTGTGCCGCGCCGATCTCCATAACGCCGGAGCACAGTCGTTGGCGTGAAGCGCAGGCATTTGAGAGGTTTAACCAATTCCCAGAATCCAGTCCCGGCTTGACCCGGTTGGCGCGCGCTAAGAAGCTGGTATTGCATTGAATACATTGAAGCGATTGAACGTGTGGACCCTGGGCGTGCTGCTGCTGCTGCTCTGGGCACAAGTGACGGTTAACGCCGCAGCCAGCACTGCCAAATCAAGTGCCAGCGCGGCGGAGAAGACCACCTCCCGGAAGACGATTTCCCGCGACCCGTGGCTGGGCGCGATCGTGGTGGACGCCAACAGCGGCAAGGTGCTGTTCGAGGACCACGCTGATACGAAGGGCTACCCGGCCAGCGTGCTCAAGCTCATGGACCTGCTCATCATCCTGGAGAAGATCGAGCAGAAGCAGCTTTCGCTCACGAACCAGGTGCCCGTCAGCGCCAAGGCCTCGCACATCGGCGGCTCGCGCGTGTGGCTGGCGGAGAAGGAGTCCTTCACCCTGGACGACATGCTATACGCCCTCATGGTGCAATCGGCCAACGACGCGGCGACGGCGCTGGCCGAGAAGGTCGCCGGGAGCACGGAGGCGTTTGTCGAGCTCATGAATCAGCGGGCGCAACAGCTCGGCATGACCAGCACGGTGTTTCACTCCGTGCACGGTCTGCCGCCCGGCAAAGGGCAGGAGCATGACGTCACGACCGCCCGCGACCTGTCACTCCTTTGCCGCGAGTTGCTCAAGCACCCGGACACCTTGCGCTACACTTCCGAGCGCGAGCATCGGTTCCGTACGAATGTGCCAGCCAAGATGGTGGATATGCGCACGCACAACCACCTCCTGGGCCATGTCGAAGGGGTGGACGGATTGAAGACGGGGTACATCGCGCAATCGGGCTTTTCCATCGCGGTCACGGCGGCGCGGCACGGCCAACGCATCATTGTGGTGGTGCTGGATAGCGTCAGCCTCAAGGTGCGGGATGCCCGGGCGGCAGAGTTGGTAGCCAAAGGCTTTGCGGCTTTGGCGGCGCCCACCCAAGCCGCTGCGCAGCCGTCTCACGCCAGCGCGAAGAAGAAGTGATTGACTTGCAGTGGGGCCACGGCAGGGACGCCGCGCCGAGACCGTCTCAAAACTACTCGGCGAGGGCGAGCGTCCTCGCGAGCCCTGTTTTTTGGGCGTTTGCGGAGTTCGGGCTCGCGAGGACGCTCGCCTTGCCGGTGTGAAGTATTCCGGCTAAAGGGAACTCTTCCCGGCCTTCCTGGCGCTGGCCCAGCGCGCTCTCATCAGCGCGGCCATCTTCGCCTTCCCTGCAGGAGACATCGTTCGCTTGCGTGCGGGTTTAGGCGCACCAACTCTGGCCGCTAGTCTCTTGGCAACGCCGGCCCGGATGTTGGCCAGGCCTTGAGCGCTGAGCCGCCGCTTGCCCTGGCGGCCGGGGGCGCCTTTCCGCGCATTGTATGCGGCCCAGCGCGCTTTAGCGGCGGCCGAGATAGCCGCCCGGCCGGCCGCGCTCAGCTTGCGTCGCCTGGGACCGCGAGTGGCCGCCGCCGGAGCCGGTGTCTCGCCGCCGAGAAGGCCGCTAAGCCGGCCTTGCAGCTCTTGAATCTGCTCCTGGAGGTCCGCCGCCCGCCGTAACTGCTGTGGTGTAAGCCCAATGATTGAGTTCATAGTGCGCCGAATATGGATTACTCCTAAGGGCTGTCAAGGAGGCAACACCGCTTTCCCAGAGCACAGAGCACGTCTCGGGAAGATGGGGACGCGGTGGAACGCGTCCCTACCAACAGGGCGTCGGATCACCGTTCGCCGGGTTTGGCTTCTGCTGCGCCACGGCGCTGGCGGTTGGCCTCATAAAGGAACACCGCGGCCGCGCTGCCTACGTTGAGCGAGTCCACTGTCGGCGGCATCGGTATGGCCGCAGCCTCATCGCACCCGGCCAGCACCGCCGGAGAGATGCCATAGCCTTCGCTGCCGAAGACGATGCAGCAATCTCCCGCCAGGTCAGCATCCGCGAGCCCGCGGCCATCGGAATGGGGATGCGCCGCAATGCAGCGCACGCCGCGCTCGTGGAGTTCGCGCAGCGCAGCGGTCAGGCTCGCGGCCTCGACTATCGGCAGGTGGAAGACCGTGCCCATGGAACCCCGCACCGCGCGCCGCAGGAACGGGCTGCTGCACGTCTCGCCCACCACGAGGGCCTGCGCGTTGAAGGCGGCGCAGTTTCGCACCAGGGCCCCGAGATTCTCGGCGTTGCTTAAGCCGTCCGCGGCCGCGAGCAGGCGCGGCCGCGGGCTGCGGGCCACGACCTCTGCAAGGGTGGGCAGCGGAGGCACTTTGCCCACAGCCAGCAGACCCTGGTACATGGAGAAGCCCGTGAGCGTTTCGAGTGTCGCCTTCTCGGCCACATAGACCCGGATCTCCCCGGCCCGGGCTTCCAGCAAGGGTTCCAGCTCCTTCAGCCACTTCTCCGGCAGGAGCACCGAAACCACGCTCAGCGCGCTCTCCAGCAGCCGACGGACTACCTTCTCGCCTTCCGCGACGAAGATGCCTTGCTGCCGGTGCTCGGCCTGGCGCCGCATCGTGCGGTAAGGTTGCAGCTCGGGCAGATCGAGGGAGTCAATCCGCCGCACCCTCATAGCACGAGGGTCGGGCAGGGCTTGGTTTGGGAGGTCAGTTCGACGCGGACATGGGTAGCGCCGATTGTTTGCATACGCTCGGCCATCACGCTGTAGGCGAGTTCAGGCAGGTTGCACTCGCGGCTCAGGTGTCCCAGGTAAAGGTGCCGCAGGTCCGCGGACATGATCTGCTCCGCCGCGTCCGCCGCCGCCTCGTTTGACAGGTGTCCATGCCGCCCCAGAATGCGCTGCTTCAAGGACCACGGGCGCGTCGGGCAGTCTTGCAGCATCTTCACGTCGTGGTTGGCTTCCAGCACCAGCGCATGGGCCGCGCGGATTCGCTCCAACACCAGCCGCGTCGTGTGGCCGAGGTCGGTGAGGAAGCCGATATTGGCCCCGTTGGCGCGCAGCAGGAAGCCTACCGGGTCCTGCGCGTCATGCGGGATGCTGAAGGTCTCGACAAGTATGTTCCCCAGCTCGAAGCTCGCGCCGGTCTCGAAGACCCGGCACTCCAGGCGCGTGCGGAGCTGGCACTCGGCGGCTTCCTGCGTGAGGCGGTTGCAATAGATTGGAATCCTCAGCTTCTCGCAGAGCAGCGGCAGGCTGTGCACGTGATCGGAGTGCTCGTGTGTGACGAGCACCGCCGTCAGGTTCTCTGGCGCGCGGCCAATCGTTGCCAGGCGCTGGCGAACCTGGCGGAGGCTCAAGCCCGCGTCAACCAGGACGCGCGCTTCGTCGGTCTCCACATAGGCGCAATTGCCTGAGGAACCGCTCCCCAGGATGGTTAGGCGAACAGGCACAGCTTACGTTAGGTAGGGGGCTACTTGACGGCAACGCTTTTCGTGTCCGAGCGCCCTGAGCGGGTGCACGACCCTGTGGTAGGGACGTGTTCCACCGCGTCGTTGCTATCTCGGAAAAATGGGGACGCGGTGGAACGCGTCCCTACCAGGCAGTGGGCAGCCTGCCGCAAGCTGGTGGGATAAATGCCGTCTTTCGGACCGCCCGGCTGTCAAACAGCCCGCCTTGCCGTGGGTCCACCTCGTAAGCAGCAGCCGCGCAGTCACTTACTGCGCTTGGCGGCCCCGCGTGGGGCTTGCGTCTCCCCGGCGAGGGCCCGGTGTGTCTCCCATGTGGCCCGGGCCCCATGGGAGACACACGCGGCCCGCGGAAGCCAGCCGCTTCGAGCGCGAAAGATCGGCGGTATGGAAGCAGGCCGGAGGCTGGCTCACCCTGCTGCCCTATTGCCCTCGCCGCTGGGACAGGATCAAGTCTCGCACCGCCTGTGGCTGGGGGATGGAGTGCATCAGCTCCGTGCCCTCGGTCGAAGCCGCCGTGGAGATGGTTAGATCACCGATGCCCACCATGCGTTGGAGCAGGGTTTGGTCAATATCAATGGAGCGAATGTCGCGCGGCTTGTAGTCCCGCGAGCCTTTGGACGCCAGCCCGCGGGTGAGCCGGATGCGGTCGGGGAAGACTTGCAGCAAGGTCGTCTTGCGCCGGAAGATCGCCAGGATGGGGGGCACGATGAGCCAGAAGAAGAAGAAGTACCAGAAGTAGCTCCACCAGGAGGAGCGCACCTCGGCCAACGGCTCGCCGGACTGGGGCGCGCCCGCCTCGGCATCACCTGCCTGGTGCTGCGCATATTTCTCCGCGATGGGAAACCCGCAATGCGGGCAGGTATGCGCTTCGGTGGAAACGGGTTGCTTGCACTCGGGGCAGTTAATCAGCGCCATAACAGGGGTGAGAGCTGAGAGCGTGTTTGGAAGGCCAAGCAAGGGAGGGCGAGGGTCCCGGCGAGCCCAGATATCTTTGAGAAAAGCGGAAAGTTAGGGCTCGCGAGGACGCTCGCCCTCCCAAGCGGCCATTTGCGAAGCAAGCTCTAAGGGTCATTTGGGAAAGGCCTCGCGCAGCGCCTGCGAGAGGACCTCGTGCGCCTGGGCGCCAAAGCACACCAGGATAACCTTCTCCAGCGACTCCCTTTGCCGCAAATGCGCGCAGGTCTCGCGTACGGCGATGCGCGCCGCCCGCTCCATCGGGAAGCCATACACCCCCGTGCTGATGCAGGGGAAAGCAATGCTGCGCAGGCTCTTTTCCTCGGCCAGTGCGAAGGAGCTTCGGTAGCAGCTCGCCAGCAACTCATCCTCCCCGTGCTGGCCGCCGTGCCAGACCGGGCCCACGGTGTGGATGACCCACTTCGCGGGCAGCCGGTAGCCTCGGGTGATCCTGGCCTGGCCGGTGGCGCAGCCGCCCAGGGTCCGGCACTCGGCGAGCAGCTCCGGCCCGGCCGCGCGATGGATCGCGCCGTCCACGCCGCCCCCGCCCAGCAACGTCGTGTTGGCCGCATTCACGATCGCCTCCACCGATTGCCTCGTGATGTCAGCGTCCACGACTGAGATGCGTGCCTCGATGTCCTTGTCGCTCATTGCAGGCTTGGGGACAGTGTAGGCTGGCGGGGCCGGGGCGCAAATGATTTAGGTTAGGGTTGCGGGGGCGCTTCGCGATACCGCCGCCCTGCTGAAGGAGCGCAGCCTTTCTATACAGAAGAAAACCACAGATGGACACAGATGAACACAGATATGCCAGCGCAAAGCTTGGCCTGACCTCCGCGTCCCCGGGGTCACTGAGCGGCGAAGCCAATGCAGGTCTGCATAATGGCGATTCCGGCCCCGATCATCTGTGTCTATCCGTGTCCATCTGTGGTTGAACTGCAAGCTTACGGCTCAACGCTGCGCTCCGGAGGCGCGGCGATACCGCTTGACCGCCCCGGCCGGAACTGCCATGCATGATCGCATGAAGCGAATTCTTCTAGCCGCCGTGCTGCTTTCCGCCGCTTCCGCATGGGCCGCGAGCACCCAACTGCTCCACACCTTCAAGAAGTTGAAGGCGACCGACCAGTTCTGGGGCGAGGGCGCGGCCATCGGGGACTTCAACCATGACGGCATCATGGACGTCGCCTACGGCGCGTATTGGTATGAAGGGCCGGACTTCAAGAAGCGCCATGAGATTTACCCGGCGACCGCCACGTTCAAGCGCAAGAACGCCGACGGCACGGAGCAGGTCGTGCCCGGTTTCGAGGGCGCCCTGGGCACCAACAACGCCTACTCGGATTGCTTCCTCGCCTTCGCCTACGACTTCAACGGCGACGGCTGGACCGACGTGCTGGTCTATGGCTTCCCCGGCAAGGAAGCCGCCTGGTATGAGAATCCGCACAACCGGCCCGGCCCCTGGAAGCGCCACGTCATCCTGGACGTGCTGGACAACGAGTCGCCCGGGTTCATGGACATCACGGGCGATGGGAAGCCCGAAATCCTCTGCTGCTCGAAGGGCTACATCGGCTACGCGCAGGCGGACTGGAAGCATCCGGAGGCGCCCTGGACATTCCATCCCATCTCGCCCAAGGACCCGCAGAAGTACCAGAAGTTCACCCACGGCATCGGCGCCGGGGACATCAACGGCGACGGACGCGTGGACATCCTTGAGAAGGACGGCTGGTGGGAGCAGCCCGCCTCGCTGGCAGGCGACCCGGTGTGGATCAAGCACCCGTTCCATTTCGCCCAAGCTGCCGCGCAGATGCTGGTCTATGACGTCAACGGCGACGGGCTGAACGATGTCATCACTTGCGAGAACGCCCACGGCTACGGCCTTTCGTGGTTCGAACAGATCCACGAGAATGGCAAGATCAGCTTCCGCGAGCACGTCATCCTGAACAAGGACGCCACGAAGGACCGGTATGGCATCGAATTCACCCAGCTTCATGCTCTCGCGCTGGCGGACATTGACGGCGACGGCCTGATGGACATCGTGACCGGCAAACGCTTCTGGGCGCACGGCAAACATGGCCCTGACCCCGAATCCGATGGCGCGCCCGCCGTCCTCTACTGGTTCCAGCTAACGCGCCCCGTCGAGGGCGTGGCCCGGTACATCCCACACCTTATTGACGACGACTCCGGCGTCGGCACGCAGGTCACGGTGGGCTATCTCACCAAGGGTCGGCACAAATACCCTGACATTGTCGTCGGGAACAAAAAGGGCCTCTCCATCTTCGAGCACGAGGTGAAGGAAGTTCCCTGTGCCGAGTGGGAACAGGCCCAGCCGAAGCCCCTGCCGGGGCAGTGAGCGTGTGGCGGGAGGGCCCGGCCAAGGTGGCCCTGCTGCCCGCAGATCGCTCACCATTCTGTCATAGTAAAGCAAGCCTCCGGCTTGCTGCCGTCCCGCCAAGCTTCCAGCTTGGCGCTGTGCGAGCCTGCACCCGGCAAGCTGGAAGGTTGCCGGAACGGGTGCAAGCCGGACGCTTACGCTACTACTGAGTGGAAAGGCAACCGTTTTCCATAGACGCTGCCCACGAGTTTCGGCAGCCTGTCCCGCATGATGAGCGACATCGCAACGCGCCGGGGCCATAGCCGGCGCGCGCTTCTGTTCAGTCTAGCCGTCCTTACGGCGCTGTGGGGCGCGCACGCCCAGTCCACCAACGCGCCCGGCCCAGCCCGGCGCTTGCCCAGCATCCTCTTCATCCTGGCCGACGACCTCGGCTACGGCGATCTTGGCTGCTACGGCCAGACCAAGATCAAGACCCCCAACCTGGACAAACTGGCCGCCCAGGGCATGCGGTTCACCGATTTCTACGCCGGCAGCACCGTCTGCGCCCCCTCGCGCTGCGCGCTGATGACCGGCTTCGACACCGGTCACGGTTTCATCCGCGGCAACGACCTCCTCCCGCTCCGCCCGCAGGACCTGACCGTGGCCGAGCTTCTCAAGGGCCGAGGCTACCGCACCGGGCTCATCGGCAAATGGGGCCTCGGCAACGAGAACACCACCGGCGTGCCGCAGAAGAAGGGCTTCGACGAGTTCGTCGGCTACCTCGACCAGGTCCACGCGCACGACTATTACACGCCCTACCTCTGGCGCCACGACCCGCCAAGCTCCGGCAAGCCGGGTTACGATGGCAAGATTGAGTTCCCCGAGAACGAGGACGGGAAGACGGGCCTCTACATGGATGACCTCTTCAGCACCTCGGCCCTGCGCTTCCTCCGGAACAACAAGCCCGACCCCTTCAACAACTTCCGCCCCTTCTTCCTCTACCTCGCCTATACCATCCCGCATGCCAATAACGAGGAAGCCAAGCGCTCCGGCAACGGGATGCAGGTGCCGTCCGATTCCCCCTACGCCGACCAGTCCTGGCCGCAGACCGAGAAGAACAAGGCCGCCATGATCACGCGCATGGATAGCCAGATCGGCCAAATCCTGAAGCTGCTGGACGACACTGGGATGGCCCAGAACACCGCGGTCTTCTTCAGCAGCGACAACGGCCCGCACCAGGAGGGCGGCGTGGACCCGAAGTTCTTCAAGAGCGGCGGCCCGTTGCGCGGCATCAAGCGTGACCTGTACGAGGGCGGCATCCGCGTGCCGCTGATCGTCCGCTGGCCGGGGCACATCAAGGCCGGCAGCGTCTGCCCCGAGCCGTTCGCGTTCTGGGATTTCCTGCCCACGGCGGCGACGCTCGCCGACATGAACGCCCCCCAGCCGATTGACGGCATCTCCATGCTGCCCACGCTGCTCGGCGATCCGCAGACCGCCCACCACGCGTTCCTTTACTGGGAGTTCCACGAGGGCGGCTTTCAACAAGCGGTGCGCATGGGAGATTGGAAGGCGGTCCGTTTGAAGCCGGGCGCACCCCTCGAACTCTACGACCTTAAGACCGACATCGGGGAGAAGAACAACGTGGCCGACAAGCATCCGGAGATCGTGGCCAAAATCGAGAACTTCCTGAAGACCGCGCGCACGGACTCGGATAAATGGCCGGCGAAGGCGGGCTGAGGCGATCTCCCCTCACTCGCCCAGGGCCAATTCATGAAAGGTGGTAGGGACGCGTTCCACCGCGTCCCTGTTATCTCGGGAAGATGGGGACGCGGTGGAACGCGTCCCTACCGCCCTTCCTGAATTGGCCGTGCCACCTGCCCTTCAACGGGTTTTCCACCTTCACACCCTGCCCTGATACGGTATTCTCGCGGCATGAGCACGGATGTATCTGCCCGCCGCCAGTTTGCCAGCGATAATTACGCCGGCATCTGCCCGGAGGCCTTTGCCGCCATGGCGGAAGCGAACCGCGGCCATGAAGTCAGCTACGGGAACGACTCCTGGACACAGAAGGCGTCGGACCTCATCCGCGAAGTGTTCGAAACCCGGTGCGAGGTGTTCTTCGTATTCAACGGCACATCGGCCAACTCGCTATCAGTGGCGTCGCTCTGCCAGTCCTATCACAGCATTTTGTGCCACGAGCTGGCGCACATCGAGAGCGCGGAGTGCGGGGCGCCGGAGTTCTTCGCCAACGGCAGCAAGGTCCTGCTCCTGCCGGGGGAGCACGGGAAGGTTGACGCGCAGGCCATCGAGCGCGCGGTGCACCGGCGCAATGACATTCACTACCCCAAGCCTCAGGTGCTGAGCCTGACGCAGGCGACCGAGCTGGGAACGCTGTATTCGCTGGACGAGCTGCGGGCCGCAACCGATGCCGCCCGGCGTTGCCATCTGCGCGTGCAGATGGACGGCGCGCGCTTCGCCAACGCCGTCGCGGCGCTGGGCGTGGCGCCCAAGGAGCTGACCTGGAAGGCGGGCGTGGACGTGCTGTGCTTCGGCGGCTCGAAGAACGGCATCGCCCTGGGCGAGGCGGTGGTGTTCTTCGACACCGAGCTGGCACGGGAGTTCGATTACCGGTGCAAACAGGGCGGGCAGCTTGCGTCCAAGATGCGGTTCTTGTCCGCGCCGTGGGTGGGCATGTTGCAGGACGGTGCCTGGCTGCGTTACGCCAGCCACTCGAACGCCATGGCCAGGGCGCTGGAGTCGGCGCTGCGCCCCTTGCCGGGCGTGGAGATCGTGCACCCGGTGCAGACGAACACGGTTTTCGCCCGCCTGCCGGACCCGGTCGTGCAGGGCATGTATGCGCGCGGGTGGAAATTCTACACGCATGTGGGCGCGGCCGGGGAAGCGCGCCTGATGACGAGCTGGGACACCACGCGCCAGGATGTGGACGCCTTCGCCGCCGACCTGGCAGAGCTGGCAGGGGCGGGAGTGGCGAAGGGGAAACGTTAGGGCGGTGACACGCCACGAACAGATGAACGCCGCCTCGGCAGCCCCGCTCAGCACGCCAACGCCCAAGCGGCTGATGTCGTTGGACGTCTTCCGCGGGGCGACCATCGCCGCGATGGTGCTGGTCAACAACCCGGGCAATTGGGATGCCATCTACAAGCCGCTGGACCATGCGGAATGGCATGGGTGGACGTTCACTGACCTCATATTCCCGTTCTTCCTTTGGATCGTGGGCGTGGCGATCCCGCTGTCCACGGCGCGCCGGCTCGAGCAAGGCCAGGGCCGCCGCGAATTGCTGCTCCACGCGCTGCGCCGCGCCGTCATCATCTTCGCGCTGGGCTTCTTCCTGAACTCCTTCAGCTACCTCGTGGACGGCTCGCTGTTCCGCGATGGCCTCGGGGCGTGGTTCCGGAACTACGCGACCAGCGTGCGCATCCCCGGCGTGCTGCAGCGCATCGCGATCTGCTACTTCCTCACGATGGTGATCTTCCTGGACTTCGGAGTGCGCGGGCAGCTCAACTGGATCGCCGGGCTGCTGGCCGGGTACTGGCTGCTGATGATCGCGGGACCAATGTTCGGCTGGGGCACGGGCGGCCTCGAGCCTCAGGGCAACTTCTGCCAGTACCTGGATAACCTGGTGTTCAACGGCAGGGTGATCGGCACGCACGTGTGGCGCGGCGGCAAGACCTGGGACCCGGAGGGCCTTTTCAGCACCGTGCCGGCGGTGGCGACCTGCCTGTTCGGCGTGATGACCGGGCACCTGCTGCGCTCGAAGCTGTCGCCCGAACGGCGCACGGCCTGGCTATGCGTCGGCGGCAACCTCCTGCTCGTGGCGGGCGTGGTCATGGACATCTGGCTCCCGATCAACAAGAAGCTCTGGACCAGCTCCTACGCCGTGTTCATGGCGGGCATGGCGATGAACTGCTTTGCGGTCTGCTACTGGCTGGTGGATGTGCAGGGCTGGCGCAAGTGGGCCAAACCCTTCGCCATCTACGGCATGAACGCCATTGCCGTCTTCATGATGGCGGGACTGCTCGGGCGCATCCTGCCCGCGATCAAATTAACCGATTCGGCGGGCAAGCGGGTCGGGCTGCAGTCGTACCTATACACTCACCTCTGCGTTCCTTTCGCCAGCCCGGAGACTGCGCCAGTGCTCGGCTTTCTGGCCAGCCCGAGGAACGCCTCGCTGATGTGGGCGCTGCTGTACGTAGCGGTGTTGTTCCTGGCCGCCTACGTCATGTACCGGCGCAAGTGGTTCCTGAAGTTCTGACCCTTATAAGGGTAGGGACGCCTCGCCGAGGCGTCTGTCTTGCGGTGGGAGCGGACGCCTCGGCGAGGCGTCCCTACCAGGGCGATATTCTCGGGCTAAGCCGTAACGATGCAGTTGGTGAAGGGGAGCGCACGCGCCGCCGCGTGCGGTTTTCCGCGCCCCCGCGGAAAACGGGCAGGGCTTACGCGGCTAACCGTTTAGTGGCCGATGCCAGCCCGGCTCCGGCCGGCGAGGGCGCCGGCCGGGACACGCGAGGGCGCGTGTGCTCCCTGAAACCGACTGCATGGATACGGCTAAGGCTCCAGCCTGATCAGAACCCGCCGACGTGCCAATGCTCGCGGTAATGGCGGCGCAGGTACTCGTTGGCCGCCGCCACATTTGTCACCTTCATGCGCGCGCTGTCCCAGTCCAGCTTCTGTCCGGGCAGGCGAATGGCCACCGTGCCCAGCAGAATCGCCTCGGTCATCGGGCCGGTCTGGGCGAAATGCGATTCGGTCCTTTCCCCGCCGAGGCAGGCATCCACGAAATGGTGGTAATGGTTGCGCGGCGGCAGCTTCGGGGGCTTCACGTCGCTGAACCGGCTTTCGGGCAGCAACTGCGGCGGGGCGTTGTGCGGGGTCAGCAGCGAGCCTTCCGTGCCGATCAGAATCGAGGACTCGGACGGATACTCCTTCAGGTCTTCGGAGTAGAGCTTGCGGATGCGCTCGGGCGGGTAAAATTCCCCGTCGAACCACTCCAGCGTCAGCTCATCGCCTCCGATCTTCTCATTGCCCGGGAAGGTCCAGACGATGTGGTCCCCCTGGGGCCAGTTGTCGGCGCGGCGGGCGGGCGAGTCTTTCCAGGACTCCTGGACTTCGGCCCAGGTATTGAGCGGCGGGCGCAGGCCAAGCCCCTTCCAGACCGGGTCGAAGATATGGCAGCCGATGTCGCCCGACCAGCCGGTGCCGAAGTCCTGCCAGGCCCGCCATTTGGTGGGGTGATAGATGTCCGGCGCGTAGGGGCGCATGGGGGCGCTGCCGATCCAGAAGTCCCAGCTCAGGGTCTTGGGCGGCGGCGAGCCCTCGGCGGGCCGCGGCCCTTTGAGCCGGTAAGCCTCGACGGCGCCCGGGCGGTTCGAGCAGAGGTAGGCATGGGTGATCTTGCCGATGCGTCCCTCGCGCAGCCACTGGACAGCCGTGCGGTCATAAATGCTCGAGGCCACCTGCGTGCCCAACTGGGTGATCACGCCTTTCTTGACTGCCGCCTCCGTCAGGGCGCGCACCTCGGCGATATCGTGGCAAAGCGGCTTCTGGCAATAGACATGCTTGCCTTTGTGAATGGCGCTGTAGGCCGCGGAGAAGTGCGTGTGATCGGGCACGGCCACGTTGACCGAGTCAATGCGATCGCCTTCGCTGCGCAGTAGCTCGCGCCAGTCCGCGTACAGGCGCGCGCCGGGGACCACCTTGGCGGCGGTGGCGAGAGTGTTGGCGTCCACGTCGCATAGCGCCACAATCTGGACGCGCGGATGATCCACGAGGTTGTGCAAATCCACCCAGCCCATCCCGCCGACGCCGATGCAGGCGTGGTTGAGTTTGCTGTTGGCGGAGAGCGCCTTGGTCTTCGCCGCGGCGGCGCGTGAGGGAGCGAAGAAGGGCGCGGCCAAACCGGCGAAGACGGCCGAGCGCAAAAACTGACGGCGCGACCACTGCGGCGAGCCGCGAAGCGCGCCGTCGGTGGGACGCCTGGAGGAAGAATAACGATCTTTCATCGAAACCCAGCTTGCGGCGCAGGCGCAGACGAGGCAAGCATTTCAATGCTTGGATTCATCACCCCCCTTGACTAAGGTCGGGCGCATCTATGAAGAAATCTCTTGGCCCGAAAACACTCGTCTATCCCACCCCGGTGCTCGTCGTCGGCAGTTATGACAAGGCCGGCAAGCCCAACGTGATGACCGCCTCCTGGGCGGGCATCTGCTGTTCCCAGCCGCCGTGCGTGGCCGTGGCCCTGCGCAAGGCCACCTACTCCTATCACAACATTATGGAGCGGAAGGCTTTCACAATCAGCATCCCCTCGGCGGCGCACGTGAAACAGGCGGACTACTTCGGCCTGGTCTCGGGCCGCAACACCGACAAGCTGGCCGCCGCCCGTCTCACGGTCGGGAAAAGCGATCTTGTGGATGCGCCGTACGTGCAGGAGTTTCCGGTCGTGCTGGAATGCGAGCTGTTGCACGTGTTTGACCTCGGCCTGCACACGCAGTTCATCGGCGAGGTTCTCGACGCCAAGGTGGAGGAGTCCGTTATGGGCCCCGGCGCATCAGTGCAGATCAAGAAAGTCAACCCGCTGGTCTTCGTGCCCGATACGCAGGAGTACTACGGGATCGGCGAGTTCGTGGGCAAGGTGTTCTCCGTGGGACAGGGCATCTGACGGCGTGGGAATTCAACGCCAAGGCGCAAAGAGCCAAAGACGCAAAGGCTGTTAGGGCAATCCCCCAAAGAGGCCGACAGGATGCTCAAGAAGATGACCCAGGATATCCCGAGGCTTTGCGCCTTTGCGTTAACCGTCTTCTGTATACTTGCGGCGCTGCCGTTTGAGCCGCTGCCCGCTTTGCAGTAGCTTATTCCGGGAAAGTTGACCAAACTGCCGCATGGCCGAGAAAAGCATAAACGAACTTCCGCGCGACCTGCGGGGCCTTTACACGAAGGGCAACGACGCCCTGCAGCGCGAGAATTACGACTACGCCATAGACCTCTTCAACCAGATCCTGGCCCGCGACCCCGCGCAGATCGAGGTCCGCAAAGCCCTGCGCAGCGCCCAGATCAAGAAGGCCGGGGCGGGCAGCGGGTTCTTCAAGAAAATGCTCAACACCGCCGGCTCGCAGCCCATGCTGGCCAAAGGCCATCTCGCTCTGAGCAAGAACCCCGCCGAAGCGCTGCAAATCGCCGAGCAGATACTCAACAGCGACCCCAACAACTCCGGCGCCCATAAGCTGGTCGTCGAAGCGGCCACCGCCCTCGAATTGCCGCGCACGGCCGTCATGTCCCTGGAAATCCTGACGCGCAACTCGCCCAAGGATGTGGACCTGGCGATCAAGTTCGCCCGCTCGCTGGCCGATTCCGGCCAACCCGGGCGCGCCGAGAAGATCCTGGCCGATCTCTCCCGGTCCTTCCCGACCGACAACGAGCTGTCGCAGGCGCTCAAAGACCTTTCCGCGCGTAAGACAATGGACGAGGGCGGCTACGATGCCCTGGCCGACGGCAGCGGTTCCTACCGCGACATCCTGAAGAACAAAGAGGAGGCCGTCTCGCTCGAACAGCAGAACCGGCAGGTCAAAACCGAGGACGTGGCCGAGCGGCTGATCGGCGAATACGAGGAGCGGCTCAAGACCGAGCCCAAGAACCTCAAGCTGGTGCGGCAGTTGGCCGAGCTTTACCGGGACAAGAAGCAATTCGACAAGTCGCTGAGCTATTTTGAGCAGATCAAGGCCTCGGATGTGGGCGCCGACGCTTCGCTCGACCAGGCGATGGCCGACACGATGAAGCGCAAGTTCGATCACGAGATCGCGCAGCTTGACGCCAGCGCGCCGGACTTTGCGGACAAGAGCGCCAAGCTCCAGGCCGAAAAAGAAGCCTACCAGCTTTCCGAATGCCAGAAGCGGGTCGAGCGATTCCCCACCGACCTGCAGTTCCGGTTCGAGCTGGGGCAGCTCTACTTCAAGGCGGGCAAGATCGGCGAGGCCATCCAGGAGTTCCAGAAGGCCAAGGGCAACCCGCATCGGCGCATTGCGGCGATGAACTTCCTGGCGCAGTGCTTCGCCAAACGCCGCATGTACGAGCTGTCCACGCGCACCCTCCAGGAAGCGCTGAAGGAGAAACTGGTGTTCGACGAGGAGAAGAAGGAACTCATCTACAACCTCGGCTCGGTGCTCGAAGGCATGGGCAAGAAAGACGAGGCGATCAAGCAATACGAGCAGATTTACGAGGTGGACATCAGCTACCGCGATATCGCGGCGAAGGTGGACGCCTACTATGCGGGCGGACAAAGCTAAGCGCGTGTCTGAAAAACGGTGGCTCTTCAGGTAGTAGCGTAAGCCTCCGGCTTGCGCCCGTCCCGGCAACCCTCTGGGTTGCCGCAAAAACCACACGCCGCGTGAACAACCCAGAGGATGGTTGCGACTATCGCAAGCCGGAGGCTTACGCTACCTAGTCTGGAGCATCCCATCACACATTCCGCACATTTCGACGCCCTCCTGGCCGGCCCCGGTCCCATCCTCGCGCTGGCCCCGATGCAGGAGGTCACGGACCTGCCCTTCTGGCGGTTGATCGCTCGCTACGGCGGCGCGGACGTGTATTTCACCGAATACTTCCGCGTCTATCCCGGCTCCCGCCTGCAGCGGCATATCCTGGAGTCCATCACGGCCAACCCCACCGGCAGGCCCGTGGTGGCGCAGATGATCGGCAATGACATCCCGTCGCTTGTCCGCACCGCGCGCGAGCTGCAGCAGTATCCCATCGCGGCGGTGGACCTGAACCTGGGCTGCCCGGCACCCGTGGTTTACCGCAAATGCGCCGGCGGCGGCCTGCTGCGCGATCCGGAAAAGGTGGACGCCATCCTGGGCGCCCTGCGCGAGGCGGTGACGACCCGGCTGAGTGTGAAGACCCGCATCGGCTTCGACTCCAGCGAGGTCTTTGCCGAGCTGCTGCCGCTTTTCGCGAAACACTCGTTGGACCTGCTGACGGTGCATGGGCGGACCGTGCGGGAGATGTACCGCAGCGAGGTGCATTACGACTTCATAGCGCGGGCCGTGGCCGCGGTCCCCTGCCCGGTGCTGGCCAACGGCAACGTTTATGGCGCGCGAAAGGCTGAGGAGGTGCTCAAGCTCACCGGCGCGCGCGGCCTGATGATTGGCCGGGGCGTGATTCGCAATCCCTGGCTATTCCACCAAATCCGGCAGCACCTGCGCGGCGAGACTCTCTTTGTGCCGCGCGGCTGCGACGTCCTGCATTACGTCAGGGACCTGTATGAAGCCGTCTGTTGCCCTGAGGTGCGCGAATCGGCCCAGGTGCAGAAGATGAAGCGCTACATGAATTACATCGGCATGGGCGTCGAGCCCACCGGCGAGTTCCTGCACCGGATTCGGCGCGTCTCCACCAAGGCCGACTTCCTGCGCGTCTGCGAGGAGTTCCTGGACCATGATCAGCCGATGCCGTTGGAGCCATTCGCGCTCCCGCTAAAAGAGACGGATGTAATGGCCGGCGAGCAACGCTGACACATAAACCCACAGGCAAAAGCCCGTGGCGCTGAGGCCGAAGCAAGCTTAAGCTCCCCGGCGGCGAACCCTCCCCGGTCGCGCAGGCCGGGAATCCCAGCCTGGCGCCGCAAGAGCCGGGGCACTCTGCGCCGGCCCCCGCGACCGCTTCCGCGTCAAACACCCCCGCAGCACCGGCCGCCGTGCGCCCCGCAGCCGTTTCACTCCCTGTAGTCAAACTCTCGATCACCCGGGAAAACGGCTACTTGGTCATCACCTGCTCGCCGGCGGTAACCAATGCCGTGCTGGAAGAAACGCCTCTCACCGCTTCCCCCTGGCAATGGCGACCCGTCACGACCGACAGCAATACCTACACCGCCGGCTGGTATGTGCCCCCGGACGATGGCGCCCGGGCCTTTCGGGTAAGAATCCCCGGCGGACCAGGTCCATAATTCAGCGACCGGCCACGCCACTGGGCCAGATATTCGGCTCACCCTCTGTCGTGCATTGATGCCTCTTTGGAGTGAGGCACTTCACTTCGAGAGGCTCCCGGGCAGTAAACGTGCATTCCCAGACTCAAGACAGTTTTTCCGCATGAATTGGCTGAGACTGTCACACTAAGCAAAACGAATCGGCACGTTAGCGATGCTCCGCCCTCCCGACACCAGAAGCCAACCCCTCGCCTCAGTGAAACAGGAGCAACGTGTGGTAGATGCCGAGCGGGAGGCCAAGTGAAGCACGGAGGTGTTCGGAGAGGTATGTATGCTCCGGGCCTTTGTTCACGCGAACCCGCTCCCAGCAGCGCCCCCCGGAAACATGGTACGTCCGTGACCCCAGCCGGAGCTTGTGCCCAATCTCGTCAGCCCAGGCACCCGGGGTGCCAACCTGGACGAAGCCGAGCATGCCTGCCGCAAAATCACTCCTGGCGTAATGGCCTGCAATGAACCGCCCCAAACCTTCCTCGCCGAGATAGATGGCCGCAGCCCCGCTACGATGCAAGCGCTTGGCTTCGAATACGAACCGCGTCCTGGGGCATCGCTCGGAGCACTCCAAATGCAGGTCCAGCAACCTGCGAGCCTCCCCAATCCTGCGCTTCTTCCTGAAGAGCTGAGGCGCCTCATCCACCGGATCTTCATTGAGCGGCGTGAAGTACTTCATCCAAGGCTCCAATGGCCCGGCATCGAGAAACTCGCGGATATGACGCCTGATCTCGCCTGAGATATCCGGTTCCTTTGTCATCGCGAAGTCGGCCGGCTGCATTCTGCTATACGCGATTTGCAGCAGCAGGTGCACACGTTCCACAAACAGGCGGCGAAATGCCTCGGCGTTCGCTGAGCTGACTTGGGGTTGGGAGGAGCGGGAGCGCATTCAATCCTGCGCTGCCCGTGCGCCGATTGTTTCGGCAATAATCTCACTCGCGTCTGCGATGGCCCGGCTTTCCGTCCAATGGAAACGGTGCATCGGCTTCAGGATGTAAGTCCGTCGGCCCTCGTAAACACGAAGATTGCGGTCAAAATACACCCACTGCGCCTTCTCCCGACGCAGCCTGCGTCTCGTTTGCTCCAGGGCGCGCGCTGTGTCGCGGTCGCCCGAAAGCACGGTCACCTTCCGAGCCGCTTCAAGGTCCTTGGTCAGGTTCACCTCGACCATGCCGGATAGTGCATCATACTCAATTGCCACCGCGTGCCGACGATCCATGTCACCACTGATGAAGTCATCCAACTCCCGTTGGAGGCGGCGTCCGTACGCCTCCAAGTCGCCATGTTTGGCGTTGGCCATAGCCTCTTCTCCCAGCTTGCCATCATTTAGCGCCAATTGGACATGGACCAGATCATGGACCAGTGCAAGCTCGCGCCCATCTAAACCAAGCGCCTCGGCGACGAGTGCGTTTAAGCGGGTGAGAAGTTGTTCCTGGTCTTCATCACCGTGGTCGAAGAAGTCTCGCTCTCTGCTTCGGCTCCCATTCTCTTGGATAGGCCGTGGTTTCGTCTTAGCCAGCTTGGCGTGTAGTTCTACCCAAGGCGCTAAGTCCTCGGGCGCAGCGTTGGCCAGAGGTATCGGAATCTGTCGGAGAGAGTTCAAGGTCGCAACATCGCGCTTAACCCCGAACTGCGATGAGGTGAGAAACTGATGGTAGAACATGAAGTCCGAGCTGAGAAAGAGGCTCAGGGCCTTCAACAGAGCTTTGTTACCAGACGGGCTCACAATGCCGATCTGGCGTGCGGGCACCACGAGATATTCTTCGGTATACACTCCAAAATTGCGGGCGGCGCCGACGATGACATGTGGGGGCCGGCAAACCGTGAGCGGCCGTTTAACGCGCCCTTTCAATGCATAATAGTGTCCCCTTGCTTTCAGGCTCTTAAGTGCCGTCCCCGGGAAAGCAAAGATGTGCCGCAATCGCTTTAAAGCTCCTAAGTGCAGCATTTTCTTTCCGTTGACCTCCTCTACGGCTTCGACATCGTCATCCCCAGTTTCGTCTTCCCTAAGCTGTAGACCCTCGCTAATGCAGAAGATCTGAACCGGCCTGCTGATGACGAACTGCTCCTTTCGAGAGTTCCACTCAGCCTCCAGAGAACCCAAACTAGGGAACTTCCGCTGGAGACGTGCCAAAAGCCGAGAATCCCACGCAGAACCCCACACCGCCAGTTTCCAAGGCAGGCCGCTTCCTCCCACCAATTCGCTAGCGGGAATCTCCCGCACTTCACTCGCGTTTACGACGATACTCCAGGATTCCTTTCGTGTACCTGCCCGTGTCGGACGAGTCGCCTCCTGGTTCGCGACCAAAGGTGAATAGGCAGTCACAAACTCATCCTGATCGGGGTCCTGCGTCTCTGGCCTGGGAGCGAAGAAGAATGCCGCTGCCGGAACACGGGATCGTCGGTCGAAGAGCACCTCGGCCAAGTTGGAAAAGTTAGCCACAGTCTGAACTCGGTGCATCCTGAAGAAGGAAGCCCGGAATGCATGAGACGGCTCCTCAAAAAGGGACATCGCAGGCAGCAGCAGCGCACAGTGGCCATTCCCGCGGATATACTTGCGACACTCCCAGGCAAAGGCCTGCGCAAGCTGGTTGCCTGCAACCGGCAGTCTTTCTGAATTCTTGCGCATCCACCGCCAGGCAGCTTGGTCCTGCGGTTCAAGCTTCTTTGGGTCAAGGCGCTTCCACGGTGGATTACCAACCACCCAATCGAACCGCTGCCGGCAGATTGCCTTGAAGGGTCCCCGCTTGCTCAGGAAGAAATCCGCCCGGAAGATGTTGCCGCCGCGCAGGGCGGGCAGTTTGAATCCGGGATGGGAGCCGCCTTCGAGGTCGGGAGGCTTCACATAGTCCAGGAGCGTCAGCACGAGGCTCAGTTCCGTGACACTGCACGCATCAGCATCGTAGTCTGCCCCGAAGATGCTGGATTCGAGCAAGCTCTTGAGCTGCTGAGGAGCAGGCTTCGTCCGTTTGGCCAGGAATTCCCGCTCAATGAGCCTGCGGTAGCACTGGACAAGAAATGCGCCCGAGCCACAGGCCGGGTCAAAGACCTTCATGCCGCGTTGCAAGGGACGCCGCTCGTCCAGTTCCGCGAGCATGAAATTTACGACGGGAATCGGTGTGTAATAGGCGCCCGCCTTCCGGCCTCTGGTGTGCTCATCCTGCTCTTCCTCCTCCTCATCCGCGTCTTCAGCCTTCTCTGGAAGATGCAGGAACTGCTCGTAGATCATGGACAGCGTCTCGATGGGGATGTACGAGAAATCGTATGCCTTGAAGTCAAGATGGAGTTGCCACGCCGAGTCCCCGACGATCTCTTCCCCTGCAAAGGTTGCAGCGACGCGTCTGATATGTTCTTCGCTTGGCGCTGCTGGCCCTCGCAGCCTCAGCGGAAAAACGCGGCCATTGAGCCAATCGTCGAGCCGTTGCACCACAGCCTCCAAGCCGGACCGTGTGGCCCCGCATCCGAAGACCGCCCGCTGATCAATCTCCCAGGTGGTAAACTTGCGCGGGGAGAGAATGTCCCGGTCGCGCAGGTAATGCAGATACACGTATTTACCGATAAGCGCGTGCCGGACCTCCTTATCGGGCAAGCCATTGTCCCTGAGCCAGGCGTCCAGCTTGCGCAAGTTGGCGAGCAACTTCCAATACACCCTACTTTCGGGTGTGACCTTGTCGCCCCATCGTTTCCAAATCAGGCCATCATCAATGGATGCTGCCTCGAACAGATCGGTGATCGCCCCAATTTGGTTGAACGCAGTCAGTTGGCGAAGCACGCCTGACGCTTCACCTCGAGTACCTGTCGCGTACCGAAAACCCGAGTGAATTGCAATACCCGTCGGCGTGCAGACCATGATGAAAGGCACCACGTCTTGGTTCCACACCAGGCGGTGGAGCTTGTTCGCTGCTTGTTCGCTGCCAGCCTCGCAAACATACACGACAGGGACCAGCCTTTCGCGGTTCGTATCGGGAGACCGAAGGCAGTAAACCCCCCGTAGTCGGCAAGGCTCGTCTGCTGCGTGGCGGAAGATGTGGCCATAATCCGGGGCGGAGTGAAAGTCGTCCCTCCCCCGCGCCAGATAATTGGGCGAGTCGCTATACCCGAGCTTATCGAGGAGCGCTTTAAGGTTCATGGTGCCGGCAATCAGCTACCCATTACCAGCTTACATCCGCCATCTTGTAGCACGCCACTCGGACCGGTCAAATCTTACCGCCGAGCTTATGTTGCATCAAGCAACTATCAACGCTCCGGTTTTTCGCACCTCGCAGCAGACGATGCCCGCCCCGCTGTGTTCTACCGCGTCAGCACTTAACTGGCACCTTCGCCTTCGGCAGCGGGCCTCTATTCGAGCAATTCGAGACGATGCTCAAGGAGCGCGAGGATTGGAAATTCGACTGGCGCGGGCGCAACCGGCGTCCGCCCCGCGACCCGGTCAATGCGCTGCTGTCGCTCGGCTACTCGATGCTGGCGAAGGAGTTGACCGGCGTTTGCCATGCGGTGGGGCTGGACCCGTTCCTGGGCTTCATGCACCAGCCGCGCTATGGTCGGCCGGCCCTGGCGCTGGACCTGATGGAAGAGTTTCGCCCGCTGGTGGCGGACAGCGTGGCTATCAGCCTCATCAACCGCGGCGAGCTTGGGCCGGAGGACTTCATGCATAGCGCCAACGGCACGTTTCTCACTGACCGGGGCCGCAAGCCTTTTTGGGAGGCGTGGTTCCGGCGGCTGGACACCGAGGTCAGCCACCCCGAGTTAAGCTACAAGATGGCTTACCGCCGGATGCTCGAAGTGCAGGCGCGGCAGTTGTGGCGGTTCGTGCGCGGCGAGGCGCTGGCCTATCATGGATTCGTCACCCGATGAGCCGCGTCCGCTACCTGGTCAGCTACGATATCTGCAACCCCGAACGCTTGCGGCGAGTGGCGCGCACGCTGGAGGGCTTTGGCGTGCGGCTGCAATACTCAGTATTCGAGTGTCCGCTGGACGACCTGCGGCTGGCCAAACTCAAGGCGGAGCTCCAGGACCTGCTCCATCATGAGGAAGACCAGGTGCTATTCGTTTCGCTGGGCCCCAGTTCGGCGGACGCCAGCCTGATAATCGAGGCGATGGGGCTGCCCTACCAGGTGCGTTCGCGGGTGACGATTGTCTGATTCCGCGGCAGCCGGCATAATGTCAAATGAAATAGCTTCGCATCCCGCGTGCGGAATGTATCCCCTGCGAGGGGAGCGTCCTCGCCTGCGTGCGCCTGTCCCGGAAAGCCCGCCGCCGCGCACTTCCAGCCTGCGACAGAGCGGCAAATTGACGGAAGTGACTATCTATTAGTGTCTTACGCACGTGCCCCGGGTCTTCCCCTTCACCTCTCCGTATCCACGCCGTATCCACGCCGTATCCTCACCGTAGTACCTCTAATAGCCTATTAGAGGTACTACGGTGAGGATACGGAGAGGATACGGTGAGGTGAGCGTGTGGGCGGGGAGGCGCCGGGGAGGTGGTGGAAAGCTTTGTCAATCGAAATGGGTGGATTTGCGGGTCGCAGGTCAACCGCGGCGCGTCCTGCGCGGCCAGCCTGTGCCAAGCGTGAGCGGTGAAGGCCGGGGAGGGCCCGGGAGGGGCATGGGCTCATCCGCAGCAGCGCGGGGATCGCGGCCCGGCAACAATTCTTTGATTTTGGGCTTGCGACTCCAATGCCAAAAGGATGAACTGACCGTGGCTACGGCCACCGACCATCAACCTTCCGCCATTGGGTTGACATGTTCCTTGGAATCGCGACGACTGCGACCTGAACCTGGCGATTGTGGTGCGAGCGCGGCAGTGCTGGCGCTCGCCTGCACGGACGCTCGCTTAATAGGATTTGCCCGATTTGCAGGAGCGGAGCCGCAGACCCTCGCCTTGCTTGCAGCAGTACCGCGCCGGCGACTGCTGAGCGCTCGCGAACTCGCGTTGAAACCCTTGCCGCTCAAGGCCTGGGTGCAGGGCAGGCGCAGCCGTCGCGAATCCCGGGGGCGTGAGGCGGACGCCTCCAATATGGCCCCGGATCGCCGGGAAGTGGCGCAGCCGTCGCGAAACCCGGGGGCGTGAGGCGGTGCCCGCCGTGCGCGAGGATGATGAAATCCGGTTCGGCGCAGCCGTCGCGAATCCCGGGGGCGTGAGGCGGGCAGAGGTTTGATACACTTTTCCCGCGTCCTGGGCGCAGCCATCGCGAATCCGGGGGGCGTGAGGCAGCAATGGCCGAGGTTAGGCCGGCCGGCTGAAGACGCGGCGCATCCGGCGCGCTATTCAGCGAAACTTCCCGCTCGACCTGCCAGTCAGGACCCCCGCCGATGTGGCCAAGCGTTTGCGTTGGGGCGCCCGTCCCTTTGCGAGCTGCTGCAGAGGGGCTAAGTGCTATATGGAGCCAACGACGCGTATCAGCTTGCCCGCTGCTCACCCGTAGCGATAAGGGCGCTCCATCGGGAACGCATTGGGCAGGTGCCGCACCTCGCGCACACGGCTGTCCTCTAAGAGCACCTCAACGATGTCAAAGCGGACCTTCACGCCGGGGTTCTTGAGCAAGCGCAAATAGTCCAGCCCTGCGCGGGTGAGGCGCTGGCGCCGTTCGCGGTCCACGGCTGCCGCGGGGCGCGTCCACTCTTCCGACGAGCGGGTCTTCACTTCTACAAAGACCAGGCAGTCACGCTCGCGGCAGACGAGGTCAATCTCGCCGCGTGGGGTGCGAAAGTTCGCGGTCAGGCATTTGAGACCCAGGCGCTTGAGATGCTTCCGCGCGGCGCGCTCGCCCAACTCCCCGTGCCGGAGATGCAACGGCTTCTCCGCCCTGCCCAGCCAGGATTTGATGTGTGCCCAAATGCGCATACGGGACCCGAAGGCGCGCCGGCGCGGCCCTGGCCGCTCCCCGGATTGCTTTGATTGCGGTCCGGCCCTCTTCTATAACTGGAACGTGGCGAAGACAAATGATTTGTCGGCCCCTGTCTTCCGGAGCTGCCCGGTTTGTGGCAGCAACGACCCCGAGCCGTACCTCCAGAAAAGGGAGCTTCACCTCGCGCGCTGCAAGGGCTGCTCCATGATTTACGCCAACCCGGTCCCGGCGCAGTTTGCCTCGGGCAGCCATTACGACCAGTTGGGCGCGGCTTATTACCTTTCGCCCGCGAAGCTGGAGAGCGATTACGCCGATGTGCGCTTCGAGCGCGAGTTGCGCCTGTTCCGCGAGCATTGCCGCGGCGGAGCGGTTCTGGACGTGGGCTGCTCCTCGGGCGCTTTCCTGTTCCAACTGAACCAGCGCTTCCCCGGGTGCTACCAGGTCCTCGGCACAGACGTGAGCGGCGCGCCGCTGGACTATGCCGAATCGCGCGGCGTGCCGGTCGTGCGCGGCGAGTTCCTGTCCGAGCGGTTCGAGGGAAAGCAGTTTGACGCCGTGACGTTCTGGGCCGTGCTGGAACACCTGCTCGAACCGAAGCAGTTCCTGGAAAAGGCCGCGTCCATACTCAAGCCCGGTGGGCACTGCTTCGTGCTCGTGCCCAATATGCATTCCCTCGCCGCGTTATGGCTAGGCGCCCGTTATCGTTACATATACCCGCAACACCTGAACTACTTCACCTGCAAGACGTTAACGCAAATGGCCGAACCGCACTTCTCGGCCCTTGAGGTTCGCTCCACTCATTTTAACCCGATGGTGATCTGGCAGGATTGGCGCGGTGGCGGCAAGGACGTGCCGAACGTCGAGCGCGCGGCCTTGTTGAAGCGCACGACGGGTTACAAGCAGAACCCGCTGTTAAGCCCCGTGCGGGCCATTTACAGACTGGTGGAGAGAGAGCTGGGCGCCGCCCGCTTGGCGGACAACCTGGCGCTGGTGCTGACCCCGAACCGGCTTGGCTAAAACGAGGCTCGAAGCCTGATTTCCGCCGGAAAGGCCGCTTTTGCGGCAGACGCGCCCGCGCCGACCCCGCCAGCCCCTCCAGAGCCTCACCAGATGCTCTCCAGATCCACACCGGAGGTTCAATTTCAACCTCCGGTGTGGATCTGGAGAGGATCTGGCGAGGATCTGGAGGGGCTCGGGAGGCAGCCCCCAACACTTGAGTTCCACGGTAAGCTGCAGGCTAGCCCGAATATTTCACGCCTCGCACGATTCGGCGACAATTTGCCGCCGCCGACGTCAGTCGGCGCATTCTTACCACAGCCCAGATGGCGCCGACTGAGGTCGGCGGCTACTTGCGTGTGAAATAAGAGGGCTAGAAACGCCTGGGTAAGGCGCTTTTCCCCCCTGGGAAATTCCTGGTCTGGCGGGGTGCGTGAGATGCACGCGCGATGCGTGAGGTTCACACGTCTGGGCCGTGAGGAACACGCAAAAGCCTTGAAAAAGGCGCTGGCACGATTCCTGTTGAAGATTGTGGGTTGATCATGAACTTGCGCGGCATGATGCAAACGCTTCCTGACAGGGGCGTCGCGTTCGTTGTTGTACCTGCTGGGCAACGCGCTTTTTATCTTTCCATTTGACCGCTAGTTGGGTTTTATATAAGTGACCATCGGCTGCCCGCCACGCAACCCAAGGCGGGGGCCAGAATTAAATTGGCCCTGCGCCATAACACTAGATGCTGAACACGAAAACATTCCTGGCCGTTGATTTCGGGGCCGGCAGCCTGAAGCTGGCGGAGTTTGACATCAACGAGCAGGGTGGGTTGCGGTTGCGGCAGTACGCGTTGAAGTCGCTCGGGGCCGAAGGGGCGCAGGAGACGATGCGCGAAGCGGCTGTGCAGAATGTGTTGCAGGCACTGCTCACCGAGAAGGGGATCAAGGCCAAGAACGTCAACGTCTGCGCGCCGGGGTTCCATGTCTTTTCGAAGTTCGTCAAGCTGCCGCCGGTGGACGCCGGGAAGGTGACGCAGATGATCCAGTACGAGGCGCAGCAGAATGTGCCTTTCCCGCTGGAAGAGGTGGTTTGGGACTACCAGATCCTGGGCTCGACGCCGAGCGGGGAGCTGGAGGTCCTGCTGGTGGCGATCAAGGCGGATGTGGTCGAGGGCTTGTTCCGGGTCACGGAGAACGCTGGGCTGCGGTTGCAGTTGTGCGATGTGTCCTCCGCTGCCCTGTGCAACGCGTTCCGCTACAATTACGGGGACCTCGAGGACTGCACGATGCTGCTGGACATCGGGGCGAAGACGAGCAACCTACTGTTCTTCGAGAAGGGCAAGGTCTTTTCCCGCAGCATCAACCTGGGCGCCAATTCCATCACGCACGACTTCGCCACCGAGTCCAAGCTGAAGTGGGACGTGGCCGAGAAGCTGAAGATCGAGGAGGGGTTTGTGAGCCTGGGCGGCGCTTACGAAGAGCCCGAGAACCAGCACCAGGCGGCCATTTCCAAGATCGCCCGGCAGTTCATGACGCGGCTGCACATCCAGGTCAACCAGACGATGCAGTTCTACCGCGGCCAGCAGGGGGGCGGGGCGCCGCAACGGCTGTTCCTGTCCGGCGGCGCGTCGGTGATGCCTTACGCCGCGCAGTTTTTCGCCGAGAAGCTCAACGTGCCGGTCGAGTATTTCAACCCGCTGCGCAACGTGGACCGCGACCCGAACATCAACGTCGAGGACTTGCAGCGGGTGGCGCATTCGCTGGGGGAGGTCGTGGGGTTGGGGCTGCGGAACCTGGCGCGCTGCCCGGTCGAGCTGAACCTGATGCCCGACAGCACGCTGAAGTGGCAGAGCTTCAACCAGAAGAAGCCCTATTTCATTGCCACGGTGTTCAGCCTGGTGCTGGTGATCTGGGCGATGGGCTTCCTGTTCGACAAGCTGGCGGCGGTGAAGAACGACGAGTTGGAGAAGGTGAAGGCCGAGGTCCAGCCCGAGCAGCAGAAGGAGGTCCAGTTCAACAAGGTTTATCGCACCGAGCTGAAGAAGGTGCAGCAGGACGTTGACCAGATCGCCGGCTGGATGCAGGACCGCTATTACTGGGCAGACGTGCTGAGCGAGGTCCGGCAAGCGTTGATCCGGGTCGAGCAAGGGACCAAGCTGAAGCTGCGGACCGACGCCGGGATCTGGATCGAGCAGATGACCAGCGCCGCCCCGCGAGCGGAAGGCGACCAGCAAACCGCCGCCGCCGCGCCGGTCATGTCGGCCAGCGAAGCCGCGGCGCAAGAAGCGTTCAAGAGGCGATACGGGCTCGACCGCGGCGCACCCGGAGTCGCACCCGGAGTCGCACCCGGAGTCCCTCCCGCAGAGCCTGGAGCGGCGCCGGCGGGGCATAGCAAGAAAGCCAAGGGTCCGGAAGACACCAATGCGGTGTCCACCGTGACTCTCGCGTTCCGCGGGGTGAGCCTGACATCGATTTCCGGCCAGCCCGAGGCGAACAAGGGCATCGCCTACGACGTGCTCAAGGAACTACAGAACTCGCCCATGTTCGACGCGGAGGAGACCAAGACGCCGACCGACGTCACGTTGGATGAGCAGACCGGCACGTTCACGTTTAGCATCGTGGCGCAACTCAAGCACCCGCTGAAGCTGTAGCAGCATGGATTGGATCAAGCGCAATTTGTACTTCCTGATCGGCAGCCTCGTGGCGGTCGCGCTCATGGGGCTGGCGGGATGGTACTTGTATTCGAAGTGGGACCAGAACAACGCGCTGCTGGGCCAGCTTGACGCCCAGTATGCCGAGCTGAAGCGGCTGTCCGAGCAAAAGCCCCATCCGGGGAACGGCAAGGTGGATAATATCCAGATCGCCAAAGAGCAGCAGAAGGAGTTGAAGGCCTGGATTCAGAAGGCCTGCGAGCACTTCCAGCGGATTCCCCCCATCCCGATCCCGGAATCGGGCAAGGTGACCGAGCGTGACTTCACCTACGCCCTGAGCCGGACCATTGATCAGCTCCATCACGAGGCGGGCACCGCCAGTGTTTCCTTGCCGCCTAAGAACAGCACGACCGGCCAGAACTACAGCTTCTCGTTCGAGGAGCAGCGGCCGCGGCTCAGCTTTGCCGCCGGCAGCCTCGAACCGCTCTCGCAGCAATTGGGCGAGGTCAAGGCGATCTGCG
>Ga0335069_10002586_pt1 | contig 27754 bp, 20 predicted proteins | sample Lox_Sample_11_FD_206714 | JGI IMG/M metagenome (GOLD analysis project Ga0335069, IMG submission 206714) | Soil microbial communities from Loxahatchee National Wildlife Refuge, Florida, United States - Lox_Sample_1.1 | ecosystem: Environmental > Terrestrial > Soil > Wetlands | place: USA...
CGACCCGACGCACTACGACGCCTACTTCTCCCTGGGCCGGGCCTGCATGATCGACGGGAAGGGGAGAGACGAGCTGGCGGTGTCCTACCTGCGCACTGCCGTCCGCCTGAACCCCCAGCACGCGATGGCGCGAGCGAGGCTCGGGGCCGCCCTGAACCGGTTGGGGCGGTTCGACGAGACGATCGCGCTGCTCGCGGCGGGCCCTCTCGTTGCCGAGGGCCGTTTCAGCCTCGGCGTCGCGTACGTCGCGACGGGCCGGTCGGATCTCGCGTGGCGCCAGGCCGCCGCTCTGGGGGACAGTCTGCAGGGATCGCTGCTCCGGGCCTTCCTCCGAGGCACGGGCCGCGAGTGACGGTCGGCCGGCGGCGACCGGCGTCGCCGATTCCATCGACCGATCCGCCAGGAACCGGCTACGCGCTCGGCCCTGGACTGCCGCTCTTGGCGGGCACCCGCAGGAGGAGCCCCGCGACCTCGCGGACGACCATCTCGAGCCGGCGCGAGACCGTCAGTTCCTCGAGCACGCGCAGCCGGGTCCCCGCGTCGCCGAGGACCGCCGCGGCGACGAGGTCGGCCATGCGCGCCGGCACCCGCATCCGCGCAACCGCCTCGGCGAGCTCTGGCAAGCCGCTCTCCCCGGGGAGCCGGCGCGCGAGCTCGAGCACCACCTGCTCGAGCGCCTCGGACTCGGCGGCCAGAGCGGCCGGCCCGCCTTCCGGGTGGACGTCGTCGAGCACCTCGGCGCGGAACTCCCGGTAGGGCTTCCCGGTGCCGAGGAGCTCCTCCGCGAGGTGCACCCGTGCGATCCCTCGGAGCAGGATGTGGTAGCGCCCGTCGGGGAGCCTCTCGTCCTCCTCGATGACGCCGGCGCAGGCGATGCGGTGCACCGGCGCCCGCGCCAGCGCCGCGTCGCCGGGCGAACGGAGCGTCGCGATGGCGAGCACGCGGTCGCCGAGAAGGGCGTCCGCGGTCATCGCCCGGTAGCGGGGCTCGAAGATGTGGAAGGGCGCGGGCGTCCCGGGAAAGACGACCGCGCCCGGCAGCGGAAACACCTTGAGCGCCCCTGCGGCCCCGCCGAGGAGCTCCCGGAGGCTCTCCGCGGCGAGGCTGTCGGCGCCTCCGGTCACCCTCGTCCGAGGCGCCGGCCGACGAGGCCCTAGGCGCCCTCCTTCAGGGCCTCGATGCGCATCCCGTAGAAGGACCGGTACACGAACACCAGCATCACCACGAAGAACGCGGCGAAGAGCCCCCAGCGGACGCCGCTTCCGAGCTGCAGCGCGAGCTCGACGGCGAGGAGGCCAAAGAGCGTCGTGAACTTGATGATCGGGTTCATGGCGACGGACGAGGTGTCCTTGAACGGGTCGCCGACGGTGTCGCCGACGACGGTCGCGGCGTGGAGGTCGGTCCCCTTCGCCTTGAGCTCCGTCTCGACGACCTTCTTCGCGTTGTCCCAGGCGCCGCCGGCGTTCGCCATGAAGAGCGCCTGGTAGAGGCCGAAGAGCGCGATGCCGATCAGGTACCCGATGAAGAAGAACTCGTTCAGGAACGCGAAGGCCAGCGTCCCGAAGAACACCGCGATGAAGATGTTGATCATGCCCTTCTGCGCGTACTGGGTGCAGATGGCGACGACCTTCTTCGAGTCCTCGACGGACGCCTTCTCGACGCCTTCCAGTCGCATGTTCTTCTTGATGAACTCGACGGCCCGGTAGGCGCCGGTGGAGACCGCCTGGGTGGAGGCGCCCGTGAACCAGTAGATGACGGCGCCGCCCATCATGAGGCCCAAGAGGAACGGCGGGAAGAGGATGGAGATCTTCCGCACCTGGCTCGCGTCGGTGAGGCCTCCGGTGAGCACCATGACGATGGAGAAGATCATCGTCGTCGCGCCCACCACGGCGGTGCCGATGAGCACGGGCTTCGCGGTCGCCTTGAAGGTGTTCCCGGCGCCGTCGTTCTCCTCGAGGTACTCCTTCGCCTTCTCGAAGTTCGGCTCGAACCCGAAGTCCTTCTTCACCTCGGCCTTCACGTTGGGGACGTTCTCGATGAGGGAGAGCTCGTAGACGGACTGGGCGTTGTCGGTCACGGGCCCGTAGCTGTCGACCGCGATGGTGACGGGACCCATGCCGAGGAAGCCGAAGGCGATGAGGCCGAAGGCGAACACCTCGGGGGCGACCATGATCCCGGAGAGGCCCTGGGTCGAGACCCCGTAGCCGACGCCCATGAGCGCCAGGATGACGACGCCCATCCAGAAGGCGCTGAAGTTCCCGGCGGTGAGGCCGGCGAGCACGTTCAGGGACGCGCCGCCCTCCTTCGAGGCGGTCACGACCTCGCGAACGTGGCCCGAGCTGACCGAGGTGAAGACCTTGATGACCTCGGGGATGATGGCGCCGGCGAGCGTGCCCATGGAGATGATGATCGAGAGCTTCCACCACAGGCTGCCGTCGCCCAGGTCCGGGATGAGGAGCCGGGAGACGACGAAGGTGAGCGCCACCGAGACGATGGAGGTGAGCCACACGAGCGCCGTGAGCGGCTGCTCGAAGTCCATGTGGGTCGCGTCGCCGAAGCGGGCCTTGGCGATGGCCTCGTTCACGAAGTAGGAGAACACCGACGCGATGACCATCATGATGCGCATCGCGAACACCCACACGAGGAGCTGCACCTGGTGGGCGGGGTCGGTGACCGCGAGGACGATGAAGGCGATGAGGGCCACGCCCGTCACGCCGTAGGTCTCGAAGCCGTCCGCGGAGGGGCCGACCGAGTCGCCGGCGTTGTCGCCCGTGCAGTCGGCGATGACGCCGGGGTTCCGGGCGTCGTCCTCCTTGATCTTGAAGACGATCTTCATGAGATCGGAGCCGATGTCGGCGATCTTCGTGAAGATGCCGCCGGCGATGCGGAGGGCGGAAGCGCCGAGCGACTCGCCGATCGCGAATCCGATGAAGCAGGCTCCACCGAGCTCTCCGGGCACGAAGAGCAGGATGAAGAGCATGATGATGAGCTCGGTGGAGATGAGCATCGTGCCGATGCTCATGCCCGCCATGAGCGGGATGGCGTAGGTCGCGAAGGGCTTCCCCTCGAGCGCCGCGAAGGCGGTGCGGGAGTTCGCGTAGGTGTTCACGCGGATGCCGAACCAGGCCACGGCCGACGACCCGAGGATGCCGATCATGCTGAACACGAGCACGATGAGCACCCGGCCAAAGCCCAGGCCGTGCCCCTCGTTCGTGAGGAACCCGAAGTAGGCGACGATGATGACGGCGATGAAGGCCCAGAGGACGGCGAGGAACTTCCCCTGGGTGACGAGGTAGGTCTTCGCGGTCTCGTAGATGAGCTCCGAGATGTCGAGCATGGAGCGGTGCACCGGCATCTTCTTGATCTTCGACGAGATGCCGAGGCCGAGGGCGAGGCCGGCGAGCGAGACCAGGATGCCGACGAGGAGCAGCGAGCTCCCCTTCACACCCAGGAAGGAGACCGACCCGAGGTCGGGCACCTTGATGTTGGCCTCGCCGCCGTGGGTCGAGGCGAGGACGAGCGACGCGAGCGTTTCGGACAGGTTCATGGCGGGAGCGGTTTCCTCCGAAGGGTTCGACGCCGCGGACGCGGCGAGAGCCGAGCCTTGAGGCGCGAAAAGCGGGCCTGGGCCCCGAGAAAAGGCGTTCGGGAGGCGCGGATACTACAGAACCGCCCCTCACCCCGCAAGACGCTGGGTGGGGATGGCGCGATGCGTCACCGCCCGGGGTATCGGACGCGCGTCGCCCCTTCCGTCCCGGGGGGGGCCGGCTCAGTCCGTCCGGGCCACCGCCGCGACGTTCGACTGGTCGAGCGTGGCGAAGTTCACGTTGAAGTACCCGGCCTGGCCGGCCGTGTACATGACGCGCTTCAGGATCCGGAACGGGACCTTCTGGTCGGCCTGGATGTTCACGTCCCCCTTCCAGTTCTTCTCCCGGTCGGGGTCGTTCTGGTGAATGAAGTCCCAGCGCTTCTTCTCGTCGCGGAGCTTCTCCTCGAGGCCCGGGATGGCGAAGTCCTCGCCGCGCTCCACCTCGGCGACCTCCGCGACCTTCTGGCCGGAGACCACGATCTGCGAGGCGCTGATCGCCACGACCGGCGCCACCTCGATCGTCTGGCCGTGCTGCGCGTCCGGGAGCTTGATGTCCTTCTGCATGTAGAGGATCTCGCCGGTCGCCGAGAACTGCATGAGGAGGAAGATGACGAGCATGGTCATCATGTCGACCATGGGCACGACGTTGAGGTCGGCGTTCACCGTCCGGCGCCCGTGCTGCATCTTGCCGCCGACGACCTTCGAGTCGGCGAAGCGCTTCGCGGGGCGGCGGCCGGGGAGGACGATGGCCATGGCTATCCCGCCGCCGTCACCGAGACGGACGCGAGCCCCACCCCGACCGCGGTGTCGATGACCCTCACGAGGTCCGCGTAGAGGATCCCGTCCTCCGCCGCGACCGTGAGCGACGCCTGGTCCGGGTACTCGTTCTTCACCTGCTTGAGCTTCTGGGCGAGCGTCTTCAGGTCCTGCTGCGGCTGGCCATCCGCGCCCTTGCCGAGCGCAGGGATCTCGAGCGACACGCCGGCGGACGTCGAGAGCACCATCCCCTTGTCCCCGAGCGTGACGGTGACCTGGATCTGCCTCTTCTCCTCGGCGGCGGGCGGCCCGCCGGTGCCGCCGGTCTGGACCTGGAGGCGCGAGATCTGCGTCCAGACCGCCGTGAAGAGGAGGAAAGAGATGGTGCAGGCTAGGAGGTCGATCGCGGGGACGACGTTGATCACCGCGTCGAGCGGGCGCTTCTTCTTGCCCCTCCCGCCCTCCGGTACCGGGGCGCCGCCTCCGGCCATGGTGTCGTCTCCCTCTCGTCTCTAGCTCTAGGGTGCGCTACGCCTCGAGCTCCTCGGGGACCTCGGCGCGCGCCGCGGCCGAGAGCTTCATCTTGTCGCGGTTCGCGAGGATGAGGTTCAAGAGGCTCACCGCGGACTCGTTCAGGTCGTCCATCATGCGCTGCGTGCGCCCCTGCAGGACCGAGTAGGCGATGAGAGACGGGATGGCGACGCCGAGGCCGAAGGCCGTGCAGTTCATGGCCTCCGAGATGCCCTGCGACAGGATGGTCGCCTTGTCGGCCGGGTTTGCGGCGGAGACGGCTCCGAAGGACTTGATGAGGCCGACGATGGTCCCGAGCAGCCCGAGCAGCGTCGCCACGTTGCCGATCATGGCGAGGTAGCCGGTCCGCCTCTCCACGACCGGGGCCTCCCGGAGCGTCGCCTCGTCGAGCGCCGCCTGCACGTCCTCCTCGCCCTTCGGGACGGCGATGAGCCCCGACTTGATGACCTGGGTGAGCGGGGTCTTCTTCTGGCCCGCCACGTAGCTGATGGCCTTGTCGAGCTCGCCCGCGTAGACGAGCTTCTTGAGCGTCCGCATGAAGGCGTCCTTGTCGATGGCCGCCCTGAAGTAGAGGACCACGATCCGGTCGACGATGATGGTCAGCGAGAAGATCATGGCGACGGCGATGGGGTACATCCCCGGCCCGCCTGCCTCGAACACCCGCGCGACGCTCCCGAACAGTTCGCCCATCGCTCGCCTGACCTCCCTGGACGAAAGCCTTCCGGGGGGTGATGGCCGCCCCGTCGGGGTTTCTCCCCGGCTCGCCAGTCGTCTTCGTGGGTACCATCCGAATAATCCATCGTCAACTCGACGACTTACGCACCTTTTCCCACGTTGTAAGCCTCGGAGGGACGGGTCCGGGGAAACCCCGGAAGACCCGTAGAGCGCCGGATGCCAAGCACTGCGCAGCCGTCGCCCTTCGGGCGGCCGCTTTGCGGGCGGGGCTTCGTTGCCCCTCCCGTGGCGGGCGGTGTACGGTCCCCCTCTCCGTGGCGATCGAGACCTTCGCGCCCTTCCGCCTCCGCCCCGGAGACGCGCTCGCGGAGATGGAGGCGTACGCGGCGGAGACGGGCGGCGCGCCCCTCGTCGTCGACCCGGCGGACGCCGGCCTGGCGGGACCCCCCTCCCGCGCGTGGGCGCGGGTGCCTGCGGGACGGGCCGCCGACCAGGTCGAGGCCTGCCGGGCCGCCGACGGGAGGGTCTCCGGCGTCTCCGGATTCGAGCGCGCCTGCCTCCACAACCTCGAGCACCGCCGGCGCGTGGCCGACCTCGCCATCCGGTCCGTCGACCTGGGCCACCCGGGACTCCTCCTCGACCGGCCCGACGCGGTGCTCGCGCTGGGCCTCCTCGGCGCCGGCTTCTCCGACGCCTGCCAGGGCGCGTTCCTCGCCGAGCTCCGGCGCGAGTACGGCGCTCAGCTCGAGCCGTTCGACTACCGCCGTCTCGCCGGCGACGCCCTCGCGACGGCTCCAGGCGCCGTCACCTACGAGCAGCTCCACTTCGGGCGGGAGTTCTGGCGCTTCCGGAACGAGTCGCTCTCGGACGCGCTCGCCGCCTACGTGCGCCCGGTGCGCGACCGGGCGCGGGAGGCGCGGCGGGAGTTGCGCATCGGCGCGCGCTTCGACGGCGTCGGCCCCGCCCAGTACGAGGCGTGCCGGATACTCGACGCCGCCGTGTTCCCGCTCCGGCTCGCGGCGCACCAGGCGGGGATCGGGGCGTCCCGCCTGTGGCGGGCGGTGATGGGGCAGCGCCTCGTCGCGGCCGAGGTCCCGGAGGACCTGGACGGCGCAGCGGTCGCGCGGCTCGGGGCCGTGCTCGCGTCCTCCGGGGTGGAGGTCGCCTTCGAGGAGGGCGACCGGGCGGTGGCGCTCTCTCCCGTACGCGCGCTCGCCCGGGCCCATGCCGCGCGCCGCGCCTCGCAAGCCTTCTCGGACCCGGTCCCGGAGTGCGTGCTTTTCTACTCGGCCGAGGCCGACCTGTGGACGAGGGGCCTCCACCGGATGGCCGTGGAGGAGGCCGGCGAGACCCTTTCCCGCATGCACGTGCAGTGGATCGCCACGACCGGGGCGCTGGCACCGCGGCCGGGGTCCGTCCTGGTCCTCGCGCAGGCGACCGCGCTCGCCGCGCCCGAGGCCGCTGCCGTGTCGCGCTACCTCGAGGCAGGCGGGCTCGTGCTGGCCTTCGGCGCGCCCGGACGGGTCGACGACGCCGGGGAGGAGTTGCCTCCGTTCCTCCCGGAGGCGCGCAGCACCGTGAAGGTCGGCCAGGGGACGCTCCTCGGCCTCCCGCCGCTCGTCCCGAACCCCGCGACCGGGCTCCCCGTCGGGCCCGCGGCGCTCGAGCCGATCGCCAAGGCCCTCGACGCGCTCCGCGGCCGCGGTCGCCGCGCCGTGGAGGTCCAGTCCCGGACGCCGGTCCTCGTCTCGCTCTGGCGCGCACCCAAGCGGCTGGACGTGCACCTGGTCTCGCTCGGAGACGCGCCGCTGCGGGGGGCCACGCTCGTCCTCGGGGATGGAGTCGCCGGCTCCGCCCGCCGCGCCCGGTTCCGGACCGCGGACGGCGGCGACGAGCGCTTCGCGCTCAACCCGTCCGGCTGGTCCGTCTCCACCGTCCTGCCGGCCTTCCAGGGGTACGCCATCCTCTCCCTCGTGCCGTAGGGCATCGCGTTCGGGTCCTGGCGTGGCCGGCGTGTCCCGCGGCCCCGGTACGGCTTGCGTCCGTCCCGAAGTGCTAGCGTCCCGCCTCGGCCCGTTGACCGGGCCCGCTTGCCAGAACCGCGTACCAGCGTGCTGCGCGGGAGTCCGCTTCCCGCGGCGCCGGCCTTCCCGGCGCGCGAGACGACTGTCCCCTCCGCCGCGTCGAGCCGCCTGCGCTGGGTCGCCCCACTCGTCGCGCTGGCCTTGCTCCTCGGCTGCGGCTCCTCGGGAGGGAGCTGCCCGTCGCCGCGCGTCGTCTGCAGCGGCGCCTGCGTCGACCTTTCCCAGGACGACGCGAACTGCGGCGGATGCGGGAACGCGTGTCCGGCGCACACGGCCTGCGCCGGGGGCTCCTGCGTCTCGACGTGCGCCGCCGGCACCGTCCTCTGCGGCGGCGAGTGCGTCGACCCGCTCACCGACGCCTTTCACTGCGGCGCCGCGGGCTCCTGCACCGGGGCCGGAGCCGGGCGTGCCTGCGCGAGCGGCGGGGTCTGCAGCGCCGGCACCTGCCAGGCGACCTGCCAGCCCGGGCTCCTCCTCTGTGGCGGACAGTGCGTCGACCCGCTGACCGACGTCCGCTACTGCGGCGCCTCCGGCGACTGCACCGGCGCGAGCGCCGGGACGACGTGCCCGAGCGGAGAGGTCTGCAGCGGGGGCGCCTGCGGCGCGAGCTGCGCTTCGGGGCTCGTGTCCTGCGGCGGACAGTGCGTCGACCCGGCGACGTCGCCCCTCTTCTGCGGCGCCTCCGGGGACTGCCTGGGCGCGAACGCGGGCGTGGCCTGTGCCGCGGGAGAGGTGTGCAAGGCCGGGGCGTGCGCCTGCCCGGACGGCGCGCCGAACGCCTGCGGATCGGGAACGACGGCCTTCTGCACGAGCTTCGCGACCGACCCCGGGAACTGCGGCGGATGCGGCAAGGCGTGCAACTCCGGCCAGGTGTGCACGAGCGGCAACTGCGCCGTGAGCTGCTCTTCGGGTCAGACCGCGTGCGCGGGAGGGAGCGGACCCGGCTACTGCGCGGACCTCGCGAGCGACGCGAGCAACTGCGGAACGTGCGGCCACGTCTGCCCTTCCGGCCAGGCGTGCACGGCGAGCCAGTGCGCCTGCCCGCCTCCGGCGAAGGACGCGTGCGCGTCGGGGTCGGGAGCCTACTGCGCGAACCTCCAGTCGGACCCGAGGAACTGCGGAGCCTGCGGGAACGCCTGCGGGGCCGCCCAGAGCTGCACGGGCGGCGTCTGCACGTGTCCCGGGGGGACGCCCGACGCCTGCGGCGCCGGCGCCGCGGCAACCTGCACCTCCTTCGCCACCGACCCGCAGAACTGCGGAGCCTGCGGAAACGCGTGCGGAGCCGCCCAGAGCTGCACGGGCGGCCTCTGCTCCTGCCCGCCGGGCGCCCCGGACGCCTGCGGCACCGGCGCCGCCGCGACCTGCACGACGCTCGCCACGGACCCGCGAAACTGCGGGACCTGCGGCAAGGCGTGCGCCGCCTTCCAGGTCTGCGCGGGCGGCAGCTGCGGCTGCCCCTCCGGCGAGGCGGCGTGCCCCGCGGCGAATCCGACCGCCTGCGTCTCCCTCTCGTCCGACACCTCGAACTGCGGCGCGTGCGGGAACGCCTGCGGCGCCACCCAGGCCTGCGCGGGCGGCGTCTGCACCTGCCCCGCGGCCGCGCCGGACGCCTGCGGGACCGGCGCCACGGCCACGTGCACGAGCTTCGCAACCGACCCGCAGAACTGCGGGACCTGCGGCAAGGCGTGCGCCGCCTTCCAAGTCTGCGCCGGCGGCACCTGCGGCTGCCCCTCCGGCGAGACGGCGTGCCCCGCGGCGAACCCCGCCGCCTGCGTCTCCCTCTCGTCCGACGCTTCGAACTGCGGCGGCTGCGGCGTGACGTGCGCGGCCGGCCAGGTGTGCAGCGCGGGCTCCTGCGTGGCCGCCGGCCGCGTCCTCTACACCGGCGACCGCGCCCAGTCTCCGATCACGAGCGACATCGCCTCCCGCATCGCGGCGGTGAGCGCCGCCACGTCCGGGCTTCGGGCGCCCGTCTTCATGAAGGTCGGCGACTCGATCACCGCGAGCACGTCCTCGAACGGCGTCCCGGCCGGTTACTTCATGGTCTGCTTCGATCCGAGGTCCGGCGCGACCGTGAACCTCGGGTCGCGCCCCGACCTCGCCGCCGCGGTCTCCTACTGGCAGTCGGTCAAGGCCACTTCCACCGAGACGCCGTTCGCACGCGTGAGCCTCGCCGCCTATCCGGGCTGGAGCGCGGACATGTCCTACGCGGGGTGCCCGAACGCGAACTGTCCCCTCCTCGAGGAGATCGCGGCCGTGGAGCCGGGGACCGCGGTCGTCATGTTCGGGTCGAACGACTCGCTCTGCTGCGGCTGCGGGCTCACCGACGCGCAGATCGCGAGCATCTACTTCTACCGGATGCGCTACATCGTGGACACGCTGCTCGCGAACGGCGTCGTCCCGATCCTCTCCTCCATGCCGCCGCGAACGGACCTCACGCAGTCGATGGCGGGCGGCTGCGACGGCAAGCAGCTCGGCCGCGCGACCCTCTTCGTGAACACCACGCGCGCCATCGCCCAGGCCCGCCAGGTCCCCTTCATCGATTTCTTCCGGGAGATGTGGCCGCTGCCGAACAACGGCCTCTCCGACGACGACGTCCACCCCTCGGTCTGCACGGACACGGTCGGCGAGACCTGCCGCTTCGACGCCACCCCCTCGACCTGCGCCCCGAGCCAGCCGTGGAACCAGTACGGCTACAACGTCCGGAACCTCGTGACGCTCGACGCCCTCGACCGGGTGCGGCAGGTCGTGACCGGCACCGCCTCCTCGCTCGATTCGAACGCGCCGAGGATGGCGGGCAGCGGGACCTCCGCCTCCCCGTTCGTCGCGGCCCAGCTCCCCTTCGCGGACGTCCGCAACACCGCCACGGACGGCCAGAACCGGATCGGGTCCTATTCGTGCGCCGGCTCCACCCCGTCGCCGGGCCCCGAGGTCGTCTACGAGCTCGTCCTCTCCGCGACGACGGACCTCCGCATCGCCGTCCTGGACGGGGGCTACGCCACGCCGGGTCCGTTCACCTTGAACCTCGCCACCGCTCCCGACGGCACGGGGTGCCTCGCGAGCTCGGACCGCTTCCTCTCGCTCTCGCTCGCCGCCGGCACCTACTACGTGATCGTCGACACCGTCGCGAAGGCCGGCGCCGAGTTCGGGCTCGTCATCCAGGAGTGCGCTGCGGGCGGGCCTCAGTGCCCGTCCCCCTGAGGGGCGGACGCCTCAAGCCGCGGGAGCCGCGAGTTCCTCCCAGTCCGCGAGGAAGATGCCCTCGAAGTACTGGGCGACCCCGGCGTGGCGGATGACGAGCGTGGCGTCGCGGTTGCGGAGGACGCCGTCGCCCGACCAGTTCTGGCTCCCGACCGCGACCGCGCTCGAGTCGACGACGAAGCCCTTGTTGTGGACTCCCCGCTGGATGCGGACCTGGGCCAGGTTCCAGCCCGCCGCCTGGAGCTGCTCGAGGTACGGCGCCGTCTCGTACTCGGAGAGGATGACGCGCACGTCGAGCCCCGCCTGCATCTTCTGCCGTACGGCGTCGACGAGCGCCCGGAAGGGCGCGTCCTCCCCGCCCTGCGGGGGGTGGACGTACTGCGTCTGGATGTAGAGCTTCTGCTTCGCGGACTCCAGCAGCGCGAGGAGGTTCGAGGCGTAGTTGCCGCTGCCGAGGTCGGGCGTGAGGAGCGGCTGGACGCTCGCGACCTCGCTCGAGACGGTGAGCGGGTGGAAGAACCGCCGCGGGGAGGGCCTTGGGGCGAGGGACGCGCCGCCCGCGAGGAGCGCTTGCGGGAGCGGCGACGCCGCCCGGGCCGCCGTTGCCTGCAGGCCCTCTGCCACCGCGAGGTCGTGTCGGAGATAGCTCTCGAGCGTCCGGGAGAGCCCGGGGTGCTCGACGACGACGTGCCAGTCGCGGTCGCTCTTCGCTGCGATGGCCGCCGCGCCCGTCGGGTCCTTCCAGGGATCGACGACCGGCTGGTTCGAGTTGTTCCAGTTGCCGGACGAAAGCCAGAAGGCGGCGCGGTCCCGCACCGCCACCTTGATGTGGTAAGCGCTCGGGAAGATCGCCTTCGACACGCGGGGGTCGAGCGCCTCGGCGGCCCAGGCGAAGGACTGGCGGCTCCCCAGAGCGCGAGCGAGCGCCTGCTCGGTCTCCTCGTCGGTCTGATCCGCACTGGGGTTCCTGGGCGGGTCGTCGAGGACGAGCGACAGGGTCCCGGCGCTTCCGAGCGCCGCTCGAACGGCCGCGAGGACGTGGGCCGACGTGAAGTCGTACATCCCCACCGTGAGCCCCTGCTTCACCGCGGCGAGGAAGGCCGCGAGGACGGCCCATCCCGCGTCCGGGCTCGCGGAGCACGTGAGCGACATCCGATCCGTGACGGGCGCGAGCGGGACCCCCGGGGGAGGCGTGTACGGCACGGTCGGGTTCGCCGGGAGGGGTGCCGCGACCGGCTTCCCGGTCGCCACGTCCACCTCGCCCGGGAAGCGGGCGAGCCGATGCTCCGGCGGCACGCGCGCGGCCGCCTGCGCGTATCCTTCGGGGTCCTTCGCCCGAAGGGTCTCTGTGGCGCTTGCGCCGCGGACGTCCGTCCGGTACCCGCCGAGCCGCTCGGGGATCTTCTCCCGCGCGGTCTCTGTCCCCGCGAGCACGACGACGGCCGGCTCCATCGTGAGGCGCCCTCGGTCGAGGCGGTAGCCAGGCCTCGCAGCGAGCGCCCGGGCGGCCCGCAGGGTCGGCAGGCTCTCCCGGACGACGTCTTCGATGCGCTCTTGCGGCATAGCCGGGTCCTCCGAACGCCCGATCCCATACTCGGCCGACTCTCGGGCCGCGCGCCGTTTCCCAACCAGTCCTCACCTCGGCGTCCAGGCACCTACACCGGATCACGCCCCATCGCGCGAGCCCAGCGGGGACTTGGCGGCGCCAGTCCTGTCCACTATCAGATGAGCGCCCCGCGACTTCCGCGCGGGCGGAGGTGAGGACCCGTGGCAGCCGACACCAAGTTCGTCTCGATTCCAGGTAGCGAGAAGGCCCTCCCGACGGATGCGAAGTACGTGGGCCCCGTCGATCCGTCCGAGCGGATCGAGGTCCTCTTCCTCGTCCGTCCGCCCTCGGGCGCACGCGCCGAGGCGAGGAGCCCGGGCGGACACATCTCCCGCCAGGAGTACGCGGCCCGCTTCGCCGCGGCCACCGGCGACCTGGATCGGGTGGAGGCGTTCGCGACGGGCGCGGGCCTCGAGGTGGTGTCCCGGGACCCGGTCAAGCGGACGGTGGTCGTCGCCGGCCCGGCGTCGCGCCTTCTCGGCGCCATCCGCGCGGACGTCGCGAACTACGAGCACGGCGGCCATCGCTTCCGGGGCCGCCGCGGGGCCGTCGAGTTGCCGAGCGAGATCGCGGACGTGGTCGTGGCTGTCCTCGGGATCGACAACCGTCCGGCCGCGAAGCCGCACACCCGGATCGCACCGAAGCAGGCCGGCCAGAAGTCCTTCACGCCGCTCGACCTTGCCCAGGTCTACGAGTTCCCCCCCGGCACGACCGGCAAGGGGGAGTGCATCGCGCTCATCGAGCTCGGCGGCGGCTATCGGAAGACCGACCTCGACCATTACTTCAAGGCGCTCGGCCTGAAGACGCCCCAGGTCGTCGCCGTCGGCGTGGACGGCGGGAAGAACGCTCCCACCGGCGACCCGAACGGGCCCGACGGCGAGGTCATGCTGGACATCGAGGTCGCGGGGGCGCTCGCCCCGGCCGCCACCATCGCGGTCTACTTCGCCCCGAACACGGACAAGGGCTTCCTCGACGCCGTCCTCTCCGCCGTCCACGACGCGAAGCACAAGCCCAGCGTGGTCTCGATCAGCTGGGGCGGCGCGGAGGCGAACTGGACCGACCAGTCGCTCGCGGCCTTCGACCAGGCCTTCGCCGCGGCCGCGTCCATGGGGGTCACCGTCTGCTGCGCCGCCGGCGACGACGGGTCGACGGACGGAGTGTCGGACGGCCGATACCACGTCGATTTCCCCTCCTCGAGCCCGAACGCGCTCGCCTGCGGGGGGACGCGCCTCGTCGTATCGGCGGGCAAGCCCAAGGAGACCGTCTGGAACGACCTCGGCGCGGGAGGCGGCGCGACCGGCGGCGGCGTGAGCGACAAGTTCCCGCCCCCGTCGTGGCAGGCGGCCGCGAACGTGCCGCCTTCGGCGAACCCCGGGCACGCTCGCGGGCGGGGCGTGCCCGACGTCGCCGGCGATGCCGACCCGTCGACGGGGTACGCCGTCCGCGTGGACGGGCAGGACATGGTCATCGGCGGGACGAGCGCGGTCGCGCCTCTCTGGGCCGCGCTCATCGCCCGCTGCAACGAGAGGCTCGGCCGCGGGTCGGGCCTCGTGAACCCGGCGCTGTACGCCCGGGCGAGCGACGCCTTCCGGGACGTCGTCTCGGGCTCGAACGGTTCGGGCGCCTACAGCGCGGGCCCCGGGTGGGACGCCTGCACGGGCCTGGGCACACCGATCGGCACCCGCGTGCTCCAGGACCTCTCCTCGCCTGCCAGCTAGGAGCTATTTCGAGGCAGAGGCCGTGAGGTCCCCCCTCGCGCACACCTCGTTCGACCGGGGCGATTCTCGCCCTTGTGCATCGACCGCCGCGACCCGGTAGCAGTTGGACTTGCCCCCGAGACGGCCAGATGGGGTGAACGTGTTGCTCTTGGTGAGGCCGACGCTCTTGCCTTCGGAGTAGACGCGGTACAGCACGCCGGGCTCCTCGGACGGTTCCCATTGCAGCATCACGACGGTCGCCGAGGACCGTACGACGCGGAGGTCGGAGGGCGACGTGAGCTGTGAGGGGTCCGCCGTCGTGGTGCACGCGCTTGCAGACGACGACGAGCGGTTTCCGGCCGCGTCGAACGCGACCACCGAGTAACAGTACTCCTGGTTCGACTGGAGCGCTCGCTCGCGGGCGCGAGTCGTCGCGACTCTCGCGATCACCTTGCCCCCTCGCAGGACCTCGTAGCCGGCCACGCCGACGTCGTCCGTCGCCGGGTCCCAGGCCACGAACACCTGGGTCGACGACACGGAAACGGCGCCCACGCGGTCCGGCACCGAAGGGGGCTTGAGATCCGGCGGCCGGGCACATGCCGCAGCGGACGGCGGCGAGCGGTTTCCCACGGCGTCGAAGGCGATCACCGTGTAGCAGTACTCGACGGACGGGTGAAGCAGCCCCTCCCGCGCGACGGTGTCCTTCGCGTCCGCGACGACGACCTTGTCGCCGCGGCGGAGTTCGTAGCCGGCGACGCCGACGTTGTCCGTCGACGGGGCCCAACGCACTTCGATCGCCGTGTCCGAGAGCGCCTTGGCAGCGGCGGACTTCGGCACGGACGGCGGCGTGAGGTCCGGCGTCGTGGCGCACGCCGCCGGCGAGGTCGCCGAGCAGTTTCCGGATCCGTCGCAAGCCCGCACCGTGTAGCAGTACCGCGTCGAAGCGGAGAGCGACCGATCTCGAGCGCCGGTCCCTTCGACCGCGAGCGCGACGGCTTCGAGCTCCTTGCCGCTCGTCCGAACGGCCTCGTACCTCGCAACGCCCACGTCGTCGGTGGACGCCTCCCAGTTGACCACGACCTCGTGCTCCCCCTTGGCTCGCGCGACGACCTGACCGGGCACGGTCGGGGGGGTCACGTCCGGCAGCGTGATGCAGGCTGGAGCCGTGCTCTCCGAGCGGTTGCCGGCGCGATCGTACGCGCGGACCGTGTAGCACTGCTCCTTCAGGATCGGCACGTGATTCACTACTAGAGATGTTCCGTCGACGACGCTCGCGAGGAGGTCGGTGCCCCGGAAGACCTCGTACCGGACGACACCGACGTCGTCGGTCGAGGCCGCCCAGCGGACCACGACCTGGTTGGCGGCCCCGCTCCCGACCTGGACCTTCGGAGGAGCGCTCGGCGGCGTGGTGTCCAGGGTCTGCGCGCAGACCGGGGAGGTTGGCTCGGAGACGTTCCCCTCGGCATCGAAGGCGCGGATGGCGTAGCAGAACCGGGTGCCATGGCGCAGCCCGCGGTCGACCGCCCGTAGCGCGGTCACCTTCCACGCCGGGGTCTCGCCCCGGTAGACCTCGTATCCCGCGACCGACGCGTCCGGGGAGGCCTCCCACGAGACCGAGATCTCGGAATCCGATTGAGCTGCCGCCATCGCCTTGCCAGGCGGCGCCAGGTTCCGCGCAGGGGCGGGGACCGAGGCCGAGGGGACTGGCGCTGGCGCTTCCGGCGGGCGTGCCGGGACGGCGGCGACGGGCGCACCCTGATCGGCGCCTTGGGCCTGCGTTCTCCTGGCGTCGTCGCCTCGGCAGGCGAGGAACAGGCTGGACGCTGTGACGACCGCTGCCCAGGCAGTTTTTCTCGTCGATCGATCCATTTGAACGGCCTGAACCAGGGATGGTGGCTGGAGCCTTTTTCCATGTATGCAAATTCCGTACGATTCCGCGCAGGTAGGGAACGACTTGGAAGGTCCCGGATCTACCCGATCATTTGGGTCTGGTAACCTGCGCAGGTGCCGGGTGAAATGACCCGCTCGGCGCAGTGGCTGCGTCAGTTCCCGCTGCCCGGGGTGGTGGGGAGTGCCACGACGAACGTGGATCCGGCCCCGGGGGCGCTCTGGACCTCGATCGTCCCGCCGTGCCGCGCCACGATCCCCTGGACGATGGACAGCCCGAGCCCGGTCCCGCGTCCTCCCTGCTTGGTGGTGAAGAAGGGCTCGAACACGCGTGCCTTCACGTCCTCCGCCATTCCCGCGCCGTCGTCCTTCACGCTCGCGACCACCCGGTCCTCCCGGGCGTCGAGGCCGAGCGTGACCGAGCCCCCCTCGGTCTTCATCGCCTGGGCGGCGTTGGTGATGAGGTTCACGAAGACCTGGAGGAGGCTCGCCCGCGCCCCCTGGATGCGAGGCACCGGCAGGAGCTCGAGCCGGATCCGGGCCTTCGCCTCCTTGAGGACCGGGTCGCACATGCGAGCCGCTTGCTCGAGGAGCGCGACCAGGTCCACGCTCTCCGGCTTGTCGGCGGACGGCCGCGCATAGGCGATGAGGTCGCGCGAGAACCGCTGGATCCTCTCGCCGGCCTCCCGGATCCGGCGCAGCTTTTCGAGATCCGCCGGGTCTAGCCCGCCCGTCCGGTGGCGGTCGAGCAGGCTCTCGGAGTAGGTGACGATCGCGACGAGCGGGTTGTTGAGCTCGTGGACGATGCCGGCGGCGAGGCGGCCGAAGGCGGCGAGCCGCTGGTAGTGCTCGGCGCGCTCCTCCATGGCCCGGAGCGCGGTCATGTCCTGGCCGATGGCGATGACCCCCTCCACCTCGCCGGTGTGGCCGGCGATGGCGGCGGTGTTCACGACCACCTGCGCCTCCCCCCCGCCGCGGAGCGCGAGCCGGGTCTCGAAGTTCGTCACCGCCTCCCCCTCGAGGCTCCGCTCGAGCACCTTTCGGACCTTGTCCCGCTCCCCCTCGGGCAAAAGCGAGAGGAGGTCCGCGCCGAGCGCTTGGTCGCGGCCGATCCCGGTGAGGCGGGAGAGCCCCCGGTTGAAGACGAGCACCTCCCGGTCCCGGTTCGTCACGACGATGAGCGCGTTCGCGTTCTCGATGAGCTCCTCGAGGTACGTCTTCAGGAAGGTGAGCTCCTCGATGGAGCGCAGGTTCCGGACCCCGAGGGCCGCCTGGTTCGCGACCTGCAGGAGGATCGGCTCGTCGGCGACCGGGTCGCCCGGGCACTTCGCCACGTACTCCAGGTTCACGACGCCGTATAGGTTCCCTCCCACCGAGACCGGCACCGCCACCACCCTCTCGCAGTCCTCGAAGAGGGACTCGTCCTCCTCGACGAGCTGCACGCCGCCGGCCTCGAGCGCGGCCTCCGAGAGCCCCTCCCGGCGCACGGCAGCGCGCCGCAGCCGGACCGGCCCGGCCCCCGCCGGCCGCAGCCTCCCGCGCGCGTAGAGCGTCGTGAGCGCGAGCGTCTTCGCGTCGACGAGCCGCACGCCGAACGCGCGCCCCGGGAAGAGCACCTCGAGCGCTCGCGAGAGCGCCGACGCGATCTCCTCCTCGGCGCGCGCCTGGGCGAGGTCCCGGGAGAGCTCGAGGAGCGCCCGGCTCTGGGCGGTGTCCGCCTCGTCGGCGCGGAGCGACAGGACGATCACGGAGGCGGGCTTCCCCGCGGCGCCGGCGAGCGCGCGCACGTCGACGCGAGCCGTCACGCCGGGCAGGCGCGAGCGCCACCCCGAGCGCGCCTTTTCCCCGCCCGCTGCGTCGGCCGCCCCGTCGGGCGGAAGGAGCTCGTGGATGCGCCGGCCTGCGCACGCCCTCGCCTCGAGTCCCAGCGCGCGGGCGAAGGCCTCGTTCGCGCGGGCCACGCGGTCGCCGTGGAGGAGGGCGGCGGCGACGGGCAACGCCTCGAAGGCGTCCCCGAGGTCGAGGCCGGGGCTGCGCCCCCGGGGAGCCGCCCGCGGGCGCACCTTCCCCCGTTTCCGGGACCTCGTCGTCATCGCGCCGCCGGGCCCGCCCGGAAGGCCGCGACCGCCGCCGCGAGCACCTCCTTCACGGGCACGCCGTGCTCGGTCGCCCGCGCCAGGCAGTCGTCGTACTCCGGGTGCGCGCCGACGATCGCCCCGGCCCGCCGCGCCACCTTGACCCGGACCGCCCCGTAGGCGGTCGCGACCGGCACGAGCTCCCGCTCGAGCTCGATTCGCCCGACCGCGTGGTAGCGCACGCCGAGGGTGGTCGTCTCCGAGAGGAGCACGCCCGCCACCTCGTCGCGCCGGTCCCCCGGGGCGAGCGCGCCGACGAGCAGGCCGGGGCGCCCTTTCTTCATGGTGAGCGGGACGGCCCATGCGTCGAGCGCACCCGAGGCGAGCGCCGCCTCGATGGCGCGGGCGACGAGCTGGCCCGGGCAGTCGTCGAGGTTCGCCTCGAGGACCCACAGGTCCCGCCCCGCGGCCTCCCGACCGAGGGTGAGGCGGAGCAGGTTGGGACGGTCCGGCCACCGGGACGTGCCGACCCCGTAGCCGATCCTCTCGGGGACCAAGGCCGGGAGCTGCCCGGGCTCGGCGACTTCGGCGAGCGTGGCGAGGATCGCCGCGCCCGTCGGGGTCACCGCCTCGCCCGGAGGTCCGCCCGGGCGGAACGGCACGCCCTTCAGGATCTCCAGCACCGCCGGCGGGGGCACGGGCAGGCGCCCGTGCGCCATCTCCACGAACCCGTGGCCGAGCTCTGGCGGCGGGGAGACGAGGCGCGGCCAGCCGAGGGTCTCGAGGACCACGGCAGCGCCGCACACGTCGACGATGGAGTCGACGGCCCCCACCTCGTGGAAGTGGACGTCCTCGACCGCCACGCGGTGGACCCTGGCCTCGGCCCGGGCGATGCGCTCGAAGACGGATCGGGCCGCGCCCTTGGCGCGCGGAGACAGGCCGCTCTTGTCCACGACCTCGAGGATCTCCGAGAGGTTGCGCTCGCCCTCCGGGACCCCGTCGACCACGACGTCGACGTGGGTCCCTGCGATGCCCCCGGCCTCCGCCGGGGTGACGTCGAGCCGGAAGCCCGCGACGGGGAGCGTCCGAAGCGCGCCTTCGAGGGTCGCCCGGTCGACGCCGAGGTCGAGCGCCGCCGCGAGGAACATGTCGCCGGCGACGCCCCCCACCGGCTCGAGGAGGAGGAGGTTCGGCATCCCCGTTCCTTACCGCGCCTCGAGGGGCGCGGTCACCTCCGGGCGATGAGGCCCGCGACGAACCCCGCCCCGAAGCCGTTGTCCACGTTCACGACGCTCACGTTCGGCGCACAGGAGTTGAGCATGGTGAAGAGCGGGGCGAGCCCTCCCAGGTTCGCGCCGTAGCCCACGGAGGTGGGCAGCGCGACGACGGGCTTCCCGACGAGTCCGCCGACGACGCTCGGCAGCGCCCCCTCCATCCCCGCCGCGACCACCACCGCGATCGCGCGGTCGAGGTCCGCGCGGCGCGCGAGCAGGCGGTGCAGGCCGGCGACGCCCACGTCATAGATGCGGATGGTGTCGACGCCCATGACGTCGAGCGTGATGGCGGCCTCCTCGCAGGCCGGGATGTCGCTCGTCCCGGCGCAGCAGACCGCCACCGGCCCCCGCGTGGGCAGCCGCATGCGGCCGCGCGACAGGGTCCGGGAGACCGGGTCGTAGCGCGATCCCTTCACGGCGCGGCGGACGGGGAGGGCTTTCTTCGGGTCGAGGCGCGTGACGAGCAGCGGCCCCCGCGACCCCAGGCTCTTCGCGATGGCGACCACCTGCGCCGCCGTCTTCCGCTCGGCGAAGACGACCTCCGGCATGCCGACACGGAGCGTCCGGTGGTGGTCGACCGTGGCGAAGCCCCCGAGGTCCTCGTAGGGCGCCCCCTTGAGCCTCTCCACCGCCGCATCCACGTCGATACCGCCTCGCGCCACCCGCGCGAGGAGCTGCCGCAGGCGCCTCTCGTCCATCAGCGCGCCTCCCTGGCCGCGACGAGCGCCAAGGTGCGCTCCGCGTCCGGAAGGAAGAGGAGCATGGCGCGCAGTCCCGCGCAACGGAAGCTTGGCAACAGCGCCGGTCCCGGCGAGCGGCCGGCGAGCTCCGCGAGGCAGCTCCCGGGCGAGCCCCGGGTGAGCCGCGGCACGCCGTGGAGGAGCGGGGCCGCGAGCCGGCGGGAAAGCGACGAGACGAACGTCGAGCCGGCGATGTTGCCCGCCTCGACGACCGCGCTCTCGCCGAGGGCGTCGAGGGAGCCCGCGGCGGCGGAGGGAACGAGGGTCGTGGCGATGCGCTCCGCGTCCGGCGCGCCGACCAGGAGGACGAGTCGCCCTCGTAGCGGGCCGGCGAGGTCCATGCCCACCGCGACGAGGTCGGGTCCGAGCGCCCCCGCGGCCGCGGCGAGCGACGCCGCGTCGGCCGAGGCGAGCGCCTCCACGCCGTCGAGGCTCGACTCCCCGCCGAGGAGGCGGGCGACCGCGCGCGCGGACTCCGCTCCTGCCTCGGCGGCGAGCGCCCGCAGCGCGTCCATGCCCTGGGCGGTGGGCGGCGGCGTCATGCGGCGACGAGCCTCGGCACGTCGAGGACGAAGACCGGGCGCCCGGAGCCGAGCACGGTGACGGCGGACAGCCCGGGGACGAGCGAGAGCGGGCGGTGGAGCGGCTTCAGGACCGCCTCCTCCTGGCCGAGGAGCTGGTCGACCGCGAGTCCCACGCGGCCCCCCTCTGCCTCGGTGACGACGATCGAGCGCCGGCCGGACGTCCGCGCGGGCGGGAGGCCGATCAGGCGCCCGAGGTCGTGCACGGGCACGTGGCCGCCCGCGAACCCGAGCAGCGGTGCCCCGCCGGACCGCTCGAGCCGCTCCACCTCCACCTCCGCCGCGCCGTGCACCTTCGCGACGGGGAGCCCCAGGATCTCGCTCCCGACCCGGACGAGGAGGAGCGGCTGGACGGCCACCGTGAGGGGGAGCCTCATCGAGATGCGGGTCCCGCGGCCGCGGCGGCTGTCGATGGCCAGGCTCCCGCCGAGGGCCTCGACCGCCTTCTTCACCGCGTCCATCCCCACGCCCCGTCCGGAGACGTCGGTCAAGACGCGCGCCGTGGACACCCCCGGCAGGCAGGAGAGCTCGAGCGCCTCCGCGTCGGAGAGGGCGGCTGCCGCCTCCCGGGAGATCGCCCCCCGCTCGACCGCTGCTTGGCGGAGCCGCTCGGGATCCATGCCCCGGCCGTCGTCCGCGATCTCCAGGACCAGCCGGTCGCGCTCGCGCCGCGCCGAGACCTCGACGTGGCCGGTCGCCGACTTGCCCGAGGAGATCCGCTCGGCCGGGTTCTCGAGACCGTGGTCCACGGCGTTCCGGAGCACGTGGAGCACGGGGTCGGCGATGTCCTCCACGAGCGAGCGATCGATCTCGATCTCCGCCCCGGACACGGCCACGTCCACCTGCTTCCCGCTCCGGCGGGCGAGGTCGCGGGCGGCGCGCGGCAGCCGGTCCGAGAGCAGCGTGAGCGGCGTCATGCGGGCCGCCATGACCTTGCCGTGCAGGTCCTTCACGATGCCGTGGAGCCGGTCGACGCCCTCGTCGTGGGGACGTCGCTGCGCCTCGGGAATGGCGCGGCCCACTGCGCGCAGCCGCGCCGTGGCCAAGAGCAGCTCCCCGACGACGTCGAGGAAGTCGTCGAGCAGCTCGGCTCTCACGCGGACGGTGCGGTTCGGGTCCGCCGCCGGCTCGGCGCGCGGCGGGGCCGGCGGAGCCGGAGCCGCAGGCCGCGCCTCCGCCGGGCGGACGGCGACCTGCGAGAGGTCGGCGATCTGCGCGAGCGCGCGCTCGATCGCGTCGGGCTCGAGCGCGGTCTCCACGGTGGCCGTGAGGCGCCTGTCCGGGATGCGCCCTGCGCGGAGGTCCTCCTGGCCCGGCGCCGCGGACACGACCTTCCCGAGCGCCTCGAGCCTCTTCAAGACGAGGTAGCCGCGCACGGACGGGACCGGGCAGGCGGCGGCGACCTCGACCTCGACGGCGAGGCGTGCCGGAGCCGCGGGAGGTGGGGGCACAGCCGCAGCCGGCTCCGCGGCGGGAGGGGCTTCGGGCGCGGGATGCGGCGCGGCCCCGGCTGCGGGCTTGAGCGCCGAGGCGACCCTTGCGAGCCGGGCGACGAGCGCCTCGTCGGGGGCCCCCGGGGGGCCGCCGCCGGCCGTCGACTGCACCATGGCCTGGAGCGCGTCGGTGGCGGCGAGCAGGACGTCCACGACGTCCGCCTCCACCGGACCGGAGCGGCCGCGGAGCGCGCCGATCACGTCCTCGGCGCGGTGGGCGACGAGGGCGATGCCGTCGAACTGCATGGTCCCGGCCATGCCCTTCACGCTGTGGGCGTGGCGGAACATGTCGTCGACGATCGCCGGGACGCCAGGCGGATCCGACTTCTCGAGGTCGACGAGGTTGCGGGACAGGGCGTCGAGGTGCTCCCTCGACTCCGAGACGAAGAGACCGAGGTACTTGGAGAGGTCCAGCTCCACGCTGCCCCGCCGTCTGCCCGCTAGGCGCTTCCCAGCACCTTGCGGACCACCGAGAGCACGTCCTCGGACTTGAAGGGCTTCACGATGAAGTCGCTCGCGCCGGCCTCGATGGCCTCCATGACGAGCGACTCCTGCCCGAGCGCACTGCACATGACCACGACCGCCCGGGGGTCCACCTTCACGATCTCGCGCGTCGCCTCGATGCCGCTCTTGAAGGGCATCACGATGTCCATCGTCGTGACGTCGGGGCGGAGCTCCTTGAACTTCTCCACGGCCTCGAGCCCGTTCGCCGCCTCGCCCACGACGTCGAACCCGCCGGAGGCGAAGATGTCCTTGATCATGTTCCGCATGAAGATGGCGTCGTCGACGATCAGGACTTTCTTCGCCATGGGACGATGAGACCTCCGCGGGGTGCAGCGAGTCTGAAGTTAACACCCGGCCGCGCCATGCTCCAAGGAAGCGACCTGTGGGCCCCAGGCCTACCCGGCACTCTCTAGGGCGCCTCCGCCTTCCCTCCGAAGAGGCGGTGGGCGGCCTCGCAGAGGGCGTCCGGGTCGAGCACCGAGACCGGAGCCTCCCGCACCGAGGCGAGCCCGCGCACGGGCGGCGATTCCCCGGGCCTCTCGATGGGCCCGAGGGGCTCCACCCCGAGCACCCCGTCCACGAGGAATCCGAGCCCGCGGCGCTCCCGGTCGATGACGAGCACCTGACCCTGCCCGTCGGGGAGGCTCTCCGCCGCGAGGCCGAGCAGCGGGGCGAGCTCCACGACGGCCACCACGCGACCGCGCAGGTTCATGGCGCCGCGCACGGAGGCGCCGGCGCGCGGGACCCGCGCGTAGGGCGGCTGGGGGTTCACGACCTCGCTCACGGCCTCGAGCGGCAGCGCGAAGCGCTCCCCCCCCGACCGGAAGACGACGTGGCGGGGGTCCACGGCTAGCCCCGGTCGAGGCGGAAGCGCGAGACCACGCTCTGGAGCTCGAGCGAGAGGTTCAGGAGCTCCTGGGCGGCGCTCGCCATCTGCGACACCGACGCCGTCTGCTCGACGATGACCTTGCGGACCTGCTCCGTGGAGGTCGCGTTGCCCGTCGCCACGTCCGAGATGTCGTCCATGGCGCGCACCATGTCGGCGGAGCCCTGCAGCTGGTCGCGGGCGGCCTCGGAGATGACCTTCACCTTGTCCGCGCCGTTCGCCGCCACCCGTGCGATGCCGTCCAGCGATCGCATGATGGCGTTCAGGTCCTCGCGCCCCTCGCCGAGCTCCGAGACCGACGCCCGCATCGCCTGCACGACGATGGAGGCCCGGCTCGAGACGTCCGCCGCCACGGCCGAGATCTGCTCCGCGGAGCGCCCGGCGCTCTCGGCGAGCTTGCGAACCTCCTCGGCGACCACCGCGAAGCCGCGGCCGTACTCCCCGGCCCGCGCCGCCTCGATGGTGGCGTTGAGCGCGAGCAAGTTCGTCTGCTGCGAGATGCTCGTGATCACCTCGACGATCTGGGTGATCTCCCGGGTCCGCTCCCCGAAGGCGAACACCTGCTCGCTCGCCGCCTCGATGCGGGCGAAGACCTTCTTCACCTTCTCCGCGGCGAGGCGCGCGGCCTCGCCGCTCTGCGCGGCGCCGCCGGAGGTGTCGGCGCTCGCCTTGGCGGCCTCCTCGGCGCTCCGCGCGGTGCGCTCGATGGAGGCGGCGATGTCGCCGATGACCTTGGAGGTGCGCTCGACGAGCCCGGACTGCTCCTCGGCGCCCTGGGCGATCTTCGCCATCGAGCGCGCCACCTCGTCGGTGGAGGCGTTCACCTCCTCGGCGGAGGTCTGCAGCTCGTTCGCGCTGTCGGCGACCGACTGGGCGGTTCGCTGGATGCGGGAGACGAGGTCCCGGAGGTTCTCCTGCATCGTCCGAATCGAGTCGGTGAGGTCGTCCACCTCGTCGTGGAAGCCGCGGAGCTCCTCGGAGACGACCGGCTTCGAGAGGTCGCCCCGGCTGATCTCGACGGCCGAGCTCTTGAGCCGCGCGAGGCGCGCGACGGCGAGCACCGCCGTCGAGAGCCCGTAGCCCACGGCGAGCGTGAGAGCCAGGATGACGGCCCCGGCCCCGACGCGGCTCCCCTGAACGAGGTGCTGCTCGACGAGCGGGATGGCGAAGAGGAGGAAGGCGCCGAGGATGACGTAGGAGATGAGGAGCTTCGTCTGGAGCGAGACGCTCCGGCCGGGCGGGGCCGCCACCGCGCGGAGCTCGCGCTCGGGCGTCCTCCCCCGCAGCGCGACGAGGTGCGGGGCGCTGTCCGCGCCCCTGGCGGACGGACGGGTCGAGGGGCGTTCCTCGCGGATGCTTCTGGACAAGGGCTCTCTTCTCCGCCCCGCGAAAGGCGAGGCACCGTCCCGGGATCCTACGCCCCGCCCCGTCCCCGTCCAAGAACGGGGCCGATCGGAGACCTCAGGTGGTCGTGACCCGTCCGGGCGAGGTGGACCGGCTCCCCCCCACCTTTCAGCACCCGGACGCCGCTCCCGCGGCGGAACTCGCCGACCACCGCGAGCGGCGTCCCCGCCGCCCGGGCCGCCCGGAGCGCCGCGCCGAGCCTCGACGGCGGCAGCGCGACGACGAGCTCGTAGTCCTCGCCGCCCGCGAGCGCGGCCTCGAGCGGGTCGGGCCGGCCCCGCACACGTCGCCGGTAGGCCGTCGAGAGGGGCAGCCGCTCCGCCTGCACGGTGGCGCCGACGCCCGAGGCCGCACATAGGTGGGAGAGGTCCTGGACGAGCCCGTCCGAGACGTCCACCGCGGCGCGGGCGACGCCGGAGAGGGCGCGGCCGAGCGCCACGCGCGGGACCGGCCGGCGCTGACGGGACAGGAGCGGCCGGGCCGCGCCCCGCTCGAGCCCCAGCGCCGCGTCGCCGAGCGTTCCCGAGACGAGGACGAGGTCGCCGGGGCGCGCCCCGGAACGGAGCAGCGCCCGCCCCCGTCGTACGCTCCCCATGACGGTCACGGAGATCGAGAGGTCGCTCGCCATCGTGAGGTTCCCGCCCACGACGGACACGCGGAAGCGCCTCGCGCAGGCGGCGAGGCCGCGGCCGATCCGGCCGACGATGGCCGGGTTGCCTCCGCGGGGCAGCGCGAGCGCGACGAGCGCCCACAGCGGCGTCGCCCCCATCGCGGCGACGTCGGAAAGATTCACGGCGAGCGCCTTCCAGCCGACGTCCTCCGGGGCGAAGGAATCCCCGAAGTGCACGCCCTCCACGACCGCGTCCACGGTGGCGACGAGGTCCTCGCCGGGAGGGGGCCGGAGCACGGCCGCGTCGTCGCCGATGCCCACCGCGACGCCCGGCCCCCGGCGCGGGAGGCCGCGCGTGAAGAGGTCGATGGCCTCGAACTCCCCCAGCCGGGGCACGGGCGGGGCTACCCTGCCGGCGCGGTGGACGAGGGCGCCGCCTGCGGCGCCTGCGTCACCACCGCCGTCCCGCGCGCCTCGACCGGGAGCACGAGCGTGAAGGTGGTGCCCTTGCCGACGGTGCTCTCGACGCTGACCTCGCCGCCGTGCGCCTCCACGTAGCTCTTCACGATGGCGAGGCCGAGGCCGGCGCCGCCGAACTCGCGCGTGGAGGACCCGTCCACCTGGTAGAAGACGTCGAACACGCGCGGCAGGTGCTGGGGAGAGATGCCGATGCCGGTGTCGGTGACCGACAGGCCCACCCGGTCGCCCGAGAGCTGCCTCGCCTCGACCGTCACCGCGCCGCCCGCCGGCGTGAACTTCACGGCGTTGTTCACGAGGTTGATGAGGCACTGGCGGATCTTCTCGCGGTCGCACTGTACCCGCGGGAGCGCGGCCGGCTGCCAGGTGAGGCGGAGGCCCTTCTTCCGGGCGAGCGGCATGACGGTCGCCACCGCGTCGCGCATGACCGTCGCGACGTCCACGTCGGAGTGGACGAGCTTCACGCGGCCCGCCTCGATCTTGGAGATGTCGAGGATGGAGGTGATGAGCTGGAGGAGGTTCTCCCCCTTCTCCATGATGATCTGGAGGTACTCCCGCTGCTCGGCCGTGAGCGGCCCGCCGAGCCCCTCGAGCATCATCTCGGAGTAACCGATGACGCTCGTCAGCGGCGTGCGGAGCTCGTGGCTCATGGTGGCGAGGAAGTTCGACTTCAGCCGGTCGAGCTCCTTCAGGGCGTGGAAGGCGCTCTCGAGCTGCCGGTTCTTCTCCTGAAGCTCCCGGTAGGACTCCTGCACGGCCTCGATGTGCAGCCGCGCCGTGATCAGGTTCTTGTGGCCGGTGAAGACGAGCACGTCGAGGATCTCGGCGAAGTGCTTGAGCACCTTCTCCGCCGTGGCCCGCGGCACGCGCCGGATCTTCTGCATGTAGGCGGCGGCGGCCTTCTCGTCGAAGTCCGGGGCGATGGACGTGAGGGTCTTCGGCAAGGCGACGAGGTCGTCCGGCACGAAGGGCCCGAAGACGATCCGCCCCACGACGTCGCCCTCGTACAAGACGGGCTGGACCGCGTAGCGGCACCCCGAAAAGCACTCGAAGAGGTTCGGCGCCGCCTCCTCCGGGACCGCCTCCCCCTTCACCCTTTGCACGGTGGCGATGCACTGGGAGCGGCCGTCCGGCTTCTGCCAGATGTAGCCGCAGAAGTCGGCGTTCCCGACCTTCACGTCGACGAGCTTGTTCCCGTCCGCGTCGAAGACCTTGATGCCGATCCGGTAGAGCTCGGCGAACGACTGGCAGACCTCCGCGAACGACTTCAGGTCGAGGAGGTCGCCGAGCGGCGTCGGCGCCTGGAGGACCGACGGCGCCACGCTCATGCGACGGACCCCGTCTCCTGCAGCCGCGTGCCCTTCACGTCCACGTGGTGGAACACGGAGTCCAGAAACTCCTTCTCCGAGATGCGCCAGCGCGCCGCGAGCCCGACCGTCCGGTCGAGGTTCCGGTAGCAGAGCTGCAGGAGCGCGTGGAGCGTCTCCACGACTCCCTCGCCCCGGATGGCCACGGCCGGCACGACGGGAGCCGACACCGACTGGCGGAGGTCCGCGAAGTCGTCGTCCCGGAGATCGGGGAGGTCCATCTTGTTCTTCTGGATGACGATGGGCAGCGTCTTCGGGTCGAGTCCGTTCGCCTCCAGGTTCCGCAGCATGTTGTTCCAGTAGGCGAGCGTCGGCCC
>Ga0335069_10002587_pt1 | contig 27745 bp, 18 predicted proteins | sample Lox_Sample_11_FD_206714 | JGI IMG/M metagenome (GOLD analysis project Ga0335069, IMG submission 206714) | Soil microbial communities from Loxahatchee National Wildlife Refuge, Florida, United States - Lox_Sample_1.1 | ecosystem: Environmental > Terrestrial > Soil > Wetlands | place: USA...
CACGGCTTCGCGCTTATCGCGATCGAGCGCGCTCATTTCCAGCAACTGGGCGAAACCGAGGATCGCGTTCAGCGGCGTTCGCAACTCATGGCTCATGCGCGAGAGAAACTCGCTCTTGGCACGATTCGCTTTTTCGGCTTCTTCTTTGGAACGGCGCAGCGCCACCGTCAACCGCTCACGCTCGGTCACCTCGTTCGCGAGCAACTGCTCCGCCAGTCGCCGGTCCGTCACATCCAACAGCACCGATCGAATGCCCGTCACTTGGCCCGCTCGGTTGTAGATCAGGTTGTCGTAGATTTCGAGAATCAGGTAGCCGCCGTCGCGCCGGAGAAAGTCGCGCTCGAAAGGCGCTGGTGGCTCTTCGCCGGTGACTTTGCGCCGCACCGCCTCGCGGCTTTGCTCCTGCTGATCGGCAGCGACAAACTGCCACACGGGCTTCCCAACCATCTCCTCGCGCGTGTAACCCAGCATGCGGCACTCGGTCTGGTTGACCCGCCGTAGAATACCCGCGGCGTCGATTTCATGGTAGGCCACCGGGGCGAATTCGAACAGCTCGCGATACGGCGAGTCGAATTCGTGAGAGTTTCGCGAGCCAAGCAAGTCTTGTGGAACCGCAGGCGAGGATTCCGAGGGCGTGCGGGTGGGGAGCATCATCCAATCTTTTACAGCAAATACTTGGTATTTGCAAGCGTTATTGGCTGGAAAATGCCGGACTTAATCAAAGATAATCTTTGCATTACCTGCGGTGCCCTCGCCCGGTCCACAGGCCTCGCGGCGTTCGCCGAGTCCGGAGGCGGATCATGCTCAAACCCCCGAAAAAACGGCCTCTCGGCTGCATCGACCGCTCCGGGCCGCGCGTAAACAGGCCGCCGGTAAAGCGCAAGTTTTTTACCGCAAAATTTGCGCGCTGGCATCAGAGGAAGATTTATCCACTTGTCAATTAACTTTGAATAACTGTGATTCATTAACTCATAAGAACGCAATAACCAAAGAAATATAGACTCTCGCCAACCCCGGAACTTAACATGGTGTCGGGGAAGTGGTGTCCCATAATATGGCGGCGCGCGTCATCGCGACCATCAATCGATTTTGGGCCGACCGGTCCTTGCGTACCAAGGCGCTCGCGGTGCTGTTGTTGCCCCTGCCGATTCTGATTGCCGCGACGGCAGCGATGCAACGCGCGCAGCAAGGCGAGCAGCAGGCGCATGCCTGGGTACAGCACACACAGGACGTTCGCAGTGATATTCAGGAAGTGCAGGTCCGGTTGCTGGATGCGGAAGCTTCTGCGCGCGAGTTCCTGTTGACGGGCGACCCCTCGGCACTGCGTCCCTATTGGGAATCTAGAGAAGTTTTGGCGCCTCTCGTCGACCATCTGGCCATGCTGGTCGCCGACAATGCCGCCCAATTCAAGCGGAGTAATGAATCTCGCGAATTGATCCGGAATGAGATGGACGATCTGGCGGCGTTGTGCCAGAACGCTGCCAAGCTAGGCAAGGACGTGCGGGCAGCCGTCAATGGTATCGAGGTGCTCGACGGAGGCCGCGACATCGCCAGCCGCGTGCGCGGCAAACTCACCGCCATGCAGATGGAAGAGGACCGGTTGCTGCAAGCCAGGTCGGAAGCCGAGGAAAGCGCCCGGTTTCGCCTCAGCACGGTCCTGATCGAAAGCATTCTCCTGGCGTTGTTCTTTCAGCTTGCCGGAGCCCTGCTCCTGACTGGAGCCCTGTCGCGTCAGGTGCGCGCCCTCGAAGCCAATGCCAGGTTGTTCGGCGACGGTTTGCCCGCGGTGCCTTTTGTTGCCGAAAGCCGCGAGGCGCGCAATATCGAAGCCGGGTTGCAACGCGCCTCAACCCGCATGGCCGATCACGAGCGGGAACTTCGCGAGAGCGAAGAGCGTTTCCGTGCGCTGTTTAAGGACGCCCCGATCGCGTGCCACGAGGTGGATCTGGAAGGTGTGATCCGGCACGCCAACCCGGCTCAATGCGCGCTGCTCTCCTACCAGGCCGAGCAGATCACCGGCAAACACGTGTGGGACTTAGTTAGCCCCGAGTCACGGGACGTCGTGCGCCGCAACATTCTCGATCGCTTGAGTCAGGCGCGCCCCATCACGCCTTACGAATGCGATTTTGTCTGCCAGGACGGCTCGCTCATCACCGTGGAGGTCCACGAGAATCTGATTCACAACAAGCAAGGCGGCGTCACCGGCCTGCGGTCGGCCCTGCTGGATGTGACTGCTCGCAAGATGGTCACCATGGCTGTGCGCAAGGTTGAGCAGTACGCTCAGGAGTTGCGTACCAAAAACGAAGAGCTTCTGCTGGCGCTGGGTGCGGCGCGCGAGGCCAGCGCAACCAAGGGAAAATTTCTTGCTGCGATGTCGCACGAGTTCCGCACCCCGCTCAACGGCATCATCGGACTTGCCGAGTTGATGTTTGATTCCGTCGCCGGTCCGGTTTCGGAGGAACAGCAGGAATATCTCGGCGACATTCTCGCCAGTTCCCGGCACCTGCTGCACCTCGTGAATGACGTGCTCGACATGGCGAAAGTGGAATCCGGCAAGATGGAGTTCCGAATGGAGCCTTTGGAGCTGGCGCCGCTGCTTCGTGAGGTTCGGGACGTCTTGCGCATCCTGGCGGAGCGGAAAAAGATTTCCGTGACCGTCGACACCGCCGATGTCGATCGCGTGGTCGCCGATACGTCGCGCCTCAAGCAGGTGGTCTATAACTATCTTTCTAACGCGATCAAGTTCACACCGGAGGGCGGATCCATTCAGGTGCGCGCGCGCTGGGAAGGCGCCAACGCGTTTCGGATCGAGGTGGAAGATTCCGGAGCGGGGATCGATCCCAGGGACATCGTGCGTCTGTTCGCGGATTTCCAGCAGCTCGACAGCACCAAGTCCGGAGTAGGCACGGGGCTCGGCCTGGCGCTCACCAAGCACATCGTCGAGCGCCAGGGAGGTAGCGTTGGTGTGCGCAGCCAATTGGGTGCTGGCAGCGTCTTCTACGCCGTGCTGCCCATTAAGGATTCCGCGCAATCCGCCGCGCTGCAACCGGTGCGGGCCATGGGCAGCAACGGCGTAAGAAAGCCGGGTGCGGCAATTCCGATCGCCATTCGGCCGGCGCTGGCCAAATCAAAAGAAGTCGTGTTGCCTCATTAACTAAAGTCAGGATATTTTCCGGATAAATGATATCTTTTTTACCGTTAAACGACTGGGATTTTACTTTTCCGAATTGGTAGGGAAAAATACAATGAAATCGCATGCGTGGCGCTTGAGACCCCGGCGCTCGCTGTCTAGTGGACGCTTAGCGATATCGATCGCCCACCGACGGAGGATGACCAGTGTCCAGTAATTCGGTTCTTATCGTCGATGACACGCCCGTAAACTTGAAGCTCGTCCGCGTTCTTCTCTCCCGCCAGGGCTTCGAAGTTCGCACGGCGAGCACCGCCGAGGAAGCTCTCGAGATGGCGCAGAGTTTTCGCCCTCGCCTGGTGTTGGCTGATATTCAGCTGCCCGGCATGGATGGCCTGGAGATGACGAGGCGCTTGAAGGCCGCCCCGGAAACGCACGACACCGTAGTGCTCGCTCTCACCGCTTTCGCTATGAAGGGGGACGAGGAAAAAGCATTCGCCGCCGGTTGCGACGGTTACATTACTAAGCCCATCGATACGCGAACCTTCCCGTCACTCATCCGCGAATACATGGCAAAAGGCGACAGCTCCTCCGTCACCGCGCCGCCGATGCGAACCGCGGTGACGCCCTCGATGCCTGCTGCCGCGCCGGCTCCGGCCAACGACAACCGGCAGGCGTTCTTAACCGCCGGAATACAGGAAAGCGGCAAACTCATCAGCAGCCTCGGGACGGGCTTCGACACCACGGAGGCTCTTTCCGTTGTACGGCAATGGGCCGGGACCGCAGCCTCAGTTGGGCTTTCCGAAATCAGCCACTACTCGCGCGAACTCGAAAGTCTTTTGCAGCAGAACGGACGCGGATCCATGGTGCGCACCCGAGAGCTCCTCGTGCGTCTCGCGCGCGCATTCGCTGAAGGCATCGCCTGACGTTTTCCTCACCGAAATTTCCGGCATGAACATTGGATAGGGTTGTCACGCTAACCCTTTTCAATATTGTGCGCGCATGCGCCGCCGAGCACACTGGTTATGGTGTCTTCGCACAAAAGCGGACACTGGGCGCGGACACTTGGAGCGCACGCTTGGCATTCTCCCCATTCTGTGCGGCGGCTGTTAAAGGTGCGACACAAACTGAGACATCAGCTCTTCTTGCTCACCGGCGCGTTTGCGCTATCTGTCGCAAGTTCGGCTTACGGCCAGATTACGCCCCAGGTCGCGAAGTTACGGACCATCACCGGCGTAGCCGAAATCCACAGCCTCCCCCCAGACGAAGCCAGGCGCGGCTATCCCGTCCACCTCAAAGCTGTCGTTACCTACTTCGAACCTTCTAGCCCCGACTTTTTTATCCAGGACAAGACCGGCGGCATTTGGGTGCACTGGACGAACAATTTACCCCAGCCGAAGTCCGGACAATTGATCGATCTCCAGGGTTTCACCACGCAAGACGATTTCGCTCCGGACATCATCAAGCCCACATGGCAAGTCCTCGGCAATGTCCCCATGCCGGCCCCGAAGAAAGTCGTGCTCGAGGAAATGGCTTCCACGCGGATGGATAGCCAGTGGGTCGATATCGAAGGCATCGTTCGCTCCGTTGTCGTCCCCACGGATAATACCCCCCTCCAGTTCTTTTTGGAAGTGATGGGCGGTCGGGTAGTCGGTTACATCCCCGGCCTCAGACATGTTCCCTCGGGATTCGTCGATTCGCGCATCCGGGTCAACGGAGTTTGCGGCGCCATTTTTAACCAGAAGAATCAAATGATCGGCGTCTCTCTCTACGTGCCTTCACTCGATTGGGTGAAGACCCTGGAGCCAGGCGCAGAAAATCCGTTTGCGTTGTCCTCTCGGCCCATCGCCACGCTTCAGCGATTCACGTTCGGCGGTCTGCCCGAGCACCGCGTCAAGGTCTCCGGCGTCGTCACCGGTCAGTTTGAAGGGAAGCAGCTCTACATCTCGGACCCCACTGGAAATCTGTATGTCGAGTTAAATCAGCCTTTCCCGTTGCGGCCCGGAGATCGCGTCGAGGCCGTCGGGTTCGCCGCCAGCATCGACTTCACCCCGACTTTGCTCGATGCCGAATGCCGCCGTGTGGCAACCGGCGCCCCATCCGTTCCCGTTGCTGTCCAGGCCGAGCATGCGTTGGATGACAAGTACGATTCGACTCTCGTGACCATGGAGGGTATCCTCACCGGACGTTCCACGTTACAGCAGGAAGACGTGATGATCATCAATCACGGCCCGGCCACCTTCCGCGCCGTTGCGGGACCGGGCGCCAGCGATCCCGAACGTACGCTTCGTGAAGGCAGCCTCGTCCGTGTTACGGGAATCTGTGTTCTGCAAAAAGGCATCGTCGGCACGCCGGAATCCATTAAGCTTCGTCTTCGCTCGCCGGCCGACCTTGTGTTGGTGGAAAGTGCCAGTTGGTGGACGCGCGAACGCGCGCTGCTGATATTGGCCCTTGTGGCCGTCGTCACAATCGCCATCTCCGGTTGGGTCATGATCCTGCGCCGTCGTGTCCGCTCGCAGATGACCGAATTGCAGACTAAAAACCAGGCGTTGGCGCAAGCCGTCGAAGATGCCAAGCAAGCCACCCGGCTCAAGAGTGAATTTCTCGCCAACATGAGCCATGAAATCCGCACGCCCATGAACGCCATCCTCGGTATGACCTCTCTGGCCCTCGATTCCAATTCCCGCGAGGAGCAGCAGGAATATCTCACCGACGTCATGAACTCCGCCGAGTCGCTTCTCTCGCTGTTGAACGACATCCTCGATCTTTCAAAGATCGAGGCCGGCCGCATGGAGTTATCACCTACCGTAGTTTCGTTGAGTTCGCTGGTGCAGGATGCCACGCGATTCCTGAGTCAGGCAGCGCGGCAGAAGGGCCTGCATCTCACCTGGACCTGCTCCCCCGTCCTGGCAGACAATCTCATGGCCGATCCTTTGCGGCTCCGCCAGGTGTTGTTGAATCTGATAGGCAACGCCATCAAGTTCACCGAGACGGGTACCGTCGAAGTCAGCGCGGAGCCGGAATCGGACGATCAGAATACGATACTCGTGCGGTTCGCCGTTCGCGACACCGGGTTGGGAATTCCCGAAGACAAGCGCGCCCTCATCTTCGAATCCTTTTGCCAGGCCGATGGTTCCACGAGCCGCAAGTACGGCGGCACGGGACTCGGCCTCACCATTTCCTCGCGCCTCGTGGAGTTGATGGGCGGCAGCATCTGGGTCGAGAGCGAACTCGGCGTCGGCAGCACGTTCTTTTTCACGGCCCGGCTCGCAAAGGCCGCTCCGCCTGCGCCCCAACCTCGCACCGAAGCGAGGAAAGCGGCGGCAGTCGTTCCTCTGGATTCTGAAGCGCGCAAGCAGCTCGGCTCCCTGGACATTCTGGTGGCCGAGGATAATTTTGTGAACCTCAAGTTGATCACCCGCCTGCTGGAGCGCTGGGGACAGCGTGTGACTTTGGCGGCCAACGGCCGCGAAGCGTTGGATGCCTTCTATCAGAAGGCATTTGATCTGGTCATTCTGGATATCCAGATGCCCGAGTTGGATGGCTTTGAAGTGGCCGCCGCCATTCGCGAATCGGATAAGACGACCGGCAGATACACGCCCATCATGGCCTTGACCGCTCATGCGCTTGCCGGCCAGCAGGAAGAGTGCATGGCGCGCGGCTTTGACGGTTTCGCCGGTAAACCAATTCAGCCGCGCAAACTCCTGAAGACGCTGATCAGTCTGGCGCCTCGCGTTTCCCGCTCGGTGCAGTAGATCGCGCTACACTGTCGGTCGCATGATCGTCCTCATGGCCGGACTTCCCGGCACAGGCAAAAGCACTCTCGCCCGCGCCTTGGCCGCTCAGTGCCCCAGCGTCGTCCTCGATAAAGACGAAATTCGCGCCGCGCTCTTCCCGCCCGCTTACCTCGAATACTCCGCCGTACAGGACGATTTCTGCCAGTCGCTGATGTTCGAGACCGCGGGATATCTTCTCCAGCGCCATCCGGATCTCCGCGTTTTTATCGACGGCCGGACTTTCTCGCGTGCGTATCACTTGCAGAACGCTCTCGCCGCCGCGAGCCGCCTGTCTACCCCCTGCCGCATCCTCGAGTGCGTCTGCTCTGAGGAAACCGCACGCCTGCGCCTCGAACAAACCCGTGCCTCCCACCCGGCGCAAAACCGCACCTACGAGCTGTACAAGAGACTCCAGGCCGAGTTCGAGCCCATCCCTTCTCCGAAGCTCGTTGTGAACACCGACTCGTCACTCGAAGACTGCCTTGTCGCCGCCTCGGCATATCTGTCTTCGTAGGACGCGACTCGCGTTCTCTGCGCTTCTATTGCTGCCGCAGCGCTTCCACCGGATCGATTCGCGCCGCTCTCCACGCCGGTGCGAGGCAGGCCATCAGTGTCACGCCAATCATGAATACCGGCACGGCGAGGAATGTCACCGGGTCAATCGCCGGAATGCCATAAACGAAGCTGGCCATCACTCGTGCCAGCACAAGCGCAAAGCAAACGCCGATGCCCAGTCCCGCCAGTGTCAATTTTAGTCCGGTGAGCATAACCATTCTGAGCATTGCGCCCCGCGATGCGCCGAGCGCCATTCGAACGCCGATCTCTGCGGTCCGCTGTCTCACCGCGTAAGCGATCAATCCGTAGAATCCGACAAGTGTCAATAACACGGCAACACTCGCGAACCCTGTCAGCACCGCGGTCTGGAAGTTCCGGCGCGCCGCGGCTCGATCCACGTACTGGCTCATCGTCTGAACATCCGTCACCGCAGCCCCCGCTCCGAACGCGTTCACTGCTGTGCGAATCGAGGGCACAATCGCGTCCGGCGAGCCAAAAGTCCGAATAGCCACGCTATCTGCCCGTCCGTTCTGAACATAGACAATCGGTTCCGCCGCCTCTTCCAGACTCGAGTGGCGAACGTCGCCTACTATACCGACAATCGCGCTGTTGGCCGGTCCGTTGATCCCCAAACGATGCCCCAGTGCATTGCGTCCCGCGAAATAGCGTTTGGCAAAACTCTCGCTCACTACTACGTTCTCCTCCATCTCAAAAGGCTTGGCCGCAATATCGCCGTCATTGAGATATCGTCCCGCGATGAGCGGAATTTGCATCGCCCGGAAGTACTCCCCGGCAGTCCCACGTGCCCTGACCCACTGTTTGAGTTTGCTCGTATACCCCTCTACTACAAGGAAACCAATATCTTCATTGGCGCTCAGCGGTAAATCGTCAATAGATCCGGCTGCCTGGACGCCAGGCAGATCCTGAATACGCCTCATGAGCTCGCGGCGCAATGGGTCCACGTTTTGGTTCTGCTCGTCCAGTGTGATGTTCATGGTCACGGTCGATGGCGCGAAGCCCTTGTCTTCCCCCTCGACCGCGAGATAGCTGCGAATCAGCAGCCCGGCCCCAACCAGCAGCACAACCGCGAGCGAGATCTCCGAAACTACCAGTGCGTTTCTCGCGCTCCACGAAACCCTCGCCGTTCCCCGCCCGCCGCGCCGCAGGAGTTCGCTCACGTTCACGAATGAAGCCGAAATCGCGGGCAGAATCCCCGCCGCGAACCCGGTGCCCACCGCCACCACCAGGCCAAACAGCAGAGCGCGCCAGTCTACCGTGGTCTCTTCAAACCGCGGTATGTCGCCCGGATTCAGTTTTACCACCAGGCGCGTGGCTGCCACACTCAATCCCACACCTAGCGCGCCGCCAACCAGCGCCAGCAGCACCGATTCCGTCACTAGCATCCGGACCAGGCGCGAGCGCTGTGCGCCAAGCGCCGTCCGTACGCCCATCTCATGGACACGATTCGCCGCACGCGCCAGCAGCAGGCTGGCGAGGTTTCCGCACGCCAGTAGAAGGACTAGGCAAACCGCGCCCATCAGCAGGCGCATCAATGGCCGCACCGGCCCGATCGCCGTGTCCACAAACGGCACCAGCAGCGCTTGCAACGTTCCCTCCGGATGGACCGGCGGCAGCCGTTTTTCGATGGCCGATATCTCCCATTGCGCTTGCGACACGCTAGCCGCGCCGCGAAGCCTGCCGATCACAGCATCCGCCTGTTCGGAATCGCGGCCGGATAGTTGCTTAGCCGTCAGGGCCGCCGGAACCCAAATGTCCGTTCTTGCCACCCGCGCGAACTCTGGCTGGTGCGGATAGTTATTTCCACCCGGATAAGAAAACTCCCGCGGCATCACACCGATCACGCGATAGAGCTGCCTGTTGATATGAGTCGTCTTCCCGATCGCGTTAGGATCTCCTCCGAATCTCAAACGCCAAAGATCATCGCTAATCACCGCGACGAACGGATTCCCCGGCCGATCATCTTCCGGCTGAATCGTACGACCCAATTGAGCCTGGGCTTCGAGCGTTAGGAAGAAATTGCCGAGTACTCGCGCGCCCCCCACGCGCTGCGGGCTCCCGTCAGTCAGCAAAGGCAGGTAACGCCGCAGCCCCGTGATGGCCTCGAACGATTTACAGTCCCTTTGCCACGTGATCACATCGGAATAATAAGGACCAATTTCCCGCGGTAACCCTGTAGAGCCGGGCGCTGGCGGTGTCCATATGTACATCAGCCGTTCCGCGTTTCCGAATGGGAGCGAACGGATCAACACCGCGTTGATCAGGCTGAATACAACGGTCGTGCTGGTCACGCCCAGCACAATCGCGAGCAGTGCCGCAGCCACAAACCCTGGAGCCTTTAGGAGGACGCGAGCGCTCCGCTTCAGATCGCTCGCAAGAATGTGAAGATGTTGCCCCAGCGAAGTTCGCCCGGATTGCATAGCGGGACTATATCACGGCCCGAGATACCTAACGATCCCGTGCGTCCTAACACGCGCAAGCGAGAAGGCCTCCAGCGTCTCGGCATCCGTGCAACGCCCGTGCCCCACTCGCTCCCCCCGAACGGGTGGTCGATACAGAGAAATCAGCCGATCAATCTGTCTCGCTCGTCTCAGCCTATTTGGCACTCTGAAGGAAAGCTTTTATCGTCTGACGCGCACATTGTCTTCATCAACCACGGCCAGACAACCTCGGAGATCCGTAGCCTCCAGAAGAGAAAGCGCTCGCCGAATTCGACGCGCGGATTCGGTCCTCGGTCGGTGGGTGCACCTTCAATCGCACCACTCCCGCCGTGCGCTCAGGTGGAAATCGCAGGATGTGTGCAAAGTCGGCATCAAGGGTAACCAGTACTCTGCTGTTTTCAATCGCGTATTGTAAGACACGCTCGTCCGATGCGCCCGACAGACCAACTTCGGCTACTGCGAAGGCGTCGAACCCCGCGGCTCTCAGTTCAGCAGCATGTTGCGGGGAAAGATTCTCGTCGAGAAACAGCTTCACTGATTCGCAAGCACGATTTCATCAGCCGCCAGACGCTCAGCGTACTCCAGACTAGCCTTGATGTGCTTGGGTCCGAGTTGCGGATACGCGGCAAGGATCTCCTCTACCGTTTCCCCTGCCGCCATCTTTTCGAGAATGAGGTACACCGGGATGCGTGTCCCTTTCAGGCAAGGCTTGCCCATCATGACATCGCGCCGAACCTCGATGTGCTCGGGAAGGTCCACTAGTTCAACTGTAGCAGACTTCGTTTGTCGTCTTCGCTGAGGTAAGCAACGCCCTGATAGTAGAACTGGAATTCATCAACGTTAACGATGATCATCCCGTGGGTTGATCCGGCATATCTAGCTATCCACTGACCTCTCATACTCTCGCAGTTAACGATGTGGGGGGAACCGCGTTGCGGGGTTATGCCCCTTCAAATCTCTAAGATCACCGGCATGATCAGAGGCCGTCTTGACGTCTGCTTTTGGATGTAGCGCTTCAGGTCCGCCCGGATCTTTTCTTTCATGACGCCCCAGTCCGTCATCTCTTCCGAGTTCGAGGTCTCGAGCGTCTTCTGCACCACCGCGCGCGCTGATTGCATTAATTCCGACGCACCGTCTTCGGCCCCGGTGAAACCGCGGCTTACCAGCTCCGGCACGCTTTCCACACGCCCGGTATGCTTGCTGATCGCGATGATCGGTAGCACGATGCCGTCTTCGGAAAGATGCCGCCGGTCGCGAATCACGACATCCTCCACCACCTCGTCCACCGAACCGGAATCGATGCACACGCGCCCCACCGGCACGTTCTCGCCGCGCCGCGCGCCGTGCTCGTCGATCTCCAGCGTCTCGCCGGTCTGCATCACGAAAATATCTTCCAGGCCCGAATGCCGCAAGTGCTCCGCCAGCCGCGCATGCTTGTCCATTTGCCGGTACTCGCCGTGAATGGGCACGAAGTAGCGCGGGCGCACCAGGTTCAGCACCAGCCGCAGTTCCTCCATGCTGGCGTGTCCGGAAACGTGCAGCGGCGGGTTCATGCTGCCGTACATGACATCCGCGCCGCGCCGGGCCAGGTGGTCGATCATGCGGTAGATCAGCTTCTCGTTCCCCGGAATGATGCGCGAGCTCAGCACTACCGTGTCGCCCTTCTCGACCGATATGTGTTTGTGGTTGTCCACTGCCGCACGCGAAAGCGCCGACATGGGCTCGCCCTGCGTGCCTGAAATCAGCACCGTCACCTTATGGGGCGCTGCATCCATGGCATCCTGGGGGCGGATCAGCACGCCGTCCGGAATGGTCAACAGGCCGAGCGAATGCGCGATCTCGGAAACGCTGGTCATGCTGCGACCCACGATCGCCACCTTGCGCCCGAACTCTTCGGAAAGATCGAGAATCTGCTGAATGCGATGAATCGACGAGCTGAAGCAGGAAACCACGATGCGCCGCTCGGCGCGGTTGAAAATGTCTTCGAGCCGCGGCCGCACCGCGCGCTCCGATTCTGAATAGCCCGACCGGTCGGCATTGGTCGAGTCGGACATCAGCAGCAGCACACCGCGTTTGCCATAGTCGGCCAGCGTGTGCAAATCGAACAGTTCATTGTCGGTGGGTGTCGGATCAACCTTGAAATCACCCGTGTGGATCACTACGCCGACCGGCGTCGTGATGGCCAGCGCCACCGCGCTGACGATTGAGTGCGTGACGTGAATAAACTCGATCTTGAACGGGCCGATTTCGAGGATCTGCCGCGGCGTAACCGTATGGAAATCGACCTCTTCGGGCAGATCGTATTCCTCGAGACGCCGCTCTACCAGCGCCAGCGTGAAGGCCGTTCCATAGACCGGAACGTTCAGCTCGGCAAGGAAAAATGGGACGGCGCCGATATGGTCTTCGTGACCGTGGGTGAGCAGCAGGGCACGGACATGTGCCCGGTTTTCACGGAGATAGGTCAGGTCGGGTGTCACTAGGTCGACGCCCAACAGCTCGTCTTCCGGAAACATCATCCCTGAGTCGACCACGATGATGTCGTCGCCGTAGCGGATCGCCATCATGTGCATCCCAAACTCGCCCAAACCGCCGAGCGGGATTATTTTCAATTTGTTAGCCAATGGATTGCCGAGCTACCAGTGTAAGGCCAGCAGCCCCAAAATAAAAATGCTCACCCCGAAGGGTGAGCATTCAATCTCCCCGTTCTACCGGGGTGATGTTCGATGGGAGAACCATTTTCGACGGCATCGCAACCGCCAAAAACTTAGTGATTGGATATTAAATTTTCCGGCGGGCGCAGTCAAGTAAAAAACCCCAGGAAAAATAGGGCTCCTAAGCATCGGCAGCCCCTGAACTTATGGGTTCCGTGCATTTCCACAGGAGTTGTGGAAAAAGACGAGGAGACCCTATTTCGCCCCGCCATTTTAAGGCTAAACTAAAGATAACCTTTGCCTTACCGATCGCTGAGATGCAGCGAAATCATGCCATCCGCGTCACCTGCCGGCCCGGCGCGGCGGAACAAAGCGCGAAAACCGCCGAACGAGAGGCCTGCGACCAGGCAGAAGATGAGCAGTAACCCCGTGAGTTTAAAAGCATTTACTACGAGGTTGCCGATGTTGTCCCGTGCGCCTGGGACGTGCTCATCGAGGGTGATGGTCGGCGCATAGCGAATTTGGGCCAATAATCGCTCCGCGTCGTCAGCATTCGGTGGGGAGAGCACCACCGCGACGAGCGGCCCGGCCCGCTTGGCGATGGCGCCGGAAATCCTCTGGAAATCCACAATCCGTTCGCGTGCAATCTGCGGCGTGGGGTATGAAAAGATGGCCAGCTTCATGTCACCCGTCGGTGCGCGGAACACGCCGAATTGTGCCTCGGTGCCGAAGTGGAAGGCAGCGGTAGAAGGGGAGACGGCGGGGGCGAATTTATCCAGACCCACGGGCCCGAGAATGTAGCGCTCGGAGTTCGGAACTAGGCCTTTATCAGGGAGATAGCCGGACAGAGCGGGCAGGGGAGACTGTTCCAGTTTGGGCAGTGTCTGGACCAGCGCGTCGATCTCGCTAACAGACGGCTTATATCCTTCAAAACGCAGGAGATAATTGCCATATGCTACGGTCACCGAATCGCCAGCCTCAACAGCCAGTTTGCCCAGCGCAGACGATTTTGCATTCGAGGGACGCTGCCAGTCGAAAGCAGCAAGTGCGCCGGTGGAGTCCTGGAGCCGATACGCGGTTCCGGTGAATTTCTGGGCCTTGAACTCGTACCCGGCCTGTTCGGCTTGCTGGAGACCGCATTCGTCCCAAAGCGGGCGGTCGGAAACGGCAGCGGGCTTAGCCGACGTCCGGTGAAAAGCGCCGAAATTGTCCGGCCAGATACCAGCAAAACAAGCCGCCGGCAGAAGAAGCGTCACAAGAAGCTTCGTCATGGTCATCTTTCATATTAGACGCTAACCGCGGACGGGAGAGAATGAGAAAGATTGATGAAACCGAATCCGCGTGAAGTCTACTCCCGGCTGTTGGCGGAGCGTCGTGCCGAAATCGCCAGGCGCGATAAGCACCATCGGATGCTGGGATATTTGAAGGTGGCATCGGCAGTGTTGGTGGGCCTGACGCTTTGGATGGCGCTGGTGCACATGTTTTCGGTCTTCTGGGTGGTCCTGCCGGCGGCGCTGATGGCCGGGTTGTCGATTTTCCATGAGCATCTGCTGCGGCAACTCGAGCGGCGGCGGCGGGCGCAACGGTATTTCGAAAGAGCGCTGGCGCGGCTGGATGGCAACTGGGCGGGCTCAGGGGAAGCGGGCAAACGGTATCTGGACGTCGCCCATCCATACGCGCAGGATCTGGACATATTCGGCAAAGGTTCTTTGTTCGAACTGCTCTCGACGGCTCGGACGCATATCGGCGAAGACACTTTAGCCCGCTGGTTGCTAGCGCCGTCGAATCCGGAGACGCTGCGGTCCCGGCATGAAGCCGTGGACGAGCTGCGGCCCCGCCTGGACCTGCGAGAAGACCTGGCGATCGTGGCGGAGGAGGCGCGCACGGGCGTAGATCCGGTGTCGCTCGCGGCGTGGGGCGAGGCGCCGCTGATGGAAGACCGGTGGCTGCGAGCGGGCACTTTCGCATTGACGGCGCTCGGGGTGCCGGCCGGGTGCGCGCTCGTGGTCTACGTGATGCGCCAATTCGGCCTGGTGGAAATGGCCGAACCCACGGTGACGCAGCTGCGAGCGTTTTTCTTGATTGTGATGCTGGTGAATTTCTTGTCGCTGCATCGAGTTCGCCTGCGCGTGCAAGCGGTAGTGGCGGCAGTCGATGAATCCGCGCACGAGTTGAAGCTTCTTTCGGAAGTCCTGGTGCGGCTGGAGCGCGAAGATTTCCGGTCGCCAACTCTGGCTGCGCTGCGGGCTTCTCTGGATGCGGAAGGCGATCCGCCTTCCAAGCGCCTGGCGCGGTTGAACCGGCTGACGGAGCTGCTGGATTCGCGCGATCATCTCGTTGTACGCATAGCTGAACCGTTCACGCTGTGGACGACACACCTGGCGTTCGCGGTAGAAAACTGGCGGCGTCACAACGGCGCCGCGGTGCGGCGATGGCTCACGGCGACAGGTGAAATCGAGGCGCTGTGTTCGCTCGCGAGCCATGCGTTCGAGCATCCCGCAGATTCGTTTCCGGAATTCACGGCGGAGTCGCCATGGCTCGAAGGCGAAGGCATCGCGCATCCTTTCTTACCTGAAGCCAGCGCTGTGCGGAACGATGTGCGGATCGGCGGTGAACTGCGGCTGCTGTTGGTGAGCGGGTCGAACATGTCGGGGAAGAGCACGCTGCTACGGACGCTCGGCATCAATACCGTTCTGGCGCAGGCGGGAGCGCCGGTGCGGGCGCGAAGGCTGCGGATGTCACCGCTCGCGATTGGCGCGTCGATTCGGATTACCGATTCGCTGCAAGGCGGTGTGTCGCGATTCTACGCGGAAATTCTGCGGCTGCGCCAGATTCTGGATCAGACAAGCGGGCCGCTGCCGGTGCTGTTTCTGATCGATGAGTTTCTGCATGGAACAAATTCACACGACCGGCGGATCGGCGCGGAAGCTCTGGCACGCGGCCTGGTGGAGCGCGGCGCCATCGGACTGATTACGACGCACGACCTGGCGCTGGCGGAGATAGCGGAAGGGCTCGGCAGGCGAGCCGCCAACGTGCACTTTGAAGATCACATCGAGAGCGGCCGAATTCAGTTTGACTACGCACTACGGCCGGGCGTGGTGCGCAAGAGCAACGCAATCGAACTGATGCGGTCGGTGGGGCTGGAGATATAAGTACGGGCCTTAGGACGCTGCGGCGGCTTTTTCCGAACGGGTTGGCGCGGTGTGGAGGGCGGAGTGCCACAGCCATTGATCCCGAACAGTTTTGGAGGTGTCGAAGGCCTGCATACAACGGGCCCAGAGATCGGAAAAAGAGGCATCCGGGCGGGGGCGATATTTAGCCAGGCACTGCTGGGCCAAAGTGAGTTGAGCAGCGGCATCGAAGCAACTACCCCGCAGATCTTCGCAGACTATACACCCCGACATATTCGATATATAATGTTGCCGCTGAGAGGACGACGGGAAAACGCGTATTCGCCGTGTCACCGACGTTTTCGTGCCCGCCTCGCTCTCAGCACCCCCTCCCCAGCCGTGGGAGACTCCTAGTCTGCGCTATTTGCCTAGCGGGAGACCACTAGTAGAATTCCTAGGTCAGCCTTGAAACGTAATTCACTTGACGATTCCCAGAGTCAAGGCGGACCGCACCAGCTCAGCCATGGAATGCACGCCGAGTTCTTCCATGATGCGATACTTGTGAAACTCAACCGTTTTGGGAGACACAGTAAGCATAAAGGCAATCTCTTTGACGGAGTGTCCCTCTACCAGCAAAACCAGGACTTCGCGCTGCCGTGTGGTAAGCCGTTGGACGCCGGGCCCTCGCAGGTGAGAACGGAGCTCGATTTCGTTGCTCAGGAGCTCAGCGATGGGCTGCGAGACATAGGAGCGGCCAGCCAGGACTTGGCGGATGGCCATAGGCAATTCGTCGGCTTCCGAGCTTTTCAGTACGTAGCCGCAGCCGCGTAGCGCCAGGGCCTCGAAGGCGTAGCCAAACTCCGCATGCATGGTGAAGAACACGATCTTTACAACCGCATCGCGGTGGCGGATCTGCCTGGCGGCGTCAATGCCACTCAACAGCGGCATGGTCACATCGGTAACGACGACATCGGGGAGCAACCCTTGAGCCGCCTGAACGAGCGCGCGGCCATCTTTGACGGCGTCCACAATTTCGAAGTCCGGCTGATCGAGAACCTGGTGAAGCCCTCTGAGCACGATATCGTGATCGTCTGCGATCAAGATCTGCCAGCGTTTCATGAGCCCGATTTCAGGGGCACGTGGACTTCGATCTCCGTGCCGTCGCCCGGCTGGGAACGGATAAAGAACTCGCCATTGACCAGGCGAGCCCGCTCCTCCATGCTGATGAGGCCGAGGCCGCCCCGCCCTCTGATTTCCTCCGGATTGAAGCCAGATCCGGCATCCTCGATCAGCAGCGCGAGGTTGGATTCGTGGCGCGCCAGAACAAAGCGCACGTCCCGGGCACCGGCGTGTTTTCCGATATTGCGGAGAGCTTCCTGGCCTATGCGAAACAAACACAAAGCGACATCGGCTGGAACAGCGCGCGGCACATCCGTGGCGCGAAACTCGACGGGGATGCCGGAGCGGCGCGAGAAGTCGAGGCACTCTTCGCGAAGCGCCGCTTCCAGACCTAGATCCTCGAGGATGGCGGGATGGAGACGCCGTGAGAGGCGATGGACCTCATCGGAGAGATCGCTGATTTTTTTTCCAAGATCGCGGATGCGGTCTTTCGGCGAGTCTGACGACTTGGGCAAAGACTTGGCCAGCACGGAGGCCTCCATGCCGAGGGCGGCGAGCTTCTGGCTGAGGTCATCGTGCAGGTCGCGGGCGAGGAGCTCGGTCTCGGCTTCCTGAATGGAGAGGAGCCGGGCGGTGAGCTGTTGCAGCTCCTGCTTATTCTTGAGAAGAGCAGCCTGGGCCTTCTTGCGCTCGGTGATATCCAGAACGAAGCAGACGCCGAAGGGGCCGCCTTTGGTCTCGATGTGGCTCAGACTAACGGCTACGGGGAATTCCGAGCCATCCTTCCTGTGCCCAACGAGATCCAGGCCAGCACCCATCTCGCGAGTCTCGGGTGCCTCAAACCAATTGGCGCGATCGCGTTTGTGCTGCGGGCGAAGAGCTTGGGGCAACAGGCTCTCGATGGTGAGCGTCATCAATTCCTCGCGGCTGTAGCCGAACATGGTACCGGCCGAGGCGTTTACCAATTTGATGCGGCCCAGGACGTCATGGGCCAGGACAGCCTGCGACGCGGATTCCAATAAAGCTTGCACGGTGGCCCCTTTTTCCTGTGCCTCTTCTCTGGCCTGCTGGCGCTCAGTGACGTCGATGCCGGTGGCCACCATGTACTCGAGGGCGCCGTCGAATCTGACCGTGCTGCTGGACCAGGCGATCAAACGACGCTGGCCGTCCTTGGTGATCCAATAGTCTTCACGGCGGATGATGGCGCCTCCTCGAATTTCGTCGAGAATTGCCCTGGCGCCGGGGACCTCCTTTGGGGTCAGAAGGAAGTCGGAGATACGACGGCCCTCTGCCTCCTCCTGGGAATAACCGGTGCGCTCCTGGCAGGCGCGATTGAAAAGGACGATGCGGCCTTCTTTATCCATCACGACGACCAGAAGGTCGTTGGCCGCTGCGTCGAGGATGGCGGAGACCAGACTCTGCTCCTTGCGGGTGGCATCCTGGCTTAGCTTCAGTTCGGCGATATCAACGAATGCCAGGAGAACGCCGTTAATCACGCGGTCGCGAGTGCGATAGGGGAAAAGGCGGACGGAATACCATTGGCCGTCATCTGCTTTGACCTCGCGCTGTACGTCCTGGCCGTTCTCCATGACACCCGAGATCAGGTCATCGAGATCGGGCACGACGATGCGCATGCGAATGTCTCCGAGAGGACGGCCGGTGTCGCCGGGCAGCAGGTGAAACAGCCGTTCCGCGGAGGGGGTAAAGCGGCGGATGCGGCGATCGGCATCGAGCATGACGATGGGAATGTTGAGGCCGCTGAGGACATTGGACAAATCGTCGGTGAGATGACCGAGCTCGGTGTTTCGGTTTTGCAGTTGTTCGTTGAGAGTGACCAGCTCTTCGTTGCTGGATTGCAGCTCTTCCTTCGCGGTCTCCAGCTCTTCGTTAGCGCTTTGCAATTCTTCCATGCTGGAGAGAGCTTCTTCGTTGGCGGTCTTTAACTCCTCGTTAGTGGATTCCTGCTCCTGGATGACCGATTGCAGGTACTCTTTCGCTCGGGCCAGCTCGGTTTTGAGGCGGAGAACATCGCGATCCTCCGTCTTGCTGCGTTTTCGCACTTCGGGCGGGGCCTCTTCCACGCCGCCGGCGTCGTCGAAAAGGACGAGGAAATGCCTGTCGTGCGGACCCGGTCCGGGGAGCGGGCGCACTTCAACCGTGATATCCCGATGACCTCCGTTCTGCTTGATGCGAATACTCTCACGGCGGACAGGTTCGCCGGTTCTCCTGGCGTTATGGATGGCGGCGCGCAGCACGAAGACCAGTTCATCGCGGAGCATTCGTAGCAGGTGGAACGTGGCTTTTCCGGGACTAGGCCGAAGATAAGGGCTGGTATCGCCGCGGAAGTGCAGGATTTGAAGGTCGTTGTTGATGACCAACCCGGCGTGAGCGTAGCGATCCCAGACGACACGGTCTGCTTCTTTCTCGAGATCGAAACCGGGAATCTCTTCGGTGTGGCGCTTCTCGCGCGCTACGAGGCGTCCCAGGACGGCGGGCCCGACCTCGTAGCCCACCCGCAGGGATCCTCTTTTTGTGAAGAACTTGCTTTTGCGGTCGGCCATGGAAAACAAGTCAGGGAGGGCACCCAGAGTTTCTGACTTGCCGAGGAGCAGGTAACCAGAGTCCTTCAGGGCGTAATGAAACGAGGCCAGAATCTTTTTCTGGAGTACAGGCTCGAGATAGATGAGGACATTGCGGCAACTAATGAGATCGAGGCGGGAAAAAGGTGGATCCTTAGTGAGATCGTGGCGCGCGAAAACACACAGGTCGCGGACATTGGACCTGATCTGGTAGTGGCCATTGACTTTTGTGAAAAAGCGGCGCAAACGATCGAGAGCGACATGGGAAAGGGCATCGGCGGGATAAATGCCGGCGCGGGCCTTTTCGACGGCTTCCTCGCTAACATCGGTACCAAAGATCTGGACCGGCATGGTGCCGATGCGGCCGCCGAGGACTTCGAGCAAGCAGATGGCCAAGGAATAGGCTTCCTCACCAGTGGAACAACCGGCGATCCAAAGCCGGACAGGCTCACCGGAGGCCTTGCCACTTATGAGGTTCGGCAGGATTTTGTTTTGCAAGCTACGAAAGACTTCGGGCTCGCGGAAGAAGCTGGTGACGTGAATGAGGATGTCCCGATAGAGGGCGTCCAACTCCTCACGATGGGAATCCAGATACTTGACGTAAGCGGCGAGGAGCTCGATTTTGTGGACGGCCATCCGGCGCACGATGCGGCGCTTGATGGTGGTTTTTTTGTAAAACGTAAAGTCCACGCCCGAAGCGGCGTTGAGGAGCTTGAAGATGTGGAACCAGTCATCTTCACGCGCGGGCAGCGGGGGGACGGGCTCGCCAAACGGCGCCATGCCGACGTAGGGGTGGCGGCTGATCTGGGTGATCTCGGCGGCAATACGGTCGGGTGGCAGAACAAAATCGACGCATCCGGCGGAAATGGCGTTGGTGGGCATGCCATCGAACCTGGCGGTTTCTGGCTCCTGGGCAAAGGTAATGCCACCTTCGACCTTAATGGCTTTGAGACCGAGGGTGCCGTCGGATGCCGTGCCGGAGAGGACAACGCCAACCGCGCGGGTGCCCTGATCTTGCGCCAGACTGCGGAAGAAATCATCGATCGGCAAATGGTGGTCGACGCGGCCCTTGCGCCGGGCCGCCTGAAGGACGCCGCCGGAAATACGGATATCGGTGTTGGGAGGGATTACGTACACGTGGTTGGGTTGCACGCGAGCGCCCTGCTTCACGTCGGCGACGGGCATTTGGGTGGAACTCGCGAGGAGCTTGGTGAGTATGCTCTCATGCCGGGCCTCGAGGTGCTGGACATAGACGAAAGCCATGCCAGTGTCCGGGGGCAAGGCATGCAACAGTTGCGTGATGGCCTCGAGACCGCCGGCGGAGGCACCGATTCCGACGATGGCCATGGGTTCGCCCTGGGGGCGCGATGGCTGGAGCGCAGCCGCGGCAGGCGGGGCTTGCTTGACGGCTTTGGCGGGCTTGGGCTCGCGCCGGATTTTCTTGCCGGACCCACGGGAAGCGCTCTTCATGACCATCCTAGATTGCTGGTTCAAGCATAGCTCGCGGCGCGGATGTGGAGTGAGCCGTGGCGAGCGATATTACGGCGTTGTGCTGGAGAGATAAGCGCGGGCTGATTTGATCTGCGGCAGGTCCTGGTCGGCGTGGGACCAGGCTTCGAGGAAATCGCGGTAGGCTTTGACGGCTTGGTCGCGGTCGCCCTGTCTATCCCATGACACGGCGATGCCGAAGAGGGCCCAGCCGGAGTGGGGGCGCTGGTCGAGCACCTTCTTATATACGTTGCGGGAGTCGTCGAATTTGGCGGCGCGGATTAAGGCGTCGCCCAGGACTTCGAGAGCGGGGCGGGAATACTGGGGCGGCTCGGAATAGCCGATTTCGCGCTCCTGCTGGTCGGCGCGTTCGAGAAGCGTGCGTGCAGTGTCCAGGTCGCCTTTGCGGGCGGCGATGTTGCCGCGCAATTCGAGCGAAGCCGTGGCTAGCAATTTCAAGACGCGATTGCGCCAGGTTTTTGTATCGTCCTTCAATTCTTCCTGCGAGATGCGCCAAAGCAGGGCGTCGAGAGCGGCGGAGTGACGGTCGGCGTCGTCGACGCGGCCGGCGTCGGCAGCTTTCATTCCGCGGGCATAGGCAACGAGGCCGTCGCGATAGCTGGGCGTGGCGAGACCGAGTGCGGATTCAGGAACTTCGAAATGGATGGGGTGCTCGATGACGTCATCCCATTTGGCGAAGCGGATAGCGAGGCGGTTTGACGTGGCGGCAAGCTGGCCGACATAGAAGCCGAACATGCCTGGATCACGCGGGCTCTTGACGGTGGATTCGAGCTCGCGCGCATATTCGCAGGCTTCCTGATAGCGGCCTTCTTCAGCGCAATCGGCGATGAGATAGCTGATGTTGTGCTGATAGTTCCAATCATCGGCCACGGAGACGTGCTGGGCGGCCATATAGTCGAGGTCGACGCGGCGGGCATCGAGAAAGATCTGGCGCGCGCGCTCGTAATCGCCGACGCGATAGAAAATGTGGCCGGGCATGTGGACCATGTGGCCGGAAGCGGGCGCGAGACGGCCCAGCTTTTCTGCGCTTTCGAGGGCCCACGCGGGGTGGACATTTTCGACGGCGTGAATCCAATAGTGATTGGCCGGGGCGTTGTCGGGATGATCGTGGAGAATATTTCGCAACATGGCTTGGCCGGTGAGTGCTTCGGGGTGCGGCTCGCCTTTGGCGTCGTAACCGCTTTGGGAGAGTGCGAAGAAGAGCCTGGCGTCGAGATCTTCTGGGTAGTGATCGATCAACGATGTCATTTCGCGACCGAAGATCTTATCGCTGTCTTCGCCTGATTTCTCGGCGGGCTCTGCTGCGGCGCGGATGTAGCGCTGCTCGTGATCGCTGGCCTTAGGCGCAAGGTCGCGGGCTTTGGCCATTTCCGCCTTGGCCTGATCTTTATTGCCGCCGCGCATTTCAAGCGCTTTGGAGGCGCCCCAGTGGCAGATGGCGCAATCGGGATCGAGGCGGACGGCCTGCTCAAAGGCGCGGAGGGCCTCGTAATCCCAGAAGCAATGCAGGAGCGCGAGGCCTTGACTGAACCACTGCTGCGCCTCGGCGGACTTAGTGGTGATTTTGAGATCGCTCTGGCCGATGCCATCGATATGCTGGGGTGCGGGGAGCTTGTCGAGATCGATGGCGGCTGCTTCTTGCGATGTGTGGTGATGGGTTTGACCGAGCGCAATGACGCACAACAAAAGGGCCGCGAGTGATGATTTCATGCTTAAGGAAGTTTAGGCGAGGCGGAGCCAAGGTGCAACGAAGGCTCACCGCCGAGACGCCGAGACGCCGAGACGCCGAGAAGGTGAAATGCTGTTATCGGCCCAGAGTTTTCGATAAATAATCGACGATGACTTTCACTTCGGCGTCGGATGCCGGTGCTCCGCGGGCTACCATGTTCTGCACGACGGCATTCCATTCCGTCGCATTCATGCGCTGACTGGTTACAACTTCAACGGAATGGCAGAGTGTGCCGCAGGTTTTTTCGACCAGGGCTTTCTCGCCGCCCGCGGGAAGAACAACGGGCGCGAACGACCCAACTTTCGGCTGGCCCTGACGGGCGGCTGCGGCTGCCGCGACCGCTTTCGACACCGAATCGGGCAAGGGCTTGCGGGAGATTTCGGGGAGAGCGAAAGCAACCAGGGTGTTGCTCAAGCCGCCGCCGAGAAATGCGCCGCCGCCTTCGGCCATAAGGGCGACATACTGTCTGCCATCGCGGCCCATGTAAGTGATGGGGATGGTGTGACCGCTCGCTTCGAGTTTCGTTTCCCAAAGCAGCTTTCCCGTTTTCGAGTCGAATGCGTGGAAGCGGGAGTCATTCGTCGCGCCGATGAATACGAGACCGCCGGCGGTGGCGATGCTGCCGCCGAGATTCAGCGTGCCGGTGTTACGAACGCCGATGGCTTCGAGCGACTCGATGGTGCCCAGCGCGGACCGCCACTTGATATCGCCGGAGCGTAGATCGACGGCGACGAGCTCTCCGAACGGCGGATTCTGGCAGGGTATGCGTGTCTCGCGATTCCAAAATCGCGCGTATGGGCCATAAGCGGAGGTGCGGACGTACTCGGCGCCGCGCTTTTCCATGTGCCCCCACTGCGCGATATCCATCACGTTGGCAAACAGGAGACCGAGGGACGGATCTACGGAGACGCCGCCCCAGTTGCCGCCACCGAGCGTGCTGGGAAAAAACAGCGCATTGCCTTCGAGCGGGAGCGGCGTGTAGGGCCCGCCAATTTTCATGTGATTTGTTTCGAACAACTCCTTGCAAAATCGCGCGTGATCGGGAGAGCGGTCGTACATCTCGTCGGGATGGAAGGTATTTTTCGCGAGCGGCGGCGGCTTGACAGGAAACGGCTGGGTCTTGGCCGTGACTTCTCCCGGAATTTCAGTTTGCGGGACGGCGCGTTCTTCGACACCATAGACAGGCTTTCCGGTGACGCGATCGAAGACGAACAGCAGTCCCATCTTGGTGATCTGCGCGACGACGGGAATGCTGCGGCCTGCGCGATGAATTTCGAAAAGCGCGGGCGGAGCGGCGAGATCGTAATCCCAGATGTCGTGATGGACGAGCTGCTGGTACCACTTCACTTCGCCGGTGCGCACGTCGAGCGCCACGAGCGAATTGCCGTAAAGACCGTCGCCTACACGATCGGCGCCATAGAAATCTGATGTTGGCGCGCCCAGCGGCACATACACGATGCCGCGCTTTACATCGATCGTGAGGAAGCCCCAGGTATTGGTGCCCGATCGATTCTCCCAGGCGCCGGCGGGCCACGTTTCCGAGCCCGGCTCTCCGGGACGCGGCACGGTATGGAACGTCCACAGCAGCTTGCCGGTTTTCGCGTCCCAGCCACGAATATCGCCGTAAGCGCCCGTGCTGGGAGAACCTTCGCCGTTGCTGCAACCGGTAATGACAATATCGCCGAAGACGGCCGGCGGCGACTCGAGCGCATAGCGGCCGTCTTTCAAATCGCCCAGCACGCCTTTCTTCAGATCCACGCGGCCTTCATCGCCGAAACCCGGCGCGGGTTTGCCGGTGGTTACGTCGAGCGCGAGAAGATGATATCCGTTGCCTGCGAAAATGCGCGGATGCAAGCCGGCAGCGCCAGGCCAATACGCAAGGCCACGCAGGGCTGTCGGAGCGGCGTCGAACTTCCACAGCAACTCACCGGTCTCAGGCACCAGCGCGTAAACGCCATCGGGGGCGGTCGCGTACATCACGCCGTTCACAACAATGGGCACGGCTTCCGATCCAGGCTTGCCCGTGCGAAACGTCCAGGCGAGTTGCAGATGGTCGACGTTACCCGCATGAATCTGGCGGAGCGCGGAGTAACGCATCGCGCCGGGATCGTGGCCGAAGCTGGGCCAATCGGTTTGTGCGAGGGCGCAAGTGCAGACCAGAAACAGGGCAGCGAAACGAGTCACTTCACTACTCTAGCCAATTAAGGGGTTGGCGGTTTTGAGAGGGTGGCGATCTTGGTTGTTAGTGAATGAACGCGTACTTTAGGACAACCAATACCCGAGTGCTCTTTGTGTCAAAGCGGAGATCAACAGAGCCCACCCAAAGCTGAGAAACGTACCGATGATGATGTATTCCGCGACTTTTCGTTGGCTGGCATCCTTAATCTCGCCGAAACGAAGAATCGATTTTGCAGCGATCAGGAAACCGATGCCGTTTGGCTGATTCATCAGTAACAGCAGCATGACGAGAATTCGTTCGAGCCACCCGATATAGAGGCCACCTTGTTTGAGGCCCGTGAGATTGTTATCGCGAATTTCAGTAGCGAAGATTTCGATCAGTTTCGCAATCAGGATCCCTCCAGCTGGAACGCAGAGAATCAGGCCCGACACGACGGTAAGCGAAGCAAAATACCATTTCGACAAATCAGGAGGAAAGCGGACAATCCACCAGCCGTTCTTCGCGGCGTCAGGAAAGTAGATGGCGAGCCCAACCAGGACGGCGATGTGTATGAACTGGTCAGCAAGAAAGGGACCGAGCGAATTCGAGCAGAGATATACCTTGATCGCGTCAATGCCCAGGTGCGTCAGGAGAATGATCAGCAGAATTGCCGAGTGAAAGGTCCCAAGGAACAGGTACGATGCCAGGGTGACTACGGCGGCATGAAGAAACAAGATCGAAATCCGGCGCTTGTGCTCGATCATCCAGGCTGGCTGAAGGATGAAGTCACCCAGCAGGTGTGCCGTGAGTATAGCGATGAACGTGGCGGGCATGTTTTGTTTAGACAACCTTTTTTGGTTGTCTGGTAGGAGACAACCCTTTTTGGTTGTCTGGCAGGAGACAACCTTTTTTGGTTGTCGCGTTGTTTTGGGTGCGTAGAATGAATTTCCATGATGTTGTCTCAAACAGACGTACGGCCTCTCGAATCGCGTACCAGTTAGCGCCGTTGAGGGCCTTGGCCACGGCTTGTTTGGAGACCGGCGGCTTCAATGTCTTCGCGATCTCGTCCTGGTCCGGCTCGCTCGGGTCCAGGGCAACACAGACGACCTCCGCCTGACGCTGCGTCCACTGGCCAATTAGGGAATCACAAAGATGGCCCACGACAGGCAGCCAGCCAGACAAGGGATCAGCCCGCTCAGGAATCTCCATCGTCATTTTGGAGTACTGAGTCATGTTGTCCAAGCCATGGCCCGATAGAGTGAATGCCTGCCCCATGGACAAGGAAACCCGGCGGGGAGAAACTTTGTCAACCCCTCCCAAGCCTATGGAAACGCGAGTATCCGCCAAGCCCTTAGCCAGCACGGCCGCGCGAAGATAGACACCGACGCGCAACGCACGAGCAGGATCTATCAGGAGCAGTTGCCAGGCGTCCCCACGGAAGAAGTCCGGTTTGTCTTTAACCAGTCCCGGCTGCCAGCGCCTGACTACGCTAACGGCGCCGGTCAGCGAAGAGCGAACTGATTCTAATTGGCGCGGCGAGAGGCGGCTGGACTTGACGATATCGCCCGTGAGTACGGCATAGAGCTTGGGCTGTATCATCAGACCTCTTTAGAAGCCAGGCTCGTTTCCGTCGAGTCACGGTTCACACGACCTCCATCGAGAATCGTCAGTTGACCAGCTTGCCGCGGCGCAGATAGGCCGGCGTGTCGAGATCATCGGGATCGAAAGCCAAAGCCGGAGCGGCAGCTGCGGCGGCTGCACTGGCACTCGCGGCGGCGGGTTCGTAGGGCTCGACAGGTTCCTCGATCACGGGTTCGGGTTCCGGCTCGGGCTCAGGCTCGAACAAAGGTTCGATGGCGCGCGGCGGCTCGGGAACGGCCACGATGCGCGGCTCCATGACAACGGGCCGTTCGGCCATCGGAGCGCCTTCGGGCTGGAATCCGGTGGCGATCACGGTGATCTTTACGGAGTCTTCCATGGACTCGTTGAGGATGACGCCGAAGTTGATCTGGACGTCTTCGCAGTCGGCGGCTTCGCGAATGATGGAGCAGGCCTCGTTCACTTCGTGCAGGCCGAGCTGGCTGGATCCGGTGATGTTGATGAGGATACCGCGCGAACCGGTGATGCGCGAATCCTCGAGCAGCGGGCAACTGATGGCTTTGCGCGCAGCTTCCACGGCGGCGTTGGCGCCATGGCCGACGGCGGTGCCCATCATGGCGTAACCCATACCTTGCATGGTGGCGCGGATGTCGGAGAAATCGCGGTTGATGAGGCCCGGCGTGGTAATGATGTCGCTGATGCCTTGCACGGCTTGCATCAGAATGTCGTCGGCCAAGCGAAAAGCTTCGAAGAAACTGGTGCCGCGCGGCACGAGCGCGAGCAAACGGTCGTTGGGAATAGCGATGACGGTGTCCACCGTGCCAGCCAGCTCGGCCAGGCTCTTGTCGGCCTGGCGCATGCGGCGGACGCCTTCAAAGGTGAACGGCTTGGTAACGACAGCAACGGTGAGAGCGTCGAGTTCTTTGGCTAGCGACGCCACGACCGGCGCAGCACCGGCGCCCGTTCCGCCGCCGAGGCCCGCGGTAACAAAGACCATGTCGGCGCCTTGCAACAGCTCGATGATCCGCTCGGTGTCTTCGAGAGCGGCTTGACGGCCCACTGCCGGGTCGGAGCCCGCTCCCAAGCCCCCGGTGATTTTGGTGCCGATTTGCAGCTTGTTAGGCACGATGGAAGATTCGAGCGCCTGAACGTCGGTATTCATGATGTGAAACTCGACGCCTTCCAGACCCTCGTGAATCATACGCGCCACCGCGTTTGAGCCGCCGCCGCCCACGCCTACGACTTTGATGCGCGCGCCTTTCCGGCTCTCCTCCTTCAGCTCAAACTTCAACCGGTCAAAACCCGAGTCGAGCAATGCCATCGTAATCTTCCTTTCGTTCGTTACTTCAATATCCGCGCGAGCAGCCCTACCGA
>Ga0335069_10002588_pt1 | contig 27739 bp, 29 predicted proteins | sample Lox_Sample_11_FD_206714 | JGI IMG/M metagenome (GOLD analysis project Ga0335069, IMG submission 206714) | Soil microbial communities from Loxahatchee National Wildlife Refuge, Florida, United States - Lox_Sample_1.1 | ecosystem: Environmental > Terrestrial > Soil > Wetlands | place: USA...
CAAAAGTCATAAGCATGGTCGCCGACGTATCGAAGCCCGAGGTGGTCGGAGAGCTTGCTCGCCGGACGCTGAAAGAGTTCGGAAGCGTCGAGCTGCTTTTCAACAACGCAGGAGTCGGCGCGGGTTCGACCATATGGGAGAGCACGCTCGAAGACTGGACGTGGGTAATGGGCGTGAACCTGTGGGGCGTCATCCACGGAATCCGAACGTTCGTGCCGATCATGCTGAAGCAGAATCGTCCCGCGCACATCGTGAATACCGCATCGATCGCCGGGTTGATGAAGGGCCACCACAGCGCCTCTTACATCGTGACCAAGCACGCTGTCGTCTCGCTGACGGAACAGCTTTCGGTCGAGCTTCAACGAATCAACGCTCCGATCAAGACCTCAGCGCTATGCCCGAGTTGGGTGCGGACGCGAATCAACGAATCGGGACGAAATCGGCCCGCCGCGCTGGCCAACAAGGTCGAAATCCCCCCGACGCCCGAGATGCTCAAGTTCTTCGAGCAGATGCAGGAATTCATGAAGACGACCACAGCGCCGGAAATCATAGCCGATGCAGTATTCGAAGACGGAATCCGCAAGGAGAAGCTCTACATCATTCCGCACAAGGAGACCGCACAACTCATCAGGGATCGCTTCGACGGCATCATGAGGGACGTTTGACGCCCGCCTTTGAACGCAGACTTTTGGATGAGATTTTGAGTATAAGAGTGCAGGAGACCATGCCATGCAAATGAATGTGAAACCCGTCAAGACGCTCGACCCGCGAATCAATCAGATTCGCGACCTGACGGCGCAGATTGTCAATCGCGAGATTCTGCCCAACGAACGAAAGTTGTGGGTGGGATGGCGCGACGGCGCATCGCAGGAGGAGCGGCGCACGTCGCGGGAGTTGCGCGAATCCGTGAAGGAGAAAGTCAAGCAAGCGGGTCTCTGGGCGCCTCATCTTCCGCCTGAGTACGGCGGCTCGGGTCTGAATTTCCTTGAGCACGCGTACATGAACGAAGTGCTCGCCTACAGCATGGGAGCCGCGATGCTTTTCGGGGTCGTCGCCCCGAACTCGGGCAACCAGGCTATCCTGCTCAAATACGGCACTGAAGAGCAGAAGAAGAGATGGCTGATTCCGCTTACCGAAGGAAAAATGGAGTCCGGCTTCTCGATGACCGAGCCTGACTCCGCAGGTTCCGATCCGCGATCCATCAAGACCACTGCGCGACGCGATGGTGACCAGTGGGTGATTAACGGTCATAAATGGTTTACGTCGAACGGTTTTCGAGCCGACTTCTTTATCGTCATGTGCCGCACCGAAGGCAGCGGCCAGGACAACGGCCGGATGACGCAGATAATCGTGCCGAAAGATACGCCCGGCGTTCGTATCGTGCGCGGCATCGAGGTTTGGGGCCATCGCAGCGATCATTGCGAGATCGTTTACGACGACGTCCGCGTTCCGCTCAGCAACCAGCTTGGCCGCACAGGATCGGGCCATCAGGCGGCTCAGGATCGCCTCGGCGCGGGGCGCGTCTATCACTGCATGAACTCGATCGGGCAGATGTGGCGGGCGTTCGACCTGATGGTCGAGCGCGCGACGATGCGCGAGGTGCATGGCGGCAAGCTCGAGACCAAGCAGTTCATCCAGGGATTTATCGCGGATTCGTATATCGATATTCAGGCCGCGCGTCTGATGACGATCCATTGCGCGGAAAAGATGGAGGGCGGCGATCCGCGGACCGATATCTCGGCAATCAAGATCTTTGTTCCGGCTGCATACGAGCGCGTCGTGGATCGCGCGATCCAGGTATGGGGTGCGGCGGGGGTCTCGGGCGATCTGCCGCTGGTCGGGATGTTTCAGGGAGCGCGGACGCTGCGTCTCGCCGACGGTCCGGACGAAGTTCACAAGATACTTATCGCCAAGAACGTTCTCCAGAAATATCACTCCGGCGAGGGGTGGGACTTCGGAAACTGAACTGTCGGCGGAAGACGTCAAAGCGCGCGCGTCGAGACCCTCGGCGCGCGCGCTCTAATCTTGCCTTTAGCGTTTGCTTTTGGAGCCGGGGGCGGGGCGAGGATCGACGATCTGGCGCCCGGTCGGACGCACCTCGAGAGTACATCCGAATAGCGAATCGTCCTTGACGAGCATCGCCACTGCGTCCGCGATATCTTCGGGCTTGAGAATCTGTTGCGGCATCCACGACTTGAGCCCGGCATTCGTCGCGGCTTCGAGTCCCTTGCGCACGAGCGGGGTGTCCACGATTCCGGGGCAAACGCAGTTCACGCGAATCTTCTTTTCCGACGCCCAGTGTGCGAGCGAATGGGTGAAATTGACGACGCCTCCCTTCGCTGCGCCGTAAATCGCGTCCTGGCGATGCGGATACAGACCCGCCATCGAGGCCGTCGCGACAATCACGCCACCGCCGGCCTTTTCCATGATCGGAGCGGCGATCCACGTGCCCATGATCACGCCGATCAGATCGATGTCGATGACGGCCTTCCATTGCGCGAGCGACGACTCGGGAAATCCCGGAATTCCGGTCCCGATGCCTGCGTTGTTGTAAAGGATATCGAGGCGTCCGAACTTGCTCAGCGCCGTATCCATCATGCGCCGCACGTCGGGTTCGCTGGTGACCTCGGTTTTCACGAACACCGCCTTGCCGCCGTTTTTTTCGATCAGCTTGACGCTTTCGGCGCCGCCCTTTTCGTCGATATCGCCGATGACGATCGACGCTCCGTCATGCGCTAGGCGCTGGGCCGTAGCTCTTCCGATACCGGAACCACCTCCGGTGATAACTGCCGCTTTTCCACGAATTTCCATATTGATTTCTCCTGATTGAGCGAAAGCCGCCTCATCCAATCCTGCCTAGCAGCACTCCTGCGATAAGACCGGTAAGCACGTAGGCGGTGAACGCCACGTAGATATAGTCGCGTTCCATGATGAACAGAACGAAGCAAAACGCAACGCGAGCGAGCGGCACGAGAGTCAGCACCAGAAGGCCGACCGTCATGACGCTATGCGGGTCGCCCCACAACGCTTTCGAAAATGTGACACCGAGCGCATCGCGAGAATGGAAATTTCCCAATCGCACGGCTTGAAATCGCGAGACGTAAAACCCCGGGGAATAGTTCGCCATCAAGACGAGTCCGACGACTAAGACGATAGCGGCCACGATTAGAATCGTGCGGAGCAGAAACGGCGTCCACGTCCGCAGGATCAGCTCTTCTTCGCTCCGCTGTGTCATTGTCAAATCCCGGACAGCGCCCGCCATCCCATCTCGGCTGCGATCAAGAGCAGTATCGCGAAGAACACCATGCGCAATGCATTGACGTTGGCGTGCGGCAACACCCGGCTGCCGGCCAGCGCGCCAGCCGTAACTCCAAGCGCGACAGGAGCGGCTATTGCAGTGGAAATGTCGCCCCGCGCCAGAAATACCAGCGCTCCCGCTCCGGCTGTCACACCGATCATGAAATTGCTGGTGGCGCTGGAGACCTTCAGCGGGATGTGCATCACCTGATCCATCGCGATCACTTTAAGCGCACCCGATCCGATTCCAAGAAGCCCCGACATCAGCCCGGCGATAACCATCAGGACGGCGCCGCCCGGAAGGTTGCACACTCCGTAGTGCGTCATCTGACCAGTCACGTCGTCGCGAATCTCGCCGCCGAGGCCGAGCCGCTCGGCGAGAGGGTCTCCATGCGGAAGGATGCTGTCGCCAATCTTGGTGATCGTCGAATAGGCGGACTGAAGCATCATCAGCGCGAAAAGAATTTCGAGCACGACCGCAGGTACGAGGCCCGCGAGATAGGCTCCCGTCACCGCGCCCGTGACTGTCGCACACTCCAGCACCATCGCGACCTTGAGGTTCGTCCATCCATCGCGGACGAAGGCGACGCTGGCGCCGGCGCTGGTCGCGACGACCGAGATCAGGCTGGCGCCGACGGCGACCTGCATCGGCATCTTCGCAAACACAACCAGCGCAGGGACTATAAAGACCCCGCCGCCCAGTCCTGATATCGCGCCGATGAATCCAGCTCCGATTGCGAGCGCAAACAGGCTGGCCAGAATCTCGTACACGTTCCCCCGCGCACGATCTCAGATTTCGCAAACCGGACGCTCGAGATCGAGCACCATCAGGAGTCTACCGAAGCCGATGTATTGTCCGGCCGCCATCCCTATTTCGAGGATCTCAGGATCGCTGAAATTCGCGCGCATCCTCTTGAAGAATTCGTCATCGAGAGACGCGTGATCCGTCGCAAGGCGCTCGGCGAATTCAATCGCGATACGCTCGCGTTCGGTGAACTCCGGATCGTTTTTGTAGTTGTCCAACTTCTGAATCTTCGACTCGCTCAAACCTTTTTCCATCGCCGATGGAAATCGTGCCTTCCCTCAAGTGAGACACTGGTTGAGAGATGCGATCTTGAGTCTGACCAACTCCTTGAGGGCCGGGCTCACGATGCCTTCGTTGTGCATCGGGAAGTAAAACCTGAAATACGAATCGAACATGTCGGGCCGATGCGCGAGCACGCGCTGCACCGTTGAACTTTGCCCGGCCTTGTCGAGAGCTTCGACCTGCTCGCGGGTTTCGGCCGGAAGATGCTCGTTGTCGAGAATGGTTAGACGCGACATCTGGTTCTATCCCCTTACGGTTTCGATCGACGCGAACGGCCAGACTGTAAATTGAAACGGTGTACGATGACAACCGTTACTGAGGACGGCGCGTACCGGTATCGCCGAGCGCGGAATGCGGCGCGCTGCGCAATCGATGATCGATCTGTTCGACCATCTCGCGCACAGTCCGAAGCGGCTCGCGACCGCCCCACAGCGCGCCGCCGATAACGAGGTAGTCCGCGCCGCGTCGCAGCGCTTCGGCGGCGTCGGCCTGAAGCGGACCGGAACGCCATGCGCCGACGCTTGAGAATCCGCCCGATGTCACGATGATAAACTGCCGCCGGCAGACGCTCCGCACACGCGGCGCGCCGGCCGGAGAGGTGATGACGCCGTCGAGCCCTGCATCCGATGCGCAGCGAGCCGTGGTTGTGATCCAATCGAGCCCGGGTCGCTGAAACGGTCGCTCGCTCGCAGAACCTGGAACGTCCGCGAGCATCGCGACTGCCATGATGTGCGGGCGTCTGAGTCCTTCGACCTGGCAAAGGCGGCTTACTTCGTTTCTGATGCGCATCATCGCTTCGGCGTTCTTCGCTCCGTGGAGATCGAACATCTTCGCGCCGAGGCGGGTCGCTTCGAGCGCTCCGCGAAGGGCGGCACGCGCGTTCACGTGAAATCGAAGATCGAGGAAAACTTCGCCACCGCGCTGGCGCACTTCCCGCACGAAGTCGGGACCGCTGTTCATGAACAAGGCTTTCCCGACCTTGAACATCCCGACCATCCCCGCGAGGCGCTCGACCAACCTCAGAGCCTCGCGCCGGTCACTTTGATCGAGTGAGACAATCAGGCGATCGCGCAGCGATACCTGACGCAGGAGTCCCGAGAACGGCCAGTACTGATTCATCTCGCACCCCGCACTCCAAACCTTCACCGCTTCGGCTATCGGTTCCTGATCCGAGCCTAGATCGGCTCCAATGTAAGTCAAGGTCGATTCGATTAACAAAGCACGTCGGATGCCGGTCCCGTCGGACCGATCCGCAGTTTCGGCGATGCAGTAGGATGGCTGCGCTGCGTGGCCGGATTCGCGTAAAATATCCAGGAAAATCGAGGCTTCCCGGTAAGCGCATCGCGGCGTTCGATGGCATCGGGCTTGCTCCCAATTGCTCTGCGCGATGGCTAAGCTTTCGAAAGGCTTCCGCCGACGACATGGAAGCAAAGGAGGGCGCGTCGAGCGCCACGTTCCAAAATGTTGGCATTTCTCATCATAGCTGTCGTTATTTTCGCCATCGTCCAAAAACGGAGATACGGGCGTATGTGCGCCAGGCAGGATCGATTCGAAAAATGGTCGCGCCATTGGGACGGCGCCGAGCACGCCGACAAATGGGCGGGCAAGTTTCAACGCAAGCTGCAGCGCGACATCGAACGCAGCGCTCGGCGTTTCGAGCGCGCGGCAGAGCGGATGCGCGCGCGTTACGGAGATCAACCCGGCGATTCCTCGGACGCTTCAAAACCGAAAGACTCCCCGGACGCGCCGAAATTCAAGACCGACGAAGAGCGCCGTGCCTACGAACGCGCCCGCAAGCGCGCAGCCGCCGAGGCCGGGTTCTACATGCATCTGATGTGGTACGGCATCGTCATCGGATTTCTTTTCTTCGTGAATTTGCTGACGACCGGATATCCGTGGTTCCTGTGGCCTGCGCTGGGATGGGGCGTCGGCCTGGCGAGCCACTTCGGCGCGGTATACGGATGGCGGTGGGTGCACGATCGCGTGTTTGAACCCGCCATTCAGCGCGAAGTGCAGCGCGAAGTCACCAAAGAAAAAGAGGTGCTGGCGACCGAGAAGCAGGCCTCGCTCGACGAGCTGACCGCAAGCTTCGCGCACGAGATCCGAAATCCTATTGCTGCTGCAAAGAGTCTTGTGCAACAGATGGGCGAAGATCCGACCTCGAACGAGAACGTCGAATACGCCAAGGTCGCCCTGGACGAACTTGCGCGTGTCGAGCGCAGCGTTTCGCATCTTCTCAAATACGCCAAGGAAGAGGACTACCAGTTCGACAGCGTCAATCTCGCTTCGGTCGTCGACGCGGCGCTGACGCAGCTTCGCGGCAAGCTGGAGGCGAACAAGGTCTCCGTGTCGCGCAACTACATCGGCGGTCCTACCGTGCGCGCCGACGCCGACAAGCTCCGCCAGGTCTTCAGCAACATCATCGATAACTCGATCGACGCGATGGAATCGAACGTCGCCGAGCGTCGGCTCGAACTTTCGATTCGCAGCGGAGTCCCCGGCGCGGCGACCGTCGTGATTCGCGACAACGGATGCGGCATCGCCGACGACAAGCTGCAAAAGATTTTTAATCCGTTCTACACGACCAAGAGCAACGGCACCGGGCTCGGGATGGGAATCGCCAAGAAGGTCGTAGATTCCCATCGCGGGAAGATCGACGTGCAGAGCAAGGTGGGAGTGGGGACGGAATTCTCGATATCGATTCCGCTCGCGGACGCTGTGCGCAACGCCGCCGGTCCCGAAACCGACACCGATACGCCCGTTCTGAACGATGTCCAATTGATGCCGCCACGCACCGAAGAGTTGCCGCGAAACGGCGCCACCAAACCGATTCCGCAGACTGACGCGGTCCTCAGCGCGAGTGCTGAAAGCTCCAGGGTACGAGGATGAAGGGCAGGCTGCTCATAGTCGATGATGAGCGCGGAATTCTGATCGCGCTCAAGGGACTCTTCTCCAAGGAAGGCTACGAAGTCGAGACCTCCGAGTCGGGCGAGGACGCGCTCGCGCGCGTCAAGGCCGGGCCGTTTCATGTGATCATCACCGATCTGAGCATGAAGGGGATGAGCGGGCTGGACCTTCTGCGCGCGGTGCGCGAAATCGATCCCGCGTGCGCCGTCCTGATGATTACCGCATACGGATCGCAGCGTATCGCCGTCGAGGCGATGAAGGCCGGCGCCGAGGACTATCTCCCCAAGCCGTTCGACAACGACGAACTGCGGATCAAGGTCCGCAAAGTGATGGAGAAGCAGCTTCTCCAGCGCGCGCACAATCAGCTTCTCGAACAGGTGCGATTGGAGACCGGGCATTTCGAGGAGATGATCGGGCGATCGCGGGCGATGATGCGGGTGTTCGAAACGATCGAGAAGGTCGCGCCGACAGACGTGACCGTGCTGATTCGTGGAGAATCGGGAACCGGCAAGGAGCTCGTCGCACGCGCGATTCACTTTCGCAGCTCGCGAAAAAATCGCCCGTTCGTCGCGGTGAATTGCGCGGCGTTTTCGCGCGAGCTCGTCGAAAGCGAATTGTTCGGTCACGAGAAGGGCGCGTTCACCGGTGCGGTCGCGCGTCGCGAGGGGAAGTTCGAAGCCGCGGACGGAGGAACGCTCTTTCTCGACGAAATCGGCGATATGAGCCTCGAGACGCAGGCCAAGCTGCTGCGCATCATCCAGGAAAAGAAGTTCGAACGCATCGGCGGCAATCAGCCGATCTCCGTTGACGTGAGGATCATCGCGGCGACCAACCAGGACCTCGAAGCGATGGTCGCCGACGGTCGTTTTCGCGAAGACCTCTATTACCGAATCAAAGTCGTGGAGATTCGGGTTCCCGCGCTGCGCGAACGCCGCGAGGACATCCCCTCTCTTGTCCAACATTTTCTCAAAGCGTCGAGCGAACACTTCGCTGCGCCGCCCAGGCAACTCACGGCCGAGGCGATGCGCGCGTGTGTCGAAAATCCGTGGCGTGGAAACGTGCGCTCGCTTCGCTCCGCAATCGAACAGGCCGTCATCTTGTCGTCGGGAAACGAGATATCTCCTGACGATCTTTTTGGTCACACGGATACTGAAGCGCGCGCGAGCGCTGATTCGTTATCCATTGGAGGCGTAACCATGTCGTCAGTGAACGCACCGTCGACCCCGCAACTGCGCGATTCCGCGCCCAAAGCCGACGATGATCCGGCAGCGAACGGTCAGATGCGATTTCGCGAGGCGAAGGAAAAATTCGTCGCCGAATGGGAGCGCGAGTACTTCGTCCGCGCATTGCGATCGACGTCGGGCAATATCTCGCGCGCGGCTGAGAAAGTCGGCATGTACCGCCAGAGTTTCCAGCAGAAGATGCGCGAGCTCGGCATCAGCGTCGCCGAGTTGGGCCTGCGTTCCGAGGACGAGTGAGGGACAGGAGAGTAACGATGGAAGAGACAACTCAAAATCCGACGGGCGAGCCGGGGGGCGCATCGTCAACCGGTCCGACCGGTATCGGAAGCGAATTTGGGATGAAGATTCATCCGCCTGCGCTGGCAGGATTGTGTCTGCTCGGCTCTGTGATTCTTTACAGCCTCGTGCCGCGCCACCATCTTGTGCATCCTCATCAACTTGTCGGGTTGCTCCTGGTAGCCGGCGGCGCGGGACTGTGTGCATACGCAGCCGCGATCTTCGAAACGCGCAACACCACGAAGAACCCGTACGGACAGCCGAGCGCGTTCGTTATCGCGCGTCCGTACACCTTCACTCGAAACCCGATGTATCTCGGACTCACGACAATCCTGGCCGGATTCGCCGTGTTTTTCGGTTCGGCGGTCATGCTGCTCGGGCCGATCGTGTTTTACGTCATGATCGATCGTCAGGTGATCCCGCGCGAAGAAGCGACTCTGGAAGCCCAGTTCGGCGACGCCTATCGCGAATACAAAATGCGTGTGCGGCGCTGGATTTAACGATTCTCATGCCGGCCGCGGCCGGAAAATGGAGGACACAACAGTGTTCATCTCAAGAATGTTCAATCTCATAGGCGGCAAGCTGCGCCGCTGGATCAAAGCCCGCGAAGCCCGCGATCCCGAGGCGGTTTACGAGTCCGCGATCGTCGATCGCGTGCGTCGATATCATCAGCTCAAGACCGCTGCCGCCGGCGTCATCTATATGCGCAGCAAGCTTGAACGCGAGCTCAAGCAGAAATCTTCGGAGCTCGCCGAGGTGACCGAGCAATCGGCGCAGGCCGCCGATATGAATGAGGACCAGTGCGCTCTGATCCTGCTCGCCCGCAAACGCGACCTCGACGCCGAGTGCGCGCGAGTGCGCGAGGAACTGACGGCGCTGACGGTCGAGGCCGAAGACGCGAAGAAGAATCTGTTGTCGTTCAAGCGCGAAATTGAAAATCTCAAGGTCGAGAAAGTCCGGATGATGGCGCGGCTGCGCAATGCCCAGGCGCGGATGCGAATCCATCAGGCGCTCGAAGAGCTGTCCAGCGACGACGACGTGCGCGCGCTCGAAGAGGTGCGCGACTCGATTCGCCAGATGCTCGCGCAGGCAGGAGTCAACAAGGAGCTCAACGGCGCGGATGTCGAGGAGAAGCTTTCCGAAATCCGAATGCGTACCGAGGATGCGCGGCTTCGGGCGGAACTCGACGAACTCAAGCGCAGCCGCCGCCCACCGCTCGTGCCGATGGACGTTTTCACCTCGTCGACGCGTAACGGAAATCCCAACGCGGCAAGTGCCTGACGGATACAGGAGGCGGCGTATGTTTCCACGTTCGACGCTCGCTCGCGCTGCGATAATAGGGGCCGCTCTGTTTGCTGCCTCCATGGGGATGGGATGCCACCGGCCTCCGCCGCCGGGAGGCGCGTCTTCCCACGTGCGCCGCGACGGTTTGCGCGATCAGACTATCGTAAACGCAAACAGCGTCTTCGGTCCGGCAGAGGCGAAAGTCGAGGTCCCCGCATGCGCCGGCCGCGTGGCGCTTGAGAACGGCGCCGCCATCGTCGCTGACGCTTGCTTCACGGGCGATACCAACGTCGTCGTGTGCACTGATGCGACAAGCGCCAGCCCCGTCAGATGCGCGCCGGAGCCAGGCAAGCTCGCGATCGCCGGAACCGCCAACGACATGATCTCTTACGCGCGTATCCGATAGCCTGCGAGGAGACATCCTTGATGCGACCGGTCTCTCTTGTGATTGCGCTAGCCGCGCTGACAGCCGCAGGATGCTTTTACAGCGTCCCACAGCCGCCGCCTCCGCAGCCCACAACGATGAACGCATGGGGGCCTTTCGGAGGGTTCAGTTTAAACTCGGGCGGTGGATGCGCCGGACAGGTCACGCTGATCAACGGCGCCGCGACGGTTAACGATCCGTGCTTCACCGGCGACACCAACGTCGTGTTGTGCAGCGACAGCACGGCGGCGTACGCAGCGCGATGCGCCGCCGGCGCGGGCTCATTGTCGGTATCCGGCAACGCGAACGACGTAATCGGCTACGCCAGGGTGCGGTAAGCACGCATCGAAAACGCCGAAGAAATCGTCACCGCTTAAACAACTGCGATTCCGCGATCGGTTCGTCGAGGGCGTAACGTCGCAGCCAGTCCAGCGCGACCTGCGATGTGAGCAGCTTGATCCAGTCGCGCGTGCCGCGGAACTGGTATCGTCGCGACAGCGATCCGTCCTTGCCGTCGAGCCCTACGCATACGGTCCCGACCGGATGCTCCGGCGTACCCCCATCAGGCCCCGCCACTCCCGACGTTGCGATCGCCACGTCAACGCCTGCGCGCTTGCGCGCACCCGCCGCCATCTCGCGGACGCATTCCTCGCTGACCGCGCCGAAACTCGCGAGCGTCGTATCGCTGACGCCGAGCACACTCATCTTGAGATCGTTGGAATAGGTCACGAAGTCGCCTTGCAGATACTTCGAACTGCCGGGGATGTTGGTGAGGCGATGTCCGATCAGGCCGCCGGTGCACGATTCCGCGATCGCGAGCTTGAGCCCGCGTTTGGCGAACAACTGCCCGACGACTTCCTCCATCGAGGTTTCGCCTTCGGCAAAAACGAAATTTGAAATTTTTGCGCGAACGCGCTCTGAAAGTTCGTCGAGTTTGCGCTCGGCCTCGCCCGGTTTGCCCTCGACCGTGAGCCGCAGCGAGATTTGCGGGAAACTCGCTCGAAATGCGACGCGCGCCTCTTCCGGTTTGATCAACCCCTTCACCGCCTCATCGAGTCCCGACTCGCTGAGGCCGAAGGTCTGAAAAATTCGCACGGCGAAAACCGTATCGGTGCCGCGATTGCGCTTGATCCACGGTATCACCCACGTTTCCATCATCGGGCGCATCTCGCGCGGCACTCCCGGCATCACGATGAGGTGGCTCACGCGGTCGTCATCCTGCACGACCGGAAGCTGAAACCCCGGGGCGGTCCCGAGCGGATTCGAAATGATTTCCGCGCCCTCCGGGAAGTCGGCCTGCTTGAGATTGTTCTCGGGCATCACGCGGTTGATCGACGCGAACAGCCGTCGCATGTGCTCGACGCTGGCCTCGTCGCGAATCAGCTTGCGTCCCGTGATGCGCGCGATCGTCTCGGTCGTGAGATCGTCGGCAGTCGGGCCTATTCCACCGGTCGAAATGACAACGTCGCCGAGCGCCATCGCCGATCGCCACGCCCATTCCAGACGTTCGGGCGAATCGCCGACCGTGATCACCGCGATAAGATCGACGCCGATTTCGTGGAGCTTGTCGGCAAGATAGTTCGAGTTCGTATCGACGATCTTGCCGGTGGTTATCTCGTCACCGGTCGACAGAACGACAGCTCTTTGAATCATGATCTTCCCCGGCGAAATTCAAATTAAATGCGCAACAATCCTGAGCGCAATATTCGAATAGATTGCCACGGCGAGATCGTCGAGCATCACCGCCGCGCCGCCCGGCACATTACGATCAATCCATGCGGCCGGAAACGGCTTCACGATATCCGCGATACGGAACAGGATGAAGCCTGCGACGAGCCACGGCCATCCGACGGGATTCAGATACATGGTCGCGATCATCCCGAGCACTTCGTCGATCACGATCCGCGAGGCGTCGCGCTCCTGGAAAATTTCCTCGGCGCGGCCGGATATCCAACATGAGATCGCGAATACGACGGCGAAAACGATCAGAAACGCGATCGGCGTCTGCGTCCACGCAGAGGCGCAGAACGCGATTATCAGGACGAGGCCCACGACCGATCCTGCCGTGCCCGGCGCGATCGGCGAATAACCGCTGTACGCTCCGGTTGCGAAGAAGATGATCAGCTGGCGCATCGGATAGACTGGGAAACACGAACGTTAACACGACGCCCCGAGCGTTAGTAGGTCGCTGTCGGCGCTTTGAGGCGGTTACTCAGCGCGCAATGCCATCGAAGGCTGCTCGGCGCCAATCGCGACCGACGTGACGCCCTCGACGTTGCGGGCCAGGCGCTCCGCCATTTCGTCCCACGGCGGCACCAATCCGGGGCCGTTTATCTGGACGGCACCGTTGCGGCACGCGACTTCGATTTGCGCATGGCCGAACTTCGGATGGGCGAGCAGTCCGGCCCGGATAATTTCTGCGATCGCTGCATCGCGAATCACCCGGCGTCCCTCGACGGTCGCTCGCGCCTCGATCTCCCGGGCCGCTGCCGCGAGCGCCATCGCGATCGGTTCCAGCGCCATCTGGGACGTATTGATCATGAGATGGTAATGGCAGGGATCCTCGATATCGATTCCGGTCAGCGATTGCGCTCGCGCGCGAACCTCGCGATCGTGCTCGCGCACGCGACGCTCCGCCGCTGCCGGACTCAGCTTTTCTTCCACAGCGACGCGCTCGATGCGTCGCGCGACCGTTCCTATTGTGCGAACGCGCAACCCGCATCCCGAGTCCGGCAGGAGTTGAACGCCGGCGGTTCCCGCATAGACAACGTTGTCTCGCGCGAACTCCCTCAACAGAACAGAACGCAAAAAGCAGTACAGCCGATCGGTATCCGCGCGCGATCGCTCCCAGAAGCTCGGCTGCCGTTCGTCGACAATCAGAAATTGCGACGGGTTAACCTTGTACTCCTCGGAAGCACGAGCGACGAGGTCGTTGCGCGCGACGAAACGATAACCAAGTTCGCGCGCGATCATCTTCCCCAGTTCATCGCCGCGGCTCCCCAATTGCTGGTTGATCGCGATAATTGCCATGCGAGTCTCCTGGCCCCGATTCCCCGCACGAATCTTAGGTTATCACTCGCGCGAGCGGCAAACCCAAAGGTGGAAACGATAGTTGCGGGCCGCTAGGATTTTCGCGCTCGCAACATTGCGCGTCGCTGCGCGCGATCGCCAGGAGGATCGATGCCACAGAAGAAGAACCGGCGCCCGAACCTGCTCGGGGGCCTGCAGATAAATCCGCAAGCCGTCCGTCCGAAGATGACGGCCGCGGACCTGATCGATACGTCGTTTCTCGCCTACAACGGGCGCAAGCTGCGCGAGGCGTGCCGCCTGTTCGCCGAAAAGATGCTCGAGTCCGATGTCACTATCGGGATGAGCCTGACGGGAGCGCTGACCCCGGCGGGACTCGGGATGTCGTGCGTGATTCCGCTGATCGAAAACGGATTCGTGGACTGGGTCGTTTCGACCGGCGCGAATCTTTATCATGACACGCACTTCGGCCTCGGCCTCAAGATGTTCCAGGGATCGGCTGATACCGACGACGTCGCGCTGCGCGACGAGGGCGTCGTACGCATCTACGATATTTTCTTCGACTACAAGGTGCTGCTCTCGACCGATTCCTTCTTTCGCGAGATCGCACGCAACGAAGAGTTCCAGCGCCCGATGAGCACCGCGGAGTTTCATTATCGTGCGGGTCGCTATGTGGCCGAGCGCGAACGAATTCTCAAGCTCAAGCGTCGTTCGCTGCTTGCTGCGGCGTACGAGCACGCGGTGCCGATTTACACGTCGTCGCCCGGCGACTCGTCGATCGGAATGAATCTCGCGCTGCTCGAAATGGAAGGATACAAGCTGCGTCTCGACGCGCTTGCAGATGTGAATGAGACGGCTGCGATCGTCTACTCGGCGAAGCGCGGCGGCGGCAAGAGCGCGGTATTCATCCTGGGCGGCGGCTCTCCGAAAAATTTCATGCTCCAGACCGAGCCTCAGATTCAGGAGGTGATGGGCGTCGCAGAAAAGGGTCACGACTATTTTCTCCAGGTGACCGACGCGCGGCCTGACACGGGAGGGCTGTCGGGCGCGACGCCTTCAGAGGCGGTGAGCTGGGGCAAAATCGATCCGAGCAAGCTGCCCGATTCGGTCGTCTGCTACGTCGATTCGACCGTGGCGCTTCCTCTCATAACCGCCTACGCCCTCGATCGCCGCAGCCCGCGCGAGCCACGGCGCCTGTACGAAAGGCGCGAGGAGATGATGGCGCAATTGACGGCGTCTTACGAAAAGGTCCGGCGCAAGCGACTGGCGCGCGGTGAATCGTGAAGCGCGCGGATATTGCCGCCGCCGATCTCTCGCGCGAAGTCGAGGCCGCAAAAAAAGCCGCGCTCGTGGCGGGCGCGATCCTGATGCGTTACTACGGGCGGCGCTATCGAATCGGATCGAAGGGGCACGACAATCCGGTAACTACCGCCGATCTGCGCGCCGATCGCGAGATTCGGACCAGGCTGACGCGCGCGTTTCCCAATTACGGTTGGCTTTCTGAGGAAACCGTAGATGATGCGCAACGCCTCAAACGCACGCGAGTATGGATCGTCGATCCGCTCGACGGCACCAAGGAGTTCATCAACCGTATCCCGGAATTTTGCGTTGCGATCGCGCTTGTCGAGCGTGGAGCGCCAATTCTCGGAGTGACCTACAATCCAGTCAAAGAAGAAATGTACTGGGCGGCCCGCGCTATGGGATGTCATCTCAATGACGCTCGCGCGCGCGTCACGCGCACGCGCAAGCTCCATCGCGCGAACGTGCTCGCGAGCCGCAGCGAAACGGCGCGCGGCGAATGGGAGGTTTTCCACGGCACGATGCGCGTGAGTCCGACGGGCAGCGTCGCGTACAAGCTGGCGATGGTCGCGGCGGGAAAGGCCGACGCCACGTTCACTCGCTCGCCGAAAAACGAATGGGATATCGCATCGGGTGCGGCGTTAATCGCTGAAGCAGGAGGAACGATCACCGATATCCACGGTCGTCCGCTGCGCTTCAATCGCCGCAGGACGATTCTCGCGGGCCTGGTCGCATCCAACGGGGTGCTGCACGAAGATTTGATGAAGGTGGCGCCTCATCCGGGCCGTGCTTAGCGTGACCCGGGACGCGCCCAGCGCGAAGACAGAATCTCGACCAATAGAATGCCGCTCTGCCTGTTTGTCATTCTCGCGTGTGGCTGCCGCGCGAAGAATCCCGGTCTTTTCCTACTCAACGGACTCAGGGATTCCTCGCGCGCCAGACAAAAGCAATCAGACGCGGGGCAATGACAAAACAAAATGGTACCAGGGAACGATGAACCTACAGCGATCTTTCTTTTCCGATCCTACGCCGTTGCTATCGCCACCTTGGTGCGGCCGGGGCCGGTCTCGGGCAACATATACATCGTGACGATCGGCAGGAACTGAAATACGAGGAAACCCAGCATCACCGTGCGCAGTCCCACGCTCGACGCGATTGCGCCTCCCAGAAACGGCGCAATGAACGCGCCCGCGTAGCCGACCGACCACACAAACGCCAGCGCCAGACCCATCTTTTCGGGGGTCATGCCCGGCAGCTCCATCAGCAGCGTGACAATCGCGCTGAGCGATCCGGCGGCTCCGATTCCCACGAACACCAGCGAGATTCGAATCATCGTCGGATCAGGCAGCGTGATTGCCCCGATGCATCCGACGAGGGTGCAAATGGCCAGCGGCCACATGAATGGTTTGCGAAGTCCAACCAGGGCCGTGCCAAAACCGCCTCCGGCGGCGGCGAAGATGCCGGTGAGGGGAAGGATCGCCGTCAGCGCCGAGGCTTCGGTAAGCCCTAGCCCCCGAAAGGTGCTGAAATACTGCGGCAGAAACGCGGTATAGAGCTGAAAGACCCACATGCCGCCAAACAAGCCGAGCGCCGTGAGAGCTACCCCGCGCATCTTCGCTACGTCGCCGAGCGATGCATTGGCGTGCGCGGTTGATGCCTCACTCGCAGCGACCGGCCCGTGCGAATGCTCACGACCGAGCAGCGTCCACCCCAGCGCGACCGCGACGCACGAGAAGCCGTAGTACCGCAATACGGCCTGCCACGATCCCGCCCACAGGAAAATCGGCGCCGTTATCGAAAAGACCGCGGTAAGGCCCACATAGGAGCAGAGCGCATTGACCATATTGATATATGGCCACTCATGCTCGCCGAACCATTGCATCACCAGCGCACCGGGCGGCGCGATCATCACGCCGAAACCGATTCCCTCGATAATCCGACAAACGAGCAGGACGGCGAAGCTGTTCGAGTAGCCGCTCAACACCTCACCGGAGGCCAGCAGCCAAACCCCGAGGATCAGCGCACGCAGCGCTCCGAGCCGCTGCATCACGACCGCGCCCAGCATCGAGAAGATGGCGATACACAGCGCGATGATCGAGATGATGAGCCCGGCGCTGCCGAGCGAGATGTTCAGATTCTTGATGATTTCGCCGAGAATCGGCGCGGGCGCAAGCCAGGTGACGGCCTGGCTGAACAGCGCCAGAAAAAGGAGCAGTTCTATGACCCATCGATAGGGAGACAGCGCTTCGGACTGCGGCATGTTGCATACCCCACGGGCAAACGGTTCGGACTCTATTAGCACGCAGTCGTTTCGTATGTCATTCGCGAACGAGCGAGTTTTTCGCTTGCAAAAAATCGCAGCTCCGGGATCTCTCGCTTCAGATGCGTTCTTCGCCGCCGGCCCACGTCACGTAACCGGCCATTCCGATCAGATACACGCAGGCGATCACGTAAAACACCGCGGCAAATGATCCGCTCGCGCGCCAGATGAAACCGGCAGCGGCGACGCCGACGATTCCCGGAATCGTCGCAATCGTGTTCGAGAGGCCCATCAGCACGCCGGCGAATCTTGGGCTGATATCGAGGTGATTCACGCCGAAGGCGGCGAGGCCGGTTCCGCTGCATGCCGCCGAAATCGTTACGAGCATCACCGCGATCACAGGCGAGGGCGCCGCCGGCAGGATAAACAGCGGAAGCGCGCCGCCCGTGAAAGCGACGGCCTGCATCTGCCGTCGGATCGTTCCGACCGGCACGCCGCGTCGGCGCATCGTGTCCGCGATCCATCCTCCGGCGTTGCTGGCGGCGAAGGTTGTAATCCACGGGACGAGCGACAGAGTGCCGACTTTTATCAACGACAGCGAAAAGGTTTTCGAGAGATAGGTCGGCAGCCACAGAAGCAGGATGTTGAAACCGAAGTTGCTGCAGAAATGCGCCAGGATTATCGCCCACACCGCTTTCTCGCCCGCGATTTTTGACCACGGCACGAGCAGCGGTTTCCGGTCCGACGGCGCCATCTCGAATCGTCCGGCGTGAATCTCGGCGAGTTCTTCTGCGCTGATGCCTGGCGCCAACTCGGGACGCTCCGCAACCGTCATCATCCACACGACAACCCATACCGCGCCCGCAAGCCCGGAAATGTAGAAAAGCGACTGCCATCCGAAGGCGACCATCAGCGGTGGTCCGAGCAGGAAGGCGATCACGGTGCCGAGATGCATCCCGCTGAAGTTCAGCGCAACGGCGCGCGATTGTTCAGATGGAGGAGTCCATGTCGCGGCGAGGCTGTGAATCGCCGGGAAGTTGACGCCTTCGCCGAGTCCGAGAATCACGCGGGCCGCCAGCAGAATCGCAAAGTGAACGCTGGCGAGCGGCGTTATGAGCGTGGCGAACGACCATACGGCAACGCCGGCCGCGAGCACGCGCCGCCCGCCGATCCGATCCGCTATCCAGCCGCCGGCGAGCTGCGGCCACATGTATCCCCAAAAGAAGGCGGAGAGTACGAGACCCTGCGCGGCGGCGTCGAAACCGCGTTCGCGCGCAAGCGGGATGATCGCGACCGAGATGCTGACGCGATCGATGTAGCACAGCACCGTGGCGACGAAGAACAGCGCCACGACCGTATAGCGCCTCGGCCATCGATACGCGTGAGGTTCGGCCTCGGCACGTACCGAAGCCGGTTGTGCCATGGTGACGAGCGGATGCTAGCGGGGAGGGAGAGAATTATCCAGCCATGCAGGCGGCCCCATTTCGTGTGGAGCCGCCTCCACGGCCGAACACCGGAAACTCGGCTTTAACGACCGAGAGCCTGGCGAATGGTGTTGAGGATGTACAGGAAGTCACGCTGCGAACGAACTTCGCCCATCAACGCCACTCGCGACAGCATCTCCATCTCTTCGCCACTGATGTTGTGAACGCGGCGCAGTTGCTCGTTGGTGCGAAACTCCTCCCACGCCGAGTTCGATTCCGCCTGTTCGTGCGCAGTCAGCAGAGCTTCTGCGCGCGGATTGGCGAGAAAGAAAAGCTCGCGACGATCCAATCCGAGGACTTCGGCAAGCCGCGAGACAATCTTGTCCGAAGGATGGCGTTTGCCGGACTCCAGGTGCCCGACATACGGCGTTGAGGTTTTGATCCGTCGCGCAACTTCCTCCTGAGTGAGGTCAAGTTGCCGGCGTCGGTCACGGATGACCTGACCGAAACTGCGCTCCTTGGTTCTCGGCATCGCTTCGTCCCTTCTCCTTTGCCCTTAGCGCGTGCATCCGCGAATGCGCGCAATCCATACTTACATAACCTGAAAGGTTCGCTTACCTGCTAACAGTAAGTATCAGGAAAGCGTCAGAATGGCAAATTCAGCAGAGCAATGCAGAGTTAACGTACTTTATCATGACACACTGTCGGAAATGAGCAAACCCCAGCAAAGACGCGCAATTGTTGCTTTTGACGGGAGTCGACATTAGAGTTGTTGAAGATTCATATTAGAATTTCAGACAATCGAATCCACGCTAATATTCAATTTCCATAGGGATTACGCGAGAGATTCACTCCAACCGAGAAGTCTGCCACCCGATCCGAATCGCGCTGGGGGCTGCGAAAGTCGCGACTCTCGCCGGCGGCGAGCAGGCCTGTATCGACGCGATCCTCGCCGAGCATATGCCCTGACGCATCGTAATACTTGATATCTAAATCGCCTTTCTCGGGTTTGCCGGTTTCGTTCTCGACGGTTCCTTCGATCCAGACGCTCGATTCGTTGCGCACGAGATGCTGGCCGCGGATGCGAACCGGCTCGCTGTTCCACAACGAATAAAAGACGACAGCCGCGAACGCGACGACGATCACGATCACGGCGATAGTTCGCGGACGCATGGTCAGACGGTTACGAGACCGAAGCGGACTCCTCCGATAAGAACAGTGTTGTTGTCGGTTTTGAGTCCTCTTCGCGCAGCTGCTTCCCTGAGCTTGGGCAGATTTACGACCTCGAGATCGATGCCGCCGAGCCCCTCGCCGCGGCCGTCCTCATCTTTGACGAAGCGGATGCTCGCATTGGAAAGACGAATCGAAGGACGCCCCTTCGAGTCCGGCTGAACGGGCAGCGCGAGTATCTTTCCCCATCGCTCCGCCAACGCCGACACATTGGGGGTCTGAATCTCCGCCGCCGCGATTGCGCGCACGACGTCGGTGCGCACCGCCGGCTTCCAGTTACGCCCTGCGGGCGACCATGGCCCGTCGGGAGCCGCGCCGCCGCGCTGATAATCGATTTCGAGGAACGAGCCGCCGGTATCCTTGGGAAGAAGCTGCATGATGCAGTATTCGGGTTCGTCCTGTTCGAGCGCCTTGCGGATGCCGAGTTCGGCAACGCGCTTCTTTACCGGCGCGTGGTCGTCGCACTGGAGAATCACCATGTAGCCGCCATCGCCCTTGCGACGCTCGAGATATCGTCCGCCGGCGGTGTTTTCCTGGATCGGCGCCACGACTTCGAGAAATTGACTGCCAACCGGTGTGAGCGCGTTCTCGAGGCCGAAAACTTTAACGCCTGGATCGCGAAAGCATACCTCCAGGCCGAAGACATCCTTGAATCCTTCGATTACGGGCGCGAGCTTGTGCGCGACCAGCGCGATTTGTCTAAGACGCAACCACATGGCGGTTCCTCCTTGTCATCGGCCCTCGAAGCGGGGCTTGCGTTTTTCGACCTTGGCCGCGAATGCCTCGGCGGTGTCGCGGGTCGTGAACATTCTCAGATGGCGCAGGCTCTCGAGCGCGATGTACTCGCTGAAATTGACTCTCTCCGCTTCAACGAAGTTCGCTTTCATCGTTCGCAGCGCGATGGGCGCGGCCTCCGCGAGCCGCGTCACGATCGCTTTGATCTCTTCGCGAAAGCGATCGTCGGGAAATACGCGCGATACAAGACCGATTTCGAGCGCGCGTTGCGCGTCGAATTTGTCGGGGAAGAAATACAATTCGCGAGCGCGCGCCGGACCGACGATCCTCGGCAGCAGCCACGGCCCACCCATATCGCCTGCCACGCCGACATCGAGGAACGCGGTATTGAAGCGCGCCGACGCTGCCGCGTAGCGAAGATCGCATCCACACGCCCATCCGAGGCCCGCTCCGGCGCAGGGTCCGTTGATCGCGGCGATCGTCACGGCCGGCATCTCGTGAAGGAGAATCGGTACGCGAAAATCTTCGGGAGTGATGACCGCATCGGCGCCGCTCCCCGATGCGACGCCTTGTAAGTCCGCTCCGGGACAGAACGACTTGCCCGTGCCGGTCAAAACCAGAACGCGCAATTCCTTGTCTTCGGCGGCGCGCGCAAGAGCTTCGCCGGTCTCGACCAGCATTCGATTCGTCATCGAGTTGAGCCGGTCCGGGCGATGCATCGTGAGTGTCGCGACCGGCCCGGATTTTTCGTAGCGGATAGTGTCGAACGCCATGATGTTTCCTCGTCGAAGCGCGCTTCTAATACGAGCGCGGCAATTCGAGTACGTGCTCGCTTATGAAGTTGAGCGCCATCTCCTGAGAGAGCGGCGCGATTCTTAGCAGGCGGCACTCGCGGAAATATCGCTCGACGTCGTAATCGCGAATATATCCGTAACCGCCCAGGGTCTGCACGGCGCGGTCGCACGCCTCCCACGCGGCCTCGGCCGCGCGCAACTTGGCCATGCTGGCCTCCGCGCCGCACGGTCTGCGATTATCGAACAGCCACGCGGCTTTAATCACCAGCAGTTCCGCGGCTTCGATCTTCGAGTACGCGTCGGCGAGAGGATGCGCAATCGCCTGGTTCTGCCCGATTGGACGATCGAACACAACACGTTCCTTCGCGTATCGAACCGCTTTGGCGAGCGCGGCGCGTCCGATCCCGATGGCTTCGGCGGCAATCAGAATGCGCTCGGGATTGAGGCCGTCAATGAGGCAATGGAAGCCGCGTCCTTCAACTCCGATCAGATCGCAGGCAGGCACTTTCAGGTTGTCGATGAACAGCATGTTGGTGTCGACGGCAGCGCGCCCGAGTTTGTGAAGCTCGCGCACCTCGACGGCGGACGGATCGAGCTCGGCGAAGAACAGGCTCATCCCGTCCGTCTTCTTCTTCACGTTCTCGAACGGTGTGGTGCGCGTGAGGATGAGCATCCTGTGTGCTTCGCGCGCCTTGGTCGTGAAGACCTTGCGGCCGTTGATGATGTAGTAATCGCCCTCGCGTCGCGCGGTCGTCTTGATATGCGTGATGTCGTTGCCGGCGTCGGGTTCGGTGACTGCGAAGGCGGCGTGCATCGAGCCGTTCACAACCGGTGGCAGGAAACGCTTTCGCTGCTCTTCGGTGCCGTGAAAGACAATCGGGCTCAATCCGAAAATCGAGAGATGGACTGAGCTGGCGGCCGCCATCGCTCCGCCCGAGCCCGCCACCTCGCGCATTACGATCGCGGCTTCAGTGATCCCGAGACCGCTGCCCCCGTATGCTTCCGGCGTCGCGATGCCGAGATAACCGGCGCGCGCGAACGCATTGTAGAAGTCGTGGGGAAACTCGCCTTTCGCGTCACGCTCGCGCCAATACTCATCGGGGAAGCGGGCGCACAGAGTGCGCACCCCGCTGACTATTTCGTTTTGAGCGGAAGTCATTTCAAATTGCATCGTTGCGACCTTTTCTTCGATTCGAATTAGATGCGCTCACACGTAGTCCTTCGAACGATAAGAACTCAACGCGGTCCTCCGCGGCTGCGTAAGCTTGCGGCATTTGCATGTTATGCGGGCGTCATTGTTCATCGGCAACGCTCGCGACCACAATCGCATTGCCCGTTTTCGCACTGCAAGCGATTTCTAACACGCTCGGTACGAATCTTGTACCTACGGCGCCCAGCATTCTCGTGTGAAGTCCTGCCCGGATGAGGGTGGGGAGACTACGCGGACCCGAAGGGCCGCTATGGCAGGAGGAAAGAGTGAAAATCAGGGGAGTAGTTTATCGGTGCACAGGAGCAGCCGCCATCGTGGCGGCCTTTCTAGCCGCGGCGCCGTCGCCGTCTCTTGCACAATCGACGACCAGCGCTGACGCTCAAAAGAAGATCGATGCGCTGACCAAGCAGCTCCAGGAGATGCAGAAGCAGCAGGCTCAGATAATGAGCCAGATGCAGGAAATGAAGAAGCAGATGGACGTCAAGGCAGTTGCAGACGCCCAGGCGGCGGCCGCAGCTGCCGCATCGCCGAACGCGGCGCCGAGTCCGGGTGCGCCGCAGACCGTTGCGGAACACGTCAACACCATCGAGTCGGATATCTCGGGAATCCGAAAGGATCTCGCGACCAACCTCGGCGTGCATATCCACGGGCTGATGGATGCGCAATACGAGCACAACTTTGACAATCCCGGCGTTCAGGGAGTGGACAAGGTCAACAACTATCGCGCCTTCGACGTCGATCCGAGCAGCTTCACGCTCCAGCAATTCCAGCTTCACCTCGATCGCACGGTCGATGGCGGGGTTGGATTCGTAGCCGATATCAATTTCGGCAAAGTCGCCGAACAGCTGCATCTGGCGACGCATTATTCGAACAATCAGGGAACCTCGACCGAAGAAGTCGATCCGACGCAGGCGTATTTGACCTACACGATTCCAGTCGGGAGCGGCATCAACCTCTCCGCCGGAAAATACGTCACGCTTCTCGGCGCAGAGGTCATCCCCACCTACAACAACCTGAACTACAACATTTCGCAGGGCCTCCTGTTTACGTTGGGCGAGCCGCTCACGCATACCGGCGTGCGCGCGAATTACGCGTTCAATGACAAGATCGCCCTGACGATGGGCGTGAACAACGGATGGGACGATCCGGCGGACAACAACGACGGCAAGAGTATCGAGGGTGAGCTGAGCCTGACGCCGACGTCGTCGTTGACCATGCTGCTCAACGGAATGTACGGCCCCGAGCAGGCAAATCACGGCAATTCCAAGCGAGGGGCGATCGATCCCGTCATCACGTACAAGACCCCGATCACCGGCCTGCAGCTGATTGGCGAGTATCTGTACGCGCATGAAGACGGACCAGTCACTCCGGCTATCACCGCGATTGCCGGGCCCAACAGCCCGAACCCGTTGGTTGGCGTTCCGACGATCAACCACGGCGTCGATTGGCAGGGATTCGCCGGCTACATCGTCTATGACGTGAATGACAAGTGGGAACTGGCGACTCGCGGAGAATACTTCCGCGACAGCGACGGCGCCCGCTCGGGAATTCGCCAGAGCCTCGGCGAGGTCACGCTGACGAGTACGTACAAGATCACCGACGCGCTTTGGATTCGCAGCGAATATCGGCATGACGAATCGAACGCGAGCCCGTTCTTCACGAACAGGTCCAACGTTTCTCCGCCGATTAACGACCAGAACGGCGCTACACCAGGCTCGATTTACACGATCTCGGGTCAGGATACCCTGGCGACCGCGCTCATCTACACCTTCTAACTTTGGCTCCCACCCGGATGAGGCGCACGCCTTGTCCCATGGCGGGCTCGTGAATGCGAGCCCGCCATTCTTTTGCTATGAGCACGACGCGCGCCGCGGCTGCACGCATCTACCCAAGCCGAGCCCGATCAGACTTGCGATGCTCGGTATCCATTTTGCTGCGTCATAGTTCGTCAGCTAAGGGGCAGCGCGGTAAGAATCAGAAAGCGCCCGAGTTTGAACGACATTGAATAATGCAGGGTTGCAATTTCAACTCTGCGATGATGCCCGTATGGTCAGCAGCTGCTCGATCGAGCGGCAGTTGCGTTTGACCCGATTTCGTGCGAGAACGCTAGTTCGTCCGCTACCAAAATCGGTTTTTCCCGTCGTGGAGAAATTTACGCCACGGTACATTTCTTGAAGAAAAACTCCGCCGGCCGCGAATGTTTCTCGCAGCCAGGGAAAACGATAACAACCGGGGTTCGCCGTCCCAAAATTGGCGAGGAGGGTAACGCGTTACAATGACGCCGAAACAGGTTTTGCAAACGATTAAGGAGAAAGGGATCCAGATGGTCGATATCAAGTTCATCGACCTTCTCGGCCAGTGGCAGCACTTCGGCGTTCCCATCTCCGAATTCAAGAACGAATCGGTTTTCGAAGAAGGTCTCGGCTTCGACGGCTCCTCGATCCGCGGATGGCAATCGATCGAGTCCAGCGACATGCTCGTGGTTCCCGATCCGAGCACGGCCGTGATGGAACCGTTCGCGAAAATCCCGACGCTCTCGCTGATCTGCGACATTTCGGATCCGATCACCCGCGCCGACTACACCCGCGACCCGCGCAATATCGCGCGCAAGGCCGAGGCGTATCTGAAGTCGACCGGAATCGCGGACACCGCTTATTTCGGTCCCGAGCCGGAATTTTTCATCTTCGACGGGATTCGCTACGACACCAATCAGCACGAGAGCTACTACCACATCGAATCGAGCGAAGGCATTTGGGAGAGCGGCAAGCCCGGCCCGAACCTCGGTTACAAGCCTCGCTACAAGGAAGGCTATTTCCCGGTCGCTCCGAACGACAGCCTCAACGATCTCCGCGCCGAGATGGTGCTGGAGATGGAGAAAGTCGGCATCATCGTCGAGAAGCAGCATCACGAAGTCGCCACTGCCGGACAGGCCGAAATCGACATGCGCTTCCAGTCGCTGGTTAAGATGGCCGACTGGCTCACGTGGTACAAATACATCTGCAAGAATGTCGCGATTCGCCACGGCAAGACGGTGACGTTCATGCCCAAGCCCCTGTTCGGCGATAACGGCTCCGGCATGCACACCCATCAGAGCCTCTGGAAGGGCGACACGCCGCTCTTCGCGGGCTCCGGCTATGCGGGCATGTCCGACCTCGCGCTCAACTACATCGCGGGAATTCTGCATCACGCAAAATCTATCGCCGCGTTCACCAACCCCGGAACGAACTCGTATCGCCGGCTGGTTCCCGGTTTCGAGGCGCCGATTAACCTTGCGTACTCGAGCCGCAACCGCTCGGCCTCGGTCCGTATCCCGATGTACTCGCCGTCGCCCAAGGCGAAGCGAATCGAGGTGCGCTTCCCCGATCCGACCTGCAATCCGTATCTCGCGTTCACCGCGATGATGATGGCGGGTCTCGACGGCGTACAGCGCCGGCTCGACCCTGGCCAGCCGCTCGACAAGGACATCTACGCGCTGACGCCCGCCGAGCTGAAGGAAGTTCCGAGCATGCCGGCGTCGCTCGAAGAGGCGCTCGATCATCTGAAGAAGGATCACGAATACCTGCTCAAGGGTGACGTGTTCACCGAGGATCTGATCGAGACCTGGATCGACTACAAGATGAATCGCGAAGTCAGTCAGACGCGCCTGCGTCCACATCCGTACGAATTTGCGATCTACTTCGACGCCTGATTGCTGCGCCGAATGACGAAACCAAACGGCGGCGGGTCCTCCCGCCGCCGTCTTTGTTTTCATAAGAGCGTTCTTTCCTGGGTGCTCGCGCGTCAGGCGGGTCTGGTTCCTGCGGGCGGAATCTTCTCGGGATCCGAACGCCATACGAAATAAGAGTAGACCACGGTGACGATTCCGACGGAGAACGCGACCACGGCGATCGCCAGGCCGTTCCAGGGAGCCGGCGCGACGCTCGAAAGCATAATGAGGAAACCTCCGGCGACGAAGAGCCATCCTCCGAGGCGATGGGTCTTGACCCATGCCTCCTTGCTGGAAAGGGTCCACGGGGTTCGGATGCCGAAGAACCAATTTGGTCTCAGCTTCCCCATCACGCTGCCCGAAACGAGAAACAATCCGCCGATCACGAGCGCGACCAGTTTCGAGATATCAATTCGCGATCCATGGGCCGCGAGTTGAAGCCCTATATATACGGCGCCAAGCATCGCGATCACCGCGGTACGCAGGATCATCACGGCTTGCGCGAATTGCGCATAGTTGGCGCGACCGGGATCGAATCGGGGAGCGAACGCCAGCACAAGATAGACCGCAATCCCTGCCAGCGGCACTACGAAAAGACCTTCGAATTTTCCGCCGAATCTGTCGGGCTCTCCGTACAGGTTCCAATGCACAGGCATTTGGTCGGGGGTCGATGGCCATGCCAGCGCCGCGAAAGACAACATGCCTCCAATGATGACCCATTGCGGCCAATCAGTTCGCCAATTGACGCGCATACAACGTGACCCTCCCTGAAGGTTTGCGAACTCGACGAGCTTTTTGGCGCACTTTCTCGGCGAGCCCGAGCAACACGGCCATCGCCTCCTCAACTGCGGAAAGATTGAGGCTGTAAACCACGCGAGTCTTGTTGCGTTCCGAGACGACCAGTCCGGCATGACGCAGAACGTTGAAATGTCCCGAAAGCGTCGATTTCGCCAGAGGAAAGCGCTCCGCGATTTCGCCGGCCGACATGTCGCGCTCTTTCAGCATGGCGAGGATCTCGCGTCTGGTCGGATCGCCGAGCGCTTGAAAGATTTCGCTGGTCGCCAAGTTCTCTCCAATTATTCGATATTTCGCCAATTACCGAAATAGCTGGTCGAAGTCAACAGCCTGGGCCACTGGCAGTGATATCAATTAACCTTTCAGCGGATTTCCCTTGCGATATTCCGATGCGACTTCTGACATCGTGACGAAGCGGACGCCCGAATGGCTGCGGACGTGATCGACGAGCCGCTCCAGCATCAGCAACCGATGGCCGCGGCCGATAACCTGCGGATGCATCGTCAGCGTGTACACGCCCGCGCCGATACGATTGTAAAGATAATCGAAATCGCCAGACCAGATTTCATACACCGCCGACGGCGATGCGAGTCCGTTCTGGATTCCGGTGCGGCTGGTCACGTACTCGAAGGCGGGAAAATCGTCGAGGCCCCACGTGAACGGAATCTCGACCACGTCGACCGACTTGCCGAAAACATAGGCACCATCCTCCGGCGCGGCGTCTCCGATTCGCATGTAATGCG